>SXGT01879721.1_pt1 | contig 11314 bp, 9 predicted proteins | sample 3176221 | NCBI WGS metagenome assembly SXGT01 (sample SAMN11356862, study PRJNA531348) | freshwater metagenome | isolation source: freshwater sample F1-120 | place: China: Fuxian Lake, Yuxi | collected 2017-12-25
AAATGTCGCCGTACCGAGGAACAACATGACCATCCAGGCAAGACTTAACCTCTTCATGACATTCCTCGCGATGCCATCTCCCGTGACGGGAAATGGAGCTTCCAGGGGATTGAAAGAGTGGACCAGCGATCGCGAGCCACACGTCGAGACCGACCAACTCTGCCGAAGTTCTCGACCTGCCGCTTCGTCCCCGATGTATCGGATTTGCCGAGGGTGATCGCGGACTGGGCATGAAAAGCCGCACACAAAAAATGGCGAGGAATGCCCGCTGGGAATGACCAGTTCTCCCAATCCACAAAGTGACTGATCGACGTCATCCAATCGCACACTCACACCGTGCAGTTCCGCGCGCCTTTGCGGCAACCGTTGGCCTCGACGGGGCGGCGGTCGCAGGAGGTGATCAATCGGGAGATTGACCGCTGCGACGTGTTCATTCTGGCGTGTACCGCCGGTGGGGGCCGGCGGCTCCGGACGCTCAGCCGTACTCGTCGTACACGGAAGCAGAGTTTCACCGCGCGTTCGCCCGTTGGCAGAAGAAGCGGCGAGGGAAACCGCAGGCCCCGGAGATCTTTTGTAGGGTGGGTCGATGGCCGATCCCGGCCCGCAGCTTCAGAAGGTGCTCGACTTCCGCAAGTCGCGCGAAGAGTCGCGGCAGGTGCTGTCTCACGGGTTCGCGAATGAGGCCGAGTTCCAAGCGGAGGTGGACCGTCACCTGCGAGCGTTCGCCAAGGGAGAGTTGCCGCCGGCCAACGCACCGCGCGACAAGGTGCTCTTGCCGCTCGCGGTCCTCGCCGAGGTGCAGAAGGAGAAGGCTGAGAAGGAACAAGCCTTGGCCCGCGCCGAGCGTGAGCATCAGTTGGCGGAGGCGGCGGTGCCTCGTGCGGAAACGTTCGCTCTGGAATTCGCCGAGCGGGCGGCGAGGGCAGCGCTGACGGGCCACCCGCGGAGATCGCTGGCGTGACCGCCGAACTTGGCTGTTCGTGATAGGCTAAGCCGCCGTGCCCCTCATTCACGACACGTTTGCCGCGATGTTCTTCGTGTTGCTTTCGCCACGGCTGTTCTGAGAGTGGACTTGAGTCGGCATCAAGCTTCGACTTCTCCAAAATTCAATGACCTCCCCAGTCACTTGACGACTTGGCACTTCGGCAACGCCAGCTTGAGTTCCTTCACTCCCGCGTCCGTCGCCTGCGTCCCGGGCAGGAAGAGGAAGGTGAGATTCTTGAGTGCTGACAGTCCCTTCAACCCGTCGTCCGTCACTTTCGTGCCTTGCAGGTTGAGTGACGTGAGGTTCTTGAACCCGGCCAACTCTTTCAACCCTGCGTCCGTCACCTGCATGTTGATCAGGCTGAGGAAAGTGAGCTTCTTGAGTGCGGCGAGTTCCTTCAGCCCCACTTCCGTCACCTGCATGCCAAACAGGCTGAGCGTGGTGAGGTTTGTGAGTCCGGCAAGCTCCTTCAGCCCCGCGTCCGTCACTTGCGGGCCACTCACAAGAAGCATGGTGAGGTTCTTGAGTGCGGCGAGTTCCTTCAAACCCGCGTCCGTCACCTGTGCTCCATTCAGGTTGAGAATTGCGAGGCTCTTGAGTCCTACGAGATCTTTCAATCCCGTGCCCGTCATTTGCGCACCGCCCAGACTGAGGTTGGTGAGTTTCGTGAATCCGGTCAGTTCCTTCAGTCCTGCGTCCGTCAACTGCGTGCCATACAGGCTGAGGTTGGTGAGGTTCGTGAGTCCAGCCAGTTCCTTCAGCCCCGCATCTGTCAATTGCGTGCCGTTCAGGTAGAGACGGGTGAGGTTTTTGAGTCCTGCGATTTCTTTCAAACCCGCGTCCGTCAAACCCACGTCCGTCAATTTCAAATCCGCCTCCGTCAACTTCAAACCCGTGTTCGTCAACTGAAGGCCACCCAACACTTCGGTGCCGCCCAAGCTGAGGTCGGTGAGATTCTTGAGCGCGGCGAGTTCCCTCAGCCCCGCGCCCGTCACCCGCGTACCAGCCAGGTTGAGGCTGGTGAGGTCCTTGAGTCCGGCGAGTTCCTTGAACCCCGCGTCCGTCACCTTCGTGCTATTCAGGATGAGTTTGTCGAGTTTCTTGAGTCCGGCCAGTTCCTCTAGTCCCGCGTCCGTCACCTGTGTTTTGATCAGCATGAGCACGGTGAGGTTCTTGAATGCTACCAGTTCCTTCAACGCCGCGTCCGTCACCTGCGGGCCGAGCAAGCGTACGCTAAACACAGGCTTACCGGGGAGGCTCACATCACGGATCACACTTCCCTTCAACTTCTCCACGAACTCGACGGCCTTGTCCTCGGCGTCGTCAGCCCGAACCGCGACAGTCAAACACACGATCGTCCACAAGATGAAACCACATCGAATCAGCCGCGACATGAGTATCTCCCAGTTCCAAGAGCCTATCTTTCCCAGGCCAGCCACAACCACAACGAGCCATTGTTGCGCCCATTGAATCAATCACCAAAACGATTCGCCACTTGTTCAACGACTCTGCGAGCGAAATCGACCGCAACATTACGTCAGCCTGTTCGGGGCCGAAGGTCAAGGGTTTGGTGTCCGTCAAACAATTTACTCCGAGCAGCATCGGAATCGACACAATCTATTTATTTGTCCCAAGGGAAGATCCTCGAAGAGTTCCTGCGCGGTTACGGCGTGCCGGAGGATTTCATCACCGACTTGCCGTCGCTCATCGGGACGATGCCGCCGATTCAATACCAATCGTGCTTCATCAGCGATCGCAGCCGGGACGAGGAGTTCGCTCGGCGGTTGCACGAGAAGATGCGTGGCGAAAAGCTGCGGGTCTGGTTCGCTCCGGAAGACATGCAGGGGGGCCAGAAACTCATCGAGCAGATCGACCGGGCCATCCAGGTCAACGACCGCCTGCTGCTGGTGCTCTCGGAGCACAGCATGAACAGCGAATGGGTGAAGACCGAGATTCGCAAAGCTCGCCAGGCCGAACTCGCGCTCGGCGTGGGTCTCCCGACCCCGCCGCTTGGACCGACCGCAGGTCTCCTCGATTCGTTGGAGACCTGCGGTCGTCGAAGTGCGGGGTCGGGAGACCCGCGCACAGCGCGCCAGAAACTGTTCCCCATCCGGCTGGTGAGTATCGACCGCATTCGCGCATGGAGCTGTTTCGACGCCGATACCGGCAAAGACCTGGCCGTCGAACTCCGCGAATACCACATCCCCGACTTCTCGAACTGGAAAACCCACGACCACTTCGAGTCCGCCTTTGCCGACCTGCTCCGCGATCTGCGAGCGCAGGCCTGACCTCGTAGGGTGCGGTCGAGTCATCGAGACCCACCGGAGTCATTTCCCTACTGGTTCTTCTTCTTAGCCTTGGCTTTCTGTTTGACCTTAGCCTCTGCCTCGCTCTTCTTGCCGGGCGGAACATTTTCGGTCGGCAGCAACTTCGCCAAGTCTGATTTGACGGACGCGAGCTTCGCATCGCTGGCGAGGTTCGTCCATTCGTGCGGGTCGGCGTCGTGGTCGTAGAGTTCCTCGTCACCGTTGGCATAGCGGATGAACCGCCAGCGTTCGGTGCGGACGGCGTGGTTCTTGAACTCGTGAGTCGTAATTGCCGGCTGCGACCATTCGGCCTTCGGGTCGCGCAGCAACGAGCGGATGCTACGGCCTTGAAGATGCTTTGGCGTCGGCAGTCCGCAGAGGTCGCACAGCGTCGGGTAGATGTGCAGGAAGTCCACCGGCCGCTCGCAGGTCGAGCTGGTCGGCGTGAGTTTCGGCACCGACCAGATCAGCGGGGCGCGAGTCGCCTCCTCCCACAGCGCGAACTTCCGCCAGTGCTCTTTCTCGCCGAGATGCCAGCCGTGATCGCTCCAGAGCACGATGATTGTGTTGTCCCGATGCGGGCTACGGTCGAAGTTGTCGAGCAGCCGACCGAGCATCGTGTCCATGAACGAGATTGTCGCGAGGTATGCCTGCACGGCTTCTTTCCAGCGGCCGGATTTCACGATTGCCGCGTGATCTCCGTCGGCCTTCGCCATCTTGAGACCTGCAGGCGGGATGTCCTTCAGGTCGTCCACTTTGACGTCCGGCAGCTTGATGCTGTCGAGCGGGAACTGGTCGAAGTATTTCTTCGGCACGCTGAATGGCATGTGCGGCTTCTTGAATCCGCACGCTAGGAAGAATGGCTTGTCTTGTTTCTTCGCGAGATGCTCGGAGATGTACTTCACCGACTTCGCATCCGGCATGTCGTCGTCATCCGCGTCGATGGCACCGAAGCGGATGCCGTCCACTCCGCCGACATCGTCTTTCACGCCGCCTCCTTTTTGATTGAGGTAGTCATCCCAATCGGACAATCGTTTGAACGAGTCGTGCGAAATCTTTCCGGCTGCGGCGACGAAGTAGCCGTTCTGCTTGAAGTGCTGCGGCAGCGTGACGACATCCGGCACGGCCTCGCGCCAGTCGATGTTGTTGTTGTAAACGCCGGTCGAACCGGGACGCATTCCGGTCAACAACGCCGTACGGCTGGGATTGCACACCGGAGCCGCGCAGTAACTGCGAGTGAACTTCATGCCGCGAGTGGCCAAGCGGTCGAGGTTCGGCGTCTTCGTTTGTGTGTCACCAAGGAACCCGACCCAGTCCCGCAGATCGTCGATCGCGATGAACAGCACGTTTGGCCGAGAGTCGGCCGCGCGAGCTTGGCTCGTTGGAATCAAAGTCACCAACAACAGAACGAAGCCAAGACACTTCAATGAGCGGATCATGGAGGTTCCTATTTGGGGCGGACTTCAAAAACTCCGCGAGATCGAAAGAGGCAGACGTCAAACTCCAAGAAAAAATTGATCTGGCCCAAGATCACCGGCACGGAATCGAGTTTCGTCCAGGCAAATGCCAGCTTGACGGGAGCGAACTCGCCGACGCGAGCAGTGACAATCAACACGCGTGCTTCTGCGCTGGCCAGATTGCCTGTCAAACGCACAGGAATCGTCTGCTGCTCCCAGACCGCGCCGAGCTGGATTCCCAAGTCAAACGGCAAGACGTTGATGGTCGAACCGGAATCCACCAACCCAGAGACGGAGATCGATGTCGCTCCGAATGAGAGTTCGAGCGGGAGCATCGGCAACCGAGCGGCATCACCTAGTCCGTGATCGACAAACGGGAATTGAGCAGGGCGGGAATTCATTCGGAGATCTGTTCGGCTTGCAGGGCGTTCAACAAAGTTTGAGCGGCGTCGGAGGCTTGCAACGGCGTCCAAACGGGAAATGTGTCGCGCTCTGCGATGAGCGGAACGTCGGCAGCCTCGCGTGCCAGTTCATTGACGAGGAATTGGACCAATTGAAACTTTTCAGATCGCGGCAATGTTCGCACGACAGGCTCTAGCTCGCTCAAGGACATGAGACACCTCCGAGGGACTTCTGCGGTGATTGAAACGGAGTCGGTCTGTCGTGGAAAGTCGTTGTTCACTTTGCTAGCTGCCGGGGCGGCAAACTCTGCCGGTGAGTCTGCCGTGAATCTTTGCGCAACAGGCAAAGTCATTATGTCGGGAGCCGTCGGCTCCCGATAGTAGCTGACGTCATGTCAGCATTCAGCGATCGGTCAGCCGTGGGGTGGACTCGGTCTCGGCGAAGCGCGCCGCTGGGGATTTCGTGCGCGGCGGCGATTCTGGTGTTGGGGCTGACGTGCGGCGGCTGTCATCGTGCTCATTACCGTGAGCAGGCGGATGCCGAGGCTGCGGCGGTTGTGACTCAGGCGACGGCGGACCCTCGGTTTCAGCTCGCCGAGTTCGACATTGCCATTGATCCGAGGTCGCGGCTGTTTGATCCCTTCGATCCCGATTGTCCGCCGATGCCGCCGGATGACCCTGACTCGCATCGGTTGATGCAGTGTGTCGATGGGCACGACGGCTGGTCGCACTGGGAGGACAACGGCGTGTTGCCGGATGTCGAGACGAACCAGTTCCGCGAGTGGTTGCCGAAGGACAGCGACGGCCGAGTTCGAGTGGATCTCGCCGGCGCGATCGGTTTGGCTCGGCTGCATTCGCGAGAGTATCAGTCTCAGTTGGAGACGTTGTATTTGTCGGCACTCGACGTCACAGCCGAGCGGTTTCGCTTTGAAACGCAATTCTTTGGCGGTAACGGGACGCAGTTCACGAGCCTCGGCCGCATTCGCAACGGCGGCTCGGACGCGAATTTGCTCACCAATGACGCGGACTTTTCGCTGCGACGATTCACAACGACGGGTGGAACATTCGCGGCCGGGTTGGCGAACTCGATCGTCTGGCAGTTCTCCGGCAACGACACTTCGACGAACACGTCTCTGCTGAACTTCGCGATCTCGCAGCCGTTGTTGCAGTTCGCGGGTAAGGCGCGAGTGATGGAGTTGCTCACACGATCGGAGCGGAGCCTGCTCGCCAACGTGCGGCAGTACGACCGTTTTCGACAGGGTTTTTATCTCAGCGTCGCGACGGGAAATGGCGGTGGCGGCAACTTGCAGCGCGCGGGTGGTTTCTTCGGCGGGTCGGGGCTGACGGGATTCTTCGGTGTGGGAGCAGATGGCTTCGGCCGCGTCGGTGCGGGCATTTCTTCGAGCGGCGGCTTTGCCGGAGGGGGCGGCGTTGGTGCTCAGAACGCGGGCGGGTTCCTGGGGTTCTTGCAGCAGCAACAGTTCATTCGCAACCAGCGTGCGCGGATCGCGAGCCTGCGCGATTCGTGGTTGCAGCTCGAAGCGGCGTTTGAGGCGAAGCGTTTGGAGAATCGCTTTCAAGTCGATTTCGCGCGACAAGCATACTCCGGACACAGCGAGCTGCTGAATCTCATCGCGGGGTACGAGAGTGCTTTGGACATCTACAAGATTCGGCTGGGTTTGCCGCCGGACATTCCGTTGGAGCTGAATGATCCGTTCTTCGAGCAGTTCAATCTGATCGACTCCGGTCTGACGCAGTTGCAGAACGAAGTGGCCGAGCGATTCGAAGCTCTGTCGGCGATCGGACAAGGTGGCCTCGCTCCGCCCGACGTTGCCAATCTGTCGGATCGGTTGCGTCGTTTTCAGGAGGTGTTGGAGCAGGATCTCAAAGCTGTTGAGGCGAACTTGCCGGCTCGGCGGCTCGCACTGGAAGAGTTGTCGCAGCGACCAGAGTTGAAGGACGACAACTTCGACAGCCGCGCGATTTCGACGGCCACACTCGATGAGCGAGTCAGGTTGCTCCGCTCCGAGAGAGCTCGACTGGCAAACGATCTCGCCGAGCTGGCGAATGTCGTGCAAAAGTTCGCCGACGATGATGAACTGGAACCGGTCGCACAGACTCGAGCCGAGCGAGCGATTCTGGCTCGTGTTTCCGCGACGCTGTTGGAGGTCTCGCTGTGGCAGGCTCGAACACGCTTGCACGGCGTCAGCTTGGTTCCGGTGCGAGTGCGTCCCGAAACGGTGGTTCAAGTCGCGTTGGCGCGGCGTCCCGATTGGATGAACGCGAAAGCATCTCTGGTCGATAGCTGGCGACTGATCGAGTTCAACGCGAACGCACTGAAGTCGAATCTCTCGGTGAACCTCTCCGGAGACCTGGGGACGACGGGAGACAACCCGGTCAAGTTTCGCGACGACAACGGAGTGCTCCGCGCCGGCTTGCAGATCGACGCGCCTCTCACGCGGCTCCTCGAACGAAATCAATACCGGCAATCGCTGATCGACTACCAACACGCTCGACGGTCACTGATGGCGCAGCGTGACGAGATTCATCGCAGTCTCCGCTCGATCTTGCGACAGATTCACCTCGACCAATTCAATCTTGAACTGCGACGAATTGCCGTCGATGTGGCGATCACGCAAACGGACATCGCACGGCTGAAACTCTCAGAGCCGGAGAAGCCGGTGATCGACCCCAAAGTCGGAACACCGACCACTTCGCCGACCGTCGCGCGGGACCTGGTCGATGCGCTGCTGAACCTGCAGCAGACACAAGCGGCGTTCATTCAGGTTTGGGGAAGCTACGAAATTCAGCGGCGACTGCTCGACTTCGATCTCGGCACGATGGCGCTGGACGAGCGGGGCCTGTGGCTCGATCCGGGTTCGTTAACCGAAGAGTCGCTGGTCGCACGCTTCTACGAGTCGCAACTGAATCCGCTCGCGAACGGAATTTGTCCTCCCGGAACGCTACCACCCGGTGGAGAGCTTCCGCCCGAAGCCGCGACCTACGACGTTCTGGTTCCCGTGCCACCGTCACCGTCCGAACAACCGGCACGCGCTGAGTGATCACGGTGGCTCGTGGCGAACGACAAAGGACCGACCGGCTCAGGAATGACGAAAGTCGGGGTTGGAAGTCCAACAGCAGCGTCCGGGACAACTCCCTCGCTGCCAGATGGCACGGTACACTCATCCGCCGTGGTACTCGGTTGATCGCTGGTTGCAGAGGCGCGGATCATGAAATTCGACTCAATGAATGACCCCGGCGAAATCCCTCCAGAGATCGAGGAACGCTACGAAGGGGAATGGATTGCCTGGGACACCGTCGCCCATCAACTGGTGGGACACGGCTCGACGATGAAGGAAGCCATGCAGGCGTCGGATGCCGCGATCGCGACGGGGCATTTGATTTACTACCACCATGTGTTGCCGCGTGATGCGGTCCTGGTGGGAGGACTATGAGCCGTGCAATTGGGGACAAAGGGCTTTTTTGAGTTCTTCGATCTGAGCTACTCCGCTCGCAATCACTCGTTCGAGATTGCCAAGCCATGACGAAGCATCCTCTGCTTTTCTCCGTTCGACGCTCCGGCAAAGCTCGGCGCGGAGTGTTGTTTGTGCTGGCGTTCCTGATCGTCGTCGGATCGGCGGGCGGGTTTGCGATTTACTCGCTGCGTGGCGAGGCGATCGTGGATGTTACGACGCAGCGGCCGGTCGTTGGTGAGTTTGCTCACGACATCGTCGAGCGGGGCGAGCTGGAGAGTTCGTCGAACGTCGAACTGCGCTGCGAAATTGCGTCGGCCGAAGGGGTTCGCATTTTGGAGATCGTGGCGGAAGGCTCGCCCGTGAAAGAGGGGGACGTGCTGGTCGAGCTGGATGACTCGACCCTGCGCAAGGATTTGGCCGCTCAGAAAATTCTGGTCAACAACGCGGAGGCGGCGCTCAGCAAGGCGACCAACGATCACGCGGCCGCCTCGATCGCGCGGCGCGAATACGACCTCGGCACCTTCGTGCAGGAAGAGCAGAAGCTCGAAAGCGAGCTGTTCGTCGCCGAGGAGAACTCGCGACGGGCGGTGAACTTTCTGAAATACAGCCAAGTCCTTGCGTCGCGCGGTTACATCACCGACGTGCAACTCGAAAGCGATCAGTTCTCCGTCGAGAAATTCGCCAAGGATTTGCAGGCGGCGAAGACGAAGCTCAACGTCATCCGCGAGTACACGAAGCCGAAGACGCTGAAGAAACACGACGCCGACATCAAGACCGCCGAGGCCAACGTCAACGCCGAACAGGCCAAGCTGGAGATCGAGCAGGAGAAGCTCAAGAACCTCGAAAAGCAGTTGGAGAAATGCGTCATCAAAGCTCCGTCCGCGGGGCAGGTCGTCTTCGCCAACCAGAACCGCTGGCGCGGCGATGAGTTTCTGGTTCGCAAAGGGAACCGCGTCCGTGAAAAGCAGGTCATCATCATGCTGCCTGATTCCAGCATGATGCAGGTCAAAACGAAGATCGGCGAAGCTCGCGTCGATCGGGTCAAGCCAGGCCTGTCCGTCAACGTCGAGATCGAGGCGCTGCGCGGAGCGGAACTCAAGGGGACAGTCAAAACCGTCAACGCATACGCCTCGGACGAAAACTGGTTCAACCCGAACGTCAAAGAGTTCGACGCGATCATCACACTCGACAGTCCGCCAGCGACGCTCAAGCCGGGCATGTCCACCAAAGTTGCGATCCGCGTCGAAACGCAGACCGATGTCCTGCAGGTGCCTATACAAGCGGTTGTCGAGCGAGGTGACAAACATTACTCCGTCATTCGCGATGCGGCAGGAAAGCTCGTCCTGCGTGAGCTGCTGATCGGGTCGACCAACGACAAGTTCATCATCGTCAAAGACGGACTCAGCCCGACCGACGACGTCGTGATGAACCCGCGAGTCCACCTCCCAGCACTCGGCCTGAAGGACGAGATCGTCCCGAAGAAAGAGTCACCGACCTCCAACGAACCAACAGCCAAGTCCTCCGTCCAATAACGCACACAAGCTGAGCAGTTTTCAACGCAAAGCCGCAAAGTCGCAAAGAAACGAACGGAATTGTTGTCACTCTTCCGAGCGGTTTGATTCGTTGAAACGTGCTGTTTTCAATTTTCATTCACAATCAACCTTTGCGTCTTCGCGCCTTTGCGTTGAAAAGTTTTCTTGGAAACCGCTCCGTCTCAGTAACTCATCGTGAGGACTCGCGTGAACCCATTGCGTTGGCTGACCGGAGGATTCGGACGCGGCGCACTCAACGCCCTGTTTCTGCATCCGCTGCGATCCCTGCTGACGATTTTGGGGGTCGCGATCGGCGTCGCCAGCGTCATCTGGCTACTGGCGATTGGCGAGGGAATCGGCCGAGCGGTTCAGAAGCAAATCGAAGGACTCGGTGCGGACAACATCATCGTCCGTTCGATTAAGCCTCCCGCCGAGGCGACTGCCGGACAGCGCGGCATCTTCCCCTACGGGATCACGCGCAGCGACCTGTCGCGGATCGTCGAGACGATGCCGTCCATCAAACGAGCGATTCCAATTCGCGAGGTTCGCCGCGAGTTTCGTTTCGCCGATCGGCTCGTCGATGGCCGCATGGTCGGCTGCACGCCGGAGTACGCGGACCTCACGAAGCTCGAAGTCGATCGGGGGCGATTCCTCTCGCCGACGGACAGCTCTGAACGAGCGACCGTCTGTGTTCTCGCTGCCGAAACGGCCGAGCGGCTCTTTCCGTTTGAAGACCCGCTGAAGCACGCGGTCAAGATTGAGCGTGACTACTACCAAGTCGTCGGCGTGCTGAAGTCGCGAGCACCGTCGGCGGGGATCGGCGGCTCGCTTGAAGCCCAAGACTACTCGCGCGACGTGTACGTCCCGATCGAAACGCTCTGGCTGCGTGTCGGCGATTTGGTCCTCACTCGCCGCAGCGGATCGTTCTCCGGCGAGCGTGTTGAATTGAGCCAAATCACGCTGCAAGCCGCCGACGTGGCGCACGTCGTCGAAACCTCCGAGATCATCAAAGCCACGCTCGCCCCGCATCACCCGGCGGCGGATTACGGCATCACGGTGCCGTTTGAATTGCTCGAACGCGCACGAGCGACCCGGCTGATGTTCATGCTCTTCCTGGGGATCATCGCGGTCATCTCGCTGCTGGCGCGTGCGCTTCA
>SXGT01233912.1_pt1 | contig 11313 bp, 16 predicted proteins | sample 3176221 | NCBI WGS metagenome assembly SXGT01 (sample SAMN11356862, study PRJNA531348) | freshwater metagenome | isolation source: freshwater sample F1-120 | place: China: Fuxian Lake, Yuxi | collected 2017-12-25
CCTCCGGCAACCACTCCTGTACCGATGGCGGTAGCAGGTAGTCCGTGTCTCTGTCTATCGGGTGAAAGGCCATGACAATCTCCCACTGATTTAATATATATGATTATCGCATATATAGAGGAAAGCCCGACAGGCTGCTAGTATCCGTTCGCTTTGCACGCCAATTTAGCCAGACCCTAAAGCGGCGGTAGTCCCCAGGAGAGAGCGCATCCGCCATCAGCACCAGCGGCGTGCGTTTTCCTTCAACGCGCAGCACCAGCACAATCATGCCGGGCAGCACCGCCGTCTCGGGCAGAATCAGTGCCGTCCCGCCAGCGCCGACTTTTGTCTCAAGCGCCAATTCACCCTTGGCCCCCAAACTAAGCTGAGTGATTTCCTGAGGGCGAGTCAGCATCCTGTAGAGAGAAAAGCCGATCAGCAGCACCAGGCAGAGCCGCACCGCCCAGGCCAGATCGAGCGGAAGGACAGATGCGATCACCACCGCATGCGCGCCCCACAACAAGGCACGCCAGCGGCGCGATGATCTAACGGGAATGACAACGGGCAGTTGCACTGCCCGCCCGCCTAAACTCGCCGGAAGGCGAGTGTGCCGTTGGTACCGCCAAAACCGAAGTTGTTCTTGACCGCAATCTCGATCGCCATATCCCGCGCCGCGTTGGCGCAGTAGTCGAGATCACACTCCGGGTCTTGCGAGAAGATGTTGATGGTCGGCGGCGACACTTGATGATGCACCGCCAGCGCCGTCAGCACGGACTCCAGACCACCAGCACCACCGAGCAGGTGGCCGGTCATCGACTTGGTCGAATTCACCACCAGTTTCTTGGCTGCATCGCCAAAGGCCAGCTTGATGGCCTCGGTTTCATTCTTGTCGCCCAGCGGCGTCGAGGTGCCGTGCGCATTGACGTATTGCACCTGATCGGCATTGATGCCGGCATCCTTGAGCGCATTGACCATGCTGCGACGCGGGCCATCAGTATCAGGCGCTGTCATGTGATAGGCATCGCCGCTCATGCCGAAACCAGCCAGTTCGCAGTAGATGTGCGCACCCCGTGCCTAGGCGTGTTCGTACTCTTCCAGCACCATCACGCCGGCCCCTTCGCCGAGCACGAAACCATCGCGATCCTTGTCCCACGGTCGACTGGCCGTGGCCGGATCGTCGTTGCGGGTGGAGAGTGCCTGCGCAGAAGCGAAACCACCAACCGCCAAAGGCGTGACGGTCGATTCGGCACCGCCGCAGACCATCGCATCCGCATCGCCATACTGGATCATGCGGAAACTCGTGCCGATGGCGTGCAAGCCCGTCGTGCAGGCCGTGACCACAGCCAGATTGGGGCCCTTGGCACCAATCATGATCGACAGATTGCCGGAGATCATGTTGATGATCGTGCCGGGAATAAAGAAAGGGGAAATTTTGCGCGGGCCGCCGGCGAGATAGTCGTCGTGCGTACCCTCGATCATTTGCAGGCCGCCAATGCCTGAACCGATATTCACACCAATGCGATCTGCATTTTCCGGCGTCACCACCAGTCCCGATTCACGGAAAGCCTGCAAGCCGGCCGCCATGCCGTAATGGATGAAGGTATCCATGCGCCGGGCTTCCTTGGCCGAGAGGTATTCGGCAATATCGAAACCCTTGACCTCACCCGCAATATTCACCTTGTGAGCAGATGCGTCATAGCGCGTGATAGGGCCGATGCCGCTCTTGCCGGCAAGGATGGCATTCCAGGTATCGGCAACGTTATTTCCGACCGGCGAGACAAGTCCCAAACCGGTCACGACGACTCTGCGACGCGACAAGGCAGTCTCCTAGACTAGAGGCGGGGTAAGCAAAAAAGAGAGGGGCCCGATAAATCGGGCCCGGGAGATTACTTCTTCAGGTTGTTATTGACGTAGTCAATTGCCTGCTTGACGGTGGTGATCTTCTCGGCTTCTTCGTCCGGAATCTCGCACTCGAATTCTTCTTCGAGTGCCATCACGAGCTCAACCGTGTCGAGCGAATCGGCGCCCAAGTCATCGACGAATGAGGAATCAATCTTGATATCCGCTTCGTTAACGCCGAGTTGTTCGGCAACGATTTTCTTGACGCGCTGTTCGATGTTATCCATTGTGGTTGCTCCTTCCCTGTGAAGGCGGGTGTTATGAACCCGCGTAGTTTAGCAAAAAGGTATTGATTTCCCGTTACAACTCAAACCATGTACATACCGCCATTGACATGGAGTGTTACACCAGTGATGAATCCCGCACTGGGACTGGCCAAAAAGCCCACGGCATGGGCAATGTCAGCAGGTTGCCCCAATCGTGCCACCGGGATCGACTTGAGCATTACCGCCTTCTGTTCTTCGGGCAGACCCTTGGTCATGTCCGTATCAATCAGGCCGGGGGCGATACAGTTGACCGTGATATTGCGACTGCCCAACTCCTGCGCCAAAGCCCGCGTCATGCCCGCGACACCCGCCTTCGCCGCACAATAGTTGGCCTGCCCCGGGTTGCCGGCACTACCGACCACCGAGGTGATATTGATGATGCGACCGAAGCGGGCCTTCATCATCGCCCGCATCACCATGCGGGACAGACGAAATACCGACTTCAGGTTGGTATCGATGACGGCATCCCACTCCTCATCCTTCATGCGCATCGACAGATTGTCTTTCGTGATGCCGGCGTTATTCACCAGCACTGAGACGGCACCAAATTTCTTCTCGATCTCACCCAACTGCGCCTCACAGGCGGCTGCATCAGTCACATTCAGCACCGCGCCCATGCCGGCAATGCCAGCCGCGTCGAGCGCCTGCTGAATATCAGCGGCACCGTTTTCCGACGTGGCCGTACCGATCACCGTCGCACCCTGCGCGCCGAGTTCCATGGCAATCGCCCGTCCGATGCCACGCGAGGCACCGGTGACCAGTGCAATCTGTCCCGTCAGCATGCTTATCCCTTCACCGTTACCAGCGTCGCTTCCACGCCGGTCAGATCGTTCATCGCACCACCGACCAGGCCATCGGCACAGCGCTTGGTCAGGCCCACCAGCACCTTGCCGGGGCCGCACTCGAACACGTGCGTCATACCAGCCGCCTGCATGGCGCGCATGATCTCGACCCAGCGCACAGGCGCCGCCGCCTGACGCACCAGTGCCGCCTTGATGGCAGCTGGATCGTTTTCCACGGCAACGTCGACGTTATTGATCACCGGAATCGCCGGCACCTTGAGTTCGACAGCCGCCAAAGCCGCTTGCAGGCGCTCAGCGGCCGGTTGCATCAGTGAGGAATGAAATGGTGCCGATACCGGCAGCATTACCGCCCGCTTCGCGCCGGCAGCCTTGCACGCCTCAGCAGCACGCTCGACGGCCGCCTTCTGGCCGGCAATTACGGTCTGCTCGGGCGAGTTGAAATTCACCGCCTGTACAGCCTGCCCTTGGGCTTGTTCAACACAAATCGCCTTGATCTTGTCGGCGTCCAGATTGAGGATCGCCGCCATGGCGCCCTCGCCCGCCGGCACAGCCTCCTGCATCGCCTTGGCGCGCAGTTCGACCAGTGGCACGGCGACCTTCAAATCAATCACACCGGCAGCCACCAGCGCCGAGTATTCGCCCAGGCTATGGCCGGCCAACATCGCCGGCAGCGGACCGCCTTTTTCCTGCCATAAACGCCAGACCGCAATCCCGGCCGTCAGCATCAGCGGCTGGGTATTCACGGTTTGCGACAGCGCTTCGGTCGGGCCTTCGGCAACCAGTTGCCACAGATCGCGGCCGAGCGAAGCCGACGCTTCGTCAAAGGTGGCGCGGATCACCGGGCTATCGCCATAAGCGACCATCATGCCCAGCGATTGAGAGCCCTGTCCGGGGAATACGAATGAAAATTTCATCATTGCCTCACAAAGTAATTATGGCGGCGCCCCAAGTGAAACCACCACCGACGCCTTCCAGCAATGCCGTATCGCCAGCGCCGACTTTTCCGGAACGCACAGCCTCATCCAGCGCCAGCGGAATCGAGGCCGACGAGGTATTGCCGTGGTGATCGACGGTGACGATACATTTTTCAGCGGGCAGACGCAGTTTCTTGGCGGTCGCCTGCATGATGCGGATATTGGCCTGATGCGGCACCAGACAGGTCACCTGTTCCGAAGTCATGCCCGCAGCGGCCATCACTTCTTCTGCCACCTCAGCCAGCACCTTGACAGCGAACTTGAACACCGCCTGCCCATCCATGCGCAGGAAGGGATCACCGGTCGGCTGTCCGCCATGCAGATGCCCGGGCACCGACAGGATGTTGCGATAACGGCCATCGGCATGCAGGGCGGTGGCATGCACGCCCGGCTTGTCGCCTGCCTCAAGAACGACAGCACCCGCGCCATCGCCAAACAACACGCAGGTACCACGATCATTCCAGTCAAGAATGCGCGAGAAGGTTTCGGCACCGACGACCAGGGCACGGCGATGCGAACCGGAGCGGATGAACTTGTCGGCCACCGACAAGGCGTAGATAAAACCGCCGCAGACTGCCTGCAGGTCGAAGGCCGCAGCGCCGTTGCTCATGCCGAGTTTGTCCTGCAGGATGGTGGCCGTACTCGGAAAAATGTAATCGGGGGTCGATGTCGCGAGAACGATCAGGTCGATATCGTTCGGTTCTCTCCCCGCTGCGGCAAGTGCGTTTCGGCTGGCCTCCAGTGCCAGATCACTGGCCGCGACCCCCGCCGGCGCAAGATGTCGCGAGTGGATGCCGGTACGATCAACGATCCAGTCGGGCGTCGAATCAAGGTCATGCCGCGCGATCAGGTCAGCATTGCTGCATGGTGCCCCGGGGAGATAACTGCCAGTGCCGGTAATTCTGGAATAGATCATGTAGGTTGCATCCCTCAGTCGCAGAGCGTCGGCACGGGTTCCATTTTTTCGAGCGCCACCGCCACGCTTGCAGCGATCTTCTCCGGCAGGCGCTCTCGGGCCGCTTCGGCCGCACGGGTCAGGGCATGCCGGAACGCAAAGCTGTCGGCAGAGCCGTGACTCTTGACCACCACGCCCTTCAGGCCCAACAGGCTGGCCCCGTTATAGCGCCGATGATCGACTCGTGCGCGGAAAGCATTAAGGACGGGCATGGCGATCAAACCGGCGATGCGCGTAAAAATATTCCGCGAAAATTCCTGGCGCAGGAAAACCCGGATCATCTGGGCGAGGCCCTCTGCGGTCTTCAAGGACACGTTGCCGACAAAGCCATCGCAGACGACCACATCCGCCGTGCCCTTGAAGATGTCATTACCTTCGACATTGCCGATGAAGTTCAGGCCACTCACGCGCAGCAACTCGCTGGCGCGCTTGACCACTTCGTTGCCCTTGATTTCTTCCTCGCCGATATTCAGCAGCCCAACGCGCGGACATTCGTTGTGCTCCAGCGCCGCCACCAGCATGGCGCCCATGATGCCAAATTGCTGCAGGTGTTCGGCGGTGCAATCGACGTTGGCCCCCAAATCGAGGACATAGGTATGCCCATTCATCGCGGGCAGAATCGAGGCAATCGCCGGTCGGTCAATGCCTGGCAGGGTTTTCAGGACGAAGCGGGAAATGGCCATCAGGGCGCCGGTATTGCCGGCGGACACGGCCGCATCGGCCCTGCCTTCTTTCACCAGATTCGCCACGACACGCATCGACGAATCCTTCTTGTTGCGCAAGGCACTCGAAACCGGCTCATCCATGCCGACAACCTCGGTCGCATGGTGAATCGACCAGCGTTCGGACAGATCAGCACCAGCCTTGGCCAGATACGGCCGCAAGTCTTCCTCGCGGCCAACGCAAATGACACAACAGGTCACATCGCGCTGCAGGAAGTCAATTACTGCAGGAATGGTCACGGACGGGCCGTGATCCCCCCCCATGCAATCAACGGCAAGCGTGATAGTCATCGAGAAATGTTTTTTCCGAAACTAAAACGGCCGGACGTACAGACGTCCGGCCGCAGATCCGGGAAGGGAAATTATTCGCCCTTGGTCTTCAGAATCTTCTTGCCACGGTAGACACCCGACGGCGAGATATGGTGGCGCAGATGCACTTCACCGGTCGTCGCTTCGACCGCGAGCGGGGGCGCATTCAGAAAATCGTGCGAGCGATGCATACCACGCTTGGACGGGGACTTCTTGTTCTGTTGTACTGCCATGATGACTCCTTATATTTCAACCAATCAATGTTTCCTCAATCCAGCCAAGGCCGCGAACGGCGATCGGCTCTCATTTCCCACACCACTGTCGGCATCTACCGGCAGCTGGCAATCCACATGACGTGGCACAATCGGCAACGCCAGTAAAACTTCTTCCTCGACCAAGGCCAGCACCGACAACTCCCGATCTGCCGGCAAGGCATCATAGTCGTCGGCCTCAACCTCTTCCTCCGGCCATTCCTCACCCGGTGGAATCAGCAACAAGTGGCTATCGACCTCGCACTCATGCACCACTTCCGCCAAACAGCGCTGACAATGCAAGGTCAAACGCCCGGAAATCCGCAGATGCAAACCTAGTTTGACCGTCCCGAACCGGCGCTCTTCAAACCCCGACAGCGCGCAACTCAGACTACCTGCATGGCTCAACAGCACATCGGCCAACCGCGGCATTTGGGACAGCGCAATGCTGCCCGTCACGCTTTGTCCTTCCGCCGCGAACTTGAGACTATCGATCACCAAACTCGCCAAGTTCAAAGCTTCCAAGGTTGCCCCGGCACGACATAAACCGTAGATGTTATCATGCCCGCCCTTTGCCGGTCAAAGATAAAACCAAGAAAAACCTGTCAAATCATCCGACAAACACCCAATAACACCCCATGACAATGCTTGTTCTAGCCTCCACCTCCCCTTACCGGCGCGAATTGCTGACTCGCTTTCAACTGCCTTTCGAGGTCTGCGCCCCGGATACCGATGAGTCGCCCCTGCCGCTGGAAACGCCAGTTGCGACCGCCGAACGCCTGGCAGCCGCCAAGGCGGACGCTGTCGCATCTCGCTTCCCGGATGCGCTAATCATTGGCTCGGATCAGGTGGCTTACTGTGGCGATCAGCGCTTTGGCAAACCCGGCACACGCGCCAATGCCCGCGTGCAATTGGGACAACTTTCTGGTCAGGAGGTGGTTTTTCATACCGGCCTGTGTCTGCTGAACAGCCGTAGCCGTCGCAGCCACCTGCGCGGTGTCGTCACCCGAGTACGCTTTCGCGAGCTTTCCGATACCGAAATCGAACGCTACCTGGACAAGGAAGACGCGCTCAACTGCGCCGGCAGCGCCCGTTCGGAAGCCCTGGGAATCAGCCTGCTCGAGTGGATGCGCAGCGACGACCCCACCGCCCTCGTCGGTCTACCGCTGATTGCGCTGGCCGAGATGCTGCGTGCCGAGGGCATCTCATTACCCTGACCACTCCGATCGTAGTGCCGGGAACCCTCTACCTCCTGCCTACCCAACTCGGTCCGACCGACTGGGTCAGTGTCCTGCCCGCCAGCACCCGGCAAGTAGCCTGCGGATTGCGCTACTTCATCGTCGAAAACGCCAAAACCGCCCGTGCCTCGCTCAAGTGGCTGTCGCACCCCGTGCCGCTGCGCGAAATCTCGATTGAAGTGCTGCCGGAAAAGGCCACAACGGACGAGATCGAGCATCTGCTGGCGCCATTACTGGCGGGACAAGATGCCGGCTTGATGTCCGAAGCCGGCTGTCCAGGCGTGGCCGACCCGGGGGCCACTGTCGTCCGACGCGCCCATGCCTTGGGCATTGCGGTACGCCCGCTGGTCGGCCCATCATCGCTCCTGCTGGCTCTGATGGCCTCCGGTCTGGATGGCCAGCGTTTTGCGTTTCATGGTTATTTGCCGCAACGCGATCCCGAGCGCAGCACCCGCATCGCCGAACTCGAAAAGGAATCACGTCAAAAACGGCAAACCCAACTCTTCATCGAAACCCCCTACCGTAACGAAGCGCTTTTCGATGCCTTGTTAAGCCAGTGTCAGCCACCGACCTTGCTGTGCATCGCCAAAAACCTGACGAATATGGACGAATGGGTTCAGACACACACGATCTCAGCCTGGCGCAAGATGCCCAAGCCGCCGCTGGAACGCCAGCCCACCGTGTTCCTGCTGCTTAGCGGATACTGAACTTCGTCAGGGCGTTACCCAGACTACCCGCAACCTCGGAGCCGAAGCGCCGGGCGAACTTCTCGGCGAAGTTGGGCTTGACGGTGTAATCCCGAATGTCCACGGCCTGAATCACATCACGTGCCACGCTATCGACCGTGCCGAACCCGTCCGCCAACCCCAGTTCGACACTCTTCGACCCCGTCCACATCAGACCGGAAAACATGTCCGGCGTTTCCTTGAGACGCGTACCGCGGCCCTTGCGGACCACGTCGATAAACTGCTGATGAATGTCGTTCAGCATGCCCTGTGCATGTTCTTTATGCCGCCCATTTTGGGGCGAAAAAGGATCAAGGAAGCCCTTGTTCTCACCCGCCGTCAGCAGACGACGCTCAATGCCGAGCTTATCCATGCTGCCGGTAAAACCAAAGCCATCCATCAGGACGCCGATGGACCCCACGATACTGGCCTTGTCGACATAAATTTTGTCAGCTGCCGAGGCAACGTAATAGCCGCCGGAAGCGCAGATATCCTCAACCACCACATACAAGGGCTTATCCGGATACTTGCCGCGCAGGCGACGCATTTCATCGGTGATGATTCCCGCCTGCACCGGGCTGCCTCCTGGGCTATTGATGCGCAGAATCACGCCCGCGGCCTGTTTGTCGTCGAAAGCGGACTGCAGCGCGCTGATAATGTCGTCGGCATTGGCATCCCCCTTGGCCTGGATCACGCCTTGCATTTCGACCAGTGCCGTATGGCGACTGCCTTCGCCATCCGCGGCAAATTCTTCCCAGTTCACCAGCGTTGCCAGCAGAACCGTGACATAGGCAAAGCCCAGCAACTTGAAAAAGATGCCCCAGCGCCGCGCCCGCCGCTGCTCATTAACCGCTTCCAGCGCGATCTTTTCCAGAACCTTGCGTTCCCAACCCGAATCATCCGCCACTTCTGTCGCCTTCCTGTTCAATCAAGCATTTTTTGCCAGCCATGCAACCAAATCCCCCATAGACTCGGCACAGTATAACGGGGCAGCCGCTACCAGCAAATCGCGCGCATGCGCCCCATAACTCACCCCGACCGCATCAACCCCCGCATTCTTCGCCATCAGCAGATCATGCGTGGTATCGCCGATCATCAAAGTCTGCGCTGGAGAGACGGCAAGTTCGGCCATCAACTCCTCAAGCATCTGCGGATGCGGCTTGGAATGGCACTCATCGGCACAGCGCGTGCCATGGAAAAACGCGCCCAACCCACTGTGATCGAGTGCGCGGTCGAGTCCGCGCCGAGACTTCCCGGTTGCCACGGCCAGCCAGCGACCCTGTTCAGCCAAGCCTTCAATCAGGGCTGTCGCGCCTGCAAACAACAGCAACTCATGATCGCGTGACAAGTAGTGATGGCGATAACGCTCGACCAGATCCTCATAGCGCGCTTCGGGCAGGTCCGGCATGGCGTAGCGCAGCGCCTCCTCCAAACCCAGTCCAATGATATGGCGCGCCCGTTCCTCACTGGGCGGCTCAAGGCCGAGGTCGCGCGCAGCTGCCTGGACGCTATCGACGATCATCGCCGCCGAATCCATCAGCGTACCGTCCCAGTCAAAAACGATCAGTTCATAGCGCTTCATCAGGCCATCCCATCCACCGGTCCAAGCAATTCAAGGTAACGTTTCAGATCATCCGACAGCTCGGCCACCAGTTCGAGCCGTTCGCCTGTCAGCGGATGCGCGAAACGCATCGAATGCGCATGCAGGAACATGCGCTTCAGCCCGGTTTTTTGCAAGTCGCGATTCAGGGCAAAATCGCCATATTTTTCGTCGCCGAGGATGGAAAAACCCAAATGGGCCAGATGGACGCGAATCTGGTGCGTCCGGCCGGTGCGCAATTCCACCTCCAGCAGGCTGAATACTCCATGCGACGAAGTCCAGCGTCCCTTGAGCCGCATGATCGAATGCGCCTCCTTGCCTTCATCCGACACCCGCACGCGCCGCTCACCTTCCGGCGTCAGATATTTGAGCAACGGCAATTTGACGTTGCGCAGCTTGTCACGCCAATGGCCTTTGACCAGCGCGAGATAGCGCTTATCGATACCCCCGTTGCGAAACAGGTCATGCAATCGAGTCAGCGCCGAGCGTTTCTTGCCAATCAATAGCAAACCCGACGTTTCGCGGTCGAGCCGATGGGCCAGTTCCAGAAAACGCGCTTCCGGGCGCGCCCGCCGGATTTGTTCGATTACACCAAAGTCGACGCCACTGCCGCCATGAACCGCCACGCCAGCCGGCTTGTCGATGGCAATCAGGCTCTCGTCCTCATAAACCAAGGAAAACTCACGGGGCGGAACAGGCACTTCTGACGCTTTTTCGGCAACCCTGACCGGCGGCACGCGCACCCGATCCCCCAGTTCCAGACGCCGGTCAGCGGCCACCCGCCCCTTGTTCACCCGCACCTCGCCACTGCGCAGAATGCGATAGACGTGACTCTTCGGCACGCCTTTGAGGCGTTTCAGCAAAAAGTTGTCAATCCGTTGGCCGGCGCCGTCCTCCCCAACTTCAAGGAATGTGACGGATTCTTTACTCAACTCATTCATTCGCAATATAATGCGCCGGCTTTGCCATCTTCGGATGACGTGCCCGGCGACACGAAGCGGTTCCGGGGCGACGGACGGAGAGGTGATTGGCGCCCATGGTTCATATTCCCTAGTTTCTTGAATTTGCAATTTGATAATTCGGGATCAGGCAGTATAGGCGCCGAGATGAGGCTGGCGTGCTCCCGCTGATCGAGATTTTCGATCCCCGGCATCCGCCAATCTTGCAGAGCCCAGGTCACGTCGCTCACCGCAAGCAGCGATACGTACTACATTTTATTCGCGCAACAGACACAGGCTTTGATAAGCGTTGCCCGCAAACTTGGCGGCGTCATCCGACAAACCATCAACCCATTTGCCCAAACCTACACCCCACTTCATGGTGTCGATCCCGCAAATCCGTTAGCCACGCCGCTTATCCATGCGGCGTGATTTGTCGTGCCTGCCTGCCTGCGCGTAGGAGCACACATGAAACGCATGCTGTTCAATGCGACGCAAGCCGAGGAACTCCGCGTCGCGATCGTCGATGGTCAGAAACTCATTGATCTCGACATCGAATCGGCCAACAAGGAACAACGCAAGAGCAACATCTACAAGGCCGTCATCACCCGCATCGAGCCCAGCCTCGAAGCCGCCTTTGTCGATTACGGCGCC
>SXGT01047849.1_pt1 | contig 11311 bp, 11 predicted proteins | sample 3176221 | NCBI WGS metagenome assembly SXGT01 (sample SAMN11356862, study PRJNA531348) | freshwater metagenome | isolation source: freshwater sample F1-120 | place: China: Fuxian Lake, Yuxi | collected 2017-12-25
AAAATATGCTGGTATTAGCGCAGTTATATTTTTGCTTAACGCCCGGGGTAATAAGGTAAGTGCTTTTATTCTTAAGGTATCTGGCCCAATTGGCGCATTTGGCTACAAATTAATCGCCTCAAATAGACAATCATTATTTGTAAGGGGCTTATCTAGATTTATTAAAAAAATTACTTAGCTGGCTCAAGCTCAGGTATTGGCACTGGAAGTGCTGGTGAGATTAGCGGCTCACGCTCACGCCTTACTACCCGATCTGGTTCACCGATCTCAGCCATATTAAATCCTCACCTAGTGCTCCAAACTTACCTCTTAGATTTGTTGATGTAAATGAAGGTTAGGTAGATCTAGATCACCTGCCGAAGAGCCATAAGTAGGTGTTTAATTACTTTTATGGATTACGCCCAAAATCGTCGCAGGTTAATTAGATTAATACGTATCTATCCCCTGATCGCACTTGGCGTGTTAACTCTTGCCTACCTACTAGGGGCTTTTAGTGATCAAGAGGATCCACCTATCTCACAAAATGTAATTATTACCGCGTTGTATTTGTTTGTAGGCGTAGTGCCACTTGTGTTTATTATTGGATTTATTACAGTCGGCAAAGCTAGTGATAAGGCTGGCCTTAAAAATAATAAGGCTCATAGTAAATTAAATTACAACCATGCTTTTGATTTGCCCAGTGAGGCCATGCATGGATATAAATTAGCGACCATTACAGGACGCCTGCCAACCCTTACTGGGTTAACAGGGGACACATACCTCTCTGATGCCTCTGCTAAGTGCACAATTAACAAAGAGCATGTGCCACCGGTGGCAGATTGTGAATGCGGCTTTTATGCATATAGCGATCTCTCTGAGGCTAAATTTGAGAGCTCAATTAATCCAGGTGCTTTTTTATTAGATGTTGATCTATATGGGGTTGGATTTAAGTATGCCAGGGGGTATCGGGCTGAAACCCAGGTAGTAAATAAATTAATCACGCCAAGTAGATGTCAATTTTGCAGAATCCTGCCAGCAAAGGTTTTTGTTACCACATATAAATTAGGTTATGACGATACCTCATGGTGGCAGTGGCAAATACGATGCCTAATCTGCAGCACTTCTTTTAAGGAGGAGGATAAATTAGGAATTAAAGAGATGAGTAAGAGTTTAAAGCTTTTAATTTCCTAAAATTTCCTGCATCTGTTCTATTTCAGCTTGCTGGGTATTAGTAATTGATACCGCAAAATCTCTTAATGCAGTGACCTTACTATTTTCGATCATAGAGACCATTTGCAAAGCGCCTAGGTGGTGCTCAATCATATTTTCTAGAAATAACCTATCAAAGCTATCACCTTTAAGTGTTTTAAGAGTATTAAGTTGTGAATCACTAAGCATCCCAGCCATTCCAGCCATTGAATGACCAGGATCTGTGCCGAGGCCATCATCTGTGAGCCACTTACTCATTTGAGCGACTTCATTTGCTTGATCAGCCTTAATTTTATTAGCAATGCTAAGTATCTGCTCATTTTTTGAGTTTGTAAGTGCGTACTCAGAGATAATCACTGCTTGCTGATGATGTGGAATCATCATTTGCAAAAACATGGCGTCATCGGCGGAGAGATTTTTACCTACCGTAGTTGAATGCGAGCTACCGTGATCCATTGATTTCATTTGATTTGATTCATTTGGTGAAAGTAGTGCGTATGCAAAAAAGCCAGAGGTAATTACTAAGAGTACGGTGAGTACTACGGCACCTTTTTTGCTAATTTTCATAAAGTAAAAAATACCATTTCTTATTGAGAGAAAAGTTATCTCTTAGCTGTTTTTTTTGTGAGCCTAATAACATCTGTACTCCACAGTGCCCAAATCACAAGCGGTGGTTGAAAGAAGAGGCGGATTAATCGCTTGGTGTCGGTATCTAGACCAAAGGCATCTATTTGATTTACATACTGATTGATATTGCCAGGAAAAATAAGAATAAAAAATATGCCAGTAATAAGCCCTACCTGCCTGCAATATTTTTTAAATACTAATACGGTGGTAATAAGTAACGCGCCTAGCGTGATCTCAACTAAGCCAGATGCGACAACTACAAAATCAGTATCTAGTGGCAGCCCGGTAGGTACCTGAGCTAAAAACTCTGTACGATTTGAGTCAAGGTGGCTAATACCTGCAGAGAGTAGAAATGCGCCGAGAGCTAGTTGGGTTAGAGATTTTAGATAAGCCATGGGGTAAGTAAAGCCGATATTTTCTTATTTAGGCTATCTTTAAACTATGAGTAAACCATTAACAGTTGAAAGATTACGTAAAACTAATATCTATGCTGGTGTATTACACCTAGCTCAAATGGCGGCGGTACTAGCCCTAAGTAGTGACTTCTCACTCCCAGTAACTGCTACCTATATGTCTGGTCCGCCCGGAAGCACATACGCTGATCCAGTCACATTATTTGAAACACCAATTGGTCTAACCGTTGCAATCTTTTTAGGTCTTTCTGCCTTTTTCCACTTCTTAGTTGCAAGTGGCAAGTTTTATCCAAGGTATGCAGCAGGCTTGGCGTTAAAACGTAATTACTTCCGTTGGGTTGAGTACTCAATTAGCTCATCGGTAATGATTGTTTTAATTGCTCAGGTAACTGGAGTTGCCGATATAACTGCAATTATTTCTATTTTTGGTGTGAATGCATCGATGATTTTATTTGGCTGGCTGCAAGAGAAGTATGAGAGCCCAGGTAATGGTGGTTGGTTGCCATATATCTTTGGTTGTATTACCGGAATTGTGCCCTGGATTGCGCTGCTCTTTTATGTCTTTGGTATTGGTGGGGCCGGTGAGACTAAAGCACCAGCATTTGTATATGTAATTGTGCTGACTATCTTCTTATTCTTTAACTCATTTGCACTTGTGCAATTTCTACAATACAAAAAGATTGGTAAGTGGAGTGATTACCTTCGTGGTGAGGCCACCTACATCACCTTATCTTTGGTGGCAAAGTCAGCTCTTTCTTGGCAGATCTTTGCTAATACTTTAATACCGCCTGCTTAATAACTGCTTAGTAGTTGCTTAAAGTAATTTAACTAACACTTAGAAGGTAGATTATCTGTTCTAGACTGAGCAGATGATCTACCTGCTTTTAATCTCACTGATCACCTCACTTTTATCTGCTGCTGCCGCAAACAGCGTGCCTCTACCTAATCTTGCGATTAGATCAGATGAGATTAATGCAGCCACTACCTCAGGTGGGAATATGCGCGGGCCTGCACTTGCTGTATTAGCAAATGATGATCTACTTCTAGGTGGTGGCAAGACAGGTGGTGAGTTATTTTTATATAATTTAGAAAATAAGAAATTAACTAAGCTAGGCGCAGTAAATGCTGCAAATAGAAGAAATAATGACTCAAGATTTGCTATTAATGATATTGCAGTCTTATCTGAAACGCAGAGTAGTGCGAATCTACTTGTTTCCTATCCCCGATTAGGTTCACAGCGAAATTGTGTTGAGATTGTTGTTGAAAATGTAAATTATGATCGAGTTAATCAAAAAATTAAGCGAGTTAAGAATTGGTTAGTTACGAAGCCATGTGTACCAATCTCGGCTGTGCAACACACCTCCGGTAGATTTGCAGTGATTGATAAAAAATCTGCTTACGTGACTATAGGTGATTTAGGTTATTCTCAAATATCAAATCGAAGTAAGCGAGGAGATTTAGGATCAATATTTAAATTAAGTAGTAATTCGATAACCAAAATCTCCCAGGGTCATAGAAATGCCCAAGGAATCCTTTTATATAACGGTAAAGATTTATTAGCCACTGAGCAGGGGCCACGTGGTGGGGATGAACTTAATATAATTAAAGCTGGAGCTGATTACGGCTGGCCCTTTGTTAGCTACGGACAGCCCTACGGCTCAGGTGATTATGTGAAGCCGACAAAATCTGGCACGCATATTGGATATGAAGAACCAATTAAATATTGGGTTCCATCAATTGCAGTAACTGAGTTGGTGCAACTACCTAAAAGTGGTTGGGCTGCGTGGAGTAACCAATTAGTTTTAGGAACACTTAAGGAACAGGTCTTAGTTTTTATCTCATTAGCTGATAATTTAACAATTACTGACTCGCAAAATTTTGATATTGGTGAGCGGATCAGAGATCTTGAAGTTTTAAATTCAGGGCAATTAGTTGCTACAACCGATAGTGGAAAGTTGTTAATTCTTAACCTTAAAGAATAATCCTAACTATTTATTTAACTTCATCTTGGGCCCGACTTAATCGCTGTGAGATATAGACAGGAATTAGCGAAATCAAAATAACAACTGTTGCTACTACGTTGACAACACTTGCTTGATTAGGTCGTGACATCTCTTTTAAGATCCAAAGTGGCAAGGTGTCAACCCCAGGAGGTGCGGTAAAGATTGTTACTACTACCTCATCAAAGCTAAGTGCGAATGCAAGTAAGGCACCGGCCACAAATGCGGTTCTAAATTGTGGAAAGGTAACTAATCTAAATGTTTGCCACAGCCCAGCGCCTAAATCTGCTGAAGCTTCTTGTAGCGAGGGATTCATTCGTTTTAATCTTGCAAATACATTATTAAATACCATCACAATACAAAAGGTAGCGTGAGCAACAATCATGCCAAAGTAGCCAATATTAAAGCCGGCTGGAGATAAAAAAGTATTGTAGGTATTACTAAATGCCACACCTGTTACTACACCAGGGAGCGCAATTGGTAGTACTACTAAGAGATTAACTGTGCCCTTACCAAAAAAATCAAAGCCTTTTAAAGCAAATGCCACGAGTGTGCCCAAGATGGAGGCAATAATCATTGATCCAGTTGCAACTATTAGTGAGTTTAATAAAGCGGTGCGTATTGGTTCATAGGTAGATGCAAACTCCCACCACTTAACTGAGAAGGTTTGAATCGGCCAACTTGAGATATTGGATTGATTAAATGAGTTTAAAACCAATACTAATAGTGGTACATACATAAAGACTAAAATTAAGCTCACTAAGCCAATTAATAACACTCTGCTTGTTAGAGATAGTCTTAACATGATTACATCCGCTCTAAGGATCCGGTGCGACGAGCGACCATAAGGTAGATAACCACAAATGCAATCGGCACCATCGAGAAGGCGGCTGCCACAGGTGGATTTAAATTGATATTTGCGGCAATTATTGAACCAATCATCTGGGTTGAGCCGCCAGTAAATTTAGCTGCTATGTAATCTCCTAAACTTAAAGAGAATGTGAAGACTGAGCCGGCAATTACTGCTGGCACAATTAATGGCAAAACCACTCGATAGATCGTGGTGAAGCCCTTAGCTCCCATATCACTGGAGGCGTCAAAAAGATTTGGCGGAATCTGCCTAATGGCGGTAAAGACAGGAAGTGCCATATAAGGAAACCAGAGATAGGTAAGAGTTAAAATCACAATTGGTATTGAAAAAGTCGGACCAGATAAACCAAATGGAGCTAGTGCCCAATTAAAAAATCCTTGCTCGGTAAAGACTAAGCGCATTGCAATGATTTTTACTAAGTAACCAGCCCAGAGCGGCAAGGTAATTGCTACAGCTAAGGCATTCCTTACCCTAGGGCGGGCAATCTTTGCCATATAAATTCCAAGAGGTATTGCAAATAAAACTGATAAGGCTGTAACAGCTAGCGCTATTAATAAAGTTCTAATTGATGTTGATATATAAGCAGGAACTGTAAAGATTGAAACAAAATTTTCTAAGGTGAAGCCAACAATTACCTTTGAGGTAAAGGGATCAACAAACCAAAAGGCGGTTATTAATAATAAAAATAAGGAGAGGATATATACGCCAACGATCCAAAACATTGGTAGGGCGATGAGACCAAATAATCTTAGTTTGGCCCGTTTATATAAATAAGCAGAGACTGGCCTGCTGCCAGCTTTAGTAATAACTGTGCTCATCGCTACCTAACTACTTATAAAAGAATGAGGGGATTCATTTCTTAAATCCCCTCATTCTTTACTTACTTTTTATCCTACTGATTAACCTTTTACCGTTAACCAAGCATTGGTCCATTCCTGGAAGCTGGTGCACTTAACATCTTTGCGACCATCAACACAGGTTTCAATTGGAGTTGTCCAAGGCCATACCTTCTTGAAGAACACCTCATCCTCGGCAGCAAACTCATCACAGTGAGCTTGCGCAGTTGGACTGGACTTACAGAAAGAAACGTTTGCTGGTGCCATACCAAAGTTCATTGCAATGGCGCCGTTAACTGAAGCTGTACTTGTGTAATCCATCCATGCATATGCACAGTTAGTGTTCTTAGTCTTTGAGCTAACCAACCAAGAGTCATACCAACCAGTTGAACCTTCTACTGGAAGTGTGGTCTTAATGTTTGGCTTGCCGGCAAACTTGCGAAGAATTTCCCAAGAAGTTCCGACAACTGTATTGCCGCCAACAAATGAGGTTATTTGCGCTACTGCATCAGACCAGTACTCGCCAACAATCGTATTTTGTTGCTTTAGCAATTCAATTGCTGCATCTAATTGAGTCTTATCTAGAGCATATGGATTCTTAATTCCTAGCTCTGGCTTGTGATACATCAAGTACACAGCAGCATCTGCAATGTAAATTGGTGCGTCATATGCTGTGATCTTGCCTTTGTATGGGCTATTTGTCTCCCAGACAACATCCCAGCTAGCAGGTGCTCCCTTAGTTATGTCATCGTTGTACTGAAGAAGATTTGCACCTCTACCAATTGGTACACCGTATGGCTTGCCATTAACAGTGTCATAGATGTTATTGCGCATTCCAGTTGCAATTTCATCACCAAAGTTTGGAATTAATTCAACATTAAGTGGTTGAACATCTCCACCTACGATTAAACGCAGTGCAGCATCGCCTGATGCAGAAACAATGTCATATTGACCTGTTCGCATCAAGGTAACCATTTCATCACTTGTTCCAGCTACGCGTGGCTTAACCTTGCAACCAGTATCTGCTTCAAACTTATCGGTCCACTTAGGATCAACAAATCCAGCCCAGTTAACAATATTTAATTCGCCTTCAAAATCACCCATTGCTTCATGCATAGGAATATCTGGCACTTCAATCTTCACACCGGATGCATCACCACTTGATGAACAACTTGTGAGAATCATCGCCGATACCGCCAACAGGCTAAGTACTGAGAGTTTCTTTCCCTTCATTTATCTTCCTTTCGCTCGACTATTTATTAGTCTTATTAGGTTGGTATTACTGCCGAGTGGTCGCTTTTCCAAACGGCACCGACCCGATCGCCAGTTTCAAATCGATTGATCTGATCCGGCAATTCTTCATTTAATCTGGTGGCAATTACTCTCTGCCCAGATTGTGTTTGGATTAAGTAAATTGTGGTTGCCCCAATATAAGAGGCCTCAATAATGCTTCCAACTACTCCGCTTTCACCTGCTTTTAACTTGGTATCTGCTGGAACTAATTTGATTCGCTCTGGCCGGATGTTGACCATAGTTGGGCTACCAAAAATCGCTTTCGCATCATCTCCTGAAAATATATTTGAAACACCTAGGAAACTAGCAACAAACTTAGTTTGCGGTCTCTCATAAACCTCCGCTGGTGTGCCAACTTGTTCAATTGAACCCTCATTAAAGACTGCAATGCGATCACTCATCCGCATTGCCTCTTCTTGATCATGAGTAACAAAAATAAAAGTAATACCGGCTTCACGTTGAATACGCTTTAACTCAACCTGCATTTCCTCACGCAATTGCTTATCTAATGCGCCAAGTGGTTCATCTAGAAGTAATACCTTGGGCCTAAGAACTAAAGCTCTTGCTAATGCAATACGTTGGCGCTGCCCACCTGATAATTGGTGTGGTAATCGCTGAGATAGATGTGAAAGTTTTACTGAATCAATTGCTACAAGTGCCTGCTTTGCTCGTTCAGGCTTTGCAACTTTTCTAGTGCGAAGGCCGTACTCAACATTTTCTTGAATGCTCATATGGGGAAATAGCGCGTAATCTTGGAAAACTGTATTTACTGGGCGATCAAAGGGCGCCAGATCTGTGACATCTTGTGACTCGATTGTAATTTTTCCTGAGCTAGCATTTTCAAAACCGGCGATTAATCTAAGAACAGTTGTTTTGCCAGAACCAGATGGGCCAAGCATGGAGAAAAACTCACCAGCGTTAACATCTAAATCTAAATTAGCAACAGCGTGAACATCATCAAAGAATTTGTTGACACCACGAAGTGAAACAAAACCTGTGCTCAAGAATTGATCCCTTCGCCTTCACCACTGATTTGGCTGAGCCTAAACTACCCGCTTAAATATTTAATGGAAAGGCACAAACATGGCTAGGTTACATAAAAGTTACCGAAAAAGCATAAAACAAGCGGTACTAACTCTTAACCCGCTCACCAGTTGGATCAAAGAGTGGTTCGGCTGTAATTGTTGCTACTTTTTTAACCCCAAACATCTCAACCTCAACAGATGTGCCGGGGTTGGTGTGCTCTGTTGGCAAGTATGCGTAGGCGATTGCTTTATTTAAAGTGTAACCCTGACCTGCTGATTTAACTCTGCCGACTACTTTGTTATTAATAAAGATTGGCTCATTACCCATTGCCACATCTTTGATATCGGTAAAGGTAAGGGCGGTTAATTTTCTATTTAGCTTGCCTTTGATCGCATCTAAACTAGCCTTACCAATAAAATTATCCTTCTTGGATGAGATCGCAAAGCCAAGACCTGCCTCATAAGGATTTGTTTCAGTATTAATCTCACCCGCCCAAGCGCGATAGCCCTTCTCAAGACGAAGTGATTCAATTGCTCGATAGCCACATGGCCTAAGGGCTAAATCTTTACCAGCATCAAGTAGTGCGAGCCACACGCTTAGACCATCCTTTACTGGAATATATAACTCCCAACCTAACTCACCAACATAGGTAATTCGAGTTGCTCGCAGTGAAATATCTTTTATTTTTATCATCTTTGAGTTCATAAAACCAAAGGCCTGATTTGATAGATCAAAATCTGTTACTTTCTGTAATATTTTTCTAGCATTTGGTCCCCAGATTCCAAAGCATGCTAACTCCTTGGTGATATCACTTATCTCAACTTGATCAAAGTTATTCTCACGCATCTGCTTTTCCAGCCAACCTTTATCATGGTTTAAAAAGGCGGTGCCGGTGATAATTAAGAACTCATTATCTGCTACTTGCGTGATGGTGTAGTCAGATTCAATTCCGCCTTTTTTATTAAGCGCTTGGGTATAGGTAGTCTTATCAATACCCTTAACAACATTATTTGCACAAATTAGATTTAAAAACTCACCAGCCCGAGCTCCACTTACCTTTATCTTTGCAAAGCTTGATTCATCAAATAAGCCTGCGCTATTTCTAGTGGCATGGTGTTCTAGTGCAACAGCTGGGCTCCAATACTTTCCAACCCATCCGTTTGGGCGAAGAGAATCATCGCCTTGTTTTTCATTTAGATTTAAATAGTAATTAACCCGCTCCCAAGCTGCCTTCTCGCCAAAGACTGCGCCATTTTCTTTATGCCAATCATAAATTGGAGATTTATTTTCACCACGAGCGCTTTGCCTCTCCTCCCCTGGATAATGAATATCATAGTAAGCCTCATAATTTTCTTTCACTCGCTCTAATGTGAACTTAGGTGATTTATAAGCATCAGAAAATCTTTTAATATCCATATGCCAAAGATCCATGGTTGGCTCACCAGCGATTACCCATTCAGCAACTACCTTGCCAATCCCGCCAGCACCAGCAATTCCATGGGCACAAAATCCGGCTGCAGCATAAAAACCACCAACTGATGTCTCGCCTAAACAAAACTCATTATCTGGTGTGAAGCCCTCTGGTCCGTTGATAAAGTTTTTAAGTCCCACCTCACCCATCACTGGCACACGCTTAGCTGCATTTTCAGCAATCTCTTCAAATCGATCCCACTCATCTGGTAATAACTTAGAGTTAAAATCTGCTGGGATTTGATCAAATGAAGAGGCTGTTGCTGTGAAAGGTTTTGAATTACGTTCATATCCGCCCATTACTAAGCCTTTAACCTCTTGGCGGAAGTAGATTAAATTATCTGGATCCCGAAGAGATGGCAGGAACTTGGCCTGATCGGGCAGGAAGTTTTCAGTAATTAAGTATTGATGACTCATTGGAATAATTGGAATTCTTACCCCCACCAATCTGCCAAGCTCAGCCGCAAAGATGCCGCCACAATTAACCACAATCTCGCACTGGATCTCACCCTTATCTGTTGTTACCGAGGTAATGCGATTATCTTTGGTATTAATTGCTAAGACTCTGGTGTGGGTAAATATCTTAACCCCACCACGTCTAGCCCCTGCAGCTAATGCTCCAGTTAATTGGGATGGATCTACCTGACCATCTGAGGCCATATAGCAACCACCGACAACACCTTCTAAATTAATTAATGGAAATAACTCTTTAATCTGATCTTTAGATATTTCTACTAGATCTAAACCAAATGTTTTAGCCCAACCAATTTGGCGCCTAATCTCAGCCATGCGCTCATTACTAGATGCAATTTTAATTGAACCACACTCTCGCCAGGTGGCTGGTGTTTCACTTTTTTCTAACTCTCGATATAACTCAACTGAGTACATATTCATTTTTGTAAGGGTTGGATCAGCACGTAGCTGTCCAACTAAACCTGCTGAATGAAAGGTTGAGCCACTAGTTAGATCAGAGCGATCAAGTAATATCACATCTTTTTCACCAAACTTAGCCAGGTGATATGCAACTGATGTGCCACCAACACCGCCGCCTATTACAACAATTTTTGCTCGAGTAGGTAACTCTTGTGTGCTCATCATCCAACTGTATCCTTTCTCTGTGAGCTCCTCTAGTAATGATTTTAGTGATCTACTAAACCAAGTGCCAAGGCTGGTGACTCGAAGTTCAGTTAATGAGTTATCCGGTGGTCTAACTAATCGAAACTTAAAGATCACCACCCCAAATGGTGATTTTGTTGCCCGTATCTCAAGTAATAAATCAGCACTGTTATCAATTGATCGAAATGCTGAGTATGAGAACTCAAAGATTGCTGCTGATATTGGTATTGGCGCCCCTGTCTATGACTTTCTGCCCCAGTCTGGTTTATTAGTAATTGGTTATCTACCTGGTAAGACATTTAATAGCCAAGATGTGGCAAATAACTTAGGAAGAATCGCTAAAAGTGTTAAGCAACTACACAGCGCTAAGCCATTTGTTAGTGATTTTGATATGTTTGTAATTCAGCAAAATTATTTAAAGATTGTAAGTGAGCGTGGTTTTAAGATGCCTGATAATTACTTAGATTATGC
>SXGT01365174.1_pt1 | contig 11311 bp, 9 predicted proteins | sample 3176221 | NCBI WGS metagenome assembly SXGT01 (sample SAMN11356862, study PRJNA531348) | freshwater metagenome | isolation source: freshwater sample F1-120 | place: China: Fuxian Lake, Yuxi | collected 2017-12-25
CCCGTACAGGTGGCTGTAGCCGAACAGCGCCGCGCCCGATGTGGCACTCTTCTTGTTCATGATGGCGCCGCGCCCCGTGTTGGTGGTTTCGCAGGCCGCGAACAGCGACAGGTTGCAGTAGAAGCACTGGCCGCACGCAATGACGAACGGAATCACCACCCGGTCGCCGGGGACCAGGTTGGTCACGGCCGGGCCCACTTCCTCGACGATGCCCATGAACTCGTGGCCGAGGATGTCGCCGTCCTTCATCATCGGAATCTTGCCCCGGTAGATGTGCAGATCGGATCCGCAGATCGCCGTGGCGGTCACCCGCAGGACGATGTCGTCGGCTTCTTCCAGGACCGGATCGGGCACGTTCTCGACGCGAACGTCGTGGCTGCCCTGGTAGGTGAGTGCTTTCATGGAAGGTCCTTGGTGGGTTGAAACAAGGACTGCGGCAATCCCCATGCCCGGGCACGCGCTTTCAGCGGGCTTGCGTCCACGAGAAACAGCCCAGCGACACGGCCGAACCACTCACCAGGAGCGCGCCTCGCTGGTACAGCCGCCACACGTCGCTCCGACCCGACAGCGTGACGGCCCACAGTCCGCCGGAGGCGTCCACCCACACCACGCGGGCGTCGGCATCTGCCAGCGCCTGGAACGCTTGCCCTGGGCTCACGCCCGGTGCGAACATCACCAGCGTCTGCCCGCCCGCGTCGGCGGCCGGCAACGCCGCGAGCGGGCCGGCCACGATGGCCGCAAACGCCATCGACGCGGCAACATGGCGTCCGCCGCCGTCGCCTCCGGGCCTGGCACCACGCAGCCACCAGCCCAGGCACAGGGGAACGAGCCCGAAAGCCACGAACCAGATGAGATCCCAGACCAGCGGATCCGGCGAATCCATGCGCACCCGGTGAATGCCCGTGATCCAGTGGGACAGCACGGCATCAAGCACATGCCAGCTGCCGAAGCCCAGCAGCGCAAAACCCCCGAGCACGCGTCCGTCCGGATGGGCGGCCAGGGCCGCGCGTCGCTTCCACAGCCGAAGCAGCGCCACGGCGGCAATGACGTACATCAGCGCGTGAAACGCGCCGTCCGCCAGCAGCTGCGTTCGCATGTCCCGGGCCGCGTCCACGTTAGACAGCAGGTGATGCCAGGCCAGGATCTGGTGCAGCAGGATGCCATCGAAGAAGCCGCCCAGTGCCAGACCAAGGAAAAAGACGGGCCCCTTCAGGGAGGACAACGGCGGGCTGGAGAGGGTGTGCATGTGCGCTCCGGTGGACGAGCCATGGGCAAACGGTGTGCCTTCTTTCAGCCGGTTCGTGTCGGTCCGCACGGGAACTCTGGCCCGCCTGCGCGTTCCATGAATTGCACGCCCGACCCAAGAACAGCAACGGAGACCGCATGAGTCCGCAACGCACCAGCAGAAGCAGGGAGCCCCATGGCCGATCCATCCCGGTGTGAGCCGCGAGCACGCGCTCACCCCGGCCCCCAGCTGTCGGTCTTCGATGCGGTGGCGGTGATGGTGGGGCTGGTGGTCGGCATCGGCATCTTCCGCACGCCGTCCATCGTGGCCGACGGCGTGGGTTCCGAGGCCATGTTCATCCTGGTCTGGCTGATCGGTGGCGTGATCACGCTCATCGGCGCACTCTGTTATGCCGAGCTGGCCTCCGCGCATCCGCATGCGGGGGGCGAATACCATTTTCTGTCGCGCGCCTACGGACGCCCCGTCGCGCTCATGTTCGGCTGGGCGCGCTGCACCGTGATCCAGACCGGGTCGATCGCGCTGGTGGCTTTCCTGCTGGGGGACTACGTCTCCCAGGTGGTGCCCCTCGGTCCGCATGGCCCGGCCATCTACGCCGCGCTGGCCGTGGTGGTGCTCACCGGCGTGAACGTGGTGGGCACCGCCGCCGGCAAGAACCTGCAGATCGTGGTGACCTTCATCCAGATCGCGGCCATGCTCGCCATCATCGGCTTCGGCTTCTTCGGTCCGCCCGCGCCTGTGTCGGTGCCTGCCATTCCCGTGCCCGAGGAAGCGGCGGCGCTCGGCGTGGCCATGATCTTCGTGCTGCTCACCTACGGTGGGTGGAGCGACGCGGCCTGCCTGAGCGGCGAGTTGCGCGACGCACCGCGCAACATCGCAAAGGTGCTGACGCTGGGCACCGCGCTGCTGGTGGCGCTGTACGTGCTGGCCAACATGGCCCTGCTCTCCATCCTCGGCCTCGATGGCCTGCGCGCGTCCGATGCGGTGGCCGCCGACATGATGCGCGTGGCGGCCGGGCCTTCGGGTGCGATGCTGGTGACGCTCGCGGTGGTGGTGGCGGCCATCTCCACGCTCAACGCCACCATCTTCACGGGCGGACGCGTGTTCTATGCCATGGGTTGCGACCTCAGCGTGATGCGCTGGATGGGCGTTTGGAACCGACGCGGCGGCACGCCTGCGAACGCCCAGATCGTGCAGGGTGCGATCGCGCTGGCGCTGATTGCCATGGGCTCGCTGACCCCCGATGGATTCAGGGCGATGGTGGACTACACCGCGCCGGTGTTCTGGATGTTCCTGCTGCTGGTGGGCGGTTCGCTGTTCGTGCTGCGCTGGCGCCATCCCTCGCGCGCCCTGCCGTTTCGCGTCCCTCTGTATCCGCTCACGCCCATGCTCTTCTGCCTCACCAGCGCCTGCATGCTGTATGCCAGCGTCATGCACACCGGTGCCGCGGCGCTGGTCGGCCTCGGCGTGCTGATCGCCGGCGCACCCATCCTGCTTTTCCAGTCGCCCCAGTCCGAACCCACAGGAGATCCACCATGATAAACCTTCGCCCTTCGCTGCTCGCTGCGGCCGTCTTCACCGCCTCGTGGTCCTTCGCCGCCCCGGCCATCGCCCAGACCGCCGCGCCCCAGGCCGCACCGGCACCCGGCTTCCAGCCCTCCGAGGGGCAGGCCGGCAAGGACGTCATCTGGATCCCCACCTCCCAGGTGCTGGTCGACCGCATGCTGGAGATGGCCAAGCTCACCCCCAGGGACCGCCTGGTCGATCTGGGCTCGGGCGATGGGCGCCTGGTGATCACCGCCGCCAGGCGTGGTGCCATTGCCCACGGCATCGAATACAACCCCGACATGGTGGAACTCTCCAAGCGCGCCGCGCAGGCGGAGGGTGTGAGCAAACGAGCCACCTTCGAGAAGGCCGACATCTTCGAATCCGATTTCAGCAAGGCCACCGTGGTGACCCTGTTCCTGCTGCCCGACCTCAACATGCGGCTGCGGCCCACGCTGCTCGCCATGAAGCCCGGCACGCGCATCGTGTCGAACTCCTTCAACATGGGCGACTGGGAGCCCGACCAGACCGAGCAGGTCACCGAGGGCTGCCGCACCTATTGCCAGGCCTACCAGTGGACCGTGCCGGCTCAGGCGGCCGGCACCTGGCGACTGGGCAACGGGCGCGAGCTGGCGCTGCAGCAGACCTTCCAGATGCTCGAGGGCACGCTGCGCGAAGGCGGCCAGGCCAGGCCGGTGACCGACGCCCGCATGGTCGGCACACGCATCCAGTTCACCGTGGCGGACCAGCGCTACACCGGTGAAGTGAAGGGCAGCACGATGCAGGGCACGGTGGCCGGTGGCGGGGCCTGGAAGGCGACCCGCGCCGCGCGTTGACCCACGGTGCGACGAAGGGGCTGGCGATAATCCCCCCGATGCCCACCGACCGCGACGACCACTTCAAGACCGTGCTCCAGGTCGTCAGCATCGTGTGTCTCGTGGGGCTGATGGCGATGATCTTCCACAAAGGCTTCGTCGACCTCGCGGTGGTCTGGCAGCAGCACTCGGGCGGCGATTTCTGGATCGCGCTGGCGCGCTATTTCCTGCGCAACCTGGCCGGCTGAACGGCCGCCGGCCCGCCTCAGATCAGGATGTCGAACAGGTTGGAGAAGGTGTCCGTCCAGGGCCGGAACCCGGGCTTGAGCTGGAGCACCGTGGCGCCTCGCAGCGCCGGCGGCAGGGCGGCGGCCCGGGCCGGCGTCACGAACACCACCCAAGACGAGCGGCGGCAGAACGGGTCGCCGTGGCCGGCGCTCAGTTCCAGCAGCAGGGCCACCTTGCCCAGGTGGTGCGCGGCCGCCGCCATCACCGGCCGCAGGTCCAGGTAGGTGTTGGTGATGTGCACCGCCAGCAGGCCATCGGGCCTCATGTGGCGCTGGTAGGCGCCGAACGCTTCCAGCGTGAGCAGGTGGGTGGGAATGGAATCGCCCGAGAAGGCGTCCATGGCCAGCAGGTCGAAGGCTTGCGGCGTTTCACGCTCCAGCATCAGGCGGCCGTCGCCCAGCACCGGCACCGTGGTGGCCGCGCTGTCGGCCAGGTAGCTGAAGTGCCGGCGCGCCAGGTCCAGGACCTGGTCGTTGATCTCGTACAGGCGCATCTCGTCACCGGCCTGGCCGTACACCGCCAGCGTGCCGGCCCCCAGGCCCACCACGCCGATCCGGCGCGCCCGGTCGGTGGGCAGACTCTGCAGGGCGCGTCCGATGCCGGTGCGTTCGCAGTAGTAGGCGGTGGCGCGCCGGGGATGGTTGAGGTACTGCTCACCGTGCTTGATGCTGCCGTGCACCATGCTGCGCACGGGGCCTAGGCCGTCTTCGTCCACGCTGTCCTCGATGCGCGTCTGGCTGTAGAAGTTGCGCACCACCTCGGTGTAGCCCTGCACGTATTCCAGCGAGATGCTGCCAAGCCGGCCGGCGTACAGCAGCAACGCCACCAGCAACGCGCCCCGCAGCCACGCGCCCTGCCTGCGCCCGCGCAGCTCCGGCCAGAGCACCAGCACCATCAGCAGTGCGCAGAGAAACAGGCCCATCGGCAGTTCGAAGTAGGCGTTGAAAAGCACCGGCGCGAGCAGCCCGACGAACAGCCCGCCCAGAGCACCGCCCACCGACAGCATCAGGTAGAACAGCGTGAGGTGGCGCACCGGGGGACGGCGGCGCACCAGCTCGCCATGGCACACCATGCAGAACACGAACACCGAGGCGCTGAGCAGGCCCACCAGCACCGGGGCGCTCAGGCCTTCGTTCATGGCGAGGTCCAGCGCCACGAAGGCCAGCGGCAGTGCGGCGAGAAACACGGAGCGCACGTAGTAGCGCGGGGCGTCGAAGCAGAGGATGAAGCTGAGCAGGTACAGCGCCAGCGGCAGCACCCAGAGGAAGGGCACGGGCGCCACGTCCTGCGTCAGGTGGCGGGTGATCGACAGCAGCAGCATCGAGGCCGTGGCCGCGAGACCCGCCCACATGAGGCATTCGTGCCAGCCGGGATGAGGGGCCTCTTCCTCCCCGCGCGCATCGGGCGCGGCCCCGACCACACCCTGGCGATGCAGGGTGTAGGCGGCCGTGGCCACGCACGCCAGCACGAAGAGCGCGTAGCCCGCCGACCACACCCAGGCCTGTGGCTTGACCGCCATCGCCGGCTCCACCAGCACCGGGTAGGAAAGCAGGGCCAGCATCGACGCCAGATTGGACAGCGCATAGAGCCGATAGGGCTGCACGCCCTGCGCCACGAAGCTGCGCGCGTACCAGGCCTGCATCAACGGGCCGGTGGTGGACAGCAGCAGATAGGGAACGCCCACGGTCGTGGCCAGCACCCCCAGCACGCTCCAGGTGGGGTGGGCCTGAGCGTCGAGCTTCCAGGCGGGGTCGGCCACCACGGGCAGGGCGGCCAGGCTCAGGAGGAGAAACGCGCCGTGCACCCAGGGCTGGCGACGGGCGCTGAGCTTTTCGTGCACCAGGTGCACATACGCGTAACCCAGCAGCAGCTCCACCTGGAAAAACACCATGCAGAGCGTCCAGACGGAGGAAGACCCGCCGAACCACGGCAGGATCATCTTCGCAACAATGGGCTGAATCTGGAACAGCAGGAACGCTGACAGGAAGACCGTGGCGGCGAAGAGTGGCATGGAACGGCGTACTCCGGACCTGGGATGCCGGAGTATGCCCGTTGCGAGCCATGCGCTCGCAACGCGTCAGAAGGGGGTCAGGCCATATACACGGCGATGAAGGCGAGCATGAAAATCTGCAGCGCGCCAGCCACCGGCAGCACGATGGGCATGTAGTGGATGACGGTTTCCAGCAGATCCTCGGCCTGCTCGTCGGTGTATTCCTTGAGCTCGGGGTCGGAGTAGTCGGCGGGGCGCTCGGCCAGGGCCTGATCCGGCGGCAGGGGATGGTGGTTGGTGTCCATGGCTTGCTTCCTTTCGAGTCAGAGGCCTCAAGGGGCAATCGGCGTTCCCGCACAGGCGCCCGGCGCGGCCCTTTCGGGCCGGCACCAGGCGCGCTGCCGGATCGAACTCAGGCCAGTTCGGCGGTCATCAGCGCGTCCTTGCGCGTCTGCAGTTCTTCGCGCATGGCCACCAGATCCAGTCCACGAGCGGCACGTGCCTTGGGGAAGATCTCGTTGCGTTCTTCCTTCACGTGGTGGTCGATGTACTCGCCCAGCACCTTGACCTTGGCGTCGAAAGTCTCGTCGGCCGAGTCGGCGGCTTCGATCTGCGCGATGAGGTCCTTCGCGCTCGCGTGTTCGACTTCGGCCTCGGCCAGCAGATCGGTGTCTTTCATCACGGCACGCAGCGCGGGATAAAAGATCTCTTCCTCGATGGTGGCGTGCACGGTCAGCTCCTGGCAGATCTCGCGCGCCAGATCGAGCTTCTTCTGTTCGGCCGACTTGGCCTTGGAAGAAGCCAGCTCTTCGTAATCCTTGAACATTTTCTTGACCGCTTTGTGGTCAGCATCCAGCAGGGTGCAGGCGTCGGGGGCGGTGCGGGTGGTGGCCATGGAAAGCTCCTTGTTTGCGTGGGTTTGTATGAGTGGGGTTGCGTCCGCGTGGTCACGCGAACACTTCTTCATTGGGCAAACGCTGTGCCCGCCCACGCACCTGCGCCGTCAGTCCAGGTTGGCGAGCACCGCGCGTAGCGACTCCACGTCCGCGGGCTTCACCAGATGGCAATCGAAGCCGGCTTCCCGCGAGCGGCGGCGGTCGTCCTGCTGGCCCCAGCCGGTGAGTGCCACGAGCGTCACGTCGCGGCCCTGCGGGCTCGCGCGCACACGGCGTGCCACCTCGTAGCCGTCCATGTCCGGCATGCCGATGTCCAGAAACATGGCGCAGGGGCGGTAGCGGCCCATGGCTTCGAGCGCCGCAGGGCCGTCGTACACGGTCTGCACTTCCGCGCCCAGAAACTGCAGCACCATTTCCAGGCTGTCTGCACTGTCGTGGTTGTCGTCCACCACCAGGATGCGGTGGTGCCTGGTGTTCCTGGCCGCTGGCGGCTCGATGGCGCGTTCGGCCGGGCGCACGTGTTCGGCCATGGGCAGGTGCACGCGGAACTCGCTCCCGCGCCCCGGGCCCTCGCTGCGTGCCTCCACGCTGCCGCCGTGCATCTCCACGATGCTGCGCACCAGCGTCAGGCCGATGCCCAGGCCGCCCTGGGCACGGTGGAAGGTGCGGTCGGCTTGCGTGAAGAGATCGAACACGCGAGGCAGCATGTCCGAAGGAATGCCGGCGCCGTCGTCGCGCACCGACACCACCACCTGATCGCCGTCGCGTTGCGCGCTCAAGCCGATGTGGCCCCCTTCGTGGGTGTACTTGGAGGCGTTGTTGAGCAGATTGGCAAGCACCTGGGCCAGCCGCATGCCGTCGGCCTCGAGCGGCATCGCACCATCGGGCAGCGACACGGTGAGTTCCTGCCGCGCCGCCTGCATGAGGGGTCCGCTCGTTTCCACCGCGTTCTGTACCACGGAAGCCAGGCCGATGGTTTCCTTGCGAAGTTCGAAGTTGCCGCGCGTGATGCGCGAGACCTCCATGAGATCGTCGACCAGGCGCACCATGTGGCAGACCTGCCGTTCGAGCATGTCGTGCACCCGATCGGCCTCCACGTGGCCGCCATCGCTGCTGCGCAGCACATGCAGGCTGTTGCGGATGGGCGCGAGCGGGTTGCGCAGTTCGTGGGCCAGTGTGGCCAGGAATTCGTCCTTGCGCTGATCGGCCTCGCGCAGCTCCTGCTCCGCACGGCGCAATTGCGTGGTGTCGTAATAGAAGCAGGCCACGGCGTGCCGGCCATCGGGCATGGTGATGCGCAACACCTGCCAGTTGTAGGTCTCCACCTCGCTGATGTCGGCCCGATCACTGACCAGGCCATCCGACACATACGGCTCGCCGGTGTCCAGCGTGTGCCGGAAGATCGCCACAATCTCGGACGCCAGCGGCTCGGGCCAGAGCACCCGCATCGCAACGTCCAGCGGCACGCCCTTGGCCGGGTTGACGTTGCGGAACGCGCGGTTCTGCGTCTCGGCGTTCATGTGCGAAATGCGGAAGTCGGCATCCACGATGTAGAAACCGCTGGGCGAGTGGTGGATGAGGAAATCCAGCAGTTCGGCCCCGCGGCGGACTTCCGATTCCTGCAGCTTGCGCGCCGTGATGTCCAGCGACACCGAAATGATGCTGATGGGCTTGCCCGCCCCATCGGTGAGGCGCGAGACGCTGTTGTGCACCCAGATGATCGAGCCGTCCTTGCGCACGTGGCGCTTTTCGATCTCGAAGGGCACCCCGTGGTGGATGAGGCGCGCGCGCCGCTCCAGGTTCACAGGCCGGTCTTCCGGGTGGAGCACGTCCTGCATCCGCATGCCGAGCATTTCCTGCTCCGAATACCCGAGGATCTCGCAGTAGCGCCGGTTGACGCTGAGGAAGCGGCCGTTCAGGTCGGTCTCCGCCACGCCCGCCAGCATCTGGCTGAACAGGGCTTTCTGGCGCGCATCGGAAAATTTCAGGGCGGACTCGGCGCGGGCCTGCTCCAGCCGCGTCCACACGCGGGTGGAAATGTCCTGCATCAGGGCGATCTCGTCCTCCCGCCAGTCCCGGGCCTCGGCGTGTGCGATGGACAGCAGGAAACGCCACTCGCCATCGCGGGTCATGGGCACACAGATGAAGGCCGCGGTGCTCAGGCCAGCCAGTCGCTCGGCGTTCACGCGGGCGTCTCTGGCCGCGTCCCCCACCACCAGCACTTCGCCGCGCCCCAGCGCTTTTACCGCGTCCTTCGAGAGAAAGTCCGACATGCGGTACACGCCCCGGTGCCCGGGCATGCCGCTGCGGTGCCACTCGTGGCTCACCGTGACCACGTCGCCCGTGTCGCTGATCTCGGCGAGCTGGCAGCGCGAGATCTTCAGGTGCGCGCCGATCTTGGCACCGACCACCCCCATGGTCTCGTCGGTGTCGTTGAGTTGCACCAGATCGCCACTGATTTCGGAGAGAAAGGCCAGATCGGTTTCCCGTCGCCGCCGCTCGCTGATGTCGTTGAACAGAACCGCCACCTGCCTTTCGTGCGGCATGCCGACGCGAAAGGCGTACACCTCGTAGTGGCGTCCCAATGCCTTGGCGGCCCGTTCGAAGCGGCGGGGCTCGCCGGTCAGTGCGATCTGTCCATACATGTCGAACCAGAACGCCTCGTGATCGGGTGCCACTTCGCGGATGCGCTTGCCCTGGGCGTTGACGATGCCGGTGTGCCGTTCGAAGGAGGCGTTGGTTTGCAGGAAGCGGTAGTCGTTCGGCCTGCCTTGCTCGTCGAACAAGACTTCGATGGTGCACAAGCCCTGGTCGATGGAGTCGAACAGGGTGCGGTAGTGCAGCTCCGAACGTTGCAGGGCCGACTCGGCCAGTGCGCGCTCCACGGCGGACCAGGTCAGCTCGGCCGCTTCGTTCACCAGGGCGGTTTCCCAGACCGTCCACTCACGTGGCTCCCGGGTGTGGACGCCCATGGTGACGACGAACTCGCCGTTCTTGACGAGCGGCACGCCGATGTAGGCGCCGACCTGAATGGCCGCATAGGCTTCGCGTTCGGCAGGCGAAAGCGCCTGGTCGGCCGCCACATCGTTGCAGATGGCCAGATGGCCGGCGCGGTAGTGGTCGAACAGACGCTCACCGAAGGGTGCGACCGGGTGCCGGCCCACCATGGAATCGACGCCGTCCACGTGGTCGCACTCGACCACGTATTCGTGACCACGCAGTTCGAAATACGCCACGCGGTTGGCCTTGAGTCGCTTGCACAGCATGCGGCAAGCGGTGGCCTGGATTTCCAGCGGGTCGGCCAGGGGCCGAAGCGCTTCGTTGAGGGCGAGCAGGTGCGCGTGGCTCGTTCCGGCGGAGGGAAGATAAGCCACAGGGGATGCGGCCATGGGGACCTTTCTTCCTGGGAGCATGGCCGATGAAGGGCAAGCGGCGTTCCCGAAATTGGCGGTCCTTTGGTCTGTCCATAAGCCCGCCGGGCGCGGCTGCTGTCATTTTTGCAGCAGATTCCGCCGATCCGGTTTTTGCGACGGGTGCCGCGTCGGTGGGTGTGCCCGGTGGTGTCGGGTGCTCGTCGGGCACGTGCATTGCCACGAGATGTCGCGTTGGATCCCGCGCGACCAGCGCATTCCTTCAACACACCGCAGGAGTACACACATGGCATCGAACAACCAGGGCCAGCAAGGCCAGAAGCAGAACGAACAGGGTCAGCAGAGCCAGCAGGGTCAGCAGGGCCAGCAGCAAGGCCAGAACCAGGGCGGCCAAGGCAGCCAGGACCGCCAGAACCCCGGACGGCAGAACCCGGGCCAGCAAGGCGACCGCAGCCAGGGCGCGCAGCCCGAGCAGAGCACCCCGGGCGGTTCCCGCCAGCAGGAGCGCGACACCACCCCTTCCACCCAGCAAGGTGGCAACACCGGCTCCGGCACCCGTGAACAGCAGGACGACGAGGCCAGCCGCCGCGACCGTCCGGCACAGCCTTAAGACTTTCTCCCTTGCCCCCACCCGGCTGATCGCAGCCGGGTGGGGGCGTTTTCCCTTTGAACCCAAGAGTCCACCATGCCCAAATCCAAAAACAACCCGCCCCGCAGCGACGCCCAGGCCGCTGCAAGGAACACCGACAGCGCGCCTTCCAAGGTGAGCGGCGCCGACGATGCAGCCTCCACACAGGCGGTGCAGACACAGGATCTGGTGGCCGGCATGCCCTTCAACCCCAACAAGGCGGGTGAACACGGTTTTGACAACGGCCTGCAGACCCAGCCCGGCGTGACGATGGAACCCGCCTCGCGCCTGCCCACCGGCAGCACGCTGTCCGAGGAAAACGTATCGGCCAAGACCGGCACGCAGGCCGCAGAAGGCGTCAACTGGACCATCGAGGCGCTTGACCGGGTGCGAGTGGATTCTTCTGGCCAGATGCTCACCACCAACCAGGGTGTGCCGATCGCCGACAACCAGAACTCGCTGAAGTACGGTGTGCGCGGCCCGGTGCTGCTCGAAGACTTCATCTTGCGCGAGAAGCTCACCCATTTCGACCACG
>SXGT01291174.1_pt1 | contig 11310 bp, 11 predicted proteins | sample 3176221 | NCBI WGS metagenome assembly SXGT01 (sample SAMN11356862, study PRJNA531348) | freshwater metagenome | isolation source: freshwater sample F1-120 | place: China: Fuxian Lake, Yuxi | collected 2017-12-25
CGAAGTTGATCGCTGAGGTAGGCGCGGCCCCTCGGAAAGCGGTCCGCGAGCTGGTCCGCCCCCGCCACCCGCTCGATGCTCGCACGGTAGACGTCGAGTCGCTCATGTTCGAACCCGTCCATGCCCGCCAGTCGGCACGACCCGCGGGGTCGGTGCGCCGGCAGCGGGCTCGGGCGCGGGCTCGGGCTCGCGCTCGGGCTCGAAAATGAGGGGATTCCTCAGGCCCCGGGCTTCAGCCCGGCGTGCCCCGCCCGGCCTTCTCGCGGACGATCTCCTCGACGAGGCTCCGGAGGTCTTCGCGTCGGACACACGCCTCGCCCTCCCGGGACAGCGCACCGACGACGCCGGTCCCCGCCGCCCGCGCGAGCGTTCCGGCGAACGGGCGCATGAAGAACGGCATGATCGAGCGCGTGTAACGCTCGACGTCGGCCGCGGTCGCGTGCGCACCGCCGTTGCCGGCGATGCGGTCGAAGACCTCGTCGACGCGGTCGGGGTCGAGCCGCCCGTCGTCGTCGGCGATGCCCGGGGGCACGAGGTGGTGGCTGATCCCCACGAAGCGGGACCAGGTGAGCTGGCCCCCGCACGCCTTCACGATCGTCTGCTTGACCAGTAGGCGCGCGCCGCGGTTCGCGAGGCCGATACCGACCAGGAAGGTCTCCATCTCGGCCTCGTCGACGGCCCCGTTGTCGTCGCGATCGAACGACGTGAAGAGGGCGCGGAGGCGCGACATCCTAGAACCACACCTCCCACGACGCGCCCGCGAGAGCCGCGTGGCACGTCGCGCTCACGCGGTCTGTCGCGCCCTCGAAGGGCTGGATCTGATGGAGCCGGTAGCTGTCGATCACGAGCAAGTCTCCGGTCGCGTACTCGACGTCGACGTGGCGTCGGCTCAGCATGGCGTCCGTGGGCGCTTCGCTGCCCTCGTACGTCGCGTCCCAGAGCCTGAGGGCCCCGCCGCGCTCCGGCGCCTGGAGCATCAGCACGTACGTCAGGGCCGGCGCGCGCCCGCGGATCTGCGCCGGCGACAGGCCCTCCACGTCGAAGTGCACGTCCCCGCCGTGACCGGCGAGCCAGCCCCCCGCGGGGAAGACGTGGACGCCCGGCCCACAGAACCCGCGCCGCTGCGCGACGGGTGCCCCGGCGACGGCGGAGGCGGCGCCGCGCATGAGGTCCTGCAGCCCGGGGCACGACGCCTCGACGCGCGCGTCGGAGGCGGCCGCGTCGGCGAAGTACGCGCCCGTCCGGCCGAGCTCGAGATCCGTGTACCACGCACGCCCGAGCGAGAACTGTACGCCGTCGAAGGCCGCCGTCCACGCGCTCCGGCCCGCGTAGACGCCGCCCACGAGCCGCCTGCACGCGTCCTCGTCGACGAACCTCGGCGCGCGCACGCCGACCGCCGCCGTGAGCGCGCCCGTCACCGCGGAGATCCGCCCGGGCTCCACAGCCACCACCGCGAGCGCGCCCAAGGGCCGCCTCAGATCGCGGAGATCCGCGTCATCAGCCGCCCGCACAGGTCCGAGCCGGGCGAGCGCTCGCGCTCGATCTGGAGCGCCGCGCGGAAGATGTTGCTCGCGGCCTTCTCGTTCCCGGCGAGGAGGTGGCACAGGCCGAGCATCTCGTAGTCCTCGGGCTCGTTGTGCATGCTCACCAGCTCGGTCAGGGGCCCGACCGCCGCGGCGTGCGCGCTGCGCAGCGCGTCGGTGACGGCGGCGGCCCCGCGCTTGGTCAGGATGAGGAGCTTCAGCGCCTGGCGCTGGTCCTCGGCTCGGAGGGCGGTGAAGCCCGGGGTTGCGTAGATCTCCTGGTATCCCAGGTAAGACGCATCGGCGTCGCCCGCGCGGGCGCGCGCCAGAGCAGCCTTGACCGCGGCGACGAGCTCCTCCTTCGTCATGGCCCCCACGCTAGCACGCCCCGTGCGGCGCTCCCGTGAAGATCTTCCCCGGGTTGAGCAGGCCGCGAGGATCGAACACGCGCTTGACGTCGCGCTGGATCGCGATGAGGTCCGGGCTCTGCTCGAGCGGCAAGTAGGTCGCTTTGGTGATGCCGATCCCGTGCTCCCCGGAGAGCGTGCCGCCGAGGCGCACGGTGGTCGTCATGAGGTCGTGGATGGCGCGATCGACGCGCGGGCGCTCCTCGGCGTCGTCCCACAGGAAGTTCACGTGCAGGTTCCCGTCCCCCGCGTGGCCGTAGGTGAGGTGTCGCACGCCGTGCGCCGCGGAGAACCGCTCGACCTCCTCGAGCAAGTTCAGGATCCGGGTGCGGGGCACGACCACGTCCTCGGAGAGCTTGTACTTTGCAAGCTTCTTCGTGGCCGGCGAGAGCGCGCGGCGCGCCTCCCACAGGCGACCTCGCTGCGCGGCGTCCTGGGCGGCGAGGATGTCCTTCGCCAGGCTCGACATGGCGTTCCCGGCGCGCTCCGTGTCGTGCTCCACGAGCACCTCGGGGCCGTCGACCTCCACGAGCAGGAGCGCGCGCGCGTCCGGGTCGATGGCGACGGACTGCTTGCGGATCGCCACCAGCGTCCCCTCGTCCATCAGCTCCACGCACCGCGGCACGCACCCGCTGCGGATCAGCTCCGTCACCGCGCGCGAGGCCGAGGCCACGTCCGCGAAGACCGCGAGCAACGTGGCCACGGCCTCGGGCTTGCGCTCGAGCCGCAACGTCGCCTTGGTGGTCACAGCGAGCGTACCCTCGCTGCCCACCAGGAGCGCCGTGAGATCGTACCCGGTGACCCCCTTCACCGTGCGCTTGCCTGTACGGAGCAGGCTCCCCCCGAGCGTCGCCGCCTCGAGCCCGAGCACCCAGTCGCGCGTGACACCGTACTTGAACGCGCGCGGCCCGCCCGCGTTGTGTGCCACGTTGCCGCCGATCATGCAGTCCTTGAGCGAGTTCGGATCCGGGGGGTAGAACAGGCCCTCGCGCTCGACGAGGTCGTGCAGCTCCCCGGTCACGATCCCCGGTTCGACGACGCAGAGGAGCTCGTCCCTGTCGATCTCGAGCACCCGCGTCATGGTGCTCGTGTCGAGGACGATGCCCCCCGCGGCGGGCACCGCGCCCCCCGTGCGTCCGGTCCCGCCGGCCCGCGGCGTGACGGGTACGCCCGTCTCGTCGGCGACGCGGAGCACGGCCTGCACGTCCGCCGCATCGACCGCGTGGACCACCACGTCCGGCGTGCGGCCGATGGCCTCGCTCTCGTCGCGCGCGAACGACTCCAGCGTCTCCGGGCGCGTGTCGACCTTCGACGGCCCGAGCGCGCGATCGAGCTCGATCTTCGCCCTGTCGACGGCCGCGCGAGGCGGGAGCGGCACCTCGGGGGCGCGGATCAGCACGCAGCGAGCGTAGCAGCTATGGTACGTTGGTGGAACTGCGCCCGTAGCTCAGCTGGAGAGCGCAGCGGCCTTCTACGCCGCGGGTCGCTGGTTCGCAGCCCGCCGGGCGCGCGGCCCTCACCCCGCGCGAAGGAGCGCGACGACGTGGACGCCGGTCAGGACGGCGAGCATGAGCGCCGTGCCGACGTGGGCGCGCCTGCGAGCCGGGCGGTCCTTGAGCTTCGGGCGACGGAGCTGCAGCCCGAGCCCGACGTGCCCGACGATGACGAGGAACGCCCCGGCGCCCGGGAGGAGGCCCGCCATCCCCGCGCCGACGGCTGCGGGTGCGCCGAGGTTCGGCAGCACGGTCAGCGTGTGCACGAGGGCCGCGGCGCTCGCGCCCAGCCCGACGCTGACGTGCATGGAGATCGCCCTGGAGTCGGGCGCCGCCCGCCGCCCGAGCCGGAGCCGCGTCACGGGCGGCACGAGCGCCGCGCAGGCCACGAGAAGGGCGGTCGCCCACCCGGTCCACGCCGCGATCGATTCCATCGGGCCTATATAAGAGCATATCCAACTGGTCTCGCGATGGCGCCTCCGCCTTGTGGGGGCGCGAGTTGGTGCTTTACTTGTGATCATGCGCCTCACCCAGAGCTCGCTCGCGATCGTGGTCCTGTCCTCCGGAATCGCGTACGCGCAGGCCCCGCCCGCCGCGCCCACCACGGCCACCTCACCCCAGCCCGTCGCGCCCGCACAGCCCGCGCCTCCCCCCGGGACGACGGCCGGGGGGACGGGTCAGCCCGGGGGCCCGGCTGCGCCTCCTGGAGCGCCCGCCGATCCGGGGGCGAAGAAGGACGCGAAGAAGCCGGTCATCCCGGCCACCGGCTACGGGTACAAGGACCCGGTGTCCAAGGGAGGGGGACGAGGCGCGCCCATCCTGCTCAAGCGCCGTGCGGGCGCGCCCGTGGCGACGCTCCCTGGCTTCGAGATGCTGCCGGACGGTGGCTCGCGCCTCTTCGTCGACCTGAGCGGCGAGGTCCCGGTCGAGGAGAAGGCGGCCGAGGGAGCGACGACCTACGTCCTACGCGGCGCGACCGTCGCGCATCGCAACAACCTGAACGCGCTCATGACGGTCCACTTCAATACCCCCGTGTGGCGCGCGCGCCTCGTTCCGAGCGGCGCCGATCTTCACTTCGTGGTCGAGCTCCGCGAGAAGTCCGCCACCGGCGCGCTCAAGATCAACAAGAACGCCCTGGGCGCGGCCCGCATGATCGTGGACTTCCCGAAGGGGGACTTCCTCCCGAAGAACATCCCCGACCCGGCGCCGCCCAAGGACAAGAAGGGGTGATGACGCACGCTCACGGCGGCGGTTCGGCCGGATCCAGGCTCGGCCCGCTCGTGCAGGTGGCGCACTGCGTGCGCACGCGCGCCCGCGCCTTCTCGTAGCGGCCACGGGCGTCCTCGCAGCGGTCTCGCTCGTCCGTCTCTCTGGAGAGCTCGCAGAGGTGCGCGACGGCGCGGCGCAGGGAGGCGAGCGCGCGACACGCGGATCCGCAACCGGTCGACGAGAGGGCGTCGCCCACCTGACCGAACGCCGCCTCGACGTCCTCGCGCGCCGAGCGGAGCGCGAGCGCGCGTCGCTTCATGGCGTCCCCGGGCTCTGCGGCGGGCTCTCCCGGAGCCCGATCCGGCGTCTTCTTCTCGACGGACGTGGCCCCTCCGCCCTCCGGGCGCGCCTCCTCCGCGGCCGTCCGCGGCACGCCGGGGGGTGGCTGCTCGCTCTTCGGCGCGGCGCACGCCGCCACGACCGCGGCGCCGAGGATCGCCGGGACGAGGCGGCGCCTCGGCCCGGATCGCCGGGCGAGGCCTCGTCTGCGTGGTGCGTCTTGGGTCATGGGCACGCTTCGCGGTGTCGAACGCGCGAGGCCTCCCGGATCCTACACCGGCGCGGCGCACGCGGGAGCCAGGGCGAGAAATCCCTGGAACTCCCGCGCGTTCCAACGTAGGTGCCAGCGAGGTTCCATGGCCACCGGTAGACACGCCTTCACGAACGAGGAGCTCCCGGGGCTCCTCGACGGCGCCATCGGCGGCGCAACGCGCCCGCTGTACGCCGAGCTCTGCAGGTTGTCGGGGCTGCCGGGGACCCGGGTCAACGAGGGCCTTGTCCTCGCGTTCGCCGACGCCTGCGCGCGCCGCGCCGCGCGGGCGGACCGGCTCGTCGTGGCCATGGCGACCCTGGACGCGGACGAAGCCCCCGGAGACACCGCGCTCGAGATCCTGCCCGTGTGCGGCATCGTGGCGCTCTCCGCGCGCATGGAAGACGCGCCGCGGCTCGACGCTCGCTCCATGAGGATCCTCCACGACGCGTGCGACGATCTGCGCTTCCGCGTCCGCGACGCGGCCATCGTCGCGCTCTCGCGACTCGGTGCCGCGAAGGGCGAGGAGGTGCTTCGCGAGGTCGGCGCGTGGATGGACGGGTACTTCCACGCGGCGTGCGTGCTCGCCGCGGCCACGACCCCGGACTTCCTCGCCCGGATCGACGACGCTTCGCTCGCGGTGGAGCGCCTCCACCAGGGCTTCGCGCTCGCGCACGACGCGCCGCGCGCGGCGAGTCGGTACCCCGGCCACAAGGCCCTGCTCGAGGCCCTCTCGCGCGCGCCCGCACCCCTCGCCCTCAGGCTCGGGGCGCCGGTGCTCGACGAGCTGTCGCTATGGTCGCGGAAGAAGGATCCCGTCATCCGGGAGACGGTGCTCCGGGCCGTGCGTGCCCCGCGGCTCCGCGGGCGGTTTGCGGCCGACGTGGCCCGCATCGAGGCCGAGGTGGCGGCCGCCGGCCCCGCGCCGCGCGATCCGGGCAAGGAGATCCGCCCGACGCGGAAGCGCGGCCGGGCGCGTCGCTGACTACGTCCGCCCGCCGACGGGACCCGTCCTCCGCGCCCCCGTTGGCTCCACGGCCCGGCCCACGTCCGTCGGGCCGCCCGCCTTGTGCGGTACCCGCGGGGTGCCCGCGAACGCCCGCACGAGCGAGGTGAGCCGCGCTCGCAGCTCCGGCCCCTTGGGAATGAAGCCCCCGATGCCGAGATCGTTGAGGAGGGCGCGATCCGCGTCGCTCGCGCTCGCGCTCACGGCGATGACCGTGCAGTCCTCGCACAGGCGCGCGCCCCGGAGGTACAGGAAGAACTCGACGCCGCTCATCTCGGGCATCTGCAGATCGAGGACGATCAGGCTCGGCGGCTTCTTCCGGACCATCTCCAGCGCGACCTTGGCGCCCGCCGCGATCTGCACCTCGGCGTTCGGCGCGCCGAGCTTCACGTACATCGACATGAGCCTCGCGATGTCCGGCGTGTCGTCGATGATGAGCACGGACAGCGGCGCCTCGGGAGCCTGGTGGGCGAGCGAGCTGCGGATGGATCGTAGCTGTCCGGCCACCGCCTCGAGCGACTGAGGACGCTCGCGCGGGTCCTTCGCCATGAGCTCGCAGATCAGGTCCGACAGCCGCGCGGGCACCGCGACCTGCTCGTCCACGCGCGGGATGGGCTCCGACACGTGCTTGAACATCACCTGCAGCGTGTTCTCTCCGGGGTACGGCACCGTGCCGCACAGGAGCTCGAAGGCCACGATCCCGAAGGCGTAGGTGTCGAGCAGGTTCGACGCGCCCGGCTCCACCTGGTTGGAGAACGCCTCGGGCGCCATGTACGACGGCGTGCCCGCGACCGCCGCCTTGGTCTCGAGGTCGAACTCGGGCGTGACCAGGCCGAAGTCGGTCAGCACGATCCGATCGCCGGGCGCCAGGAGGATGTTCGCTGGCTTGACGTCGCGGTGCGCGATCCCCGCGCGGTGCACGGCGGCGAGGCCGTCCGCGATCGCGATGAGGATGTCGAGCGGCTCGCGGAGCGTGAAGCGGTCGGCCACCTTCTGCCGCTGCTCGAGGTACGTGCTCATCGCGATCCCGGGGACGTTCTCCATCACGAGGTACTCGATCTCGCGGTGCTTGCCGATCGCGTAGACCGTCACCATCGCGGGGTGACGCACGGCGGCCAGCGCCTGAGCCTCCTTTCGAAGCGAGAACTGGCGGAGGGTGAGCCAGTGGGCCTTGATCGCGACCTTCCGGTTGAGGAGCAGGTCGTGCGCCTCGAACACCTGGCCCATGCCCCCCTCGCCGAGCGTGCCCCGTATCTCGTAGGTGTCCGAAAGCACCTCGCCGAGCTTGAAGATGTCCTCTCGGAGGCCTCGTTCCTCCGCCGTTTTCTGCGAGTCGGCCACGACCTGGGCCTTCATGATACGAACTTAACGCCTGCCGTGTCGTCGACTTCACTCCTCGCCGCCGGTTTCGCCCTGATCTTCGGGGCATTTGGCGGAGGTGTGCTCGTGTACGCGGTTGTGTCCTACGCGCTCGCGCACCGCAACGTTCCTGCGCGGCCCGTGCACAGGACCGCGCGCGAGTGGTTGCGGGAGATCTGGGCCGTCGTCACGACCCAGCCTCTTCTGCCCTACTACTACCTCGGAGGTCGCGTCCTCGCGCGCGGGTCGGACGGTCGGGTGCCCGTGGTCTTCGTGCACGGCTACTTCCAGAACCGGGTGGACTTCGCACGGATGGCCGTCGACCTCGGACACGGCGCGACCGCCTTCGGGTTCAACTACCCGTGGTGGCGCTCGGTGGAGAAGAACGGCGCTCGGCTCGCCGCTTTCGTCGACGAGGTGCTGGCCGAGACGGGCGCCACGTCCGTCGACATCGTGGCGCACTCGATGGGCGGCCTCGTGTCGCGGGCCGCGCTCGGCCACGGCGCCCGGGTGCGGCGCCTCGTGACGATCGCCAGCCCGCACCGAGGGATCCTGTACCGCGGGCCCGTGCTCGGGCAGGGAGGCGAGGATCTGCGCGCGGGCTCGCCGTTCCTCACCCGGGTGAACGCCGAGCCGATCGGCGTCCCCACGTTGAGCCTCGCATCCACCCACGACAACATGGTCCACCCGCACGGCCAGAGCCAGCTCGACGCGCTGGGGGGGGACGACCTGCTCGTCGGTGAGATGGGCCACCTCGCGATCCTCTTCGCGCCGGAGACGGTCACCGCGGTGCGGGCGTTTCTCACGATGAAAGGCGCCGGCGGGGTGTATCCTCGAGGCGAGATGACCGGGATCTTCAGCGCCACGAGCCCAGTGGACGCGCAGCCCCTCGAGGACGTTCTCGCGACCCCGGACGACGCCTTCGAGGGGATCGTCGCGAAGGCGAGGGAGGCGCAGGCCGCGTGGTCGAAGCTCGGGGTCGAGGCCCGGGCGCGCGCCCTCCGCCCGCTCGCGAAGCGGCTCCTCGCGCGGGCCGAGGCGGTCGCGAACCTCGTCCATCGCGAGGTCGGCAAGCCCGAGGTCGAGGCCCTGCTCGGCGAGGTGCTCCCGAGCGCCGACGTCGTCTCCTACTGGACGCTGAACGCGCCCGAGCTCCTCGAGGCGAGCGAGGTGGAGCTGGATCCCGTCACCTTTCCGGGGAAGTCAGCCTGGATCCACCGCGAGGCCCGCGGCGTCGTCCTCCTGATCCAGCCGTGGAACTTCCCCTTCGCGCTCCCGCTCCGCACGCTCGTCCCCGCCCTCCTCGCCGGAAACGCCGTGGTCTTCAAGCCCAGCGAGGTGTCGCCGCGTGTCGGCGCGTTGCTCCACGAGATGTTCGAGGGCCTCGTTCCGGCCGGCCTCGTGGGGCTCGTCCAGGGGGGCCGCGAGGCTGGGGAGGCGCTCTGCAAGCTGGACGTCGATCTCGTGGTGTTCACCGGCAGCGTCGCCGCCGGTCGCAAGGTCGCGCACGCATGCGCGGAGCGGCTCGTCCCGTGCGCGCTCGAGCTCGGCGGCAAGGATGCGGCGATCGTGCTCGCGGACGCGAACCTCGAGCGCGCCGCGAACGGTATCGTGTGGGGCGCGCTCGTCAACGCGGGGCAGAACTGCGCCGCCATCGAGCGCGTCTACGTCGACAAGAAGGTGGCGAAGGACCTCACCGACAGGATCGCCGCCGCGGTGAAGGCCCTCCGCCCGGGCGTCGACGTGGGCCCGCTCGCCACGGCCCGGCAGCGCGCCACCGTCCTCGGGCACGTCGACGAGGCGAAGAAGTCGGGCGCCGAGGTGCTCTCTGGCGGCCAGGTCTTCGGCGAGGGTCACGGCTACGAGCCCACGGTCCTCCGCGTGTCCTCCGACGACGGTCCCCTCATGCAGGAGGAGACCTTCGGGCCCCTCATCCCCATCGCCGAGGTCGAGGACGTCGACGAGGCCATCCGCCGCGCGAACGCGTCGCGCTTCGGTCTCACCGCCAGCATCTGGAGCCGCGACACGAAGACGGCCGCCCGGCTCGCTCACCGGCTCCGCGCGGGGGTGGTCACCGTCAACAACCACGCCTTCACGGGCGCCATCCCCGCCGCGCCGTGGAGCGGTGTCGGCGAGACGGGCTGGGGCATCACCAACTCGCCGCTCGCGCTCGATGCCCTGACCCGTCCGCGCATGGTGCTCGTGGATCGCGCGGGCGCGGCGCACGAGCTCTGGTGGTACCCCTACACGCCGACGCTCCGGCGGATCGCGATCGCCCTCGCGCGCCTGCGATCCGGGTCCCTCCTCGGGCGGATCGGCGCCGTCTTCACGCTCCTCGGTGCCGTCCCCCGTCGCCTCCTCGGGCGCGATCGGGGGGAAGGGTGAGCTCGGACGAGGCCGATCCCGCCGACGACGAGATCCCGCCGCGGCCCTCCATGCCGTCGGTCCCGTGGCGCGAGGAGAGCGAGTTCGCCGCGACGTTCCTCGCGCAGGTCATCGACAGCGTCGGCCACCCTGTCTTCGTGAAGGACAGGCAGTTTCGCCTGCTGCTCCTCAACCGCGCCCTGTGCGACATGATCGGGCGCACCCGCGACGAGCTCCTCGGCAAGACGGACTACGACCTCTTCCCCCGCGCCGAGGCCGACTTCTTCCGCATGAAGGACACCGAGATGTTCTCGCGCGGCGCGAGGGTCGAGATCGAGGAGGAGTTCCTGACCGACGCGAGCGGGAAGCGTCACGTCCTCGCGACGACCAAGGTGCCGCTCGTCGACGAGCGCGGCGAGGTGACGCACCTCATCGGCATCATCTCCGACATCACCCGCCTCAAGGTCGCGGAGGAGTCGCTCCGGCAGACCAACGAGGATCTCGAGCGACGCGTCGAGGAGCGCACGCGCGCGCTCGAGACGGCCCAGCAGGAGCTCGTCCGCAAGGAGCGGCTGGCGGTCCTCGGCCGGCTCGCGGGCGGCGTGGCGCACCAGATCCGGAACCCGCTCGGCGTCATCAACAACGCGGCGTACGTGCTCGAGCGCGAGCTCAAGCACCTCGAAGGCGCGGGCCAGGCGCGGCAGGCGCTCACGATCATCCACGACGAGGTCGCACGCGCGAACCGGATCATCAAAGGGCTCATGGAGTACGCGCGCGTGCGTGCGCCCGTGCGGTCGCCCGAGCGACTCTGCGATCTCGTGCAGGTCACGCTGTCGCGCGTCACCCTCCCCGCGAACGTGGCCGTCGACAACGGGGCGGCGGACGAGGTCGCGCCCGTGGCGGTCGATCACGAGCAGATCTGCACGGCGCTCGAGAACATCGTCAACAACGCGATCGACGCGATGCCCCACGGAGGTCGCCTCGAGCTCACGGTCGAGAAGCGTGCATCCGGCATGGTTCTCACCGTCCGGGACTCCGGCCAGGGGATCCCGCGCGAGGTGCACGAGCGCCTCTTCGAGCCGCTCGTCACGACCAAGGTGAACGGTCTCGGCCTCGGTCTCGTCACCGCGCGCACGCTCATCGAGGGGCAGGGCGGCCGCCTGAGGGCGGTGCCTCAGGGGCCACGAGGGGGCGCGGTCTTCGAGATCGAGCTACCGCCGGCCACGCGATGATCTAGGCTGGCCCCATGCCGGCGAGAAACACGCTCCTCCTCTCCGTCCTCGTGCTGCTCGCGGCGCTCGCCTCGTGCCGCCCCACCGCCGCCCCGAAGCGCCCGCCGCCCGTGGCCGCGGCGCGGGCG
>SXGT01454765.1_pt1 | contig 11309 bp, 6 predicted proteins | sample 3176221 | NCBI WGS metagenome assembly SXGT01 (sample SAMN11356862, study PRJNA531348) | freshwater metagenome | isolation source: freshwater sample F1-120 | place: China: Fuxian Lake, Yuxi | collected 2017-12-25
CCGAAAAATCGAGGACAAACGGCAACACACCCTGTAAACTCATGCCCGGCCTCCCTGCGGCGTTGAAGTGCTGATGTCACAACACCTTCTACGCCCTCGCGGGCCGCTTCATTGGATACGCATGAATAATGTGGGCTAGCGGTTTTGAAATGTTTGTGCGACGTCGCGACAAAGAGTGGTCGTTTCCGGATTGCGTGTCGTTCATCGTGATGAAGGACCGCGAAATTGCCGACGCTTTGACTGCCGAACACCACTTTGAGCAATCCGGTTTCACGTTGCCGCTGAAGAAGAAATGAAATTCGGAGGGGCTGGTGTGGGACACGCAGCCGTGGACAACGGAACCTCCAGACCCATCGCGTGACTACCGCTGATATGCCGGCAGGAAGTGCATGTAGACTTCGAGGACGAGCGTGGCCATGCTGGTCCAGTAGATGTTGTTGGGGCCGACGACGCCGGCGTTCTCGGCGGTGCCGCCGGGGACGTCCCAACTGCCGTCCGCGTTTTGTTTGTCGAGCAGCAGTTCGCGGACGCGCGGGTGCCAGTCGTTCCAGTGCTTACCCCCCGCCTGATAGTTCGCCTGGATCGCGTAGTAATGGAAGTAGTACCAATACTGAATGCCGTTAGCCGACCACTCGACGGGGAACTTCGCCAACAGGTCGAGGGTTTTCGGCACGCTGGGGTCGTCATACTTGCCGAGCAATTGCAGCGACACGACTCCGGCCGCTGAGGTCTGTGCTCCCTGAGCCGGTCCTTGATAGCCGTAGCCGCCGTTCGGATGAGCGCAGTACCGCACATACTTGGCGGCCTTCTCGATGACCTCTTCGGGGACGGGAATCTCAGCGTTGTTGGCCGCTCGCAGCGCGACGATCTGCATCACGCTCACGCTGAGGTCGTGGTCTCCTGGCTTCGGGTTGTATCGCCAGCCGCCGTTGGGTGACTGAGCGTTGATGATGACTCGCACGGCCCGACGCAGTTTTTCCTCGACATCGGGATCGGGATCCATGCCGTAGAGTTCCGCCGTCGCCGTTGTGGAAAGCCCATGCTCATACATCGGCCCCGCTCCTGCCTTTCGCCGCGATTCAAACAGCCCGTCCTCACGCTGCGTCTTGAGCAGATACTTGCGTCCCTTTTGCAGCACGTCTTTGTACTGTCCACGCCCCGGCACATGTCCTCGGCCGAGCATCGCCAGCAGCGTCAGCGCGTTGCCGGCATTGCAGTCATCCCAACTCCCATCCGGCTTCTGCTTCGACGCGAGATATTCCAGGCTGCGATCCACAGCGGCCGTGACTCGCTCGATGACCTTTTGCTCGGTGAGCGGCGCGGCGGTTGTCGGTGCCGCAGCGGGAGGTTTCGTTTGGGCGTGCGCGGTGGAACACACAACGTGGAGGCCCATCACAAATATCAGAGAACATCGCGACATCGCAGAACTCCTTAACTCAATCCACTCAGGCGGCGCAGTCCGACATCGACGGCATAGATCAGTGTGATCAACAGCAGTGTGAACCAGTTGTCCCAGATGCTGGCTTCGCGGTGGACTTCGATCAGCATCGGTTCGCCCTTGAAGAGTTCTGGCAGCGAAGCGAGTTCGGCGATCGAAACCACTTTGCCGCCGGTTGTGCTGGCGAGCGTCTCCAACAAGGGGCGATTCAAGTTTGGATCGCGCAGCTCCTCGGAGGAGGGCATGACACGGAGTTTGCCTTCGATCGTCTTGGGTGAATCGTTCGGCTGATAGAGTACCTGATGCTCGCCGGTTTCTTTTGGCGAGAACTTGCCGGTGAAGCGGCCCTTCAAGAACTTGTCAGCGACAAGCTCAATCATCTGAGAACCGGCTGGGCCGAGCGTACTGACTTTCATCGTCGCATCGGTGCGCGGCTGATTGTCCGCCGTGAAGGCGAACAGTTCGATTTCGGCCGACTCGCCGGGTTGAACGCGGACGGGATGCACGGCGATGCGGCTTTCTTTTTTGTCCGAGCCGTCATCGGTACGGCCAACAAAGCGGAGCATCTGCCCCCAGAACTTGTAGAAGAAGCGGTCGCCGACGTTCTGCCGCCATAAGAACGTGGCGTCCATGCCGAGGAACGCGACCTTCCCTTTGCCTGCGAACTGATATGCGATCAGCGGCTGCTTACCCCAACGATTTTCGACGCTGGGGTTGCGAGCCAGCACGATGGCCGCAGCCGATGGACGTTCCACCGCGGAGACCCAGAAGTAGGTCGGCATCTGCGACCAGACTTGAACATTGCGGCCCGGATCGTCGTGTAGTCGCAGAGACTCGTGCAGTAATCCTTCGGGAGTAATTTCGATCTTGAACGGCTTGTACGCGGGAGCCTCGATGCCGTTCGCCGCGTTGTTTTTCAGCACGACGGGCAGCAGCGATTGGAATTCGCGATCGTACATCTGAGGCATGAAGCGCGGTCCGGCTTCGACGATCAGGCCGACTCCCTTGTCACGCACCGCTTCGATCAAGGCTTTGCGGAAGTCGTCATGCAGGATGTCCGGTGAAGCGTCGCCGAGCACGATCGTGTGATATTCGGCAAACTCTTTCGCGGTCGTTGGGAGCTTCGCGGCCTGGTCTTCTTTCGACATGCGCCGCCATTCGGCTTCGACGAGGACTTCCGGCTCATCGCCCGTGCGGCCCTTGATGCCGTTGTCGCGGCGGATGTCGTTCTTCAAGAACCGAAAGTCCCAGCGCGGCAGACCGTCGATCAGCAGCACTTTCAACTTCTCGTCGCTGATCCGCACGAACGCGAGGTCGCTGTTGTTGGCTCGCAACTCGTCCGCCTCTTCGGCGAAGGCAGGCACGTTGACCGTCAGATATTTGTCGCCGGCTTCTTTCGCCTCAAAGATCAATTCTGTCTGCTGCTGCTCGGTGCCGAGCAACACCAGTTCTTTGGTGTCGAGCACTTTGTCGCCGTCCTTCAGCTCAACCTTCACCGGCCGCTTATTGAAGCCATGCGATTCGAGCGTCACTGCCACGCGCACCGTGTCGCCAATCGAGACTTGCCCGGTCGTGTAGAGATCCACAATCGAGACGTCCTGCAACCGCTTCGGCGATCCGATCGCGACTGGGAAGATCGGCGCACCGACCTGAGCCGCCGCTCGCGCTGCTTCCGCCGGAGATCGCCCGCCAGTGTTCTGGCCGTCGCTGAACAGCACGAGTCCCGCGATCTTTTGCCCCGCGGCTTCATCGACGACGTGCTGCACCACGGTTCCCAACCACGACGATGGTCCGCTTTTGACGTCCGGCAACTGTGGTTCGGTCTTGGCCGGGTCGAACACAAACGGTTCAATGTCCCGTGCGAACGCCAGATGCCGCACATCAAACTTACCGTCGAGCGGCTTGAGCAACTTGTCATTCGCGATCCGCACCGCCGTTTGCGATAGCTCTGCTCGCCGAAGTCGGTTCAATGCCGTGCGCGTGTCCGCGTCGACCACCACCGAAGTTTCAGACGAGTCTGCCGAAGGCGAATCAGCCCCTCGGTTCGTCGACGGGGCTTGGCTGGGATCAGAGGGAGTCGAACTCGATTTCGCTTCCGAGCTTTCCTTCGCGACTCCCGTTGCGCGAGCGACCTCCGCAAATTGTTCGTCAGTCTCAAACGGCCCCGCCGGCAGCCGCATGCTCTGCGAATTGTCGAACAGGAACGCGACGATCGGCTTCCGCTCAAACTTGTGATCGATCCGTAGATACGGCCCCGCCAGGACCAGGAACAGCAGCGCCAGGATCGACACACGCGTCGCGCACAATGTCGCCAGCAACCATTTTGGAACCGTGTGCAAGTTCAGCTTCTGTCGCCGATAAACCATCCACGCCAAGGGGAGTAAGAAGACGGCTCCGATCCACAAGACCTCGGCGCGTTCAAACACCAATTCCGCGCGGTCCAAATGTTTGAGGACGTCTTCGTGAATGCCAAGCAATTGCAAAAGTCGTTGAAGCATGGGGCAGGGATTCTGGAACGAAGGCGGGAGAATTGCACTCGTGGCGGGGCAGTCTGAGTGCGTGGGGTGGGGAGATTCTTGGGGCTGGTCGAGCGGAGTTCAATTCACTGTCGTTATGGGGTTGCTACTCCTTCTTTGGAAGTTCGATCTTCGGCTCGTTCGCATAGACCGGCGCGTAAGTCGGCATGTACCGATAGTAGACCTCTAAGGTCAAAGCGTGAATGCTGGTGGACATCACCGGGCCGGCAGTGTGCTCCGACGGTGCCCAGCTTCCCGCAGCGCAATCCTCTCTGACCTGTGTGCTGACGAGGTGGTTACGAGTCGTTCGATTCCAAGTATCCCATTCCGGCCCCGGCAGGTTGTGCATCACTTGTGAGGCGTAGTACAGAAAATACGAATCGCTCTTCGCGCCATTGAGGTTGGCCATGACGTAATTCATGCCTTCGGTCATCGCTGCATCGGAGCGTTTCATGCCGGAGTGCTGTCGGCAGAGCAGGCCCACCGAGGACATCGCGGGAGTCGGCCCCGATTCTGGCATGTAGGAATACAACCCACTCGCTTTGCCCTTCGAGACGCTCGTCAAGAATTTCTTGGCTTTGGCAATCGTTTGCGGATCGACTTTGAGGCCCGCCATCTGGGCACTCTTGAGGCTCATGAATTGCCAACCAAAGACCGACGTATCGCCCACTGTTGTCGGATTCGCAGTGTAGTGCCAGCCTCCCGACACATCGTTCTGAGCATCCTCAGTGAAGCGAATCGCACCTTGAGCCAAGTTCTTCAATTTCGGATCCTTGCTCAATCCGTATGCCTCGCAAATTGCGATCGTGGCCAGGCCGTGCTCGTACATGTTCCCGCCACCAAAACGACCGGTCTCCTCGTCCTGGTTCTTGGTCATCCACACCAAGCCGTTTTCAATCACCTTTCGATACGGACCATTCGTCTGGTGCGTCTGCCCAGCGGCCAAAAACGGCAACAAGCCAAACGCGGTTGCGGCGGTGGGGTAGTCGGCACCTCCACCACCTCCGATGCCCCCTTTCGGATGCTTTCTGCAACTGGAGTCTTTGCATTGGCTCGTAAACTTGGCACAACCCCAACTGCCATCTGGATTCTGATGCCGAGCCAACCAATTGATTGCCGCCGCGACGGCTCGTTCGGATTCGCTGGTTCCACCTGCTGATGCCAATTGCTGTTGCCGGAGTTCGGCGGTACGCGACTGATAGGAAGGGCTGCTCCCACCATCGGTGGCAGGAGGTTGATCCTGTGCTGACTGCTCCTCGAACGCGCGAGCTCCCCCGCACAATCCCATCGAGATCATCAGCCCGCCGGCACAAACAACTACGAGGCGTCGCTGAAATGTCATCGCACAGCTCCTCGCGGTAAGCAGGCCATCAGAATTCGTAGCCTGACTCTCCGAGACTGTGAAAAACCTGACGCCGCCCCGCTCGCCTGGGTATCAATTCTTTCACAGCCACCGCGAGTTGCGACGTCCTGAGTGAGAACGGCCGACTTGGAAAGTCAGACGACTGTGCTGCCGCATCGCTTCGTTACTTCTTTTTCTTCGCCGCCTTCTTGACCGGTTTGGCCACCGCTTTGGCCTTTACGGGCTTCGCGGCGGGCTTGGCCTTTTTTACGGGCTTGACCGACTTGGTGACTCTCTTGGCGGGCGCTTTTGCCTTGGGTTTGGCTTTCACGGGTGCGGCCTTCACCGGTTTGGCTTTCGGCTTGGGTTTCGCGACGTGCTTGACGAGCTTCGTCGGTTGCGCGGTCTTGGGTTTTTCGGGCTTGGCCGGTTTCGGTGGGCCGTAGCGCAGCAAGTCGGCGTCGAGCATCACGCCGTTGTCCCAGATGACCGCCCCATTTTCGACGTGCGCCGTTTTGAAGAACTTCTCGCTCAGCCGAATCTGTTTGAAATTCGGCCCCTGCACGTAGGGAGTGACATCGACCGTCCGGCTGAGGCCGTCATCGAAGTCGAGTTGCAAATGCAGGTCGTTCAACGCGACGACCGAAACGACGCTCACCGGTCGTGGTGGCTCTACCATCTGAAGGTTCCTTTAAGAGTCTTCATTTTCGGAATGCACCTCCCTGTGCCTTGGACCTGCCGTGGTATTCCCGCGACTGCTCTGAATCGCGGGGATGATTTACTTTGTGGACTGTCCCGCCTTAGTGAGACGTTTGAAGTAATCGCGAATGAATCGTTGATAGCCCTCTGGGCCCCCTTCACGGAGGCCTTGAAGGAGTTCTTCACGGACGCGCGGTTGCATCTTGAGGATTAGCGACCGCGTGGATGGATCAAGTTCTTTCAGAACCGCTTCCATCGCGAATTGACTGGAGTTGTCTCCTTCCAAACCGCTGCGCGGTTTGGGATTCGACTTCAATGGCGGTGGCGGAGCGTTCGGATTCTTCTGGGCTTTGTTTTGCTGATCGGAGGCATCGCCGTTTTGCATCGCTTGCAGACGAGCCGCCATCTGCATGGCCTTCTGAGCCTTCGCAGACTGGAGCAACTCCGCCAACTCGGCCGCCTTTTCGGCGGACAACGGAGCCTGTTCGGAGGCGTCGGCTGGCTCGCCCTGACCAGGAGGCATCGGCTCACCCTTCGGCGGTGACTGCGGCTGATCGGGAGACGTTGCTTCGCCTGGCATCGGTGCGTCGCCCTCACTCTTTTCGGCCATCTCCGAATTCAACAACTCACCGATCTCCTTGAGCAACTCGTCGAGCGCTCGTTGATCGGCCGCGAGGCTTTCGTCCGCTTTTTGGAGCTGATCGAGCTTCTTCGCTTCTCGCTCGGCCAGTTTCTCCCGCTGCTCGGCGGCGTTGGGCTTGTCCTTGGCGGGAGCTGGTTGGGGCTTGTCGTTTGCTGTTTGTGGCTTTTGCGGCTGACCTTTATCCGGCTTTGCAGCATCTGGATTCGCCGCCTTTGATTTTGCCGCGTCGGGCTTTGCAGGATTGGGCTTCGCAGCGTTGGACTTTTTCGCCGCCGGTTTTGTGGGATCGGCAATGGCTGGTTGGAACTCGTCGCCATTGTCTTCGGGCTTCGCGGCATCGGGCATCGGAGTGTCATTACCGAAGTCTTCCGGCTTCGTGGCCATTTCGGGTGGGTTATCTCCGGCCAATGGATCGTCTCCGGCCAATGGATCGGGAGTCGTTGGATCGTTTGGAGTCTCGCCGTTCTGCGGCTTCTGCTTTTGAGTCTTCTGCTTTAGCGCTTTGTAGTCGTCTCGCTTCTGCAACTCTTTTGTCTTGGCGAGTTCCTTGTCGGCTCGGCGTTCGACATCGCGCTGCTGATTGGCGATTTCCGGCAGCTTCGATTCGGCAGCTTCCGGCGTGGCCTCCATCAACTGTGATTCTTCGTTGGCCAAGTTCTGAAGTTTCTCTCGCAACGCTTCGATGGCCTTGCGCAGCTCTTCGAGTTCGCTGGCGGTCAGCTCACCCGATTGCTTCAGCATCTCGCGATGCAGTTGGTCCAGCGCCATCGCCGCGTCTTGCTTCGCGTCCTTCTGAGCCTCACGCAAAGCTTCGAGCCGGTTCTTCAGCGCTTCCAGGTTTTCCTGCACCTGATCGGCGCGAGCCTCGAGTTTTTCCAGTTTCGGATCTGGAGTCTTTGCATCGGCCGAATTCTTGATCTCTTCCGCGAGCTTCTTAATCGGCTCGGTCGCCGCCTCTTTGAAGGCTTCAGACAGAGCCGCCATCTCGCGTTGCAGTTCGGGCGGAAGAAGCTTTTGCTTCTCGGCCTCTTTGGCCAACTCCTTCAAGTCTTCGTTGAGTTGCTTGGCGGTCTCGGCGTTCTTGGCCTCCTCTTGTTGGACCTGAGCCAGCTCTTGCTTGAGTTGAGCCAGCTCTTTTTGCGTCGCGTCATCCAGTTTCGGTTCCGGCACCGGCATCGGAGGCTTAGCGGCGTCTTGCGGCTTCGGTTGATCCTTGGTGGCCGGCTGATCTTTCGGCATGGGTTGATCTTTGGCCGGCTCAGCCTTGGGCTGATCCTTCGGTTGTGTCTTCGCCTGATCCTTCGCCTGATCCTTGGGTTGATCCTTGGGATGTGGGTTGTCCTTATTGGCTTGTTCTTGAGCAGCGGCTTGCTCGGCCTTCTCTTCGGCTTCGGCCGTGGCCTTTTCGGCGGCTTCTTGAGCGGCTGCGATCTTCTCCGTCAGCGGCTCGGACTTCTCCGCAAGTTTTTCGAGTTTCTCTTGGACCTTGGCTTGATCCTCGATCAGCTTGTCAAGCTTCTTCGCGAATTCCTCTTCCTTCTTCTCCAACTGAGCGAGTTGTTTGTCAGCCGCGTTCGGGTCGTTCGACACGATGCGGATTTGATACTCCTGGGTCTGAGCCGATTGGCCTTTGCGGTCGCGAACCTCGGCCCGATACCTCAGGATGTCGCCGTTCTTGAGCCCCTCGCTGGTGAGGTCGAGCATGACCAGCGACGTATCGACGCGCTGCACGTCGGAGTACGCCTTGATCGTCCGGCCGACGAAATCGCTCTTGCCGCGTTGCACGGAGAGGACGAGTTCGCCGAGTCCGAAGTCATCAAACGCGGCGATGACGATTGGCGTTTTGACCGGCTCGCTGAGTACGAGGTCGATGCCGGGGCGTTCGATCATGATTTGCGGCGGATTGTCCGGGACGGACGTGATGCGAGCTTCCTTCATGGGCAGGTTGGCGGCATTGATCTCATTCTTGAGCTCCACGCGATACCAACCATCGCCGTTGATGGGGAAGGTTCCCGTCCAGCGGTGTGCCTGATGGAGGGCGGCGAAGTGTTTTGACGCAGCGGTTTTTGTCTTCGCGGTTTCGCTGTCCGCTTCTTCTTTCCGCTTCAGAGGAAATGTTTCGGCGATCACGAACTCGCGAACTTCGCGCGTCGCGGCGGGGAGCGTGCCGACTCGGCCCCACAGTGCCCTGCCGTTGAACTGCGTGAAGTTCACGCCGCGAATCGAATGCCCTTCGAGATCGAGGGCACGAGCCGGTACTTCCAGCCGGACCCATTCTCCGGTTTTCGGCAGGTCGCCGGCTCGACGCCGACTGGCGGATTCGCTTTGGCCGAGATTGATTTTGTCCGCGCCCCAGAAAGCTCGGCGTTCCCAGTTCTGGCCGTCGTGGAATTGCAGCATCAATTCTTCGGTGGGCTGATCGGCTTCGATGAAGACTTCCGCGAAGAGGACGTCGCCGTTATGGATCTCGAACGACGTGGCCGCGGAGTGGAACAAGTGGAAAGACTGGCCCGGAGCCGCGGGGTGCGAGTGCCACTTGGCCCACTCTGTTGGATCGGCTCCGCGCTTCGGAGCCACGGCGTTCGGGTTGAGATCCTTCTCTTGTGGTCCCCAGTCCCAGCGGCCTTCGACAGCGTGACCTTTCGGCAGAGAATTCTCGAACCAGGTCCGCATGGGACGATCCGCTACGGCGAGTGATTTGAATTCTTCTCGCAGAAGTTGAATCTCACCGATGGAAGCGTCCCCTTCCACGTTGACCGTGACCTCGACATTGCTGCCGATCGGTCCGCTGACATCGGCAACGTCGGGCGGATTGACGCGAGGTTCGGGCATCAGCATGTAAGTTGGGTAATGCACCGCCGCCTGCAAGCCGACCAGCCGCGGACGTTCGAGCATCGTGACCGTCGCCAACTTGGTCCAAGTCCCGCCGCCATGCAAACGGTACTCGAAGGAATTGTCATAGGCCGGCAGTCGAAACGCCCATTGCGTGGCATCGTCGTTCGGTCGCAGTTCGTGCCACAGCGTCTTGCCCGCGTGCTCGCCCTCGATGGGCTTCATCTCCAGACGCAGACGATCAATTTTCTTTCCCGAAACCGTGGCGAGGAACTCAACGGCCTCGCCGCGTAACACCTTGGTCGTGCCGGGGAGAACGTCAAACGTGACTCCCGTGGCCGGCGGAATGTCGGCGAACGGCGAGAAGATGCGAGCCAGTGCGGTCGGCAACCGATCCGAGAAAATCCCCAACGCCGTCGCGAAGACCACCACACCGAGCAGCGCGAACAAGCCCGCTCGTTTCAACGCCGCCTTATCTAAGACCGAGGCCGGCCGGAAGTTTTTCACGCGCTCGATCGCTTCTGCAATCAGCCGCCGTACGAACGCCAACGAGAATTTCTTCTGCTTTTCGGAGTCCAAGTCCACGACGCTGACCAGCCGGTTGTGAATCCCCGGCAGCGTTGCCTCAATGCGCCGAGCGACAAATCGCGAAGTCATTCGTCGGAACAACGGCCGGAGCACGCCGTTCAGAAAGGCCCAACTGCTGGGCACGACGACCAACAGCAATCCGACCAGCCGCAGCCACTCGCCGAATGCCGTCGCCAAGTCAGCCAGGGCGACGACGACCAAGAGAACTAACCCTAACCCGACGGTGATCCCAATTCCGGTGGCGGTCCAGGCGGCTCGTAACAGCCGTCGCGTGGAGGCGATAAGTCGATGCAGCAAGCCGATCTCAGAGACATCCGGTCGATCGTCGGTCGCCATGTACGGGTCTCCCGTGAGGGTGTCCCCGCCGCCGGGAAGGCCCCAGTGGCGGGGCTGGAATTCGATGGGGCGAGATTTCAGACAAGTTCGGTGAGATTCGCAACATCCAAACTGGCAAAAGGCCGAACTTTCCGCCGATTCGACCGCGAAACTTGCCACTTCGAGTCGATTCGATGGCGAGCAGTCAAAAATCGAGCAGGCGAGCGGTGCCGTCAGTCCCCCGGTTCCTCAGTCAACGCATCGGGGGCTGACGCCGCTCCGCTCGCCAAAGCGTCTCTGGGTCAACGCGCGGCGTCTCGCAGGCGGTGGTTGACCTCGCCCGTGAGTTTCGCGAACTCAGGGCTGGAACGGAGTTCCGTGGTGCGGGGATGTTCGAACGGCACGGCGATGTCGGCGGCGAGCGTTCCGGGAGACTTGCTCATGACCAGCACGCGCTGGCTGAGGAAGACCGCTTCCGCGACGTTGTGTGTCACGAAGATCCCGGTCCACCGTTGCTTGGTCCAAATCCGCAGCAATTCTTCGTTGAGTTGCTGCCGCAGCAGGTCATCGAGTGCCGCGAACGGCTCATCCAACAGGAGCAATTCCGGGTGAGTCACCAGCGCTCTTGCTAGCGATACGCGCATTCGCATTCCGCCCGAGAGCATTCTTGGCCGTTTGACTGAATCGCTTGGTTTCAAGCCGATCAGTTGCAGGCTGGCATCCACCGCTTCTCGCTGTTCGCCGATCGACACGCCGCGAAGTTCGAGCGGCAGGCGGATGTTGTCGAACACGCTTCGCCACGGCAGCAGGTTGGAGTCTTGAAACACAAACGCGGTTCGCGAATCGTCGCCGCCCCCGGCTTGAACTCGCAGTTCACCTCCCGTCGGCGACAGCAATCCGGCGATCATTCGCAGCAGCGTCGATTTGCCGCAGCCC
>SXGT01734021.1_pt1 | contig 11309 bp, 6 predicted proteins | sample 3176221 | NCBI WGS metagenome assembly SXGT01 (sample SAMN11356862, study PRJNA531348) | freshwater metagenome | isolation source: freshwater sample F1-120 | place: China: Fuxian Lake, Yuxi | collected 2017-12-25
ACCCTTACAACCACGAGTCCACCACCGGCACCGAGATCTGGGAAGACACCAACGCCAACTTCGACATCTTCGACAGCGGCGTCTGCACCGGCGGCACCATCACCGGCGTGTCGCGCTACTGGGAGCGGACTCGCGGCAAGCCGCTGCACTCGGTCGCGGTCGAGCCCCTCCATTCGCCGGTGATCTCGCAGAGGCTCAAAGGCGAGGAGCTCAAGCCGGCGCCGCACAAGATCCAGGGCATCGGCGCCGGCTTCGTCCCGCGCAACCTCGATCTCGAGATCGTCGATCAGGTCGAGCACGTCTCCAACGACGAGGCGGTGGCGATGGCGCGGCGCCTGGCCCGCGAGGAGGGCATCCTCAGCGGCATCTCGTGCGGCGCCGCCTTGCACGTCGCCGATCGCCTGGCCCGCCAGCCCGAGCACGCCGGCAAGACCATCGTGGTCCTTCTGCCCGACGCCGCCGAGCGCTACTTCACGGGCATCCTCTTCGAGGGCATGTTCGACGAGGTCATGAACCAGGTGGCCATCTGACTCGCGCGACGCGACGCGCGGTGGGGTGAACGCCGGGGACCTGTGCCCCGGCCAGAGGGGACGGGAACGTCCCCTGTTAATTGATTTAGCGCGAGCCGGTGGGCACACTGACCCGGCCGTGACGAAGTCGACCGCACCCGAGACCATCTCCCGTACCACCACGTCGATCCCGAAGGCGTTCCTCGAACGGGTGGCCAAGGCGCCCGAGGGTGAGGCCTATCGGTACCCGGTCGGCGACGAGTGGCGCTCGCTGACCTGGAAGCAGGCCGGCGAGCGCGTGCGCGCCATCGCCGCCGGGCTGATCGCCCTGGGCATCGCCCAGGAAGACCGCGTCGCGCTCCTGTGTAGCACCCGTTACGAGTGGGTGCTGATGGACCTCGGCATCCTGTGCGCCGGCGGCGCCACCACGACGGTGTACCCGTCGTCGACAGCCGAGGAGTGCGCGTACATCGTGAAGGACTCGGGGACGCGGGTGATCTTCGCCGAGGACAGCGGCCAGCTGGCCAAGCTGCGCGCCCATCGGGCCGAGCTGCCGGCGCTGGCGAAGGTCATCCTGGTGGATGGTGCCGCCGAGGCCGGCGATGACTGGGTGATGACCCTGGCCGATCTGGAGCGCCGCGGTCAGGAGCACCTGGTGGATCACCCCGACGCCGTGACCGACGCGGTCGCCGCTCTCGACGGCGAGAACCTGGCCACGCTCATCTACACCTCGGGCACCACTGGCAAGCCCAAGGGCGTGCGCCTGGTCCACGAGTGCTGGGCCTACGCCGCCGACGCCATGGCCGCGATAGCCATGATCAAGCCCGACGATCTCGAGTACCTGTGGCTGCCGCTGTCGCACAGCTTCGGCAAGGTGCTCACCAGCGGTCATGTACGCATCGGCCACACCGTCGCCATCGACGGCCGCATCCCCAAGCTCGTCGACAACCTGGCGGTGGTGAGGCCCAACCTGATGGCAGCCGCGCCCCGCATCTTCGAGAAGGTCTACAACAAGGTCGTCCAGGGCGCGAAGGACGGTGGTGGCGCCAAGTGGAAGATCTTCCAGTGGGCGGTTGGCGTCGGCAAGCAGGTGTCGGCCTTGCGCCAGGCCGGCAAGGAGCCGTCGGGCTTCCTGGCCCTCAAGCAGAAGCTGGCCCACAAGCTGGTCTTCTCCAAGCTGCAGGCGCGGTTCGGCGGCCGGCTCAGCCTGTTCATCTCGGGCTCGGCGCCGCTGTCACGCGAGATCGCCGAGTTCTTCCACGCCTGCGGCATCCTAATCGTCGAGGGCTACGGCCTGACCGAGTCGAGCGCGGCCAGCTTCGTCAACCGCGCCCACACGTTCCGCTTCGGGACCGTCGGCATGCCGCTGCCCGGCACCGAGGTGAAGCTGGCCCCCGAGGACAGCGAGATCCTCCTGCGCAGCCCCGGGATCATGCGCGGCTACCACAACTTGCCCGAGGAGACGGCGGCCACGCTCACGCCCGACGGCTGGCTCCGGACTGGCGACATCGGCGAGATCGATGATGGCGGCTTCCTGCGCATCACCGATCGCAAGAAGGACCTGATCAAGACCTCGGGCGGCAAGTACATCGCGCCCCAGCACCTCGAGGGCCGGATCAAGACCACGTGCCCCTACGTCAGCCAGGCCATCGTGCATGGCGACAAGCGCAACTTCGTGACCGCCCTGCTCACGGTCGACGAGGAGGCCATCAAGAAGTGGGCGGAGGGCACCGCCCTGGCCGGCAAGAGCTATGCGGAGATCGCGGCGGCGGCGGAGACCCACGCGATGCTGCAGACGTTCATCGATCAGGTGAACGAGGGCCTGGCCAAGTACGAGACCATCAAGAAGTTCCAGCTCCTGCCCCACGACCTGACCGTCGAGGAGGGCGAGTTGACGCCCAGCCTCAAGGTGAAGCGCAAAGCGGTCGAGAAGAAATACATGGAGCTGCTCGACGGTATGTACAAGGGTGCGCTCGCTGATGGGTGACCCGGGTCGACTGTTCCTGGCGCTGTGCGTCTTGGCCGCCTGCGGCAAGGGCACCGGCGCCGCCGGCAAGGGCGAGCCGGTCGCGGAGCCGACGGCGCAGAACACGGGAACGGGTTCAGGATCCGGTTCGGCTTCGGGTTCGGATCCGGGTTCCGGTTCGGGTTCGGGGTCGGGTTCGGGTTCGGCTTCGGCTTCGGGTCCGGGCTCGGGTCCGGGTCCGGTCGCGGCGCCCGCCCCGCCACCGCCGCGCGAGGGCGCCGACTTCACCGATCAGGCCCGATGGCTCTACCAGGTCGTCGCCTGCCAGGATCGCGAGCTCTTCGCCGACGCCGCGCCGCAGAAGGTCGCCGACCGCCACTGCCGGTGGGTCACCCAGCAGCTCGCGGAGTACCGCGAGAAGTACATCGTCGGCGGCCGCGCCTTCTTCGACGAGATCGAGCCCGATGATCTGCCGCGCACGGTGGTCTACCCGTTCGGCGGCGGCGATCTCATCTCGTCGCTGGCGGCGTTCCCCGAGGCCGACGAGACCACCACCATCTCGCTCGAGCTGGCCGGCGATCCGCGCCGCAGCGGCACGCTCACCGCCCGCGAGCTCGATGCCAGTCTGTCGCGTCTGCGCGGCGAGCTGGGCGGCACGCTCTCGGTCGGATCGAACACCAGCGTCAATCTCTCGTCGTCGCAGCGCAACGATCTGCCGGCCCAGGTCTCGTCGTTCCTGCTCGGCCTGGCCGCCGCCGGCTTCGAGCCGATCGGCATGCGCTACGTGCGCCTGAGCGACGACGGCAGCATCCACTACGTCACCGACGCGGACATTGCGGCTGCCGATGGATCCACCGCCGCCGATCGCGGCGGCGAGAAGGGCAAGGGGGCCAAGGCCCGCAAGGGCGACTGGCGCGATCCCAACTTCAGCGAGGCCTTCGCCCACGTCGAGATCGAGTACCGCAAGGCTGGCGACACCAGCGATCGCGTTCGCGTCCACCGCCACTTCGGCTGGAACCTGCACGACACCGAGCTGACCGCGGCGCCGCAGCTCATCCGCCACCTCGAGCAGAAGGGCAAGGTCACCGCGCTGGTGAAGGGCGCGAGCTACCTCCTGTGGCGTGGCGACTTCTCGATCATCCGCGACTACCTGCTCGACCACCTGGCGTGGATGCTGTCGGACTCGACCGGCATCCCGCCGCTTTACGCCAAGCAGGCCGGAATGGTCCAGGACACCTACGGCCGCTTCAGCGGCGCCTTCCTCGACGGGGCCGAGACGCACGGCGCACGCCACTCCGCCGACTTCCGCGCGCTGTGGGCCAAGAACAAGAAGCGCCCCCTGCCGTTCCGCTTCGGCTACGTCGACGCCGGCAAGAGCGCGCATCTCGTGGTCACGCGCCCCGGGCCCTGACACAATCGGGCTGGATGCAGACGGCTCCCCTGGTCGAGGCGCTGTACGCGATCGGCATCGGGCTCGTGGTCGGACTCGAGCGCGAGCACAGCGAGGTCGCGCACGGGCTGCACGACGGCGAGGTGCCGGCCGACGTCCGCGAGCGCACGCCGCAGCCGCCGCGATTCACCGCGATGGGCGCACGCACGCTGGCCCTGCTCGGCCTGTGCGGCTGGTTGCTGGCCTACCTCGGCGATCGCGAGCCGTGGCTCCTGCCCATCGGCCTGGTCGGCTTCACCGCCTTGATCGGCGCCCAGATGTGGATCGGGCGCGAGATCGGGATGACCACCGAGGTCGCCGGCGTGGTGGTGGTGTTGCTCGGCGCGCTGGTCCATCGCGACAAGGCGCTGGCGGTGACCCTGTGCCTGGGCACCACGCTCCTGCTGGTGGCCAAGCCGTGGATGAATCGATTCGTCGGCCAGCTGCGGCGGATCGAGATTCTGGCCACCCTCCAGCTGCTGCTGCTGGTGGCGATCGTGCTGCCCCTGGTGCCGTCCGAGGCGCAGGATCCGTGGGGCGCCTTGCCGCCGCGCAAGGTCGGGACCTTCATCGTGCTCATCGCCGGCGTGCAGTACGTCGGCTACGTGTTGACCCGCCTGTTCGGCACCACCCACGGCACCGGCCTCGCCGGCCTGGTCGGCGGGTTGACCAGCTCGACCGCGGTCACCGTGTCGATGGCGCGCTCGGCCCGCGAGGAGCCCGACAGCGTCCGCGCCGCCCAGCTCGCCACCTTCCTGGCCAACACCGTCATGCCGGTGCGGGTCGCGATCATCGCCGGTGCGATCAGCCCGGCGGTAGGCTGGCGCATCGCCACGGCGATGGGCGCGATGGCGCTGGTGCTCCTCGTCGCCGCGCTCGTGACCTGGCGCGGGCTCCGCATCGTGCCGGCGCCGCCGACGATCAAGCTGCGCAACCCGTTCCAGCTGTGGGGCGCGCTCGTGTGGGGGGCGGTCCTGTGCGCCGTCCTCCTCGCCGCCCACTTCGCCACTCGCTGGTTCGGCGACTCGGGCTTTCTCATCGCCGCCGGCCTCAGCGGCATGACCGACGTCGACGCGATCACGCTGGCCGCCGCCGAGCAGCACCGGGCCTCGACCATGGCGGCCGACGTCGCCGCGCTCGCGATCGCCATCGCGGTGTGCGTCAACACCGTCGTCAAGGCAGCGATGGCCTGGTTCGCGGGCGGCCGCGCCTTCGGCAAACGCGTCGCCGTGGTCATGGCCATCGCCATCGTGGTGACGGTCGGCACCGCAGTGGCCGGCGTGCTGGCCGGGTAACCAACGCCAACGGCAGGCTGAGGGAGGCCAGCGGGCGGGCATCCGACGCCGACAGAGGGGGCGCGGTCGGGGTCGTCGTCGTGGACGTGAGCGTGGTCGTTGACGATCTGGTGAGCGTGGACGTCGACGTGGACCAGGACGTGGACGGTCTGGCAGCACTGCGCTAGCGGACCGGCATCGAGGCTAGCTAGCTAGCGCGCGAACCACCAGGCCAGCTTCACCGCGAAGGTGTGCGAGCCGGGCGCGGTGGCGGCGTCGAGCAAGCTCGAGCCGAGGGCGCGGGCGCGCAGCTCGTCGTCGCCGCGCGCCTGCTGCCAGACCGCGTACAGCGTCGAGCCCGGGCGCGGCTCCCAGCGCAGCACGGCAGTCGAGCGCAGCGAGCGGGCGGTGAAGTCGGGCTCGTCGAACGAGAAGCCGGCGCCGTCGTTCACATCGACGGTGGTGCCGCGCCGGACCACGTCGTCGTAGGGCCGCAGGTCGCGACGGCCGGCGGTCTGCAGCTCGGAGAGCGCCGAGTAGGCGCCGGTCGAGACGAACGGCTCCAGGTACAGGTCGATGGCGAGGTCGGGTCCGAGGGTCAGCTCGAGGCGCGTGACCAGCGCCAGCTCGCGCTGGTCGAGCGTGGCGAAGACGTAGCGCTCGCCGAAGGTCTCGACCGGCCCGCCCGCGGCGGTGGTGACGTAGGTCAGGCGGTTGTGGTCGACGCTCACCCGCGGCGCCAGCTCCACCCGCAGCCGCTCGTGGGGGCGCAGGCTGACGCTGGCATCGGCGCTGAGGCTGGTGGTGCCGGCGTCGTCGCGGTTGCCGTTGAGGCTCAGGGCCCAGGTGGCGACGCTCGAGCTGCGTGACGACACACTCGCGAACCCGTAGACGTTGGCGGGCGTGGCCACCAGCGGACCACCGCGGGTGAGCGAGTCTGACACCGCCGGCGGTCCAGCGCCGATCCCACCCTCGAGCTCGATGGCGCCGCGGGTCACGCCGCTCATCTCGAGCTCGCCGAAGCCGGCGCGGCGATCGCCGCCGAAAGTCCAGCCGCTGGACGACTTGAGCTCGAGCCGCCACGACAGCCAGCGCGCGCTCGGCGTGGTGTCGTACCAGCCGCCGACCGCATTGACCGAGAGCTCGTCGGCGTTCATGAGGATGCCGGTGCCGTTGGTGTCGAAGCCGGGCGACTCGACGTTCACGCCCACCTGGCCCTGCACGCTGCCGGCGCGCCGACCGAGGTGGCCGCCGCCGTGCCAGCCGGTGAGGGAGGTGCGGGCCGGGTCGACCTCGACGTGGGTCGCATCGGGGCGCTGGAAGTAGTGCGTGCTCGATCGTTGCACGCGCTCGACTGCCGTGGGTTCGCCCCACAGGCCGCTGGCGCCGGCCAGGCCGCGCAGCTCCCAGGCGCCGTCGTCCCACCGGTAGACGCCGTCGACGCCGCCGACCGCGCTGGCGCGAGGCGTGACCGCGGCGACCTCGTCGTCGATCGATCGGCCGACCGCGGCCACGGTGGCGCCGACCCGCGACGCGCCCAGCTCGCGCTCGACGCGGGCCGCGCTCCAGCCGGTGGCGTCGCCGCTGGTGGTGCGGTCATGGGTGATCGCGGCCAGCGCGCCCACCGTGGTGCCGCCGCCCGGCCGGCCCGACAGCTTGGCGGCGCCGAGCAGGCGATCGGGATCGGCGCCGATGCGCCGACTATAGAAGTAGATACGGGGCGCCGCCGCGAAGATCTCGTTGCCGGCGACGAAGAACGGTCGCCGCTCGGGCAACGACACCTCGAACGCGGTCAGGTTGACGATCGCCGGATCGGCCTCGACCTGACCGAAGTCGGGATTGACGGCGACGTCGAGGGAGAGGCCGGCGCCGAGGCCGAGCTTGGCGTCGAGGCCGAGGTTGCCGCCGGGATCGAGGTCACCGTCGTCCTCGCGGAACTCGAGCGACGTCGCCGCGTAGGGCAGGAGCTCGAGGCCGACGCGGCGAGGCAGACCCGAGAGCCCGCGCAGCTCGCCCATGTACGACGCCCACGCCGTGCGCTCGCGCGGGACCGCGATCCAGAAGCTGTCCTCGTTGCGATCGGGGATGTAGCGGTTGAAGTTGACCCCCCACGGCAGGTCGCTGTGTTCGGGGTACCGCAGCTGCGTCCACGGCAGGCGCATCTCGCACGACCAGCCGTCGGGGAGGACCTGGGTCGCGGCCGACCACACCGGGTTCCACGACATGTCGCGGGCGCGCTCGTCGTCGTCGGTGTGGATCCAGTCGGCGCGCACGCCGGCGACGGTGACGGCGAAGCTGTAGGCCAGCCGGCCGCTGCGGTAGGGATCGAACGAGACGATGAAGCGCTCGGCGTCGCGGGTCTGATCGCGGCGTGTGACCACCGCCCGGGTCGCGCCCGGCGCGTCCCACAGGCGGGCCGCGACATAGAGCGCGTCGCCGTCAAAGGCCACGCGGATCTCGGCCGGGAACCGCGGCGGCTCCCCGTAGGCCGGCAGCTTTTGCACCATCTCGGTGACGGGCTCGGTCGCCGCCCAGGCGGCGTCGTCGAGGCGGCCGTCGATCGTGATGCTCGCCGTCGCGCGGAACGCGGTCAGCGACCGGGCTGGGACCTGGGCGTTCGTCGGTCGCGCCCCTCCGACGAGCGCGAGGGCCAGGGCGACGGCGGCGCCGCCGGTCTTGGCGTACATCTCGGACGACCGTATCACGCAGGTTGCGAAAATTGCCCGAGGGATCCCCGCGTGTTACCCGGGTAGGACCCCTCCGTGAGCCAGCCGTCCGAGCCGTCGTCTCCGCCCGCTGATGGGCCTGCCTCCGGGCCCGCGGCGCCGCCCGCTACCGGCGCCGGCCGCGGCGTCATCTACATCGCCTTCGCCAAGCTGTACTTCATGGTCGCCGGCGCGGTCATCGAGTTCCGCCTGCCGGCGATCCTCGCCCGCTCGGTGTTCGGCGCCTACGCGGTGGTGTCGTCGGTGGTGTCGCCGATCAACAACGTGCTCGTCACCGGCTCGATCCAGGCGGTCTCGCGCTTCACCGCGCAGCGTCCCGAGACCGCGCGCGCGGTCGCGGCCGCCGGCCTGCGCATGCACCTCTTCATCGGCCTGCCGGTGGCGATCGTGTTCATCGCGCTCGCGCCGCTGTGGGCCTGGCTGCTCCACGACATGAGCAAGACCGGGCCGCTGATGCTGGCCGGCGCCATCGTCGCCGGCTACTCGTTCTACGCGGTGCTGGTCGGCACCGCCAACGGCCGCCGCGAGTTCCACAAGCAGGCCGGCCTCGACGTGACGTTCGCCACCCTGCGCGCCCTCGGCATCCTCGGCCTGGCCATGCTCGGCCTCGGGCTCTATGGCGCGATCGGCGGCTGGGTCGCCGCGGTCGGGATCATCCTCACCCTGGCCACGTTCGTGGTCGGGCTGCCCGGCAAGGTGGCCGCGGCCGATCGGGTATCGGTCCGGCCCATGCTGCGCTTCTTCGCCGGGGTCGCGCTCTACCTGGTGCTGCTCAACCTGATCATGTTCGTCGATCAGCTCCTGCTCAAGCGCCTGGCCACCGAGTGGTACCGCGAGCACGGCCAGGCCCTGGCCAACGATCTCGATCGCATGTTGCCGTGGGCGCGCAAGGCCACCGGCTTCGCACTCGATCCGTCGGCGCTCGCCGACGTGCAGGTCGCCTACTACCGGGCGGTGCAGAACCTGGCCCGGCTCTCGTACCAGGCGATCCTGGCCGCGACCTTCGTGGTCTTCCCGCTGGTCTCGCGCTCGACGTTCGACGCCGACGCCGACACCACCCGCCGCTACGTCAACATCACGCTGCGCTACTCGCTGGTGTTCGCCACCGCGCTCGCCGTGGTCATGGCCGCCAACCCCGAGCCGTTGCTCGACATCCCCTACGCTGCCGACTACGCGCGCCTGGGCGCGCCCGCCCTCACCGCGCTCGCCCTCGGCAACGTCGCCTTCTCGATCTTCGCCATCGCCGGCACCATCCTCAACGGCGCCGGCCTCACCCGCGAGGCCATCATCAGCGCCGCGGTGACGCTCGTGGTCGCCGCGGTCGGCAACGCCATCGTGATCCCGATGTGCGATCCAGGCCGCGAGGTGCTGCTCGCAGCGGCGACCACGACCGGCTGCGCGATGGTGCTGGGCTCGGCCCTGGCCGGTTACTTCCTGTGGCGCAAGCTGGGCGCGTTCGTGCCGCTGGCCAGCCTGGTCCGCGTCGCGCTCGCGGTCGCGGCCGCCCTGGCGGTCGGCCGCGTCATCCCGTTCCGCACCCCGCTCATGACCCTGGTCGAGGCCGCGATCGTGGGTCTGACGTATCTGGCCGTGTTGATCGTCACCCGCGAGCTGGGCAAGGCCGATCTGAGGGCTATCGCGCAGGTCCGCGCCAAGCGCGGCCAAGGAGGAGGAGAATCATGATCGCTCGCACCTGGACCGCCGCTGTCTTTGTCGTCGCCTGGGTCGTCGTTGCCATGGGCTTCGCCATCTCGTCGGTGGCGTGCGCGCATGCGCCACGCGGGCAGCCGCTGATGGACGCGGTGCGCACCTACAACGACGGCGTGCGCTGGTCTCGGTTCACCGCCGCCGCCAGCGCCGTGCCCGCGCGCCAGCGCGACGCCTTCCTCGACGAGCGCGAGGAGCTGGCCGAGGACTTGCGCATCACCGACTACGAGGTGGTGCGGGTCAAGGACACCGGCGACGCCGCCAACGTCCATATCAAGGTCACCTGGTACATGGACTCCGAGGGCACGGTCCGGGAGACGTGGGCCGCCCAGTCCTGGGAGCGGCACGGCAAGGCCTGGCGGATCGTCGACGAGCGCCGGGTGCGGGGGTACGAAATGCCTGGCCTCGACGGGGAGGTCCCGGCCCGGGACCGGACCTCCGAGTCGCCCTGACGCGCGTTCGAGCAGAATGTCGTAGAATTCCGGCTGTAGTGGCCCAGTCCGACTTCGTCAGCCGGGGACAGGATCTGGTCCTTTCCGGTCAGTACCAGGAAGCGGTCAAGGTCTGTCGCCTGGGACTCCTGGCCCGACCGACCGACGTCGGCGGTCGTCTGGTGCTGGGCCAGGCCTTGCTGGCGCTGCGCCGCTACGACGAGGTGCTGGCCGAGATGCGCGTCGCCGTCGAGCTCGACGGTCGTAACGCCGGCGCCCACCAGCTCAAGGGCGAGGCGCTCCTGCGCAAGGGCGACGCCTTCGCCGCGGTCGACGTGCTCGAGCACGCGCTTCAGCTCGCGCCCGGCGATCCGGCGGTCGCCGGGCTCCTCGCCGAGTCGCGGCTCGCCATCGCCGCCGACGGTGCGCGCTCGACCGGCCCGTCGTTCGGCGACTACGGCGACAGCCTGACCAAGCACTACCCGGCCCATCGCGGCGGCGACTTCGGCGGGACCGGCGCATCGGGTAGCCTGACCCGCCCGATCACGGGACCCGGGAGCCGGGCGGGCCGCACGCCGCCGCCCGAGGAGCTCGCGGTCGGCGATCGTTCGGGCACGGTCGAGCTGGCCGAGATGGATCTCGAGGAGGAGGAGGACGACGACGTGGTCGATCCGCCGCGCGAGGTCGGTGGCCTGCGCTCGGCGGTGGCCGGTATCGGCACCAACACCATGCCGGTGGGCGAGCACGAGCTGCTCGACGTCGATGACGAGGACGTCGAGGAAGAAGAGGAGACCACCGGCGACGAGGACGGCGGCGGTTTCGCGCCGGCGTCGACCGCCGGGGCGCGGCCGGCGGCGCGGCGATCCGATCCGCCTCGGCCGGCGCGCTCGTCACAGCCGGCGCCCGGGCCATGGGGCAGCGACGAGAGCTCCGAGGGAGACACCCACGCCAGGCCGCGGGCGGCGCTCGCGCAGCCGCGTCTGCCGGTGCCGGCGCCGCCGGCCACCGGCGAGCAGCCGACGCTCTTGCGGCCGCTCGCAGGTAGCCCGGTGTCGCCACGCCCGTCGGGGCCCTCGCGCGACGAGCGACCATCGGAGGCGCCGCCGCATCCGCCGGTGCCCAATCCCATCGAGGTGCTCTTCCCCGAGGAGAACGAGCCGTCGCGGCCGTCAAACCCGCAGCTCGCGGCGATGGCGCCAGGACCGCTCGGCGAGGCGGCGCCGTCGCGTGCGCCGGCGGGGCTGCCGTCGATGCCGCCGGGCGCGCC
>SXGT01008040.1_pt1 | contig 11307 bp, 11 predicted proteins | sample 3176221 | NCBI WGS metagenome assembly SXGT01 (sample SAMN11356862, study PRJNA531348) | freshwater metagenome | isolation source: freshwater sample F1-120 | place: China: Fuxian Lake, Yuxi | collected 2017-12-25
CCTATCGTTAACCCGGAATCAGCAAACACCTTTTGCAATGTCAGAAACAGTAAAAAAATCCGGATGCTGGTTTTCATCGTTACTGGTTCTTTGCAATAGCTTGGTTTAGCAACACGCGCCATTGCTCTGAGCGGCATCCTTCCCGGGCTGAGGGCCACAATCGAATAAACCAAAATGGCGGGATTTGTCACCCAATACCTGAAAATGTTCGCTATAGCGGCTCAAAGCCAGCATGTCGGCGGTGTTGCCGCACACTCTTAACGGCCTGCCGGTTTCAAAATGATGATGATCGTCCAAATCAAAACTATGCGGGTGTTGCTCGATGGAACCCAAGTAGACGGCGACTTGACCAAAATCTTCGCAACGATCCTCCAACGGCATTTTAAAAGCCCGCACCGTGACGGAATCGAAATTGACCATACCGATTTTGGCAAACACCTCAGGATCATCCAGGCTGATCGGATTTTGTTTGACCTTACGCACATCCGGGCAGCCCAGATCCTGCAAAATGCGCCGGAAATCTTCCCAATACAACGCCCCGCCCAGACATTCACCCAACAAAACCGGATCCTGACGCAGTTCAGCAGGAATCCGCCGATCGGCAAACACATCGGAAAAATACAGCTCGCCACCGGGTTTAAGCACTCTAAAAATTTCCGCCAATACCTGCGGCTTTTGTGGCGACAGGTTGATGACACAATTGGAGACCACTACATCGATGCTGTTATCGGCAATCCCCACGCTGTGCAGGTTTTCGATATAGCCGTGCAGAAAGTCAACGTTGGCAAAACCAAAGCGTTCGGCATGCCAGTCAATATGCCGGACGGCAATTTCCAGTTGCTCCGTGGTCATGTCCACACCAATCACCCGCCCCGTTGGGCCAACCAGTTTTGATAATAAATAACAGTCGCGTCCCGTGCCACAACCCAAATCCAGTACCGTCTTGGCTTCCAGCGCTGGCGGCAAGGGTGATCCGCAGCCGTAAAATCTTTCCAGCACTTCGGGATGCAATCCGGCCAGCAAGACTTTCAAGTAGGCGGGCATGGCGTCGATGCTGCAACAGGCACTGGTTTTCAGGTCATCGCTGGATTGCAGCACCTGCCCATAATAATGACGAACCGATTCACTGATTTCGATGTTGGTAGTCATGGTGTTTTCTCGTAAATTGATGTTTGAAGACAGGCGTTAACGACAGTGTAATGGATTGCCGCAAAACAGGCAGCCGGAACAACTAATAGCTGCTATTACGCCTTAAGCCACTTGAGCAAAGCCTGATACAGCACCTCCGGAATAACCGGCTTCGACAGATGGTCGTTCATGCCTGCATCGATGCAGGTCTGCCGATCTTCGGCAAAGGCGTTGGCGGTCATGGCGATGATAGGGGTTGTCGCATAGCCCGGAAGCTGTCGGATTGTCTTAGTGGCTTCGAGGCCATCCAGCTCCGGCATTTGCATGTCCATCAAGATCAGGTCGAATGGCTGGTTTGCCGCCATTTCAACGGCTTCCCGACCGTTATTCGCAAACTCAAGTTCAAGCTGGGTATCGTGAAAATATACCTTGACCACCTCTTGGTTGATTTCGTTGTCCTCGGCTACCAAAATACGTTTACCCGCATGCATTTTGACTAGTATGGCTTCAGCGCTATCCGATGTTGTGACACCATTGTCCAACACAACCGGCGCAGTGCTGATTTTCCCCAAACGTGCGGTAAACCAAAAAGTACTGCCATGACCGACAGAAGACTCGGCGCCTACTTGACCAGCCATTAATTCTGCGAGGTGCTTGGTAATCACCAACCCAAGCCCAGTGCCGCCATAGCGGCGAGTAATGCTGCTATCGGCTTGTGCAAACGGATTAAACAGCCGCGATAGTTGAGCTTGATCAATACCTATGCCGCTATCTTCCACCTCGAAACGCACCAGCACAGCATTTTCCTGTTCTTCGATCAGCTTTGCCCGCAAGGTAATACCGCCATGTTCGGTAAACTTGATGGCATTGCCCAAGTAGTTGATCAGCATTTGCGTGAGGCGAGTGGAATCGCCCAGCATCTTTTCCGGCAACCGGTTAATGTCGGTCGCAAAACGCAAGCCCTTGGCGCGTATCCGATCACTGACTAACGAAGATACTTTGTCGAATAACTCGGCTCGACTAAATTCCACGGCGTCCAGTTGCATTTTTCCGGCCTCGATTTTGGAAAGATCGAGGATGTCATTGATGATGGCCAGCAAATGTTCCGATGCCTGCTGGATTTTGTATAGATGCTGCTTTTGCGCGTCGCTCAGATTGTCGCCCCTGGAACGCAGTATGTGCGTGAAGCCCAAGATGGCATTCATGGGTGAACGAATCTCATGGGACATATTGGACAGGAAGGTGCTTTTGGCGATATTAGCTGATTCAGCCTCCAGGGCACGCTTTTCAAGTTCTTGATTGAGTGTGACGATCTGTGCCGAGCGTTGGCTAACCAGTTCTTCCAGATGATTGCGATAGGTTGCCAACTCCTGTTCTGCACGTTTAGCCTCAATGACTATCGTAGCGAGATGGGCGGTTTGGGTAATCAACTCGATATCGCTCTGTGCCGGGACTTGCGGATGTCGATGGTAAATGGCAAAAGTCCCCAGTACTTTTCCTGAGGAATCTTTGATGGGTTGTGACCAACAAGCTCCCAAACCCGCACTTGCCGCCAAAACCTTGTAGGGTGTCCAGTATGGATGATTTTGTATGTCTTCCACTACCACACGCTCCCCAAGGTAGGCAGCGGTGCCGCAGGAACCCACACCCGAACCAATCGCCAAGCCATGAATCGCAGCGTTGTAAAAATCCGGCAAGTTTGGCGCAGCGCCCGTCAATAAGTGTTCGCCGGCAGCATCCAGCAGTAGAATCGAACACAAAGCCCCCGGGCAAAGGTTTTCAACACCCAAGACCATCTGCATCAGGATTTCTTCAAGCGATGCTTTATTGGCTAATAATTCCAGAATCTGGCTGCGGTAATACTCCAGAAGTTGGTTACGTTTGGCTTCGGAGATGTCGGTATGAGTGCCGATCATGCGCAAAGGCTTGCCATCCCGGCTTTTTTCAATGACCAAGCCCCTATCCAGAATCCATTTGTAACTACCATCCTTGCAACACACCCGATGCTCGTTGAAATAAGCCTTGGTTTCGCCCTGCAAATGCTGCTCAACATCATTCAACACCTGAGCTAAATCGTCCGGATGAACCCGACTTTTCCAGGCCTCCAGCGTATTGTCGATTTCATGATCGGCATAGCCCAGCATGGCTTTCCATTGTTGAGAAAAGAACACTTTATTGCTCTCAACGTTCCAATCCCAAACCCCATCTCCAGCGCCTTCCAAGGCAAACTTCCAGCGCTGTTCACTGGCGTACAGTTTGGCGTCGGCTTCTTTCTGCACCGTGATGTCTTGAGTAATGACCGCGAAATGCTCAGGGGACGGGCGATAGGCATAGGTTAAAAACCAGCGTCCTAATGGCTTGCTGAAATTTTCATAAACGCTAGCTTCGCCGGTATCGACGACTTTTTGGTATTGCTCCGTCCAGTAATCCTCAGTTTCCGGAATGACGTCTTTCACTGTGTTGCCAATCCAGCGGGCTCTAGGAAGTCCGGTCATTTTTTCAAATGCCGGATTGACGTCAATAAACCGATAATCAACCACCTTGCCGAATGTATCGCGTATGACTTTATGCAAGGCAAAACCATTGGTCATGTTCGAAAAAAGGCCGCGAAATTTGTCCTGACTGTTAAGGACCTCGTTTCGAGCTGTTTTCAGTTCATTCAGATAGGAAGAGATGGTGATTCCTATCAGACTCAGGATGAGCATATAAGTCCAATAGTTGTCCAATTGCGCTATTTCAATTTCATCGCGAAAGTATCCAATCTTCAGGTAAGCGCCAGCCAGTCCTTGTATGGTAATCATGAGGATCGCCAGACTAGTGACCAACAGGTTGGAGCGAATAGCGATCAAATTGATGAAAAAAAACAGCAGGTAACCCTTGGGAGGTGTGGCAAATAGTGCGACGCCCCAATCGAGAAATACCATTTGCCCTGCGGCAAAAGTCAGCAATAGCAGCATAAAAGATTCAGCTACACCACTATGCTTGATATCCTGCATGCAGGGTTTCTGAAAACTTAAGATCAACGGCGTGAAAATCACTATGCCAAGAAAATCTCCCCGCCACCAATACCAGTATTGTTCTAGTAACTCAGCTGAACTGATGTAACCGGCCAATAACAGCGATGAGGAGCCGATAGCAGCTGCCAGCATACATGCTGTGCCGCCCAAGAAAAGGATGTGCAGATATTGCTTGAGTGAGGCGGCTTGGCTGATAGATCCAATCATGGGAGCCAGTAATAATCCTGCCAGCCAAATCTCGGCCAAAGCCGCTGAAGTCATACCTATAATAGCCCACGGCGAGTGGCTCGAAACGAAGTTCAGAACTAACGAACCAATCAACACACCCCAGATGGAGGTTCTGCCCCAGATCAGCAAGGCTCCTAACGCGATGCCGCTTCCGGGCCAGACGATACTGACGATACCATGCTGAGTAAAAAACCGGTGTATCACGATTCCGGATAACAGATAAAGCACCGCCACAAGAGCTTGCTTGAGCAACCAGATTATTGACGAGCGAGAAAGATTCATTAATAAACCCTTAAAATCCATTTGCAAACCTTTAGAGTACTTGGGGCGCGGTAGAGACTGGACATTCAATCACATGAAATTATCGACAATACTTGCGGCGATTTCAAAAGCTATAACGTTGATTGGCCCCATCTTGAGCTACGGTGAAGACTCATTATGTTATTAAATCACCCATCCACTATCGCTCGCCAATGTTTTAGCTTTTGCTGATAAGTCATAGCCGCATGTGCAGGACTAGTCGAAGGCAGTCTTTGCAAACTCAACGGCTGACAGTTTAATCCCGGCAACACTAAGCGCCGGAATGATTGTTCTGCAGTCGCGCCGTTAAAAAACACTTGCTGTATCTGCGGATGGCTTTTAAACAAGGCGTTAAAGTCGTTGGCCACAATCGATTGCTTATTAATGGCAACATCCAGGCTGCCTGGCCGGTAACAGGATTTCATCACGTCCCATAAGGCAACCCGCGCGTTGATCAGCGCCTGGGTTTTGCTGGAGTAATCTGGCAACAGACCAGTGTTTAGCAAATCGGCGATGATGCGCCAGAACAGGTTGCGAGGGTGGGCGTAATATTCGTTGGCGGCTAGCGAGGCTGCGCCGGGGATGCTGCCCAAAATTAAAATCCGCGCGTTGGGGCCGATGATGGGCGGGAAGCTTTGAATATCCGACATGCGTTGGTTTATTCCAGTTCGTCGTCTGTCACACCAAACTTGTCGGATAATTTTAACAGCACATACAACGCGCCGGTGCCGCCAGCTTTGGGTGGGGTGGAGCAAAATGCCAGTACGTCCTGATGTTGGCGTAACCAGAGATTGATATCGTTTTTCAATACCGGTTGGTTGCCTGGTGAGTTGTAGCCTTTGCCGTGGACGATTTGCACACAGCGACAACCGTCTTCCACACAAAAATGCAGAAAGCGCAGTAATTGCTGCTGGGCTTCGCGGCTGGTCAAGCCGTGTAAATCAATCTCCGCATCCACGCCGTAATAGCCTTTGCGGAGTTTTTTCAGTACATTTTTTTGCAAGCCAGGGGCGATGAAGCCCACCTTGTCTTCTTGATACAAGGTTTCCAAACTGTCCTGTACTTCGTTTTGCAACGGATCGACCTGTTCCAGCGGTTTAAACGTGGGAACCGGGCGGGGTTTCCGGTCAGGTTTTAAGATCAGCGTATCGGCTTCAATACGTCTGACTTGACCGACAGCGCCTCTAAACAAGTCGCTGTCCTGTGTGGATGTAGGTTTTTTTGTCACGTAAGCTGCTGAATAGGCTAATTTCTTGCTAATATGCAGCAATTTTAAAGCGTTTCACAGCAGTATGTACATTCTGATCAGTAATGACGATGGATATTTAGCCCAAGGCCTCAACACCTTGGCGGCAGCTTTGCAGCAATATGCTGAAGTATCTGTGGTCGCCCCGGATAAAAATCGCAGTGCTGCCAGTAACTCGTTGACGCTGGACATGCCGTTGCGCGCCACTACTTGCGATAACGGTTTTGTACGTGTTGATGGTACGCCGACCGATTGCGTACATCTGGCCATTACCGGCTTGTTGGAGCGCGAACCGGACATGGTTTTCGCGGGAATTAATCACGGCGCCAATCTGGGTGATGACGTGCTGTATTCCGGCACCGTAGCGGCGGCTACCGAAGGCCGATTTCTGGGTTTGCCAGCCGTGGCTATTTCTTTGGCAGGCAGTGATCCCAAACATTTTGAAACCGCTGCCCATGTGGCTGTGACCTTGATGCAGAAAATTCAAGCGCATCCATTACCCGAAGATACGCTGCTGAATGTCAATGTGCCGGATTTACCGATAGCGCAGATCAAAGGCTATCAATCCACCCGCCTGGGTCAGCGGCATAAAGCTGAAGCCGTTATTCGCAGCAACGATCCGCGTGGCCATGTGATTTACTGGGTCGGGCCGCCGGGCAGCGAGCAGGATGCCGGACCCGGCACGGATTTCGACGCCATACGCAACGGTTACGTTTCAATCACCCCCTTACAACTGGATCTAACCCGCTACGATAGACTGGAAAGTTTAAGCGCTTGGCTGGCATTGGAGACAACTGCATGAAGCAACGTTTACAAGGCACCGGCATGACTTCCCGCCGCACCCGGGAGCGCATGGTGTCGCGGTTAATGCAACAAGGTATTCGCGACACGCGGGTTTTGAATGTGATGGCGGAAATTCCACGACATGTTTTTGTCGATGAAGCGCTGGAAAGCCGGGCCTACGAAGATACCGCCTTACCCATCGGCCATAATCAAACCATATCGCAGCCTTACATCGTGGCTAAAATGACCGAGCTGTTACTGGAAAAAGGCCCATTAGGAAAAGTGCTGGAAATCGGCACCGGTTGCGGCTATCAAACCGCGATCTTGGCCAAATTGGCTGATCAGGTGTATTCGGTTGAACGCATTGCGCCACTGATGAAAAAAGCCCGCGATTTACTGTGGGAGCTGGACATCAAAACCGTGGGTTTCAAGCATAGCGACGGAAGTTGGGGCTGGCCGGAACAAGCGCCTTTTGACTGCATTCTGGCCGCTGCGGCGCCGGTGGAAATCCCCGAAGCTTTGTTGCAGCAAATGGCCATCGGCGGCGTTATGGTCATCCCGGTCGGTCGAGAAGGCCTGCAGGAACTGCATTGCATTACCCGCGGGGAAAACGGTTTTACCGATGAAGTTATCGAACGCGTGACGTTTGTACCGTTTCTATCAGGTATCAGCTAAGAGTTAGGGGCTGTTGCCAAGCGCAAGACACTGCCAGAGAGGAGATCCGAGTCATCAGGTTTCGACACTTTTAGCGCGAACGGACTTCAGGGATTTCTACTGGATTTTTAGGCTATTGCTCACCCCAAGCCTATAAAGCAAAGGCACGAACCATAGCATATGGAAAACCTGATCAAAAAAATTGCTGCTGGCAATATCAAACAGCCACATGACCAAGGCCAGTGGAACTGACAAGCTGAGTAACACATGTTTGCGCCAAAGAGCCAATAGGGCCAAACACACTGCCATGACGGCAACCGGCTGCGGCTCATAGCCGTACCGATAAATATCGATGGGCAATACTCCGGTTCCTGAAAGCATCAACAGGAGTCCGGCCAAAATCGTGATGACCAGCTCCGCTTTAGACCAAGGCGGCAAGGCTAACCCAAACGGACGCGCCAGATAGGCCACCCCATACACAACCATGGTCACCGGCAGCGGTTCCAGTATTGCCACCAGCATCAGGTTGACGCTGGCTCCTTGTAGCAAGACATTATCAACAATACTTATAAGCATTGCAGCCAGGACGGCACGACGCGGTGACGCCATAAGCCTGCTTAATAACGGATATAACGCGACAGCAAAAAGCAAACTAAACGAAATCAATGTCCAAAATTCTGTCATTGTTTTTGCAGCCATTGAGTATTGAAAATATGAGCGCGAATACCGGATTTCGAGCCAAAAGAATACGTTAGAAGAATGCTGCCATCATCCATTTGCATCAGCATGGGATAACGAATGGAGCGCATTTCGGGAATAGGTATCGTGCCTGGATGCTCGATCAAGGCGATTTCACGCCAGCTGCGGCCTCTATCATCCGAAATCGAAAGCGCAATCGAGTAAGTGTCATCGGCTGAGGGGTTGTGCGCCATCAGCAGCGCATGTTCCGACAAAGCAATGGCTGCAACCGGTGCGTCGCGATTCGGCACATTCAGCAATTCGGGTGTACTCCAGCTGTCGCCGCCATTCTCCGTCCAGCTGGCAACCAGATGATTAGTACCGTCATTGTTTCGCATCAATGCAATGGCGTTGAGACGGTCAAACGGCACCAGCAAAGGTTGAATACCGGGTCTATTTTGAGTAATGCGCCGACGCGCCACTATCCTGCCTGCGGGAGTCAGCCGTACGAATTCGCTCATCGTGTTGCCCATTTCAAAATAAGCGGGCAAACCTATGTCGCCGTTCTGCATGCGTATTGTTGGCGAACGCACCAGATGCGAGCGATTAAAAAATGGGGAAAGATTTAGCCGATCCGCTTTCTCAACAGTGCCATTTTGTAAGCCCTGCAGATGAGCAATGGAGGCGATTGACCAGCCACCGATTGAAATGGTCGCCAGCGCGGAATCGGTCTGACCTAGGTCTAATTGCAGCGTGTTGCCAAGCGTCACGATGGTTTGCGGTGAATCCAGCGCATCCGAAACCATCTGAGCCGTGAGGACGGTTTTTTTCTGTTCTGCAATCCAAAGATGATTCTGCAGTTTTAGATGCATGCCAACAATATCGACATCGCGCGCACCTTCATTTGAGCCCTCAAACCAGATGATACGGGCACTACCGTCATTTTCCCGCAGTATCGCCGGAGCATGCGCCACACCCTGGGGTATTTCGTAGCTCAGTACGGTCTTAAACACCGGCGTCGAACTGTTGGTTTGCGAAAATTGCGGTTTGGCAAATTCCCACTCGCGCAGAGGGCTGCTGTAGACGATAAACACGGCTAGCATAAACGTTGAGACGGTTCCCAGCCACGTGATGACTAGAGCAGTGGCGGGGCGTTCAAGCATAGAAGACTCAATCATGCGATATATTCTGAACTTTCATCAATTAGCCGACGGTGACCACTCAACTATTGCAATGACGGGATGCCTTTCCGGCCTTCCGCCCGCCCCGTTTCAACCCATTGGTCGAATGCGGCTTCATAGCCGCTAGCGCCAAACCTGTCGCGCAGATCTTGATTATTCGCTAAATACCAGGCTACGTCGAATTGTGCCGAACCTTGCAATCCAGCCTTGATACCCAAAGTCAGCCAATGCATTGTCGCTGCGGCATAGCCCTTTTCACCCAATGCTTTCCTGAGTTCAGGATATCGGGATAGGTAAAATTGCGGGTCAAATTCAAACGCGGCGCTTCGACCTTCGGCCAGACCATAACTCAACCAGTGCAAGATGGCTTGGTAATAATTATGACTGCCATAGGTAGCGATTAAATCCGGGTGGCTTGTAAGATAAAACTTTGGATCAAAAACTCGAGAGCCTCTTCGACCCTCTGAAACGCCATAGATTCGCCACTGTTCGACTATTTTGTCGAGATTATGTCCCAGTGTCTTGACAACGTCATCCTGAGTATTCATGTAAAACTCGGCGTTAAATACCGGCTCTGAAAGAATCGGCTTAGATAAAGCAACTGAATTGTGCTTATCCGGCCACTGACATAGCGGCTTAATGCCTATCTGAACAGTCGCTGCATCCGCTAACGCTGCTTTTGCTTGGCTGCAAGTCAAAAAACTGTCCTTGAATTTAGGACTGGCGGCAGGAGGGTTTGCGGCAATAGTATCCAACCCGGTCGCTGCGGTTGCTAAAGCTGCGCAATTCTCCAGCTCAACCCTGAATGTGTTGACGCCCGCTGCACCCACATCAATGAATACCAGAATTTCTTGGGCGGCGGTTTGCGTCGATACGTTGTCAATCGACTGGACTTCAACCTGGGAACAAGGGACGGTAACACGGACTGGTGGGCCAAGATTGATTCGGGTGACTTCAGCGCCTACGAGAAAAGATATCGACGCTAAACAACAAAGCATTACCTGTTTACCAAAATTCATATGCACCTAAAAACGGATTTTCTTGCAGCTTTTAAAGCTGATCTTTAAAAGCCTTCGCCTGTCAGAAATAGAGGTCGGGTTAATCATCAGCCAGCATTTTCTGTTGAAAAACAGGATTCAATTTTTGGTGTTGTGAATCAGTTTGTCAATTCCTACATTTTTAATAGGTTGAAACGCACTTAATTTTTGCGTTAGGCTGGTTTCATCTTTCTTCGCTTTTTGAATACCTGCTTATGATCATAATCATCAAAAATATTCATCCCGATACCCAAATCAGCGAGATTCAGGAATATGTGGCACCCGTGTTGAAGCGAAGTTTTCCATTTAAATCAGGCAAACTGATGAAGGCTGAAATATTAATGCTCAGGGATAAGCGTACCAAAGCCATAGAATTTCATGGGCTGGTTTTTATCGAACCGGAAAAACTGGGACATAGAGCCTTGATCAAGCTCAAAGGCAAGCGTATTCACAATAAGCTGGTTAGCGTTAAGGAATACGTGAGTCGTGATTGGCATAATGACAGAAGGGTTAAGCACAACAATCCATCAACAGCAATGATTCAAAAACGCATCGGCGATCGTAGACGCGGCAATAATATTGAAACCATCAAACACCCGTCAGCAATGTTTATGGCAGTGAATCCGGCCAGAAAGCTGATTTAAGGATTATGACATTTCGCGAAACTGTTTTGAAGATACTCGTTCCTAGCCATCCAGTTAACTCAACAGTTGGATGGAAACGACGTCTTAGATTTTGCACCTGCCCTAAATTTCAAAGGGCAGGCTTATCGAAGCCCGAACAAGCCTTTCGACTATCTCAGGCGAAGCAAGAGCGTGTTAAACGATACTGACTTCTTCTGCTTGCGGGCCTTTTGGGCCTTGGCCCAGTTTAAACTTAACGCTTTGGCCTTCGTCCAGGGTTTTGAAGCTGTTGTTATTGCTGATGATGTTTTTGAAATGCACAAAAACATCTGGGCCTTGTTTTTGTTCGATAAAACCATAGCCTTTTTCTGCGTTATACCTTTTGACGATGCCGGTTGTCATTGTTGTAGACATGTTTAGTCCTATTTTAAA
>SXGT01219495.1_pt1 | contig 11307 bp, 6 predicted proteins | sample 3176221 | NCBI WGS metagenome assembly SXGT01 (sample SAMN11356862, study PRJNA531348) | freshwater metagenome | isolation source: freshwater sample F1-120 | place: China: Fuxian Lake, Yuxi | collected 2017-12-25
CAATATTCAGGTGGCCTGGCTGGATCACCGGTGGGTTCATGGATTCGAGGTATTCGATCCTTCCAAGGATGTTCTGGTCGAGCAGCTCACGGAGTATTTCAAGAGCAGCGAGTCTCTTTGGGCGGGGAAGCTGAATATTCCCTGAAACGATTCATCACGCTTGCAGCCGTCCCGCCAGCAGTTCGCGCGGACGAATCCGTCCGGTCGCGCCTTCACTGTGGCCGAAAAGTGCAAGCCGGTGGCCGAGTTATTTGCGTGGGGAAAGAAAGGCCAGACTCGAACGCCGAGCACGCCATCACGTTCGCACCCGGCGGCGACACCATCCTCGTCACCGACAACATCTTCAGCGGCCCGATTCGTGACGTGCCTGTTCCACAAGGTTGTGCGAACGTGTCGATCCGAAGTAACGCTGGATTGCAGAATCAACCATGAAAGTGCGAAAGGGGCATCCACTCATTTGGATGTGTTGGTTGAATTGATCTGAAATTCGGTCATTTCCAGGAACCCAGCGGATGAACAAATTGGCGGACTGGTCGATTGGCAGGGAAGAGGACGATTTGCGGTGATGCTTCTTCATCAGGCGACAATGAATCGACGATGCGGTGTGTTGCGCGAGCACTCAGGCCTGCGAAGATCACGGTGCTGAACCGTTCGTTCCAAGGGTTCTCGCTGGCGACGATGACCGCGCTGTCGAGGTGAGAAAATGTTTCGCTGCCAATCGTGAATGACTGCGAGCCGAATCGGACGGGTGATTTCGCAGCCGCTTTCAGCAGCCACGAGTTGTTGGTCGGTTCACCGACGATCAGCAAATGATGCGACTTGAGATCCGCCTCGGTGACGTACAGATCGGCTTTTGCTTTAACGATGTAATTGCCCCAGCGTCGAGCGATCGCATGCTGAAGGCGATTCGCCGTTTCGTGATTCGTCGTCAGCACGTCTACGATCGGCTTGCCGTCGCGGCCTTGATGGTCTCCCGAACCAAACACGATCAGAACACGTTCTGGCTCCGGTTCAAACGAGTAGATTGACCACGCGCCGGCAACGTGATCTTTCGCGGCGAGAGGCTGATCCAACCACTTCTCCAGAATGGCGGTGGCCTCTTTGCCGCCTCCTTTCCCAATCGCCTCGCACAGTTGAGCCATCGTGATTTCTTGATCGGCGTGAGCTGAGCCAAAGTCATCCATGATTTTGTCGAACCGTTCATGTCCGAGTTTTTGCCGAAGCTCGGCCAACAGCGACATGCCTTGGCCGAGGGCGATCGGATACCAATTGAGCGAGTTTTCATCGGGTTTCGTCTGCGCCAGCGATACGTCTTTGCCCAAACGCTGACGAGCGGCCCACCAATTTGATTTGTGCTGAAACAACGCGACGTCCACCAAGTCGCGAGACGATTGGTCGAGTTTGTCATCTTGAACGGATTCACCGGAACCAGCCTTGTCGGCTGCTTGCTCATGCCGCAGGGCGTTTTCCAATGAGACAATTGTTTCGAACTCAGAGAATGCGGCGACCAATCCGAGATCGGCGTCGGACTTGGGTCGCAGAGTGCCGCGCCAGGCGAACGGATGGCGCTGATCCGACTTCAATTTGGAAGGCTCATCCTCGTCGGGAAACGGAGCCAAATCAGCCGGCTCGATCGCCTGTTCCGGCAACGGCAGGTCCGGACGAATCATCGTCCAGCCGTGATTCACCAACGGTTTGGCGTCGGGATCAAAGTCCAATTCCTCTGAGGAAGGAATCCAAGCTCGGCCGCTGGGAGGTCCGAAGAGAGCCCAGCTCGACAGGTCTTTGGCCATTGCCGAAGTCGTGAACTTCGCGTCGCACGAGAAATACCCCGCGATCGGCGGAGTTCGAAATGCCTCGAATCCAAACTCTTCGGTCAGGCCCCCCTTTTGCCGATGCGACTGAAATATGTTTTGCCAGGCGACATCGCGCCGCGACGGATGCAGCACGAGATTTCCCGGCTTACCGCGCATGTCGGCAATCGTGTCGCTGTGAACATCTCGATCCTTCGCGTTGTTGCAACCCCAATAAAAACCGCGAGTGCTCCCGAACCATTCGTCCTTCGAGCTTCGCCACAGCCGAGTGTGCGTGGTGCCCAACTCAAACATTGCGATCTCGTTGGTCTTCGTGTCGGCGATCAGCCATTCGTTCGTGTACAGACCGTTGTTGTGAGTTGCCAGAATCTTCACTGCCTCGTCGATCGTCGTTGCGTACTGGACCGCTCGACGAATGCGCGAGGCTTCCGTTTCGCCGTCGACGTTGAACCGCGTTTGATCGATCGTGGTCTCGGCGATCAGCAACCCGCTGGCAGAGATGTAGTAATCCATGCCGCTTTGTATGCCACCCGGAAATGTCTGGCAGACGAACCTCTGCCCTGTCGGCTTGCCATCCGAGTCAGTCGGAGTGACATCGAGCCACACATTGAAGTGATAAACCCAGCTCAGCGACGAGAACGTGATATGCCCGATCATCACGCCGCCCGTCGAAGAGTCAGTCGCAGGCGTCGTGGCGACGAAGGCCGAGCAACGGTCTTGTTTCTTCGCCTTTGGCGGCGAGGCTTGATGCCCAGGAAACTTTCTCGCATCAAGCCCGTTCGAGGTTGCCTGCAACGCCGATTCCAGAAAGCCAATCTCGACATCTGCGTTGAGCGTGACGATGTCGAGCATGTCCAATCGACGCCCATCAAACTTCGCTCCGACCGCGGCGGCTCCATCGGCGATGCCGCGCATTTCTTCCAAACATTCGGCGTCGAATTTGCGAGCAAACGTCGCATCGGTCAGCAGTCGCACTGAGTTCCACGCGGCGGTCGGATCTTTGTGGCTGCGGGTCCGAGCCAACGTCTGGATGTAATCCACAATCTCGCGAGCCAACAATCGGCCATGCTGAACACCCCGCTCATACGGCGAGCCTTCAATGTGCAGCACCAACCAACCCGCCTGCGGTCGCTTCCAACCTTTGCCAAATCGTTGAACGGCGGCGGGATCAATGGTGACGTCTGTGTGTATCGGTTGGCGGACTTGCGCCATCGCCGACGGGATGAACAACAAAAACGTCAACAGAACACTGAGTACTCGGCGTGACATCATTACGGGCTTGCCCTTTGTTTCTTCGTGGCCAAAACTCCGCGAGCAATCTCGCCTGATTGGAAAACGGGCCGGAGTGTACGCCGAAATCCGAAGGCTGTCTTCAATTCGGGACGACACCCTTCCCGTCGATCGACACTCGCATGGAAACGTCAACGATGTCAACTCTTGTCGGTCGTTTAGCTCCGTCGCCGACGGGGGCGCAGCATGTTGGAAACGCTCGAACGTATTTGCTGGCGTGGTTGTCGGTTCGCTCGCGCGGTGGGCAGTTGATTCTGCGGATGGAGGACATCGACTCTCCGCGAGTCAAAGCGGGAGCGGCTCAACAGGCGATTGACGATTTGCATTGGCTGGGACTCGATTGGGACGAAGGACCGGATCTGGGCGGTGCGAACGCTCCGTATGTTCAGACGGAACGAGTTGATCGGTATCGCGCCGCTTTGGAGCAACTGATCCGCGACGAGTGCGTCTATCCCTGCACCTGCACGCGCACGGACATTGAAGCGGCAGCCAGTGCGCCGCATGTCGAGCACGAAGGCCCGATCTATCCTGGGACGTGCGCGAAGCGATCGGCTCGTGATGCCGCAGCACTCGGTGGCCAACCGTTTGCATGGCGGTTTCGATCGACGAGTATGCCGCATTGCTTTGACGATCGCATTGCCGGCCGCCAGGAAACCGTTGTGAGCGAGACTCTCGGCGATTTCGTCGTCAGCAAGATGGATGGCTCGCCGGCGTATCAGCTTGCGGTAGTCTGCGACGATCACGCAATGGGTGTGACCGAGGTTTTGCGCGGCGACGATTTGTTGCCGAGCACGTTTCGACAATTGGAACTCTATGCGGCCTTCGGCTGGTCAGCTCCGACGTTTGCCCATGCGCCGCTGGTCATCGGTCCGGATGGACGCAGGCTAGCCAAACGTCATGGCGACACGCGATTGGCCTCTCTTCGGCAACACGGATTCTCCGCCGAGTGGCTCATCGGATTACTTGCCTGGTCCTGCGGATTGCGTCCCACTCGCGATGCAGTCGTGGCTCGCGAACTCTTGAAAGATTTTAGTCTTGATCGCATCAGTCGCGAACAATTTATGCTCGACCTCGGCGATGGAAATCCCATCGGTCATTGAGAATACGAATGGCACGCTTCGCGGTGCAGGCGGCAAAGATAGTTGGCCGTGATGACGCTCTGTGCCGTTGCCACTTCGCGGGCGAGGCGATTCATCGTCGGAGCCAATTCCGAAAAGCTCAGGCGTTGGGCCATGTCGCCAAGTTCATTCAAGCGGGTGCGAGTCAGCCCGTTGAGCCGTGCGGTGCCGGATTCGGCGATCCGGTGCAGGAGTGATTCGACTTCCGCGAGTGGTCGTTCCAGATTGGGGGGCAGCGATTCTCGGAATGGAACTTCATCGGAGCCGTCCTCCTCTGCGGTGGTCGTGACGATTCGATCGCGGCCGAATTTGGCTCGCAGTCGTTCGAGCAGCGAGGAGTGCGTCGATTGAATTCGTGACCAATCGAACGCCGGACAGAGCACTTGATCGCCGCGCGACGTGCCTCGCGAAAGCAACGTCAACGGTTCGATGAAAAGGAGACCGTCGTTGATCGCAACTCGGACGACGACCGCCGACAACTGATCGCGATCAGGCTTCACTGCCTCCAGGAATTCAATCGACTTCTCGTGCATGTCGGCCCACGGCAGTGAAATCTCCAGCGCTGCTTCGTGCTGGTCGAGCAAGCTCCATGAGAATCGTTGTTGCAATTCGTTGAAGACCCGCTCACCCCAGCGGCTTGGTTGCAACACCATCAATCGGTCGAGCGGATCGGCTTCGCGCAGTCCGAATGCGGATGTACGTCGCATGTGCGAGCCAAGCTCATTCCAGTCGGTCACCGCACGACGGCCAAAGTCGATGGTTTCAAGACGCAACGGCGAGACCTCGCTGACGGACGATTGCCGTGACCCCGACAGACGGCCGAGTGCGTTGAGCCGCGCGTCGCGCAATCGGAATTGGCTGCGCGCGAGTTGGTCGGCGGACGCACCGCCCGGCCAGATCGTCTCGTTGTGGAAGGCTTGTCCGATGTCGAATCGCCCTGCCGTCGAAATCGGTCGGCTGTTGGACCAAGTGAGCACGCGCTGCTGACTGGCATCCCAGAACAGAACGCTCAGCCCCTCGAAGCCGGACGCTGTCCGCCACGGAAACGCGCCCAAGCCGGTCAGCATCAAGTCGCCAACAGGAACGTATTCAGTGCGCGGTTGCCCAACCAACGCACGAGCCGGCCGCTCGCCGCCAGCGGTGATCGCGGCCGACAACATAAACGCGGTGACCAACCGATCGAGCAATCGCGCGGTGTCGGCCTTCGCGTCGCGAGCCAGGATCAACGCCACGTCATCAGCCAACGCACGCAATAACCGTGCGAGTCTCGGCAAATGAACGCCGACGGCAGAGACCGACAGAGTCAGCAGCCGCTCGCGCATTTGCGGCGACGGATGCGCGAGTCCGGTGGTCAACATTGACGCCAGCAACTCGCGAACCGCAATGAGAACTTCCTGCCGCGATCGCGGGGCGCCGTCATCGCTGAGAAGAGACTCGGCCAACTCTTCGACATTCGTGCCCGACATCTGCTGCAACACCAGTGCGGCGGCGACGACCCATTCCGTCTGCTGAGATTTCGGAGCGGTCGTCAGCACTTGATCCAGCCATAAACTCGACGAGCGAACGGCCGCTGCGGGAAACACACGAGCCTCAATGTCATGCTCAACGAACCGGATCACGAGGCACGCAGTTTCTTCGATCTCGATCTTCGTGGCAGCGTCCAACAGTCGACGAGCGGCCTCGAACGTTCGCTTGCCGGCCCACGATCGCAGCGTCTCGACGTCGATTGCCGTGAATTGTTCGCGAATCGTGTTCGGGGCGAGCCAGGCGGCGTCAGTCCCGGGACCACTGAGTTCGCTAATCGTCCGGGGGCTGACGCTGCGCGGCTCGCCAGATTCGCGCACCCACACGTCTCGCAGATACATCGTCGCAGTCAGAATCTGCCGAGTGACTCCGGTGGCCTTCGTGTCATCGGTGGCCTGGGTTGGTCCCTGCGGTGGCATTCGGACGGTCCAGCCTGCTCCGCGCACAACGATCGCGTCGTCGGTTTCTTCATGAGTCAGGCCACCGGCTTCGAGATCCTTTTGAGCACGCCGCACCAAGCCCTTGTTCGCGAGCGCGATCAATCCGTTCTCATCGAACGTGAGCAGCAGTTGTCGAAGTTGTTCGCGGTTGAAAGGGATCATGGCAGCGAGTGCGAGTTGTAGGATGGCCACCCTCGGCCGTCCTGTATCGTTTGACTCTCAATCACGGACGGCCGGGGGCGGCCATCTTACATTTTCACGTTCTCACGCGGTTCATGACTTCGGCGAGCCATTGGGCGAATTGCAGCGGAGTCAGGGCGGCAATTTCCATGCTTTCGGCCGCCAGTCTCCCGGCAAGTTGTTGGTCGTAGAACGGATTTGCTTCGGCATCGAGCGCTGCAAGGCCCAGAAGTTTGACGCCCGCTTCGCGCAGTCGGCGGCACGCGGCGATCAGCGATCGCGGATCGGCTCCTTCACAGAAGTCAGTGACCAGCACGAATACGGTGCGCCGCGGTTGCGAGACGAGTTGCTCGCAGTAGCGCACGGCCTGACCGATGTTCGTGCCGCCTCCGAGCTGCACGCTCATCAGAACTTCGACCGGATCGCTGACGTGTTCCGAGAGATCGACGACCGACGTGTCGAAGACCACCAGCTTCACGCGCACGACTGGCAAGCCAGCGAGAATACCCGCCATCACCGCTGAATGAATCACGCTGTCGGTCATTGAGCCAGATTGATCGACACACAAGATCACATCCCACGGCATGTGCCGTTTCACTCGGCTGAAGAACCGCGGTTGTTCGACCAGCAGCTTCTGACGATCGTGGTCCCAATGTTTCAGGTTGCGGCGAATCGTGTCGCGGGCGTCGAAGTTCCGAGCCACCTTGAGCTGACTGTGCCGAAACCGATTCAGCCGGCCGGCGATCGCATTTTTCACGTGTTGCTCGATCTTCTTCTTGATCTGTTCGACCACGCGAGCGATCAGGCGGCGGGCCTCTTGAGCGACCGCGCCCGGCATTTGTCCTTTCAGCGTCAGCACGGCTTTTAAGAGTTCGGTGCTCGGTTCGAGCGACCGCAGCGTTTCCGGATCTTGAACGATCTCCGTCAGACCGTACCGTTCGAGCGCGTGTTGCGTGATTCGCTCGCACGTTTGTTTGGGAAACAGCTCGCGGATTTCACCCAGCCACTTCGGCACGTTGAGCTGACTGGGATCGAGCGATCCCGGTCCGAGTTTCGGCGACTGCCGCACACCGCGACCACGATACTCGCGCGAGTAGAGCACTTCGAGCGTCTCCGCCATGCGCCGTTGATCGCCGTTCAAACAGTCGGGCATCTTCGACTGAGCGTACTTACCCAGCACGAGTCGCCATCGAGCCAATGTTGCGAAAGTTGGTGAGGTCATGTTGTCTCCGTGATCCTCGCTCTCAATCCGTCCTCCGTCAGCGATTCGCGCACGCGGCGAGTGATCTCCAAGGCCAGTCGCACGTCGGATTCGTCGAGGTCGGTTTGTACGAGTTCGCCGAGCGTTGTCTCGCCATGCAGCTTCGCGACTTGATCTGCGACTTGCGAAGTCTCGCGCGGCGTCAGGTCGCTAAACGCGAGACGCAATTCCGGAAGGGAAGCCAGAAAGGCGTCTTCGTCCCAGCTTGCGAACTGCGCATCCACCGCTTCGAGGAATTCCGTCAACTGCCAGGCAATCTCGCGTGCGGTCGCCAGCAGGCCGCGCAGGATGCCACAGCTTTTGCGCGGCTCTTGAGTTCCGCTCAGAAAACCCATCGCAACGGTGAGAAGCTGGTTCTCATCGCATTGCCCATCGACAAACAGAATCCCCAGCGCGGCACCGACGACCGCCGCTTGCGACTTGTCCGGCGGCAACGCGATGACTCGCGCCAACGCCGCGTGAAACAGATCTGCCTGCGTGGCTGACGCGTCCACATCAGCCAACACGATCTCACGCAACGTGCGCAACACTTTCACAATTTCTTCGGCGGCCTCATCGGGGCAGGTGGCGATATCGTCGATCAATCGGCAGGCGCGATGAAACGCGGCGGTCATCAACCTCGGCAGTGCGGTGAGATGCGCCGCTTCCAATGGCTCGCGCGAACGGCTCAGCAAATCCAATTGAGCCAGCCCGCCAACCACAGACGGCAGTGACGGGTCTTCGGAAATGTGCTCGTCAATCAGCCGCGACAGTTCGTCCGAGAATTGATGCAATCCCAATCGGCACGCGCGTACGAGCGTCGTCACCGCTGCGAGTGTACTGCGGCCCTGCCCTTCATCGGCCAGCCGTGCGATTTCTTCACGGAGCTTCGCGGCAGCGGCTTCGACGATCGTCGTGCCAAAGACGGCGGCGGTGATCAATCCGCTTTCCGTGGCGGGGGTCCAGGCGACTTGCCAGTGCTCCTGCATCAAGTCGAGACCGTGACCGGAAACGAAATCCGGGCCGCTCAGAAAACTGGCGAACGGCACTCGCAGCAGGTCGAGCCGATGAAACAGCCGGCTGATCTCGCGATGCGTTTCCTTGCGATACAGGTCAAGCGTCATCTCGCGCCGTTCGACGTTGTCGATCTTGATCCGCAACCGATCGGTCTCGCGTTGAAAGTCCGAAACGATCGGCGGCACTCCCGCCGCGTGAGGCACTCGGCCAACACGATCTCCCGCGAGAACTTCACGAACCATCGCCAGCAGCGCGAGTCCTTCAGTTCCGACTTCTCCTTTGATGAAACAAGATCGCACGCCGTCGAGCACATCTTCTCGCAATGGCCACGGATGCCCGCGCAACTCGGCCAAACGCTGAGCCATCTGCAAGGCAGCGATTGCGTCGGGCGTCGAGATCGCCGTCGGCAAGTTGCGATCGCGAGTCAGGCGTCCGATTTCGACCAAGATGTCAGCGGCAACGTCGTGAAATGAATTCGTGACCTCGCTCGCGATGCGTTCTGAATCCACCGCTCGCCACAGCCTTTCGTAGTACGCCGGGCTGGGCATCCCGGCACCGTAACCGGACAACGAATCGAGTTGGTCGAAGCTGTAACGAATCAGCCAGTGGCCGACTTCATCGTGGGGCAGGTTTTCAACCTGCCCGCTTTTCAATGGACGGGCAGGTTGAAAACCTGCCCCACGGACGAGGGCTGGCAGCGCCGCCGTATGAAACCCGCCGGTGACGACGAGTACGGGACCATCGCGGCCTTCGGCTTCGTTGCGAACAATCTCATCGCGAATCGCATCCGCCATGCACGCTTCACGAGCAATCGCGCCGTCGCGATGCAACGTCTCTGCGGAGTAATCCAGCCGAGCCATTGCGCAATACGTCGCAAGCTGTCGCACGAACGACGGCGTATCGAGCGACAGCCACTGCGTTTCGAAGAGATGATCCCACAGTTCGTTGAAGTCTCGGCAGCCGAGCTGTCGAGCTAATGCCTGCACATACTGGCTGTGTTTCAAATGCGAATCGTCCGCCAACGATTCGATGCGCACTCCTTCTGATTTCGACAGCGCTTCGCGCCCGGCCAGAAGCTGTGCAGCATAATCCAAGTCGATGAAGCGCAGCCGCGCTCCGACCTGTCGGCCGATACGCAAAGCGACCAACTCCGGCGAGTAATCGCAGAACGGATAGAACGCCGCAAACCGATCCGGCTCGCGCTGTTTAATGGCTTCGAGCGTTTGGTCAGCGGGATCTCGAAGCAACCGCCGCTTGTCGATGAACGACGTGTAGAACGCGACCGGGCAAACGCACTCGTCATCGAGGACCAAGTCGATCAGCGGCGTGAAGGACTGCGGCCCTTCGACGAGCACGGATGCCGGACGATGTTCGTCGATCCAGTTTTGCACTTGAGCCGCGCACGCGGGCGAGTGATGCCGGATCGGAAAAAACGTCAGCCGCGCCGAGCAAAGCTGCGGCAACAAGTCGGCAATCAGTTGCTCCGGCGAGACATCTGTCACTTTCCCAGCACTCCGCGAGCCTCGAAGAACGACTTCCAATGTTCACTGCGTTTTGCGCGGTTTTGTACGACCACGTCGAAATACTGTCGCACCTTCTTGGCGTCATCGTCGGAGTCTTTCAACACAGTGCCGACCAATTGTCGAGCCAGATGTTCGCCGCGCAGCCGCCCATCACCGAAATGACTCGCATCGAGTCCTGCGGCGAACGCCACGGAAACCGCCTCGGCGGTGCTCATCACCGTTTGCGGACGTTCGACGACCGCACCTTCCTCGGTGCGGCCTTTGCGGAGATCAACAAAAGTTGGGATGAGCACGTCGAGCACTTCTGGTTCGAGCACGGTCGCAACACCCGCGCGAGTCAGCAACTCGCCGGCCTGCTCGATGACCAATTCCAACTCGAACTTCCTGTCGGCGATGGGCGGCACTGTTTCGAAGTTGAATCGCCGTTTGAGGGCGGCCGACATTTCATGCACGCCGCGATCTCGCGTGTTGGCGGTCGCGATGACGTTGAAGCCGGGTTTCGCAAACAGGACCGCACCGTCGTCCTTCAGTTCCGGCACATGCAACAGCTTGTCGCTGAGCACGCTGATCAACGTATCCTGAATCTCCGGCGGACAGCGCGTGATTTCCTCAAAGCGAACGATCTGACCAGCTCCAAGTCCATGATGCAGCGGCGCGGACACGAGCGCTTTGGGAGTCGGCCCCTCGGCCAGCAACAGCGCGTAGTTCCACGAGTACTTGATCTGATCCTCCGTCGTTCCAGCAGTCCCTTGAATTGTGAGAGCACTCGTTCCGGAGATCGCCGCCGCGAGTAATTCGGAGAGCATTGACTTCGCGGTTCCTGGCTCGCCGATCAGCAACAGACCGCGATTACTCATCAGCGTGACGATCGCCCGTTCGACCAGCGCGTCATCGCCATGAAATTTGCGGGCGATTTTGAGCGGCTCGTCCACCGCGCTTTTCTTTGACTTCTTGCCGCTGACCGGTACGGCTTCCGATCCGCACACAAACGTGCGCACCGCCTTGGCGCTGAGCTTCCATCCCAGCGGTCTCACGCCCGTATCGCTCTGACCCAGCGCGGAGAGTTCGGCGGCGAAACGAATCTCCGCCGGTTCACGTTGCATTTCGAGAGAGGTTGTCTGCGTCATGCAATGATCTCGTTGGTGTGTTGTGATAACGGCA
>SXGT01248044.1_pt1 | contig 11307 bp, 7 predicted proteins | sample 3176221 | NCBI WGS metagenome assembly SXGT01 (sample SAMN11356862, study PRJNA531348) | freshwater metagenome | isolation source: freshwater sample F1-120 | place: China: Fuxian Lake, Yuxi | collected 2017-12-25
ATCAAGCCCCGGTTGTTGGTAAAACAACCGGGGCTTTTTTATGGTAAGTGTTCACTCCCCTCGCCCTCCGGTAGAGGGGTTGGGGGAGAGGGCAAATTTTAAACAGAGTGTGAAACTCACACCAAACCACTTATCACTGCAATGAAGCTATTTTTTTATCCGCTGCACGACAGCAAAATAAGTATTTTATTAAATAAAAAAATAAATATTGACACTCATCAGCAAAGGCCTATAATGCAATCTAGCTTGAAAATCTGATTTACCCTCTGTTTACCTTTTCGATGTTTCTCCTTGTAGTTCCTCGTCCTGTTTTTCATTTCGTAATTTCCAAATTTACCGGCTTTACCCGCCTTATCCAAGGCTTCATTATTCAAATATATTACAGGACTCATTATGTCTACAATCACTACAGGCACCGTTAAATGGTTTAATTCCGATAAAGGCTTCGGCTTTATCGAGCAGAAATCAGGCCCAGATGTTTTCGTACATTTTCAAAGTATCAACAACTCCGGTGGCTACAAATCTCTGGACGAAGGTCAAAATGTACAGTTCAGCGTAACGCAAGGCCCCAAAGGCCCGCAAGCTGCAAACGTCAGCGTCATTATCTAAATTTAGATCCAGGCTGTTGCGCATTTTGCGCCGCAGCCTGCTTTAAAAATAAAATAAGCTCGGCAATAAAAATAATCGGCTAATATAAAATACCAGCCCTTGAATTTTTTTATCAAGACCTTATTTTAGTAGTTGCAAATCACACGGGGGCGACATGGCTTCGACGTGGGTAGCAAAACCTTGAGTGCATGCCGAGGACTGTACACCTCGTAAAATCTACAGAAACTAAGTATTCGCAAACGACGAAAACTACTCAATGGCTTTAGCTGCTTAAACACAGCACCATTCCTTTGACCATCTGTGCTTATGCGGGTGGAGTTCGGTTCGCTGAACGTTCAGAGGTCATTTACATAAGATCGCGCTGAAATCTGTCCGGTGTGGATGCGCTAAAACCTTACGGAATCGCTGATGATAATCTTGGCCCGACGGGTAGTCATCAGCTAAATCAAAAGCGCGGGATAAGCATGTAGACCTTGTGGCGGAGTGCTTGCGGACGGGGGTTCAATTCCCCCCGCCTCCACCAACTGATTTAAAAACTTAAGATATAAAAACAAGCTGCCTTCCCTACGGAACGACGGCTTTTTTTATGCCCGGCGAAAACCAATACGCAACGCTGCCATCCACGGTTTCGAATTCGCCGTAAAGATAAATCATCAGGACGGCTTGCCGACATGACACCATTGCGCCTGATCCCTGGATGGCAAATGCCGGTCACGGTCAAACGGCGGTTCCTCATGCGCCGGTATAATATCGTCGGGCCAGTCTTTAAGCCAATCGCGCCGGGTTTCTTCATCGGCGTAATAACGCAGATAAAGCTCGTTATCCTCCTCGCTGCCGCTGCTCACCAAATCGATATGACAGGCCGAATCCCCGCAGCTCAACAGCAGCGGACCTTCCTCCTGCAACACGTCATCCCACAATTTCTCATACAGCTCACGATCACTCAGATGGTTGGTGCTGTAAAGAAACATGCGCAACATCGCTAACCCCCGTATCACTTCCCACAGCTTGGCGCTCAGTTGCGAGTCATCCAATTCATCAGGCCTTGGCAACTCCATCCCGCCCTGCACCAAAACATCAAAAGTCGTGACCCACTCCGCTTCCTCAAAGGCAGTTATGTAGTCCATGAACTGGTTATGCAAACCTTGCGACATCTCTTCGGATTCGAAAAACGCCAAGCTATCCTCCCGCCAGTCATGGCTGTCACCTTGTAAATCGTCCTTATCTTCAGGCTTGTCGGTGTTTTCTTTTGATTTTATGGGCTTTTTGGGCATTGGGTTGTCCTCCAAGGGGTGCGGGTAATTTTGAAATAAAATTTCGGTGTCCGATGATAGAACGACGATGTTATATCATAAGACAATTGTCATAGTGAAACATCGAAAAATCGGGCGTGGACAGAATGTACTGTACCCTGCCATGACCATTCCGCCAAAAACAAGGTCTCAACGTATTCGACGCTTTGGCTTTATTATGTTTCTAAGGGTTTGATATAGGCTGAGTAGTAACTTTGAAAAAAGATAACTGCAACATCAAAACGCTTGAATTCAGGAAGTAAGCCTTGCTCCGCATCAGCCGCAACAAGTCCCAGGCCGATTAATCTTCAATAGAACCTGGTAATTGATCACAGTTTTTGCTGTTCCTGGCAGCCGCTTTTCAGTCATAGACTATACTCAAAATGGTCAATTTTTCTTTTTTATCTGGATGTTTGACTTTTCAAAATTTGAAAACTTGACCATTTGAAGTCTGTCCGGCTGTTTATTGCAGCTACTTTGCGGCCAGTGCAGGCGCGCCTGCTGAATTTGGAAAAAATCGTCAGGCTGTCAAAGTCCGTTTAACCCAGTCGGCGCAACCTTGTTTGTAGCCGTTAAGTGATGTACGGGAGTATCAGGATAATCGTTGCCGATGGCTCAATGGTAACGCAGACCCGGAACACCCTACCTTAACGGCCAAAATAACATACTTCAATGTTTAACCGCTTTTGCTGTATTCAATTCTTTCCTATTTACCATTTTTTGGAGAAAAACCGTGCTAAAGAAACAGATTTTGGCTACCCTTTTTGCACTGGGCGCTGTCAGCGCCGTCGGAGCGCAATCCAACACGTCGAGCTCAACCTGCACCCTCACACCGCAGGAATTTGACGCCTGGTTCGCCTCAGGAACAGCCTCCAAAGGAGGCATCATGAATTTCGCCAACAGTGTTGGCTTTCCGCTGCAAAATACCACATGCGACTTCTACAAGTGGGCGCATCAGATGTTTTTATGGGTGACTTCACCGATAAATGGGAGCATCCTGATCGACTCCCCGGTATTCTTCGATGTCAATGTCAACGATCAAGGTCAAGCCACTTATATCCCGAATACGCCGGGCGTTCAAAACAACAAATTCGCCCTGCGCGGTTCCAAGCAAGAAAATATTCAACCGGGCGGACAGGCGGGCGGCGGCGATATCTTGCTGTCCTTGAATGGCTCTTTGGTTTATTTTGCTATGCATGCCAACGATGTTTATGCGTGGTTCAATACCGCCGTTACCAACGGGGTATTGCCGGCCACTACGCCGTTCCCGACGACACAGGCCGAGCTTACCAGTATTGTCAATTATGCCAATCAGAACAAGGTCAAGCTGGGTGACGCCAACGCGCTGACAATGGAGATGAAGACCGCCTGGATCGACGCGGCGACGGTAAAAAACGTGGCGGATTATGTGACTATTTCGGCGGCAGTACCTAACTATGTCAAGAACAGCGATACGCTCTGGCAAATCGGCACACCGGCAACGGTGGTCAAGACTTTAGCGCTGGTCGGTGTTCATGTGGTCGGCCCGGTGCAAGGTCATCCTGAAATGGTTTGGGCGACTTTCGAACACGGCGATAACGCACCTAACAACGAGTATTATCTAACCGACGGCAGCGGCAAACAGCAGTTAGTCCCTTACAATTCTAAAGGAACCTGGTCATTCATGACCAACGGCGGTGCGCAGACAGGCGCGCTGGTGTCGCAAATGGTGGTCGGCCCCACAACAACCCCTTCCTGTCAGACAGGCCAAATCTGCGCAACAGCCGGTAATACCATTCAGGCCAACAATGTTTATCGAGCGATGCCGTGGGGCAATCAACCCACCGCCGCCTCGGCAGACAATAACACGCAAATTTTCACGCTCACCAACACCATCAGCGGCTTCTTGGGCAAATTGGGTGATGTGCGTGCGAAGTATTTCGAAGTCGGCGCGGTGTGGACACAAAACGGTTCGATACCCAGCAGCGGCAGCGATACCGCCAAGCAAATCGGCTCAAAGCTACTGGCCAACAGCACCATGGAAACCTATCATCAGACCGACACAAACGGTTGTTTCGGCTGTCATAACGGCGCATCCAGCACCGATACCAGCCATTTGTTCTCCATCTCCAATAATCCGCTGGTACCCAAGTAAACCAACCGGGTGGGGATAACGGGATTACCCCGTTATCCCAAACGCGTCAGCTTAGGAACGAGCATGAAATACTTGAGTATTTTGTTACCCTCTCCCTCAGTGCCATTAAGTTAAGCGCAATTTATTTTCAATGAGGTTGAGAGCTGGTTCCCAAGCTCCGGAGGCTGTGAAAGTATTCAGTTTTAGACCAGAATTAAAGAATAACCACGAAGACACGAAGAACACGAAGTTTTCAATATATTGAATTAAATAGATATTTTTCTTCGTGTTCTTCGTGCCTTCGTGGTGAAAAATGTTTTTAACCTGATTTTCGATAATACTTTCACAGTCTCTCCGGCTTGGGAACCCAAATTCGAGAAGCTCCAGCTTCGAGAATTCTGGAAGCTGGAGCTTCCAGGGCCGCATTCCCAAGCCGGGGCTTGGGAACGAGTATCAAAGTAAGTACAGACAGTCGAATTGATAGAGCGACGTCTACTCCCGCCTGGATCTTTCCGTTTCGGTTATTGATTTTTCAAAGAGACGAAATCACGCCGACAAAAAAATGCCTTTCAACTCTTCAGGGGCCAGCATGTAATTCCTCCAAATACGTTCTACATCTTCCTGGTGATGAGGTCCAAAGCGGTTCGGAAACTTCTTTAACAGTGCCACACCATCAACCGCTTCTGCGCGATGTAATGACGCGACAGAGTGAATCACCAGCAACAAATTATCATCAGCAATCGGCGTGTCGCGTTCCAGATAATCGTTAATCATAGCGACATACTCAACAGAAGGCATTTGCACCGGGAGGAAAAGAATCCATTTTTCTATTGCATGGTCTGAAGTGGTGCGCATCACATCCCCCAGAAATTTGTACATGGGTTTCTCGCATCGTGAATAGCCCCAGATATAATTTAATACCCAACCTCTATCTTCCTCGCTAAGGTTGCCCAAATGCAAAACAGGTTCCGCCTGACGGCGAAGTTCCTCGGCAATTTCAGCAAGCTGGTATTTCCCGATAAAATCACTGGCAAGATATTTGAGATTCTTATGGCTTTTGGGCTCTATCCATGTACCGAGTATCTTGACGATTTCTTTAGGCCGCATTTTGACCAGCGTGTCGAAAAAGTCCATGCTTTCGGTAAACGTATATTCCCCGCCTTCCGGTCGCGCCGGATAAAACAGCGTCGGCGTCTGATTAATCTGGCTGGCTATCTCCTTTAAGAGACGAAATACTTCGTCCGGCGTCAGTACGCTATAGGCTCTCAGTGCCTGGTAGACCTGCTCCTGGCTTTCATGAAGAAGATTTTTCAGAATCTCTTCCCGAAAGAGGTGAGATGTATATTCATAGGTTAATCCAATAACCACGGCGACAATCAGCGCGATGGATAAATGCTCGGCCCAATTTCTAAGAACCTCCGGCAACATGGGTTGAAAGTATTTTAAGAAAAAAGCCGTTATCAAAATAATGCCGAAGATAACAAAAGGGACAAGAGCATAAGTCGATTTAGTGGTAGATGACATGATTTTTTCCCGAAGGGCTATTTCGATTGGAAGGAATAACGTCTGGAAGAGCAGCCGCTTTGGTGATAGATTTTGGCGTGAATAACTAGCGTATTTTTATTTTATCCACCCTGACTTACTGTCATTAAGTTAAAAAGAAAGTTCCCCTACCCTATGGGAGAGGATGGCTAATGCGGTACTACTATGCCTGTGTGCTAAGCGTATCTGCAATTCACTGTTCGGTCAAAGAAGAAGTGTGGTAGTTAAAGCAATTTGCGTGCTTGATCACGCCCAAATAACTTATCGAATAGTGGCCCTGCATGGGTCATATCGATCTCAACGGCATGAACTGGAACCGGTCTGAATTGCTCCAGTTCTGTGCCTTCCATTATTTCCCAGCTACCCGAGCGGTCCAATTGCAGAACGCGGTCATGATAGCCGACCAACGTGGTGCGATGTCCGACACTGATAAAGCCGGTACCGGATTCCTTGAGCAGTTGGTACAAGCGCTCCTGGTTGTCTTCGTCGAGCGCACTGGTCGCCTCGTCAAGGAAGGCGAACTTGGAGTTTCGCAAGAACAACCGAGCGAAAGCTACACGCTGTTGTTCCCCGATTGAAAGCACGTTGATCCAATCCATCACACGATCCAGATCACTGTCGACGCGCTCCAGCACATCCGACAGGTTGACTTTGTCCACCACTTCAAGAATTTGCTCGTCGCTAAAGCCCTCGTCGGGATACGGGTAGAGCAACTGATCGCGTAGGTTGCCGTCGATCATGTAGGGACGTTGCGGCAGGAACATGATGTCCCGCAACGGCGGTCGTTCGAGTGCGCCGGAACCGATAGGCCACAGTCCGGCGATGGTACGCAGGACCGAACTCTTGCCGGTGCCGCTTGCACCCATGATAAGAAGGCTTTGGTTGCGGTGCAGTTCAAAGGACAGATCGTTTACCAGTGTTTTCGTCCCGTCCGGCGTGCGCACGGTCAAATTGTCCAGACTCACTTTGAGACTGTTTTCATCAATGTCCTGGCTTCCCTCTTGCGCCACACGCTCTTCCTCGGCATCGAATTCATCCAACTCGTCCCACAACATGCCAAGGCGTTGCACGCCGGCCAAGTAGGCGCTAAGGCGCTCGAACTGCGTAACTATCAGCGACACGGAAGCCAGAACTTGAGCGAACGCCGCAGTCGACTGAGTAACAACGCCGAATTCAACCTCACCCTTCATATACAAAGGAGCTACGATCACGACCGGCAGCAGGACGGCGGCATAAAAGTAGCCGCTGATGAAAAACGCAAGGTTTCTATTCCAGCCGATGATCTTCAGCATATTCGCCACCGCCTCCGCGAGTCGACCCGCCAAGTCGCGGCGCTCGCGCTTTTCGCCGCGATAAAAGGCGATAGACTCGGCGTTGTCGCGTACACGCACCAGGCCATAGCGAAAATCAGCTTCTTTTTGATACTGATGATAGTTCAGGCCGATCAACCGGCGTCCGATAAGAATACTTAAGCCGGTGCCGACCACGGCATAGACAATCAACACACCGACCAGGGTCGAGGAGACGGTCCACAGCACGCCGACAAATGCAATCACCGTCACAACGGAATTCAATGCGATGAGCAGAAAGGACAGCGAAACGGTCGCGAAATTGCGCACATCCTCACTGATACGCTGATCCGGGTTGTCGATACTGGCTGAGCCGCGCAACCGGTAATAAGCGCGATTGTTAAAATAGCGTTTGATCAGGTGCTGCGCCATCCATTCCCGCCACAGCAGGGCCATCCGCTCTTCCGTCCACCGGTAATAAGCCCCGAGCGGAACGGCTATAGCGAACGTGCAGAGATACCACCACAGCAATTGCCAGTAAGCGGGGGCATCCTTCTTCGAGATCGCGGTCATAAAATCCCGCGCCACGTAGCTCATGACTACATGCACCCCGGCGACCGATAAAACCAGGATGAGCAGGACGACGGCCAGCCTGCGAGCCTTGTACCGGCGCTCCGAGACGAAAAACGCTCTGGACATGATCCACAGTTGTCGGCAATTTTTACTAAAAGACGCCTTGTCGCCGGTGTTTTCCTCGGCGGGCGAAGTTGGCCCCCTATTCTCGATGACTTGGGACAAGCTTTAGTCCCCTTTCTCAGTAAGCCAGGTAATCGACAGCGAGGTCATCTCATTGTCGCCGACGGTTGCTTTTTTTTGCATGGCCTGCCCGTTCCCTTCAACGGTGACGAGGTAACTGCCGGGCTTGAGTTTGGCGAATAGCCGGGGGCCGTCTGATAGGGTTTCAAGAACGGTGTTGCCGTCGGAATCCGTGATGCGAACCGTCACACCGCTGAGATATTCCCCGCTTCTCCTCATCGAAAACAAAAGGCTCAAGTTGTAATCGAACCGCCTCAACTTCCAGTCATCGACTCCCACGCCGCAGCTGACAAAGTCAATCTCACCCTGAGTTTGTCGCTTAATCGGAAACTGCTCTGCAAACACCGATAAACTCAGCAGGACGCAAGGGACAATAAGCACTAAATGTAATCGTTTCATAACCGTTACTCTTTAGGCTGTCAGGAGTAACAGCCGATACTGGAGAGCATAAACGATCCACCGTCGATGTCCGTGCGCTACCGTACCAATTGTGAAACATAGCTCGCAACAAATACCATACACTCCTTATAAAATAGCAGTCCTTTGGCAGGAACATGCCGGTGGGTCGGGATTACAAGCCTCCCACGCTCAGAGGCAACGTTGTTCTACCCACCACCGTTCTATTCCTAACAAAACTGCGGTTCGCAATCACGGCTTCCGCACTAAGGCCTTCGTGGTTCCGGTCAGCGGTATATAGTTCGGGAACACAAAACCGCCGGCATCGTAATCGTGCTTCAACAGCAGAGATACTCCTCGATCAGGGGAAAATTCCCGAATTTCCGCCGGGTAACGCACGGCGACTTTTACCACGGCGGTTTTACCCGGTTTGATAGCCAGCGGCAACTCGTGTGCCGTGGACGCCAAACAAGCGGCTACTGTCGCGCCGGCGCTACAAACGGAAACGCCGTAGGGCTGATCCTCGCCTGTTTGACCGTTAAACGATTGCTCTTCGACAATCGCCGTGACCTCAGCGGTATCGCTGCTATTGTTACGAAAAGTCGCCGAGAACACATTACCCGGCGCCGACACGCTGAAAATGGAATTTTCAGGCCAGATGTTTACCAATGTTAATTTGGGGTATTTGGTGACGGTATTGGTGAAATCGACAGTGTTGGTCAGATCGAACTGGCCGGGGTTGGGATAATCGCTGGCGTTGGCGCAGCCGATTTCGATCGGACGTTGACTGTCCGGATCGGCGAGCCGGTCGGTGAAGGAACGCATCGCGACCAGAATATTCACGGTTTTACCGACGGCGATGTCGAACGGCGCATTAGCGTTGCCGGTGACTTGCTGGGTAACCGGATCGTAAGCGGCCCAGGCGGTTTGCAGCGTATTTTCGTTGTAGCCAATCGTGGCGTAGCAACCGGTTGCCGGCACCGTGCCGGTATTTTTGATCGCGACAGGGAAAGTAAACACTTCGCCGGTCGCGCCGGACAATACTTGCGGCTTTGCGGCCAATTTGAGCTTGGGTTCCACGGCAACAAGCCCGGCATGTACGGTAATGCGGCCCGGCAGCATGATTTGCGCCGCCACGGTCGAGCCCGCCTTGCCGGTAAAACTAAAGCCGCCGCTCAGCGTGCGCACCGTATCGTTATTGAAGGCGCGGTTGTAAACAAAGGTCTTGACTACCGCCGCGCCGGGCGCCAGCGTAAACGGCTTGGGCACGATAAAAGCATCGCCGAAGCCGGTCGAAGCAGTCACTGTCAGCGTTTTGGCCGTGCTGTTATGAACGATATAGCCTGCGTCCTGGCAAATTCCCCCATAACCGTCGTAATCGAAGCCCTGCTTTAAATTACAGGCATTGCTGTAGCCACCGGCAGAGCCGAAGCCGCTGTCCATGCTCAACGGCTGGATGGTCAAGCCGCCAGACAGCGGAAAGGTAAAACCGGTCAATAACAGGTCAACGCCATTATTTTTACTACCGGCCTGGATCAGGTAGCGCTCGCCCTTCACGGCGTCGAATTGCACCAGACTGGCGCCGCTGAAATGGCCGGGGATGTTTTTATTATCGTTGACGGCCACGCGTTTCAGCGCCTTAAAGCCGGTGGCGCCGTTCGAGAAGTCGAGGCGGTACACGGCCAGCACGGTATCGAGTTCGGCGCCGAAAGGGGTTGAGCCGTAGGTGTTGAAGACGGCCCGTTCATTGCGGGTCGGGGTGTAAAGACGCCAGGATGTGTAAGCCATGCCGGTGGGCAGGGGTTCGCCGGGTTCGGTGGTGTAATCGGAGGTGTCGGTTTGGTAGGCACCGTGGTAGGTGTTGTTTGGGTTTTGGGGAGGAAGGGCTTGGGTAACTGCTGGGCTTCTTAAGGGGTTAACAGGCCGTGGTAACATAAGACCTGTGGATTCTAAAGGAAAGTCTTCAGTATCTTCTTCTTCAGCATCTGAACTATCTGCATCTCCACCAGCCGATACAGATCCACAGAAACTTATCAGTAGCATCCCGCAAACCACCGGAACCAGCTTTTTAAACCGGACCGGCGCCGCTAACCGCGCCCCGCTGCGCTGACTTCCCGATGCCGCCAGCGCCGCCCGCCGATTTTTATCGTTAACCCCCTTTGTCTGTTCTTGCCAACGGTGCGCAACGGCTTGCCCGGCTTCGCTCAAGGTAAAAAACCATTTCGTAAAACATGCATTCATAAAGCCTCCAGATTAAAACATCAGTTTCTATTCAGGGTCCGCCCGGTTTATATATTTTGCCCAGAGTGAAAAACAGGTTCTTCACACGATCGTGCTGCAAAACGCAAAACCGATCAAACTCACCGCGATATTTTTTTGCTTGAATATCATCCAAAATCCGCCGCTTCCTGGCATATATAAGGCTAAGTTTGCTGATGTTAACCCAAGTCAGGCCGCTAAAATTCAACAAAAAACGGCATTTTGAACCGATTCCCCAAGGTTGGCAATCCCCTCACTTTGGGAATAAGTTATAGAACCCGCCCCTTTTATAACGGACCTCTTATTCCTTCAGCGTAGTTATTCAGCCCCCTCTTTGAAAAAGAGGGGTTAGGGGAGATTCTTTAAATAAATCCCCCTCGATCCCCCTTTTTCAAAGGGGGAGGTGAATAATTACCCTTCAGCAAGGAAACAAATTAAGCCCTATCCGGCTTACTCTAAACTGCAAATGACTGCAAATGGATCGGGATTTAGCCGGGCTGTCGCCATAGCGTAAAGACTGAAAAAAATGGTGCATGACTGCACTGCATTGGGTATTTACGCACCTTTTTAATGCGAATAGACACGTTTTTTATTGTGTTCCTAATCGACAGGTATTTAAAAGTCAGCAACTTACCATTATGGCACGTTAACTGCTTTATGTTGCCGTAGAGCATTATGGAGCCATTGAGGTTGGTCATGAGTAATAAACAAACATTGGTCGTTATCGGTAACGGCATGGTCGGGCAAAATTTCTTGTCCAACCTGGTCACAAATCCTGTCAAAGAAGCTTTTGATGTAGTGACTTTTTGCGAAGAACCCCGAGCGGCTTATGACAGGGTTCATCTTTCCGAGTTTTTTTCCGGTAAAACCGCAGAAGACCTATCGCTGGTGGAAGAGGGTTTTTTCGAGCAACACGACATCAGCATTCATTTAGGCGATAAAGCGGTAAAAATTGATCGCGCCAACAAAACGGTCACCTCGGCTCTTGGCC
>SXGT01451992.1_pt1 | contig 11307 bp, 5 predicted proteins | sample 3176221 | NCBI WGS metagenome assembly SXGT01 (sample SAMN11356862, study PRJNA531348) | freshwater metagenome | isolation source: freshwater sample F1-120 | place: China: Fuxian Lake, Yuxi | collected 2017-12-25
GGCGAGCGGGAAGGAGGGGTTGGCGGCGGTCACCGCGACGCTGTTGACGGCGGTGATCGAGGGATAGCCCGAGGTGGTCGCGGCGAGGAGGAGTGCCGCCACGGTGTTGGAGCCGATGTAGCCCTGGTCGGTGTTGATGATCTGGAGGGCGATGAAGCCGTTGCCGAGGCCGACCGAGCAGGGCAGCGTCCAGGTCAGCGAGGTCGTGGTGCGCGAGGTCGGGGTGTAGGGGCCGAAATCCTGCACGCCGCTCGGGGTGGCGATATAGGCCTTGATCACCGAGCCGGCGGTGAAGCCGCCACCGGTGAGCGTGCTGGTAGCGCCGCAGCGCAGTGAGCTGAACGAGGCAAGCCAGAGTCCGCTCGGCGTCGGTGTCGGCGCCGGAGTGGGCGTCGGCGTCGGCGTGCCGCCGCCACCACCGGTGGGCGTCGGCGCGGGGCTCGGCGTCGGCGTGGGCGTCGGGCTCGACGTCGGGGTCGAGGAGGGCCCTGGGGTCGACGTCGGTGTCGCGGAGGGCACGGGTGTCGGGCTCGGCACGGGTGTCGGACTCGGCGTGCCGAGGCCAGCTGTGACCGACGCGGGTACCTGCAGGAAGCCGGAGCCCGAGATATCGTCGGGTCCCACGTCCTCGAGGTCGAGTGCCGCTCCGGTCAGGGCAGATTTCACGGCTGCCGGTGCCAGCAGGGCGGCGCTGTCGAGCAGGCGCCGGGCCTGGATCAGGGCCGCCACGCCGGCGGCGTGCGCCGCACCCGAGGACGAGCCCTCGAAGACCAGCGAGACATTGAAGCCCCATTCCTCGGCCGCGAAGTTGGTCGTGAAGGCCGGCCCGATGAGATCTGGCTTGACGGGCCCGGTCGGGTCCGCCGTCGGACCGCGTGAGCTGAAGTCCTCGACGAAGACCTCATCGCCTGCGCCCACTGTGACTGCCGAGTCGACCACCGCCAGGTCCGAGAGCGAGCCGTCGGGGGTCGCGTAGTCGACGAACTCGACCCCGGGGGTGCAGACGAGGCGGAAATTGGGCGTGCACGAATTGTCGCCGCTGACCCGCTTGACGATCACGGCGTACTCGAAGTCGTAGGGGAACACGTCGGCGGTGAACGAATCGCCGAACGACTTCAGCGTGCCGGTCTGGATGGCCGAACCCGGGTCCGAGGGGCAGATCGGGACGTCGAAGGAGTCGTAGCTGAACTTGTAGAGCTGGAAGCGGAAGTTGTCGGCGCAATCGCTGTCCTCGATCGCACTCATGCAGGTGAGCTCGAAGGAATCCTCGTAGAAATAGCCGTCCTCGAGCTCGAAGCTGCCGTCGATGCGCGAGAAGGCGTCCATGAAGCTCTGGTCGAAGGTGTGGAAGGCCGAGTCGTCGACGTTGGGCCCCATGCAGATGCCCAGCGGATCCTTCTGTTCGCCCTTGCATTCGGTGCAGGATGAGAAGTCACCCTGGTAGTGACGGAGCCCCTCGTTGCCGGCAGCGACCACGACCGTGGCGCCGAGTGCGGTCGCGTAGTCGATGTCGTCGGTGAACTCGTTGGTGCCGCCGCTGCCCACGCCCTCGGGATCGCTCATGGTGGACATCGTGAAGAGCGGCACCAGGATGACCTTCGCGCCGGCATCGGCCGCGTGTCGGATGGCGCTCTGGAGGCCGGCGTTGCTCTGGATCCAGTAGAGCTTGAGCGTCGCGCCCGGAGCAATCTCATGAATGACCTCGGCGGACGCCGTGCCATGCTCGTGCGTGCCGAGCCCGCTCAGGCCCGAGTTCGAGCTCTGGATCGTGCCCGAGTTCTGGGGGCGCTCCTCGAGCTGCGAGGTGCCGGGGATCGCGATGAGCTCGCCTGCGGCGACGGTCTCGTCGAGCACGGCGAAGCCGGTGTCGATGACGGCGACGGTGATGCCCGTACCGGTCACGCCCAGCGCATTGGCGCTATCGCTGCCGATGCGCTCGAGCCACTCGCTGTCGACCACCCCGCTGGGGATCGGAGCCGCGGGGGTTCGAACTTGACGGACCCAAGGCAGCTGCTCCAGCGCGGCGCGCGCACTCGCGGGCAGGTCGACCTCGAGCGAGTCGAAGTTCACGACGGCAGCGGTGCCGGTATCAGCGCCGAGCGCAGACAGGTCTGCCAGGGCCCCGGCCAGCGTCTCGCGCGGATCGAAGCTGACCAGCAGGGGCAGGTCGGAGGAGCGGGCCTGAGCGATGGCATCGTGCCGTGCCTCGAACGCCGCCCGGTCGGCCGTGGCGAGCTTGCTCGGCTCGATCGCGACGTGGACTCGGACCTCGGGTCCGGCCGGGGTCGTGTCGGTGGCCCGGGCGATCCCCGCCAGCGCAAGGGCGAGCAGGCCGGTGAGAAGCAGGAGGAAGAGGTGGCTCGGGCCCGCCGATTCACGGCGCGCGGCCAAGGTACCGGCCTGTAGCCGCCGGTTGGTCTGCCGATCGAAACGCAAGGTCATCTCCTTTGGAGTCAGTCGAGCGGACGGAGGGTCCGTCCCAAGGCTTGGACGTCGGCAGAACCGGGGACTTCGATTAAAACAGGAGACGTCGTCCCCCCACAGTGTGCAACGGTCGTGCCGGGATGTCGAGTAGGAATTGCTGTCCAGATCGTGTCGGCCATTCTTGCAATATTGCACGTTCGCGCACCCCAGCGGCGCGATGTCTCGGGAGCCATGGCAGCCGGGGGGCATCCACCCGCCCGAGGTGGACGTGTCAGGAGCCAGTGGTCTACCGCACCCGCGAGGCCACCCGCCAGAGAGTTTCGCGACGGGCCGGGGGAGAGCTCGAGAACCGCCCGTGACGCAATGCGCTAGTGCCGTGCCCGGTGCCCGGTCAGTCCTCGCGGGTCATGGACTCGAGATCGTCGGATGGTAGCCGTGCGCCATGGTCGGTATCAGCTCGATCGGAATCCATCTGCCGCGCTCGCGGCTCGATCGCGCGCTGATCGGCCGGGCCTGGAACAGCCGCCCCGGAGCGGGTGAGAAGGCGGTCGCCCACCACGACGAGGACGCGCTGACCATGGCGGTCGAGGCAGCGGCGCGCTGCCTCGAGGAGACGAATCCGCTCCGCGTCGATGCGCTCTTCTTCGCCTCTACCTCGGCGCCCTATCGGGAGAAGCAGGTCGCGAGCGTGGTGGCCACGGCGTGCGACCTGCCGCGCGAGATCTCGACCGCGGACTTTGGCGGCTCGGTGCGCTGCGGGATCAGCGCCTTGGTGGCGGCGGTCCGCGCGGTCGAGAGTGGCGCCTGCCGGCGCGTGCTGGTGGCCGTGGCGGATTCTCGCCCGGCCGAGCCCGAGGGCGAGCTCGAGGCGCTCCTCGGGGACGGTGCGGTGGCGTTCCTGGTCGATCGCGAGGCGCGCCTCGCCGAGGTGGTCGGCACCGCCGCCGTGGCCGAGGAGTTCACCTTCCAGTGGCGTCTCGACGACGGTCGCTCGGTGCAGGTGCAGGATGCCCGCTTCTCGGTCGGTCACGGCTGGGTGCGCGATCTGGCCGAGGTCGTCGGGCGGGTGATGAACGAGCACGGGGTCGGCACCGACCAACTCGCCGCTCTCGCCGTCGGAGCGCCCGACGCACGCGCCGCAAGCCAGCTCGCAACCGAACTCGGCCTCGATCCGAAGCGGCAGCTCGTCGCGCCGGTCATTGACAAGATTGGAGTGTTGGGCTCGCCCGACCCGCTTCTGCTCGCCGCGATTGCCCTCGAGCAGGCGCGTCCCGGCGCGCCCATCGTCCTGGCCGGATTTGGCGAGGGCGCTGAGGCCGTGCTCCTGCGCGCCGGCGAGGGAGCTGGCGCCGGCGCGGTGCGCCCGGCCGTGGCGGCGGCGCTCGACCGGCGGTTGCCGCTGCCGAGCTACGAGCGCTACCTCAAGTACCGCCGCCGTCTCGGCAGCGACGACACCCCGGTCGAGTTGATCTCCAACGTCCTCGAGTTCCGCGAACTGCAACAGGACGTCCGTCTCTATGGTTCGCGCTGCAAGGCATGCGGGCTCGTCCAGTATCCGCAGGCCCGGGTCTGTCTCGGCTGCCTTGCCCGCGAATCACTCGACCCCGTCAAGCTAAATAAGACGGGGACGATCTTCACCTGCACAGTCGACCATCTGGCGGCCAACCTCGAGCACCCGATGGGCCTGGTGGTGGTCGATCTGGAGGGCGGTGGCCGGGTCTACCTCCAGATGACCGAGGCCACGCCGGAGGAGATCGTGATCGGCGCGCCGGTCGCCTTGACCTTCCGGCGTCTGCACGCCGGCGGCGAGAACTACAACTACTTCTGGAAGGCGAGGCCCAGGTGAAGTCGATCCGCGATCAGGTGGCCGTGATCGGCGTCGGCTGCACGAAGTTCGGCGACCTCTACGACAAGACCTACGAGGACCAGGTCTGCGAGGCGGCGTTTGCGGCGTACGACGACGCCGGCATCGACCCCCAGGTCATCGATGCGGCCTACGTCGGCACCTACATTCCGCACGCGCAGGGCGGCAAGGCCGGCATCTCGCTGGCGGACCCGCTGCGGCTCTACGGCCGGCCGGTGACGCGCGTCGAGAATTTCTGCGCGACGGGGACGGATGCCTTTCGCAATGCCTGCCTGGCGGTCGCCTCCGGTCAGCACGAGGTGGTTCTCGTCGTGGGTGCGGAGAAGCTCAAGGACCGGCCCGGACGCGGGATCCCGCGGGTCGGCCACCAGCTCCTCGCCAAGGGCAACAGCGCCCCCGGACTCTTCGCGCTGGCCGCCAATCGCTACATGCACACCTTCGGCGTCGGGCGCGAGACCCTGGCCAAGGTAGCTGTCAAGAATCATTGGAACGGGGCGCGCAACCCGCTCGCTCACATGCAGCTCGAGGTGACGGTCGAGAAAGTGCTGGCGGCACCGATGATCGCGTCTCCTTTCGGTCTCTTCGATTGCTGTCCGACGACCGATGGCGGTGCGGCGGCGATCGTCTGCCGGGCCGATCGCGCGAGCGAGTTCCAGCAGGATCCCGTTCTGGTGAAAGGCGCTGCGCTGGCCGTGGCGACCGGGCGGCCCTACTTCGACCCGACCTTCGACTATCTCGGGTTTCGTTCCACCCAGGCGGCAGCGCGGGCGGCCTTCGAGCAGGCCGGGGTGACACCGGGCGACATCGATCTCGCCGAGGTGCACGACTGTTTCACCTGGACCGAGATCTCGAACATCGAGGACATCGGTTTCTGCGCCAAGGGCGAGGGCTGGACGTGGGTCGAGGAGGGCCGCACCCGCATCGGCGGTGATCTACCGATCAATCCGAGCGGAGGACTCAAATCCTTTGGCCATCCGATCGGCGCCTCGGGCGTGCGGATGATCTACGAATGCGTCCGGCAGCTGCGCGGCCAGTGCGGCGAGCGTCAGGTGAAGGGGGCGGAGCTGGTCCTGGCGCACAATGTCGGCGGCCCGGGGGCGGTGTCCTGCGTTGTCATCCTCGGTCTGCCGACATAGGACGCGCCTCTTCCATCCCATGGCAACCCATCCCCGGATCCTCTCGCAAGAGGGACAGCGTCGCGATCGGCTGCGGCGCGCCCGCCAGCGGGCCGCAGCACGTCGCGTCGCGCGCTGGTTTGGCGAGGAGCGGCGGCTGGCGCATCCACTGCCGCCGGTAGGGACGTCTGAGTCACCACGTCCGGGCGCTGCGATCGGCAGCGCTGACCGATGAACCGAGCCCCCTCGGCCCGGACAGGACCGGCACTCGATCGGCCCCAGGCTTCTGCCTTGAGTCGGGCGCGGATCCTGGCCTATGGCGGGCCATCGGTCGGATTCGCCAGCGGGCTCTTCTTTCTCGAGTTCTACTTCCTCAAATTTTCCACGGACGTCCTGCTGCTGGCGCCGGCGGCGGTGGGTGTGCTCTTCGCGGCCGGGCGGATCGTCGATGCGATCTCCAATCCGGTGGTCGGCTTCCTGAGCGATCGAACGGTGCACCGCCTGGGACGCAGGCGGCCCTGGCTCCTTGGCGCGATCGTGCCCTTCTGTGGCGCGCTCTTCATGCTGTGGAATCCACCGCAGGCGATGGCCGCGCCGGGGCTCCTCGCCTGGACCGCCTGTGGATTATTTTTGTTTTACATCGCGCACGCGAGCTACGAGATCCCCTATCTCGCGCTTGGCATGGAGCTCTCGCCCGATTTCCACGAGCGATCACGGATCTTCGGCGTGCAGCGCATGGCGTTCACCTTCGGCATGATCATGGCGTTCGCGCTGATTCAGGTCGTGGCGACTTCGGCGGCCCCGCGTGCCGTGGCCGGCCAGGTCGGGCTCGGCCTCGCGCTGGCTGTGGCGCTGCTCCTCTTGATCCCACCACTCGTGCTGCGCGAGGGAGCTCGCTCCCAGGGCCGCGGCGCGGGCAGCCCAGCGCGAGCGGCGCGCGATGTCTTCGCCAACCACCACGCCCGCCGCCTGCTGGCGGTCTGGTTCATTGACGGTCTCGGTGGCGGGACCATCGGCGTGCTGGCGCCCTATGTCTCGGAGTACGTCCTCAAGCGCCCTGACCTGACCGGTGTGCTGCCGGCTGCCTACGTTTTCTCGGCGATTGCCTCGATTCCCGGCTGGGTCTGGCTCTCCCGGCGCCTCGGCAAGCGCCAAGTCTACCTGTGGGCACTGGTTGCCTGCGGGACCTGCTTTGGCGCCACCATGCTGCTCGGCGAGGGCGACCTCGTACCGATTATTCTGCTGATGATCGGGGCGGGGGCTACCGGTGGCTGTGCCACGGCGCTCGGCCCGTCGATTCTGGCCGACGTGATCGACCACGACGAAGTCGAGACCCGGCAGCGCAAGGAGGGGGCCTATTCGGCGGCGACCGGCTTCGCCTACAAGCTGGCCACGGGAATCGTGATCTTCGCGGCCGGCGCGGCCCTGGAGGCGGCGGGGTTCGTGCCGAACAAGCCCCAGGCTCCGGGCACCGTGCTGACGCTCAAGGTGCTCTTCGGCGGACTGCCCCTGGTCGGCTTTCTCACGGCGGCCTGGGTCTTCCGCGGCTACAGCCTGGACGAGGCCGAACACCGGCGCCTGCGCGGGATCCTCGAGGCGCGAGCGGGCGAGGGCTGAGGGTCCCGCCCGCGTGCGCTGGGCGCGGGGCGAGATCCACCGGGGCAGGAAAAACTCCCCGGGCGAGGTTCCCCCGTTGACGGCGGGTACTCCGTTCAGGCAACTGAAGTGTCGGGGCCCCGTCAGGAGCCACCGATCCGCAACTACTCCGCTGCCGAGGATCCCAGATCTATGTTCCCACCGATTGTCCGTCGTTCTGCGGTCGCCACGGGTGCGGCCCTCCTGGTCCTGACCCTCGCTCAGGGTGCCGCAGCGGCGCCTTTCCCGAGCACGAACTGGAAGGACATCGAGGTCGTCGGGACCGAATCCGTCACGGTCGGGCACAACACACGGCTCTTCGGGAGCATCGCGGTGCTCTCGAACAAGGGATTGCTGCGAGTCTCGGCTGACGTGGTGCAGGTCGACGGGGTCGCCCCGGACCGGAACTTCGTTGCTGCTTCCATCCTGGAGTTCGGCAACGGCGCCAGCGTGCAGGACGCCTATTTCAACCGGATCCGGAGTGGTGCGGGCGATTATTACGTCCGTGGCACGCGCCAGCCGCAGAGCTTCCCGCTGCCGGTCGCGACCCCGGCCTTGCCGGCGGAACTCGGCGACTCCTGTGTCAATTTTGGCCCCGACATCCTGGTGGACCGCGATCGGAGCCGAGTCCTCTCGCCCGGCTGCTATGGCGATGTCACCGTGCGCGACGGCGGCCGACTCGAACTCAACGCGGGCGGCTTCAAGATGCGCTCGCTGCGCTTGAACGAGAGCGTCCGCGTGATCGGCCATGGCGACGTCGACCTCTTCGTCCGCCGTGCTGTCGACATCGGCGACGATTCCATCGTCGGTCCCGAGAGCAACAGTCCCGACGACCTGGTGTTCTGGGCGCGCAACGACCGCAACACCACCTGTCACATCGGCCGGCGGGTCCGGCTGGTCGGCCGCCTGGTCGCTCCCAACGACGGCAATATGCTCTTGCTGCGCGACTCGCGCATCACCGGAAGCGTCTACGGCCGCAAGGTGCACCTCAAGCAGGACATCGATCCCGGCAGCCCGCCCTTGCCGACGCCCTCGCCGGCGACCACGGCGACACCGCGTCCGACCACCACGGCAAGCCCAGGGCCGACGACGCCAACACCGAGCGCCACCGCAACACCTGGGCCGGGTACCCCGACACCCGTGCCGACGCCGACATCGGGCCTGGGCCCGCCCAGTACGCCAAGGGCCACGCCGCGGCCCACGCCCTGCACCTTCTCGCCTTGCCGGGGCTTCTGAACTCGGGCGATCGGTGGCGCAGCCGGAGCTCTGCCGAGGCCCGCGACTGAGACGGCACGTCGGGTAGTGCGGGCGAACTCGCAGAGAAGTCTGCGTGCGAAGGGGGCTCTGCCGGGTCGCTCGGCGTGATCCCGACACTGGAGAGCGCCGTGGCGGATGCGCTCAGGTCTCTCCGCGTGGCGAAATGGTCTTGCCTGGTCCTGACGGAACAGGTGTAATGCCCGGAATGTCCCTCACCTTGACCGGTTCTTTGCGTCCCCTCGGGGCGATCGCCTTCGCGCTGACCCTCTGCTTCGCCGCTCCTGCTGGGGCCGCCCTCCCGGTCTCGGACTGGCGCGAGGTCGAGTACGTCGGGATGGAGGCTGTGACCATCGGCCCGGCGTTCAACCTCGAGGGCAGCGTGGCCGCGGTGTCCGCGGGTGGCGAGGTCTCGATCGCTGCCGATCTGTTTCAGGGCGACGGCGCGCCGGTCAGCAATTTCGTGGCGGGGGACCGGATCGAGGTCGGCAATCGGGCCTCGTTGAAGAACGTCTTCTACCGCGCCTCGATCAGCGGTGGCACGGGGTTCTATCGGATCAGGGGAACTCTCGAGCGGACCACCTTCCCGCTCTCACTCAACATCCCGCCCTTGCCCGCTCAGACCAATGACTCCTGTGTCGATAACCGACCTGATGTCGTCGCTGAGACCGGCTCGCCGCGGACCCCCGCGCCGGGCTGCTACGGCGACCTGATCGTCGAGTCCGGTGGCCTCGTGACGCTGGCGGCCGGGGCCTATCAGTTTCGGTCGGTCAACATCTCCCGGATCGGTACCCTCCGGGCGACCGGTCCGGTCAATGTCTATGTCAAGCGCGCAGTCGATGTCGGTGATTCGGCGACGGTCGGACCGAATAGCGGCAACGCTGCCGACCTGACGTTCTGGGCTCGCAACGTGGGCAACTCGACCAGCCAGATCGGCGAGTCGGCCCGTTTCACCGGGCACCTCTTCGCGCCCAACGATGGCAATCTCATGGTGGGCCAGGACGTGGCCCTGAAGGGCAGTGTTCTCGGGAGGATCGTGCACAAGCGCGGCCACCACGGCCCGCCGCCACCCACGCCGACGCGAACGCCGTCTCCCACGGCGACCCCGCGGCCCAGCCCGACGCCGACGCCCACGCCGACGCCCAGTGTGACCCCCACTCCGACACCGCTGCCCTCGCCGACGCCGACGTCGCCCTTCGTGCCGCCCACGCCCACGTTGACGCCGCGTCCGACACCGACGTCGCCCTTCGTGCCGCCGACGCCGAGTCCGCGCCCGACTCCCTGCGTGTTCTCGCCCTGCCTCGGGTTCTGACGGCACTCGTCGAGGCGGGGTACCGGCGGTGCCGCCGATCGCTCGAGCGGGCTGGTGTCAGGCCGAGCGTGCAGCCAGCCACGCGGCCAGTTGAGGCCCGAGCCGTGTCCGCAATTCGTCGTTGATCTCGAAGCGTTCGATGGCGAGTTTGAGCGCGCGCCCCGCCGTCTCGACCGGGTGCTCGCGGAAGAAGGCCGCGACTTCCTTGCGGTGATCGCGGGTCTTGAGCAGGGAGGTGGCCTCGATCAGGCGCGAGAGCATGAGCGGCGGCAGCCGCTCGGCGAGCTTCGCCCAGTGTTCCCGGATGAAACCCCAGCTGCGCTCGCGTGCCGCCGTGTTGGACATGAGGCGAATCAGCAGAAAGCCGACGTCCTGCGTCGGAACCTCGGCCGCGACCGAGAGCGCCAGTGCTTGCTCGTAACTGCGCGGGTCACGGAAGTCGCCCAGCGCCAGTTGGAAGCGCCGGCGTTCCTGGGGCGTTTCGGCGGCGTTGACGGCAGCCCGCATTCGCCCGAAGCGTTCCCAATCCCCCTCGCGCGCCGCGATGTGCACCAGGGCATCGAGCAGGTTGGGCTCGACCGCGGTGCGATCCACCAGGATCTGATCGAAGCGTGGCGCACTCTCGCGAGCGATGCCGGGATCCTCGGCGACGGTGCCGACCAGGGAGAGGAGTGCGGCGCGCGACAGGTTGTCGTTCTCGTCATCGCCGCGTCTCTCTTCCCAGCCGAGGCCCGCCCAGGCCGGGCCGAAGAGGCGACGGATCCATGCGGCGAGTGCGGCGCGGGTTCCGTTGGCGCGCTCGGCGATCTGATCGTCGATGAAGCCGAGCGGCGACACCAGCGTCTGGAGTACCTCCCAGTCGCGCTCGTCGCGTAGCGATTCGACGAGATCGAGCAGCGTGCCGAGTTCGGCGTGACCGGCGCGCACGACGGCCCACTGGTGGCCGATCAAGCCGATGCGCTCGGCGGGGCTGAGCCGTCCGGCCGGGTCGCGCACGATCTCGGCGAGACAGGTGGGGTCGTGCAGTACCCGGTAGAAGCCGCCTTCGTCCGCGTTGCCGTAGTACCAGTGGGGGCCTTCGCCCCGAAGCTGGGCGACCCGATCCCGATCGCGGCTTACGAGAGCTTTCTCGGTGCGCGTCTTGTTCGTGCCGCCCACCCGGACCACCAGCGGGATGGGCCAGGTGGAACTCTGCTCGCCAGGACTCGGCTTCGTCGTCGGGCTGGCGAGGAAGCGGCTCTGCTGGGCCTCGAGCTTGTGGTTCTCGTCGACGTGGAACTGCACCAGCGGGAAGCCCGGCTGCTCGACCCACGGCCGCACGATCTTCGCGACCGGCTGGCCGGAGGCCTCCTCCAGCGCCTTCCACAGGTCGGCGGCCGTCGCATTGCCCTCGCGGTGGCGTGTGATGTAGCGGCGGACGCCGTCGCGGAAGCGTTCCTCGCCGAGGTAGGACTCGACCATCCGGACGACGGCGCAGCCTTTCTCGTAGGTGATGGCGTCAAAATTTTCGGTGGCTTCGCTGGCGTTGCGGACCTTGGCGTAGATCGGGTGGGTGTTCGCCATCGCGTCCAGCCCGAAGGCCTGGGCCCGGTGAGGTTCGAACGCATTCCACATCCGCCACTCGGGTTGCCAGTCGTTGACGACCTTGAAGGCCATCCACGTGGCGAACGATTCGTTGAGCCAGAGGTCGTCCCACCAGCGCA
>SXGT01473934.1_pt1 | contig 11305 bp, 11 predicted proteins | sample 3176221 | NCBI WGS metagenome assembly SXGT01 (sample SAMN11356862, study PRJNA531348) | freshwater metagenome | isolation source: freshwater sample F1-120 | place: China: Fuxian Lake, Yuxi | collected 2017-12-25
CTTGTCGCGCCACTGCTCGGAGGTGGCCAGCGACAGGTTCGCCACCTTCTCGCCCGACGGAAGATTGCGGATTTCGGGGTCACGCCCCAGGTTGCCCACCAGAATGACCTTGTTGACGCTGCCCGCCATTGCTTTTTCCTTGTTCAATAAGGCCTTCCCGAAGGCGCGCGAACGCTCTCAGGAACACCATGTTCACATATTGTTCACGCCGCGTGCGTGACGTCAATCCGCCGTTTCAGGCGTCGAGGCCGGCGGGCGCTGAATGACGCCGGGAATGGCCAGACGGCCGTCCCCGGTGCGGGCCAGGGCGAAGAACCGCCCCCCCTCCAGGGTCTGGCCGAAATAGACGCCGGCCCGTTCGATGAAGATGAACTGCCCCTGATAGGAGCCCTTGATCTCGAGCACCGAGCCGCCCAGCCTCAGGAAGTTCAGCCGCATCTCCTCCAGCCGCGCGGCGCAGAACTCGATGGATTCCACATCCTCGGCCAGGACGTTGAAGCGCACCTCCTCGCCTTCCTCCACCACATGGTAGCAGACGCCCTGGTCGAACGGCGCCTCGGTGCTCGTGGAGCAGGCGGCCAGGGTCAGGCCCATCAGGGCGGCGGAAAGAAGCAGCGGTCTCATCAACGAAGCCCCGGGAACTGACAGTTGCGGTCCTGCTCGGCCAGGGTGCGGAAGCGGCTGTTGTCCTGGGACTGCTCCACCCGGCGCGGCACCAGCCGCAGGGTCAGGTCGCCCCAGCGGCCGTACTGGGCGTCTCCGGGACGCACGCAGGTGCCCGCGAACAGGGCCTGGACGCAGGCGCCCTGGCTCATGCCGGCCGACAGCTGACGCCACTCGCCGCCCACGTGGCGCAGACAGGGCGCGCCCGCCTGGACCGGTTGCGGCGCGGGGCCGACGGGCGAGACCTCGGGCGGAGTGATGGGCTGGGCCTCGGTCAACTCCAGCGGCGGCTCCTCGGGCGGCGGGGCGAACTGGGCGGTCGGCGCGGCGGCCAGGGCCCCGGTCTCGTCCAGACCCACGTCCAGGCCTTCGGTGGCTACGCCGTTCTGGCGGGCGCAGTCCGCCAGGGTGGCCATGCCCACGAACCGGCCGTCCACGAAACAGCGCAGCTCGCGCGTCGGTTCAAGATCGGGCGCCTCGGTCACATCCAGCTGCAGGCCCGCGCGTTCTTCCGGCGTCGTCGGCTCATCATCGCCGCCCCGCCCCATGAAGATCAGGGCGATGACCACGGCCGCCACCACGGCCAGAACGGCGCCGAGCGCCAGGATGATGCGGTTGTCGTTGGGAAACGCCATGAACCTCTCGCGGAAATCTTCCCGGCAATAACCCCCGACGCAGGCGCGCCGTCAACCAGCAAGCGAACTCCAGAGAGGGTTTTCCCCTATCCCCCCGTCAGACGGTTCAGGGCCGCCTGATAGTTGGCGATGCGGGCGGTCATATAGGCCGGCGCCTGGCCCCTCGCCTTGGTCAGGGGGTCTTCGGGTTTCAGGTCGCGATAGGCGTCGCGCACCACCTTCATGGCCGCCAGGATCGCCTCACCCGCGCGCTTCGCCGCGTCCGGGGTCGCCAGGTTCAGGGTGTTGGGCAGATCCACCCCATAGGTCGTGCGCGCGTCGTTGCCGGAGATCCGGCCGATGAAGCCGGGGCTCAGCCCCAGCCCCGCCAGGGCGTCGCGCCCCGCAGCGCCCGATTTCAGGATCGCGCCCTCGCGGCCGTCACGAGCGCTGATGGACAGACGCTGCAGCCCCCCCATGGTCAGGGCGGTCTCGCCGTCCTTGCCGGTGACCTCGCCGCCTTCCGAGGCGACCGTCACCCTCAACTGCATGTTGGAGGCCTGCTCGATCTTGCGGGCCAGGGACTGCAGGGTGTCGCGCGCCTCGATGGTCACGGTCCGCGCCCGGCCGTTCGCGCCCACCACCTCGAAACGGTCACCCACACGCACCGATGTGGCGGCGGTCAGAAGCTTGGAGTCCCCCTGGGCGATCACACCGGTCGGCAGGCCCAGCCGGTCCAGCACGCTGGCGCCGCCCGCCGCCACGGCGAGCGTCGCCGGAGCCGCCTGGTTGCCCGCCCCCTGCCAGACGCGGCTCCACTCCACCGCGCCGGTCTGGGCGTCCAGACGCGCGGCGTAGGCCTCGGTCGGGTCGTCCTCCAGACCGCCCAGCGGACGGTCGTGAACGCCGGTCAGCCAGACCTTGCCGTCACGAACCTGCATGTCGGCGGCGGTGTCGTCACCCGCTCCGCCGAAGAAGGTGATGCGGTCGTTGCCGTCCGCCGTCAGACTGGGGTCCAGCGACAGGACGAAGACGTCCTTGCCGCCCGCATGGGCCGTATTCACCGTCGCCCCTGATGCCAGATCCGAGTTGTGGGTGGTCCCGGCCACCACCACCCGTCCATCCGAGACCGAAAGTCCGGCGATCTCGCCGCCCATCAGGCCCAGGTCCCGCGTCGCCGCCAGGGTCGGCGCGCCGGTCGGGTTCAGGGTGTAGCGCCTCAGCACGCCGCGCCCGTTCTCCACCCCGGCCACATAGAGGTCGTTGCCTTCCACCGTCACCGCCGCGACGGAGTCGTCCCCGGCGGTTCCGAACTGGGTGGTGAATTTCGAAGCCGCCGTGATCGGCGCGGTGGGATAGGCCTGGCTCTGGCTGAAGGCCTGAAGGTATCCGTCCCAGCCGCCGACGGCCGAGGCGCCGGTCATGGCCGATTTCGCCCGGCCCGCCACATAGACCGTTCCGTCATCGCCGAAGGTCACTGCGGTGGCCTCGTCGGCCGCCGTCGCGCCGCGACGCTGGGTCCACTGCTCCACACCGTCCAGATCATAGACCGTGACGAAGCTGTCCGAGACGGCGCGGTTGGCGCCCACATCACCGTTGACCAGCGCCCCGGTGACCGACCCGGCCACGGCCACGCGGCCGTCGTCAGAGATCGCCAGGGCGTAGCCCGACGCCTCGCTGGCCGCGCCCAGGGCCCGCGAGAACACCAGTCGTCCGGCGGAATCGAACTTCATCAGGGCGACGTCGCTGGTCCCCTTGATCGGCTGGGTGGCGCTCCCCTCGCTGAGGTCGGCCACCATCCAGACATTGCCCTCGGCGTCCGTCTCGGTGGCCCGTATGGCGCTGATGCCCTCGGGCAGGCCGTTCTGGGACATGCGCCCGTCGACCCAGTGGGTCTCTCCGATCCCGGCGGCCGCGCCCACGCCTGCCCCGTCCGTGAACTTCAGCAGCTGGTTTCCCGCGCCCGATCCCTGCACCACATAGACCGCGTCGGCCGTGTCGGGCGCGGAGAACTCCACGGTCTCCACGGAGGATCCGCGCACCATCAGCGCCCAGCGCTCGGGACCGTCCGGCAGCTTCACCGTCTTGTCGCCCACCTGGATCGTGCGCTCCTCGGACGGAATCATCTCGCGGCCGATGCGGGTCTGGACCCCGGCGGTTTCCAGCTTGCCGTTGATGTGGCTGATGACGGCGCTCAGCGTGCGCGGCTGGGCGCCCATCTCGGCCAGATCGATGTCGATATCGACCGAGGTCTCCAGCTTGCCGATGGTCATACGGAACTGCACGTCGCCCTCGAAGGCGGCCACGGGATCGGCCAGCCCCCCCTCGTGGATCGGCCCGGTCAGGGATTTGGAGGTGTCGCGCACCACGCCGGCCGTGCTCTTGGACAGCGAACTGGAGGTCCCCTGCACCATGGAGAAGGCGTCAAATCCCGCCTGCGCCATCCAGCCGGTGACTTCGGACAGTCCGGCCTCGAATCGCTTGTCGGCCAGCGAAACCTGGGTCGTCGAGGCGCCCGGGCTTCCCGCCTGGTCCGCCAGGGCCGCCAGGGAGGCCAGCCCCTGATAGAGCGTGAAAAGCTTGCCGTAGTCGGCCGAGGCGCCGGGCACGTCCAGTCGCGCGGCGCCCTCGTTGATCAGGCTGCGTCCGGCCAGGGCGGCGCGCAGGAGATCGCTCTGCTGCGCCTGGCGGGTCGTGTCCCACGGCGGAGTCGGCTGAGCCTTGAGCCGCTGCGTCGCACCCGTGGAAAGACTGCTCGTGCCGGTAGTGAAACCGTATTGTCCGAACAGGCCCAGAATGTAGCTGTTGTCGATCATGGACGCTCCAGCCTCCAGGATGCGCCCGACGCAGCAAACGAAGGCTTAAGCGTCAGCCCGAAATCGTGCTTAACCGCCGCGGAACAGCGACAGGATCACCTGCGGGGCCTGGTTGGCGATGGACAGGGCCTGCACGCCCAGCTGTTGCTGGACCTGCAAGGCCGTCAGCCGCGCGCTCTCCTTGGCCAGATCGGCGTCCACCAGATTGCCGATGCCCGATTCGACCGTGTCCATCAGGCGCGAGACGAATCCGTTGTGCGCCTCGATCTGCTTGGCCTGCGACCCCAGGGCGCCCAGGGCCGAATTCACCTGGGAGATGGAGTTGTTCAGATCCGTCAGGGCCGCGGCTGCATCGGTCATGTTCAGCAGGTTCGAGCTGAGGGTCAGGTCGATGATGCCGCCGCCCAGGCTCAGGTCGCGGGTGCTGAGGGTGACGAAGGCGTCCGCCTCGGCGTTGGCCAGGAAGCGCACCCCGTTGGTCAGGGAGCCGTCCAGCAGATTGGCGCCGTCGAACTCGGCGTTCTGAACCGCCTGGGCGATCGATCCCAGCAAGGCCTGGAAGTCGTCGTTCAGCAGCTCCCGCGACTGCGTCTTGAGCGATTCGTCGTTGGCGGCGACGACCTTCTCCTTCAGCTGGTTCAGCAGGTCCGAGATGGTCTCTCCCGCCGAGAGGGCCACATCCGCCACCGAAGTGGCGCGATCCAGGCTCATCTGGACGGCGCTCAGGGCGCCCAGGTCCGCGCGCTGCCCCTGGGCAATGGCCCAGACCGACGCGTTGTCCTTGGCTCCCTGCACTTTCAGGCCGGTGTTCACCCGTCCCTGGACCGCTTCCAGACGTTCGTTCGTCCGGTTGAGGTTCTGAAGCGCAATCAGCGCGGATGTGTTGGTGTGAACGCTGCTGGTCATGGGTCTTCGTTCCCCGAGGATTTCTAGGGGGACGGTATCGACCGAGTCGTATGCGTATGGTTAACGCGCGCTAACCACGATATCCGCCTCGACCAGCGGTCGGGCGGTTCGGCGCTCTTGATGACCCTCGGGATTCAGGCCCGGGTGTCGATCACCGCTCCTGCGGCGTAGCCGGATTGATCTCCGATGCGGGCAACCTCATCGCGAGGCAGCTGTCGGACGACCTCTCCGGTCTCGCGGTCCAGGATCTTGTAGACGAACGCGCCCTTGGCGGCGCCCTCCTCGATCACCAGACGGTAACGCGCGAGGCGTTCGGCTTCCTCTGACGGTCCCGGATCCGCAAAATCGCCCGATGCGGACGACGATGTGGCGGCGACCACCGGAAACGAAGCGCGGCTTATCTTTGCATGTGCATCCATCCCTCATTCGCCGGTCATCAGGCCGGCGCCTCCCGATAGGCGGGAAGACGGAGGGAGCGCCCGTGGACGCTCCCTCCCCGTTCCTGGATTAGCGGAACAGTCCCAGCAGCATGGAAGTCGAGGAGTTGGCGATCGACAGCGCCTGCACACCCAGCTGTTGCTTGGTCTGCAGAGCGGTGAGTCGCGCGCTCTCCTTGGCCAGGTCAGCGTCAACCAGGTTGCCGATACCGGCTTCCAGGCTGTCCTGCAGCTTGCCCACGAAGGACAGGTGGGTGCCCAGCGCCTTGGAGCTGGTGCCCATCCGGGCCAGCGAGGCCGAGACGTTGGCGATGGAAGCGTCCACCAGAGCGAGCGAATCCGTCGCGTCGGTCGTGGTGGTGATGCTGTCCGCGGCGCCCAAGGTGACGATCGAGCCGCTGAGGCTCATGTCCTCACCAGCCACGTCGATGGTCGAGGTGCCGTCGGCCGAGGCCAGGGCCTTGTAGCCACCCGTCAGCGAGCCATCCAGCAGGTTGGCGCCGTTGAACGAGGCGTTCTCGATCACGGAGGTGATCTGGTCGCGGATCGAATCGAAATCCTCGGCCAGGGCGCTCCGCGACGCCGTCGTCAGGGTCTCGTCGGTCGCGGCCAGAGCCTTCTCTTTCAGCTGCAGCAGCAGATCGGAGATGGATTCGCCGGCGGCCATGGCCACATCGACGGTCGACTGACCGCGTTGCAGGCTTTCCTTGACGGTGTTCAGGGCGCCCATTTCGGCGCGCTGGTTCTGGGCGATGGCCCAGATGGCTCCATTGTCCTTGGCCGAATTGACCTTCTTGCCGGTGTTGATCCGGTTTTGAACGGTATTCAGCTCGGAATTGGTTTGCGAGAGGTTCTGCAGGGCGACCATAGCGCCCACGTTGGTGTTCACGCTGTTCAGCATGACGCGTCCTTTTCTTTCAAGGTGTCCGACGTCATTTTGACTGCCGGGAGCATTTTGCTCAGGCTCATTGAAGCAAGGGGCGGGCCAGTTTGAGCGCTTTGCGACAGCAATCAAACCACTGAAATCACAGCGTTATAGGTTGATTTACCACGCCCCGAACCCTGCACATTTTGCCGGTTCGCCGCCTGGCCCTGCAGATTTTGCCTGCCGCCCGGCATGATTTGCCGCTCATGGGCCTGGCGCTGCGCCCATGGCCTCCAGCGTCTCCACCGCCAGCCGCCGCGCCAGGTCGCATTCCACCAGTTGGCGTCCCCTCAGGATGTAGGCGGCCTCCAGATCCGCCCAGGTCGGCGCCTCAGCCAGGGTCGCGATCGGACAGGCCCGGGTCGCCGCTTCCGGCAGGGGCGGCGGCGGCTGGACCGGCGCAGGCGCCGGGCGCCAGCTCGCACAGGCGGCGGTCATGCTCGCGCAGGCGATCAGCGCGATCGGGATCAAGCGGTGTGGACGCATCGGGCGCGCTCCGGGCTTCATGGATGACGGGATCGGTCAGGTCTCGCAGTTCGATCACCTGACGGTGGACGGTCTCGACGCGGCGCGCCTGCGCGGTCAGCGCCTCGATGTGTGCGGCCTGGGCGGCGGCCTCGGCGGCCAGGCGGTCGCGCTGGTCGATCACCCGCTCCAGCCGCCGTTCGTCGGACCAGGGCAGCCAGGACCACAGCCGGTCCCACTGATGCGCGGCCAGGGCGACCGCCGCGATGATCGCCAGCACGACCGCCACGATCTTCACCCACCCGGGAATCAGCGTCCGGCCGGGAAACATCTGGATCATGGCGTCACCTCCAGCACGCTGAACGCGCCGCCGCTGATCCGCTCCCGAAAGGCCCGCGGCAGGACGATGCACCCGGACGATGCGTCGCCGGTCGCGTTGTCGCCGTGGATCTGGAAGGCGCTGCGTCCATGGGCGTCATGGCCGATGGGCGTCAGGTCCATGATGTGCGGGCCGGTCCGCGTGCTGGTGCGCGGCAGTGCGATGCGCCAGCGCCCGGCCGGGATGGGCCCGACGCCGCGCACCGCCTCCATGGCCGGGTTGTTCCGCCCCTCCCCGCGCCCCGAATAGCCCCGCGCCACCCAGCGGCCGTCGAAATAGAGCGCGCCTTCGGACTGGTCCCACGACCATCCCATGGGCCGTTTCGGTCGGGGGGCGGCATGGCAGCGGCCATATCCCTCGACCAGCCCGTCGAATGCGGCCTGCGACAGCGGCCCCCAGACCCCGTCCAGATCACCGGAGTAAAGCCCCAGGCTCCCCAGCGTCTCCTGCAGTGCGCGCGCGTCCGGGGCCCTCATGCCCGCCCCCGCCAGGCGGCCAGCCCCGCCACGATGGCCTGGGCCGAAGGCGCGACGATGTAGAGGGTCTCGCGCCAGGCGTCGCGCACGATCAGCGCCACCGCCACCCACATCAGCTCCCGCGGCGCCTCCAGCCGCCACACCAGCACCGCCAGCAGGCCCAGCCCCGCCACCGTGGCCGCATAGGTATAGAGCCGGCGGAACCGCCAATCCCCTTCGGGCTGTGGATCGCGCTCCATCAGACCACCCCCGCCTGGCCGAGGTAGGCCGCCAGCGCCCCGTGCAGCGCCGCCACCTGGCCCGCGTCCAGATCCTGGCCCAGCCAGGCCGCCGCCAGGATTCCGTTGTGGAAATTGCCCAACCGCCGCAACAGGCCGGTCGACCCACCCGCATAGCCGGTGAAGGCGCTGGCCGGCGCCCCGATCAGCACCCCGTCGTGATAGCCGGACACATGGGTCGTGCCGGTGCGGCTGACGCAGAAATGGCCCGTCACGGCGGGCGCCGCGCCGAACACGGCCAGGGCGCCGGTCCCCACCCGCGCGCTGAAATTGCCGGTCGTCGGGCTGATCGCCATGGACAGGGTCTCGTCGCCGTCCACCGGCCCCAGCGGGAACTGGCTGGTCCCCGGCGATGGATTGGCCGCCACCCAGACGCCGGCCGCGAGCCCGGTCCCGCCGTCCGCCAGCGCCGAGGCGCTCAGACCTGTGTCCAGCCAGGCGTCCACGCCGTCACCCGACCAGCCGAGGTCCGCCGTGAAGGCGGGACCGTTCATGGGCGTCAGGTCGTACAGCCCCGGCGTTTTCAGATTCAGCCGCCCCGCCTGTTCATGGTGAGCCGCCGTCACATAGAGCGCGCACAGCCGCGCCCAGACCCCGGCGGCCTCCAGCGCGCTGATCAAGTCGTCGATCAGGAACGCCCGCACCCGCCCCGGCGGGGTTTCGAAGGCCGTCAGCACATCCTGGGTCGCGGGCCGCAGCAACGCGTCCATCACCGGAAAGCCCAGCCGCCCGGTCTGACGATCGATTCGCACAGCCTCGCGCCACACGGCCCCGTCGGGCGACACCTTCAGCACCAGATCGTCGTCGCCGATCAGTCCGATCTCGGCCCGCCCGGACCAGCCCGACTGGAACACCAGCGACAGCGTCTTCGCCCCGTCCGCCTTGTTCAGCACAGAGCGCAGGTCGCCGGTGCCGCCCTCCCCCTCGGTCCGCGCGGTCCACAGCGCGCTGTTCAGCTTGGCGGCGAAGGCGTTGGTCTCGTCGGAGGCCGTGCCGACGCCCAGCCCTTCCAGATTATCCAGCCGATCAGGGCTCTCGCGCACATCGGTCCAGCCGGCCTCGCCCAGCAGGACCAGCCGCTGTTCATCCGCCACGAAGGCCCGCAGACCCGGCGGCGGCGCGATCGCTGTCCAGCCGCCCGCCTCGAACCGCGCCAGCGCGCCCGGCGTCATCGCCGACCAGGCCGCGCCGGTCGCGCCGTCGGGCAGGATATAGAGCGCGCCGTCGTCCGGCGCCGCCGGCTGTTCGCTGATGGACCGGCTGACCACCGCGCACTGGACCAGGGCGTCCAGCCGCGTCAGGGCCTCGTTCAGGGTCACATGTTTCTGCATCTGCCCGGCCTGCAGATAGGGCAGGTCCAGCCTCGCGCTGGACTGGGATTCGGCTGGGATCACGCTCGCGCCTCCATGATGGATCGTGAGCGTCAGTGTGCGGGCGCGGCGAACACGTGCGGCGAAATGGGCCTCTCGCGAGGCCCGACCCCTTGTGCGTCAATGAAGTGGGCTCGAAAAATGCGGGATTAAGGCGCGCTGTTTCGGCCCGGCTTGACGGGCCGGGCGCCCGCGGCCCATCACTCGCGCCGTGAAAAGCCTCAGCCCAGATTTCCCCGTCCCGTCCCTCGCCGACTGGCGCGCCCTCGCCGAGAAGGGCCTGAAAGGCGCGCCGTTCGAGACCCTGATCGGCCGCACCGCCGATGGTCTGGCGATCCAGCCGCTCTACGCCGCCGACCCGGACCGCGCGGTCCTGCGCGCCCGCCCCGGCCTGTCCGGCGACCGCGACCGCCCGTGGGATCTGCGCACCCTCATCGACCACCCAGAGCCCGCCCGCGCCAACGCCCTGGCCCATGACGCCCTGACCAGCGGCGCCGCCTCGTTGCTGCTGCGGCTCGATCCGGCGGGCGAGGCCGGCGTGGCCGTGGGCTCGCAGGACGATCTGGCCCGCGCCCTCGACGGCGTCCTGCTGGATCTGGCCCCCGTGGCGCTGGACGCAGGCTTCATGGGCGCCGAGGCCGCCAACTGGCTGGCCGTGCTGGCCAAGGGCGCGCCCGAGGCCCCCCTCGCCTTCCATCTGGACCCCCTGTCCGCCTTCGCCCGCGAAGGCCGCAGCGCCGGACCCGTCGCCGCCCACGTCAACGCCGCCGCCCAGGCCGGCGCCCGCCACGCCGGGGCCTATCCCCGCGCCAGCCTGTTCCTCGCCTCGGGCCGCTTCGTGCACGAAGCCGGCGGGACCGAGGCCCAGGAGCTGGGCGCCATGGCCGCCGCCGTGGTCGCCTATCTGCGCGCGCTGGAAGCCGCAGGCATCGCCCCCGCCGACGGCTTGAAGCGCATCGTTCTGGGCCTGTCCGCCGACGCCCGCTATCCGGTGCAGATCGCCAAGCTGCGCGCCGCCCGCGCCATCTGGGCCCGCATCGCCGGGGCCTGCGGTTCGGACGCCCCTGCCGTGATCGAGCTCCACTCCTCGGCCCGCATGCTGGCCGACCGCGGCGTGCACAACAATCTGCTGCGCCTGACCGCCGCCGCCTTCGCCGGGGCCGTGGGCGGCGCCCAGGCCGTGGTGCTCGACTCCTTCACCGCGCCGCTGGGCGGCGACAATCCCCTGTCCCGCCGTCAGGCCCGCAACACCCAGCTGATCCTGATGGAGGAGAGCCATCTGGGGCGCGTCGCCGACCCGGCGGGCGGCGCCTTCTTCTTCGAGCAGCTGACCGACGATCTGGCCCGCGCGGGCTGGACCCGCTTCCAGGCCATCGAAGCCGAAGGCGGCCTCGCCGCCGCCCTCCTGTCCGGCTCGCTGACCGACGACGTGGCCGGGGCGCGCGAGGCCCTGATCGCCTCGGCCCGCGACGGCTCCGCCCCCATCCTTGGCGTCAGCCTTTATCCCGCCGACGAAGACCCCGTGACCATCGACCCGCGCCCCGCCCACGCGGTCCCCGCGCCGGATGTGCGTCAGGCGGGCGCCGACGACGCCTGCAAGGCCATGCCCCCCATCCGCCTGTCCGACCATGTGGAGGCGCACCCGTGAGCCTGCCCGACTTCACCACCCTGGCCTTCGACCAGACCGGAACGCCCGCCCCCGTCGAGGGCGCCGGATGGCCCACGCCCGAGAAGATCACCGTCGATCCGGCCTACGGCGCCGCTGCGCTCGAGGGGCTCGATTTCGTCCACGGCCTGCCCGGCGTCGCGCCCTATCTGCGCGCGCTGGAAGCCGCAGGCATCGCCCCCGCCGACGGCTTGAAGCGCATCGTTCTGGGCCTGTCCGCCGACGCCCGCTATCCGGTGCAGATCGCCAAGCTGCGCGCCGCCCGCGCCGTCTGGGCGCGCAGCGCCGGGGCCTGCGGTTCGGACGCCCC
>SXGT01320071.1_pt1 | contig 11303 bp, 8 predicted proteins | sample 3176221 | NCBI WGS metagenome assembly SXGT01 (sample SAMN11356862, study PRJNA531348) | freshwater metagenome | isolation source: freshwater sample F1-120 | place: China: Fuxian Lake, Yuxi | collected 2017-12-25
GTCGTCGGTTCGAATCCGACCGCGGCCTGTTTTTCAGCCTCTTCACCTGCCTCGCCCCGCGCGAGGCTTCGCGGTTTGCCTTGCGCCTGCTGCCGCTTCGTCCGTGTGGAGGATTCGACGGGTTCAATGCCCGTACACCAGCCGCTGCCGGCTTAGCAGGCCCAAGGAAAACACCGTGGAACCCAACGAATCCGCCATTCCGCGCGAGCCCATGCGCCGCATGCAACTGGGCTATCTCTACCTGCCCCCCTACCGCGTGCAGGGTCTGTCCATCGCCGGCGAAGAGTCCGTCGTGCAGATTCCTGAGCTCGATGTCTGCTTCGACATCGGCCTGGCGCCGCGCCCGGCGCTCACCAGCAAGTACGTCGCCCTGACCCATGGCCACATGGATCACTCCGCGGGCATTTCGTACTACTTCTCGCAGCGCAATTTCCAGGGCATGGGCACCGGCACCATCGTCTGCCCCAAGGAACTGGAGCAGCCGATCCATCGCCTGATGACCGCGTGGGTGGATATCGAGGCGCAGCGCACGCCGTACAACGTGATCGCGCTGGCGCCCGATGCGGAGATCGAGGTGAAGAACAATATTTTCCTGCGCGCTTTCGCCACCAAGCACACCGTGCCGTCGCTGGGCTTTGTGGTGATCGAGCGGCGCAGCAAGCTGAAGCCGGAACTGATCGGCCTGCCGCAGGAAAAACTCATCGAACTGAAAAACTCAGGCCAGCCCATCACGATGACGCTGGAAGTGCCGCTGGTGTGCTACACCGGCGACACCATGTGGGGCGAGCACTTCGATCGCCCGCTGGGCGTCGTTGAGGAAGCAGCCCTCCGTAACCTCGATCTCCAGCGCCTGCCCCTGTACATCGTGGCGAGCGAGCGCAGCACCGAGGGTGCGCACGAAGTCATCGCGCATGAGCTGCCGCGGCGAGATGTTGATGCTCACCTTGAGATGGCCAAGGCCTCGCTCACGCCAGGCGCGCAGCTGCAGCAGCGACTGCTCCAGCACCCAGTTGCCGATGTCGATGATCAGCCCCGACTCCTCGGCGATCGGGATGAACACGTTGGGCGACACGAGGCCGAAGCGCGCCGAGTTCCAGCGCAGCAACGCCTCGACGCTCGCGACCGCACCGCCGCCGATGCGCACGCGCGGCTGGAACGCGAGCCACAGCTCGCCGTGTGCGATCGCCGTGCGCAGCGCCTGCTCGAGCTCGAGCCGGTTGCGCGCCTGATCGTTCATGTCATGGCGGTAGAAACGCACGGCGTTGCGTCCGGCAGCCTTTGCCGCATACATCGCCGCATCGGCATGCTCGAGCAGTTCGCCTGCCGTGCCGCCGTCATCGGGAAACAGGCAGACGCCGATGCTGCAGCTCGCCCTGACCTCGACGCCGTCGATGGTCAGCGGCGCGCTCACGGCCTGCATCAGCTTCTGGGCCACGCGGGCAGCATCCTGGGCCCTCCGCACCGGTTCGAGCAGCACCACGAACTCGTCGCCACCCCAGCGTCCGGCGACGTCGGACTCGCGTACCGCAGCCCGTAACCGGCCAGCGACCGTCTTCAGCAGGATGTCGCCGCCGGCGTGCCCGAGCGAGTCGTTCACCTGCTTGAAGCCATCGAGGTCGATGAACAGCAACGCCAGCTCGTGGCGCAGGCGGCGCGCCTGGGCGAGTGCGATTCCGAGACGCTCCTGCATGTACCAGCGGTTCGCAAGGCCCGTGAGCGTGTCGAAGTTCGCCAGCCGCCGGAGGCGCGCCTCGGTCTCCTTGCGTTCACCGATGTCGGTGATGACAAGCACGTGGTGCGTGACACCGCCAGCGCGATCCTTGAGGCAGGAGAACGAGACCCAGGCATCGACGGCGCGGTGGCCGTTCGTGCAATCGAAGCGCAGCTCTCCCTGCCAGGCGCCGCGCGAAAACGAACTCGAGACGGCATCGGCCCAGGCCGGGAAGTTGGCCGCATCGATCTGGGACAGCCACTCCACGCCCTGCAGCGACTCGCGCGGACGACCGACGAGGTCGACGAAGGCACGGTTCACGTCGACGATGCGGCCATCGGGATCGAGCACGCACATGCCGTCGCTGGTGTCGTCGAAGGCGCGCGCGAGAAGCGACAGGTCGCGCTGCTGCGCCTTGACGGCGGTGACATCCGTCGTGGTGCCGACGATCACCAGCGCCATGCCCCGCGCATCGCGTTCCACCGCGCGGCCGCGTTCGGCAAGCCATCGCCAGTCACCGTCAACCCAGTTGCGGTATTCGACCTCGTAGCGTTCGGTGATGCCGAAGAGGTGGTCGTGCCAGGCCCGCACCACGGCGATGCGATCGTGCTCATGGATGCGCGAGCGACGATCCATCAGCAGCTCGCGCGCGACCGTCGGCGCCCCGTCCGGGGACGCAAACGAGCGGCCCTCGAACAGGTCGTCCACACCGGCCCATTCCCAGGTCTCGACGTCGTTGCTCCACAGCGCGAGCTGCAGGCGACGTTCGCTCGCCTGGGCGCCGGCCAGCGCGGCGCGCGCGCGCTGCAGTTGACGCCGCAACTGCCTGACCATGCCGTTGTCTCGCATGCCGCTGCCCTTGTCGGTGCCCATCGTCGCCACCTAGTGCAGCACGCGCGCGAGGAGGAAGCGGACGCACTGCACGCCGCCGACGAGGGTGTCGCCACGTGCGACCCGGACCTGCTCGCCGAAGTGCAGCGCCGCGCCGTCGATCAGGCCCGCGGCCAGGTCAGCCAGACCACGCTCCGAGACGTAATCGAGCTGCAGGTGCTCGTCGTCGATGCGGGTGCAGGTGAAGCTCGGCAGCCTTGCGTTGGCGTAGAGCTTGCGCACCTCGACGTGCACCACACCGTCAAGCCGCTCGAGCAGCGAGAACAGGTCGAGGCCGGGATCCGAGAAGAACTGCGGATGCCCAGCCTGCAGGCGCGCGAACAGGTGCCGGCCGAAGGACTGCAGCAGCACTCCCGGTTCGGCCCCCGTCTCCCGGCACAGGCTCAGCAGCAGCTGCTGCAGCTCCGCGAACGGGTAGTAGCCCACCGCCGTGTAGGCAGCCTCGTGCCCGAGGGCGGCCTCCTCGATCACCCGATCGAGCACCTCGATGCCGAAGCGCGCCTCGACGAGATCGACGAATTCGGTGAACACCATGCCAAGCATCCGTGCCCTGCCTCCGCCATCCATGGGAACAATCAAGATAGTCCACGCGCCCACGGGTGGCTGCTCTGGCGATGCGTGGGGGGCTGTGGCTTGACAGTACAGGCAGCCGGCGGCCAAGGTCCGCCGGCATCACGCGCGATGCGTCGCGCCAGCAACCGAACCGTTTCGATCGAGGGAGGGAATGACATGGGCCTGACGATCATCGACCACGTGGTCATCCGCGTGAAGGACATCGACGAAGGCATCCGCACCTACCAGGACCAGCTGGGCCTCGCCCTCAGCCGGCGCGCCGAGACCCAGGGCATCGGCAAGCAGGCGTTCTTCGACCTCCCGGACGGCGGCTTCATCGAACTCGTCGCGCCGCTGTCGGCCGACAGCGCGGTGGGCAAGGCGATCGAGAAGAACGGCGAGGGCGTGCACACCATCGCGTTCGCGGTGAAGGACCTCGACGGCACGGTTGCCGGCATGAAGGAACGCGGCGCGAGCATCATCGGCGGCGGCCCGATGCAGTTCGTGCACCCGAAGTCGAGCCACGGCGTGCTGCTGCAACTGTTCGAGAAGAAGGCCTGACGCCTCGCGACCAGCCGCTTCGCAGTGTGCTGCCCGGCGCCGGGCTGCCGCGCCCGGCAGCCGTGCGCTCAGCGATCCCAGATGGAACGGAAGCCCTCGCCGCCGCCCAACAGTTCCATCGGGCTGCGCTTGTCGATGTGGCCGATGAGGTCGCGATAGGGCTGGTAGCCCATGAGTGCCTGCACACGCGGCGGAAAGCTGCGCGCGAGCGCCCTGGGCACACCGAGCTGCTGGTTCTCCTGCTGCCGGATGAATCCGGCGCAGTAGTTCATCGCGATGCCGCTGCGGCGCAGGCTGCTGCAGTTGGCGCCGCCGCCGTGCCAGAGCGAGCCGTTCCACACGAGCACACTGCCGCGCGCCATCGTCGCCGGGATCGTGTCGTGGTGCCGCCCGTACTCCGGGCTGTCGCGCAGGTGACTGCCCGGGACCAGACGCGTGGCGCCGTTCTCCTCCGTGAAGTCCGTGATCGCCCACATCGAGTTGCAGACGATCGGCGGATGCGGCTTGGGCAGCGGGATCGCCTGGTCATCCGCATGGATTGGCTGCGCATCCTCGCCGGGATCGATCGCGATGGAAGACAGCGACGAGATCAGGCAGCCGGCATCGAGCACGCGCTCGATGATCGGCAGCACGTTCGCGTGTGCCGGCACCGCAACGAAGGGCCCGGCATGGGCGAGCAGGTTGTAGATGCGCACGGTGTGCTCGCCCTCGAAAAGGTTCGCACCTGGGCGCACGCGCAGGCGCTGCTCGATGGCGATGAGGGCGGCCGCAAGCGCATCGACGAGCGCCGGTTCGATTGCGTCCTCCACCACGCTGAAACCCTGCGCCGCAATGGCCGAGACGTGGTCGTCGATCTCATGGGCGGTCAGGGTGCGCACGGGCAAGGACTCTTCGCCAGCAGGAAACGGCAGCCGCGATGCAACCATATGCCTGCCATGCGTGCCATGACCTTCGAGCCGGCAACGCCGTGCATGGACTCGCGCGCAACTCGCGTGCAGGGTTGTGCCGGGCCACGGCCAGCCACGGCAACGCGGATGGCGTGAGCCGGCGATGCGCTCGAGAAGCACCGGAGAAGGAGGAATCGTGGAGATGCACGACATCATCGTGGTTGGCGCCGGCAGCGCCGGCTGTGCGATCGCCGCCCGGGCCAGCGAGGATGCGCAGCGCACGGTGCTGCTGCTCGAGGCCGGGCCAGACTACGGCGATGTCTCGAACACGCCGCCCGACCTCCTGAACGGCCGGAACAACTCCTACCGCGCTCATGACTGGGGCCTCAGTTACCAGCCCACGCGTGGCCGCGACGTGCCTTTCCCGCGCGGCCGCGTGACGGGTGGCTCGAGCGCCGTCAACACCACCATCGCCTTGCGCGGCATGCCCGAGGACTACGACGAGTGGGCGAGCCAGGGCAATCCCGAGTGGACCTGGCAGCGCGTGCTGCCGGCATTCAACCGGCTGGAGCGAGACCTCGACTTCGGCGATCGCAGCTGCCACGGTGATTCGGGGCCGATCACCATCAGGCGCCATCGCGACGATGAACTGACGGCGCCCCAGGCCGCCTTCCTGCACGCGGCCCGCGCCCTCGGCTATCCGGACTGCCCGGATGCCAACGAACCCTGGGGCTGGGGCTCGGGCCCGCACCCGATGAACAAGCTGGGTGGCATGCGGGTCTCCTGCGCGATGGGCTATCTCGCCCCGGCACGCGCGCGCCCGAACCTGCACATCCGTGCGAACAGCACCGTGCTGCGCGTGCTCATCGAGGGCCACCGCTGCACCGGCGTGGTCGTGCGCATGGCGAATGGCGACATCGAGACGCTGCATGCGCGGCTCGTGGTGCTTGCAGGCGGCGCGATCATGTCGCCGGCCATCCTCATGCGCTCGGGCATCGGCCCCCGAGAGCATCTCGAGGCGCTGTCGATTCCGCTGGTGCGCCACGTGCCCGGCGTCGGCCAGAACCTCTCGGACCATCCCGCGCTGTCGGTCGCCTGTGTGGCGAAGGACCCGGCAATCATCGACTTCGACCTGCCGATCATCCAGACGATCCTGCGTTACACGGGTGCGGGCTCGGCGCAACGCAACGACCTGCAGATCGAGATGCTGAGCTTTGCCGGCCGTCGCGGCGAAAACACCTTCGGCATCGCTGCAGTGCTCGAATACCAGCACGGGCGTGGTGAGTTGCGCCTCGCCTCCGGCGATCCCGACGTGGCGCCGATCATCGACAATCGCTTCTGCGAGGACGAGCGCGACCTCGCGAGCCTGGTGCAGTGCTACAAGGACGCGCTCGCCTTCACCCAGGTCGAACCCATTGCCGGCATGATCGAGCGCGTCGCATTCCCGCGAGCGGCTGCCGCCGGCGGTGCGACCGGCAAGCACAATGCGGCCACGCTCGGTCTCACGGACGACGACATCGCGGCGCTCTGCCGCAAGTTCGCGGGCAGCGGCTACCACCCCTGCGGCACCGCGAAGATGGGGCCTGCGCTCGACGCCTACGCCGTGGTGAACCAGTACGGGCAGTGCCACGCGATCGAGCAGCTGGTCGTGGCAGATGCCTCGATCATGCCCGGCGTGCCGCGTGCCAACACCAACCTCACGTGCATCATGATCGGCGAGAAGGTCGGCGAGTGGCTGCGCACGCGTCCCGCCGTCTACGGACTCTGATCCCGCACATCTTCCTGCCGCAAACGCACTGCCGCAAACGAACTGACGCAAACGCACTGACCCGACGGACGCTGCCATGACCATCGACCTGATCATCCGCAATGCACGCGTGCTCGACGGCAATGGCGGCCCCGCCGTCATGGCCGATGTCGAGGTCGACGACGGCCGCATCCGCAGCATCGGCACCGCCACGGCAACGGCACGCACGGAGATCGACGCCACCGGCATGCACCTCGCGCCCGGCTTCATCGACGTGCACTCCCACGACGACGGCGCCTTCATCCGCCATCCCGAGATGGCGTTCAAGCTGGCCCAGGGCGTCACGACCTGCGTGTGCGGCAACTGCGGCTTCAGCGCGATCCCTGCCGTTCCGGGTGCGGACCAGGCGAGTGCCAGCGGCGGCATCCTCGCAGGTTTGCAGGGTTCGTTCACCGACCTCGACGGCTACTTCGCAGAGGCGAGTGCGAAGTCGCCTGCCATCAACAACATCATGCTCGTGGGCCACAACACCGTGCGCACGCTGGTGATGGGCTTCGAACAGCGCAAGCCCACGGCCATCGAGCTCGCCGACATGCGCGCCCATGTCACGCGGGCCTTCGAGCAGGGTGCATGCGGTTTCTCCACCGGCCTGATCTATCGCCCCGGGCGCTGGAGCGAGACCGAGGAAGTGATCGAGCTCGCACGGCTGGCGAAGGACTTCGACGCGCTCTACACCACGCACATGCGCAACGAGGGTGACAAGCTGCTGGAGGCCGTGGACGAGACGCTGCGCATCGGCCGCGAGGCCGGGGTGCACGCGCACATCTCGCATCACAAGTCGGCCGCGCGGCAGAACTGGGGCAAGGTCGGCCTGTCGCTCGCGAAGGTCGACGCGGCGCGCGCGGCCGGGCAGCGCGTGACGCTCGACGTCTACCCCTATACCGCCGGCAGCGGGCGGATGATCGAGTACTTCAATCTCGAGCGGGTAGACCGGAACCTCGCCGAGGTCATCCGCATCGCCAGTTGCCCGGCCTTCCGCGAGTTCGAGGGCCGGATGCTGGTGGACATCGCGGCCGAGCGCGGCATCGACGTCACCGAGGCCGTGAAGCTCGTGCTCACGGCGCCCGGCGGCGACCGCACCATCTGCATCCAGTTCATCATCGACGAGGCCGATGTCGAGACCAACCTGCGCTACCGCGACATGATGGTAGGCAGCGACGGCATCCCGGACCTGCGCGGCAAGCCGCATCCGCGGCTGTTCGGCACCTTCCCGCGCATCCTCGGCGAGTACGTGCGCAAGCGCGGCGTGCTGACCCTCGAGGAAGCCGTCCGGCGCATGACCTCGGTGAGTGCCGACACCTTCGGGCTGGTCGATCGTGGCCGCATCGAGGCCGGGCGCTTCGCCGACCTCGTGCTCTTCGACGCCGACAGGGTGACCGATGCCGCCACCTATGACGATCCGAAGCGCGAACCCGTGGGCGTGAAGCTCGTGGTGGTGAACGGCCGCATCGCATCGCGCGATGGCGAACACACGAACTCCGGTGCCGGGAAGATGCTGCGCTACCGCCGCAGCGCCTGGGGCGAGCCGGGCTGACGCCCATTCGCTTGCCACGGATGCCCAGGCGGAGACAGGGACCACCGCCGCGCACGCCGCTGCAGGACGCGATCGTGGCGCGCGCAGTCAGGTTCAGATCTGCAGTCGCTCGCCATCCGGGGCCGGCGGTGCCACAGGCGTGCGTGGCTTCGCGGGCGCAGGTGCAGTTGGGGGAGCAGGCGATGGAGCAGGTGTTGCCGGAGCAGACGCAGGCGGCCGCGACGCCGGCTCGTCACGAGCGCCCTTGCGCGCACTGGCGTGGGTCGCGCCGATCCTGCGCGTGTAGGCCTCGACCGCCCTGATCACGACATCCAGCTGGTTCGCCGCGTACTTCGGGTTGACGCTGGCACCGCTGCGATAGAAGCGTGCCACCAGCTGCCGCTCGGCGAGTTCCACCACGATGCGATCCACCACGTCGCGCTTGCGGGTGACGATCACCACGCTGCCATCGGCATCCACGTCTGCCGCATAGCCCACGCGCAGCTGCTCGCGCAGCGCCACCGTGTCGATGCCGGCCGGCAGCGCGAGGGTGCGCTGCTGCACGGGCGCTCGCGTGGCCCGCTCGCGGGCCATCGAGCTCGGTGCCCCGACCAGGCAGACGAGCACGAGCAGCAGTGCCACGCTGCGTCGAGCCGCAGGAGGGCGCACGACCAGGCTCGTCAGGCGACCGTGTGCTGGAACGCGTTCTCGATGCGTTCCGCACGCCGGTGGAAGAACTCGCGCGCATCCGCGTGGGTGTGGATGTACAGCTCGCCACGGCGCATCGAGTCCAGCACGAGCTGCGCCACGGGGCCTGTGGTGAGCGTGCTGCCATTGAGACTGGCGCGCTCTTCCGCCGTATAGGTGCGGTTCGCCTGGCTGCCACCGAGCTCCGCAGGCCGATTGCGGAAGCTCTGGTCGATGTTCGTGCTCACGCGCATCGGGCACAGCACGGAGACGCCGATGCCAGTGCCGCGCAGGTCCTTGTGCAGGCTCTCGGCGAGCGCCACCACGCCCGCCTTTGTCACGTTGTACGGGCCGAGCTCGCGATTGGCCACGAGCCCGGCGAAGCTTGCGGTGAAGAGCACGTGCCCTTCTTCCTTGCGCGCGCCGAGCTCGCGCACCATGCGCGCCACGAAGCACTCCACGCCGTGGATCGGGCCCCACAGGTTCACGTTCACGGACCATTGCCAGTCGGCATGGCTCATGTCCTGGGTGGCGCCAAACACCGCGACGCCGGCGTTGTTGAACAGCACGTGCACGATGCCGAAGTGCGCGAACGCGCGGTCCGCCAACGACTGCACTGCAGCGTGGTCACTGACATCGGTGCGTAGGCCGATCGCCTCGATGCCCTGGGCCGTGAGCGTCGCCACGGCAACATCGAGCGCCTTCTGCTCGATGTCCGCGAGCACGAGCTTCGCACCCTCGCGACCAAGGGCTTCCGCGGTGGCGAAGCCGATGCCGCTCGCACCGCCCGTGATCACGGCCACCTTGCCCCGGAAGTCCTTCATCGGCACTGCGCTCCGCTGGTTCCTGTTGATGCGCTTCGTGAGCCTGCCCAGTCGCCGATCCGCGCCTGCGCGCCAGCCCTCACCGGCACGGCAGCTAGCGCCGCCTTGTCGTGACCACCACCGGCACGGCCGCTAGCGCCGCCGTGCCCATACCATCACCGGCACGGCAGCTAGCACCGCCGTGCCCATACCATCACCGGCACGGCGGCTAGCGCCGCCGTGCCAGGGGCCCGCGTACCAGTTCGCCCGGCAGCGCGCCCGTGTGGACGTTGTTGTCCAGCACGATCTCGCCACCGACCACAGTCGCGCGCAGGCCATCGGCCTTCTGCACGAGGCGCATCGCACCTGCAGGCAGGTCGTTCGTGACGTAGGGCATCTGCGCCTGGATGGTCTTCGGATCGAACACCAGCAGGTCGGCGCGCATGCCTTCGCGAATCAGCCCGCGATCGTGCAGGCCCCAGGCCGTCGCGGTGTCGTAGGTCAGCATGCGCACGCCTTCCTCGAGCGTCAGCGCCTCCTTCTCGCGCACCCAGTGGCTCAGCACGTGGGTCTGCAGCGACGAATCCATGATCTGCGCCACGTGCGCACCGGAGTCCGAGAAGGTCACCAGCGAGCGCGGGTGCTTCATCATCTCCAGCGCCGCATCCTGATCCTCGTTCGCGATCGGCTGGCGGAAGAACGCCACCATGTCGCGCTCCAGCGCGAGGTCGATCATGAGCTCCACGGGATGCACGCCGCGTTCGCGCGCGAGGTCCGACATGCGGATGTCCACGCCCGGCTTGTCCATGAACCACACCCAGTCCCACTCGGGCGGGCGCGCCTCGGCACCCACCACACGCGGTCCTTTGTAGGGCTGGCTCGCGACCTCCACGAGGCGTGCCTTCAATGCGGGATCGCGCAGCAACACCTTCTGCTCGGCGAGCGGCTTTGCGCGCAGGTCCTTCCACACGTCCCAGTTGTCGAACGGCAGGTGCGCCTCGAAGGACAGCAGCGTGGACAGCGAACGGCTGTGCGCCTGCGCGTACATGCGACCGCCTTCGGCTGCCGTTTCGTCGAGCAGGTCGTAGTAGGGCCGCCACAGGTCAGGTGCCACGCGCACGGAGAACATGCCGAACATCAGCGGCCGGCCGGACTCGATGGCCAGGCGCTTCAGGCGCCCGAAGTATTCGCGCTGGCGCTCGGGATCTCGCCCGGGGGCCTCGCCGGCGAGTTCGAACACGCCTGCGCCCATCTCGCCCATCGCCTTCACCAGCGTCTCGACCTCCTGCCAGTTCGCCACGCGACTGGCCACCGGGCGGTCGTCCGCCGTGGTGTGGTTGAAGGTGCGCGAGGTGGAGAAACCCATGGCGCCGGCACGCATCGCGTCCTGCACCGCGCGGGTCATGCGCGCAAGGTCCTGCTCGGTCGCCTGGTCGCTGAACGCACGCTCGCCCATCACGTAGGTGCGCAGCGCGGAGTGACCGATGTAGCCGCCGTAATTGATGCCCTTGGGCAGCGCGTCGATGACGTCCAGGTACTCCGGGAAGGTCTCCCAGGTCCAGTTGATGCCGGCCAGCAGCGATTCCCTCGGCAGGTCTTCCGCGCGCTCGAGGTTGCGGAACACGAGGTCGGTGTCCTTCGGGCCGCAGGGCGCCAGCGTGAAGCCGCAGTTGCCCATGGTGGCCGTGGTCACGCCGTGGTAGCAGGAGCAGGAGCCCAGCGGATCCCAGAAGATCTGGGCGTCCATGTGCGTGTGGCCATCCACGAAGCCGGGCGACACGACATGCCCTTCGGCGTCGAGCACCTGGCGGGCGCGGGTGCTGATGCGGCCGATGTCGACGATCACGCCGTCGCGGCTGCCGACGTCGGCGCGATAGCGGGCGCCACCCGA
>SXGT01126705.1_pt1 | contig 11299 bp, 7 predicted proteins | sample 3176221 | NCBI WGS metagenome assembly SXGT01 (sample SAMN11356862, study PRJNA531348) | freshwater metagenome | isolation source: freshwater sample F1-120 | place: China: Fuxian Lake, Yuxi | collected 2017-12-25
CTGGCCCTACGGCCTCGGCGCGTGGTGGCGCAACCGCGCGTTCGACCGCGGCCGGCGCGCGGTTCATCGCGCGGCCGTACCCGTGGTCAGCGTCGGCAACCTGACGCTAGGGGGCACCGGCAAGACGCCGTGCGTCGAATGGGTCGCGCGGTTCTTCCGCGACCGCGACGTACAGGTGGCGATTGTGAGCCGCGGGTACGGGGTCGAACACGGGCGCAACGACGAAGCGATGGTTCTGGAAGAGAACCTGCCCGACGTGCCCCACCTGCAAGACCCGGACCGCGTCGCGGCGGCCGAGCGCGCGGTGGAGGAGTTGGAGAGCGAGCTGATCGTGCTCGACGACGGGTTCCAGCACCGCCGGTTGCACCGCGACCTTGATATTGTGCTGATCGACGCGACCCGGCCGCCGGCGCGCGACCACATGTTCCCGCGCGGCACGCTGCGCGAGAGCACCAGCGGCCTGAAGCGCGCGGGCGCGATCCTGCTGACGCGCTGCGACCAGGTGCCGACGGGCGAGGTGGACGCGATCCGGGCGTGGCTCGCGGCGCGGTGGCCGAACGTGCCGGTTGCCACGACCGAGCACCGGCCCGCGGAACTCGTGGGCTGCGACGGGGCGACCGAGCCGGCCGAATCGCTCGCGGGCCGAACGGTCGGCGCGTTCTGTGGGATCGGCAACCCGGCCGCGTTCCGCAAGACGCTCGAAGCACTCGGGGCGAAGGTGGCGGGCGAGCAGACGTTCCCCGACCACCACGCCTACACACGGGCCGATGTGGACGGGCTGACGCGCTGGGCAGAAACCCTCCCCGCGGGCGCGGCGCTGGTGACGACACAAAAGGACTGGGTGAAACTGCGCGTGCCGGCGCTCGCGGGCCGCCCGCTGTGGGCCGCCCGCGTCGGCCTCGCGTTCCGCGACGGCGAAGGCGCGGTCCGGGAAGCACTCGAACGGATTCAGGTGAGCGGCGCGGCGTAAGCCCGCCGGTACGTTCCCATGACCGACCTCGTTCAACTCGTTCAGGCGCTCGGCACGCCGCGCGTGCTGGTGCTCGGCGACCTGATGCTCGACCGCTACGTGTGGGGCAACGCGGAGCGCATCAGCCAGGAAGCGCCCGTGATCCTGCTGCGCGCCGACAAGCGCGAAGAGCGCCTCGGCGGGGCCAGCAGCGTCGCCACCATGCTTCAGGCACTCGGTGCGAAAACGAGTGTGGTCGGCGTGGTCGGCACCGACGCCGACGGGTTCCGCGCGCGGCACATCCTCACCGATCTGAGCATCGACGCGGAGGGGGTGGTCGCGGACCCGGACCGGCCGACCAGTGTGAAGGAGCGTTACATCGGCCGCGCGCAAGCGAAGCACCCGCAGCAGATGATCCGCGTCGACTACGAGAGCCGCGAGCCGGTGTCGGACGCCATCGAAGCGCGCCTCGCGGACGTGCTCGTGTCCAAGATTCGCGAGACCGACCTCGTCCTCGTGAGCGACTACGACAAGGGGGTGTGTACGCCACGCCTGCTCCGCGCCGCCATCGAAGCGGCAACGGGCAAGGGCGTGCGCGTGATCGCCGACCCCACCCGCGGCGGCGACTACTCGAAGTACCGCGGCTGTTCGAGCATGACCCCGAACCGGCTCGAAGCCGGGCTCGCCACGAACCGCACCATTCGCACCCTCGACGACGCGCTCGCGTCGGCCGCACAGTTGCGCGACACGCTGGGCCTCGAAGCGGGCCTCGTCACGCTCGATAAAGACGGCATGGCGCTGGCCCATCGCGACGGCCGCGGCGCGATCTTTCCTACGCGGCCGCGCGAGGTGTACGACATCACCGGCGCGGGCGACATGGTCATGGCGACGCTCGGCCTCGCCCTGGCCGCGGGCGCGGACTACGACCCGTCCATCCGGCTCGCGAACGTCGCGGGCGGTCTCGAAGTCGAGAAGATCGGCGTCGCCACCGTCTCGCGCGAGGAGATCCTGACCGACCTGCTGCACGCCCCGTTCCGCGCCGCCGAGCGCGTACCCGGCGCGGCGAAGGTGCTGTCGGTCGCCGACCTCGTCAGACAGCTCAAGAGCCGGCGCGAGAAGGGCCAAACGGTCGCCTTCACCAACGGCTGCTTCGACGTGCTGCACGCGGGCCACGTGCAGTACCTCGCCGAGGCCCGGCGGCAGGCCGACTGCCTTGTGGTCGCGGTCAACAGTGACGAGAGCGTGCGCCAGCTCAAGGGGCCGACGCGCCCGCTGAACGCCATCGACGCCCGCGCGCTGGTGCTCGCCGGCCTGCAAGACGTGGACTTCATCACCATCTTCGCCGACGCGACTCCGGCCGCGGTGATCGAGGCCGTACGCCCCGACGTGCTGGTGAAGGGAAGTGACTACCGCAAGAGCGACGTGGTGGGCGCGGAGTTCGTCGAGAGCTACGGCGGGCGCGTCCACCTCGCCGACCTGCGCGACGGCTTCTCCACAACGAACCTGATCGCGCGCATGAAGGCCGCCTAAGCCGCTCGCGGCTTTAGCAACTGAACCAAATGACGAACCGAATCGCGCTGTTTCTGCCGAACTGGATCGGCGACGTCGTCATGGCGACGCCGGCGATCCGGGCCGTGCGCGCGCGGTTCCCCGCGGCGGAACTGGTCGCGGTGTGCAAGCCGTATGTGGCCGACGTGCTCGCGGGCGCGCCGTGGTTCGACGCCACCGTGTTCCTCGCCAAGCGCGAAGTATTCGGGGCGGCGCGCGTGCTGCGCGAAAAACCTCTGGATGCCGCCCTGCTCTTCCCCAACTCGTTCCGGACCGCGCTCGTCGCGCACCTCGCTGGGGCGAAACGCGTCGTCGGCTACGTACGCTACGGCCGCGGGTTCCTGCTCACCGACAAGCTGCACGCGAAGACCGACCCCCGCGGTCGGTTCGTACCCTCACCGGCAATGGACGACTACAACCGGCTGGCGGTCGCGCTCGGCACGCCGGCCCCCGGCACGCACATGGAACTGTTCACGACGCCCGCGGACGAGGCCCGCGCCGCGGACGTGTGGGACCAATTCGTACTGCACCGGTACCCGCGGGTCGTCGTACTGAACAGCGGTGGCGCGTTCGGCGCGGCGAAAGACTGGGGCTGCGACCACTTTGCGCACCTCGCTCGCCAGTTGACCGCGCGCCTCGGCTGCGGGGTGCTGGTCGCGTGCGGGCCGAACGAGCGCGAGGCCGCCCGCCGCATCGCCGACGAGAGCCGCTCGCCGCACGTCTTCTCGCTGAGTGACACCCCGCTGTCACTCGGTCTCACGAAGGCCGTCGTGAAGCGCGCCGACCTGCTGGTGACGACGGACAGCGGCCCGCGCCACTTCGCCGCCGCGTTCGGCAAGCCGGTCGTCGCCCTGTTCGGGCCGACGCACATCGAGTGGACGGAAACCTACTACGCACGCGAAATCCGCTTGCAAAAGAAGCTGCCGTGCGGCCCGTGCCAGCAGCGCGTGTGCCCGCTCGGGCACCACCGGTGCATGCGCGAACTGGCCCCCGCCGACGCCTTCGCCGCGGCGCAGTACCTCCTCGGCGCGGAGGTGCAGCGTGCAGGTTGAGACCGTGACTCGCGAAGCCGCGAGCGGCTTGAAGACCGCGCAGATCGTGTTCGCGCCGGGCGAACCGGGCGGCACGCTGACCGTGCGCCCGGCGTTCGCCGCACGGCTCGCGCGCGTCGGCCTGAACACCGCGAGCGCGTTCCTCGACCTGCCGGGCGAGGTCGTAAGCGGCCACCCGGATCGGCACGTCGTGCGGGTCGAACTGCCCGGCGTCGGCGCGTGCTACTTGAAGCGCCAGCACGTCGTCGGCTGGCGCGAGAAGCTGCGCAACCGGCGCGCCGGGTTCGGCTGGGTGTCGCGGTGCGAGCGCGAAGTTGCGATCTTGCAGCAACTCGACGCGGCCGGGCTGCCCGCACCGCGGTGGGCGGCATTTGGCACGCACCGCGGGCGTGCGTTCCTGCTGGTAGAGGAAGTGCCCGGCGCGACCGACCTGCGCCGGATTCTCAGTGACAACGCGCTGTCACTCACCGACCGCCGACAGCTCGCGACGAACCTGGGGGGCGCGCTCGCCGCAGCCCACACGGCCGGGTTCGCCACACCGGACCTGACCGCGAAGCACGTTCTGGTGAACCGCGAGACGCTCGCGGTCACGTTCCTCGACTGGCAATCGTCGACACGCGGGCGAGTGACCGACGCGCAGCGCGCCAACGCGCTCGGCGCGCTGCACGCCTCGCTCGCGGGCGCGACGAACGCGGACCGTGCAAGGGTGCTTCGCGCGTATCAGGGCGAACAACCGGCAAGCTCAGGCCGCGCCGCTCGCCAGCCGATCCTCCGTGCCGCGGCGCGGCACGCGAAGCGGCGGTCCGTGCGCGACCAACTTTCCGATGCACCGGCGCAGCGGTTGGTGTGGCTCGCGGGCGAAGCGGTGTGTGCGGTGCCGGAAGTCGCGGCTGTGTGGCCGCGGCCCGCGGTTGCGGTGCCCTTCTACGGCTTCGGTGCCGATGGCGCATCGCGCGTGCGATTCGCAGGGCGCGACGCGATCCTCGTGCGCGGCACCACCTCCGCGCCGCTCGGCCGCGTTCGCGCGTGGCTCCGCGCGACGCCCTGGCGCTCGCCGGGCGTTACGGCCGGCCGCGTGCTGTTCCACCTTCAGCGCTACGGCGTGCCCGGCCCGCGGTTGCTCGCCTTCGGCCAGCGGCTCACGAGCGCGACCCGCGCCGAATGGTTCGCTCTGTACGAGCCGCCGCCCGGTGTGGTAGTGCGTGTGTGGCGGCGCACCGCGCCCGCCGTGGAGCGCCGCCGGGCGTTCGATGCAATCGCTGTGTGCCTGAGCAAATTGCACGACGCCGGCTGCGTGCTAACAGACGCAAAGGCCGCGTTCGCACTCGATGGCAACCGCGCGGCGATCGCCGACCCGTGCGCCGTGCGCATCGTGAAGCGGGTCAGCGCCGCGGCGCGGCGGCGCGACCTGCGAAACGTAGCCCGACTTCTGGGAACCGAATGAACGCGACCCCGCGAACGCCGACCAGCCTCACGCGACTCACCCAGCACGGCACCGATCCGGTGTCGTCGATCTGGGCGCGTCTGCGCCGCGGCGTGCGCCTGTTGCGCCGCCAAGCGGACTGGGACCGGTTCGCGGGCGACGGCTGGGCCGAGCGGATCATGGCCGAACCACTCACTGACCGCGAGCACAAAAAGCAGGGCCGATCCATCGGACGCAAGGTGTTCACCGACGACCGCGACACGCTCAGCGTGTACCTGAAGCGGCACTACATGCTGTCGCGCGTCACGGGCCTGCTCGCGACGCTGTTCCCCGGGCGCGCGTGGTCGCCGGGGCTACAGGAGTGGCAGCGCATCTGCTGGGCGCAGGAGCAAGGGTTCCCCGTCGCGCGGCCGGTCGCGGCCGGGCAGTTCGTCGGGCCGTGGGGCCGGCTGCAAGGGTTCCTCGCGGTCGAAGAACTGCACGGCATGTTGCCGCTGCACGAAGCGATCCCGCGCGCGAGCCGCACGCTCGACCCGCGTTCGTTCGCGCGGTGGAAGCGCGGACTGGTCGCGGAACTGGCGCGGCTCGCGCGCGAGTTACACCGCCGTAAGGTGTTCCACAAAGACCTGTACTTCTGCCACTTCTACATCCCCGAAGCGCTCACGCGCGCGGTGCCGGGCGACTGGACGAACCGAGCGTTCATGATCGACTTGCACCGGCTCGCGCGCCACAGCATCACCGGGGCGTGGTGGCAGGTGAAAGACCTCGCGCAGCTCCTGTTCTCGTCCGAGGTCGAAGGCGTGACCGCGCGCGACCGCATGCGGTTCTGGAAGCTGTACCGCCGGGGCTGGCCCAACGACCGCGCGCCGGGCGCGTGGCTCGCACCACTGGTGCGCTGGAAGTGGCGGCTGTACCGGCGGCACAACGAGCGGAAGCCGAGCGCGGTTCCGTACGACAAGCAACGGAGTGCGGCGTAATGGACATCGCATTGTGTTATGAGAGCGTTCTGCCGGCCCGCGGCGGGGCAGAGACGTACATCGGCGACCTGGCGCGGCGGCTGGCGCGCGACGGGCACGCTGTTCACCTGTACGCCTCACGCTGGGACGCAAACTCGCTCCCAGCGGCAACACACTTTCACCGCGTCGAGGCCAAGAGCGGCCCGCGGTTCCTGCGCCCGTGGCGGTTCGGTGCGGCGTGCGAAGAGATGCTGAAGCACGCGCGCCACGACGTGACGATGGGGTTCGACAAGACGTGGGGACAGGACGTGCTATACCCGCAGGGCGGGTTGCACGCGGCCAGCGCCGCGCACAACCGGCTCAAGTTCGCGAACCGGTTCACCCGCGCGCTGGCGGACGCGGGCAAGTGGCTCGACCCGGCCGCGTGGTCGTTCGCGCGCCTCGAACGCAAGCAGTACCTCGGCCCGAACCAGCCCACCGTCATCGTGAACAGCCTGATGGTGCGCGAGCACTTCGAGCGGTTCTACGGCATCCCGCCGGAAGCCGTGCGCGTGGTGCGCAGCGCCATCGACCCGATGCGGTTCGCCGCCGACGACCGCCTGAGGCGGCGGCACGAGGAGCGCAGCCGGTGGATGGTGTTCCCGGAGGAGACGGTCGGGCTGTTCGTCGCGATGAACTACCGACTGAAGGGCCTTTCGCCGCTGCTGAACGCGCTCGCGCTCGTGCCGCGCGACCGGCCGTTCAAGCTCGTGATCGTAGGCCATCCGAAGTACGAGCGCTACCAGAAACAGGCCGAAAAGCTGGGTGTCGCGGACCGCGTGCGGTTCCTCGGCCACCGCGACGACCCGCGCGACTGCTACTTCGCCGCGGACTTCCTCGTTCACCCGACCTTCTACGACCCGTGCTCGCTGGTCGCGCTCGAATCGCTCGCGTGCGGGCTGCCGGTCATCACGTCGCGGTACAACGGCGCGAGTGAACTGCTCTCGCCACCGTCGGACGGCTTCGTCATCAACGACCCGCACGACGCGCAGGGGCTGGCCGCCGCGATGCACCGGTTCACCGACCGCACGTACCGCGCCGAAGCTTCAAGCGCCGCCCGCGTGACTGGCACGCGCTGGACCTTCGAGCACCACTACCAGGGCTTGCTCGACGTGTTCGGCGAAGTGCGGAAGACCAAGCGGGCAGCGTGAGGCGTACAATTTCCTCATGCCAGACGTTGCGATCATCGGTGGCGGGATCATCGGCCTCACCTCTGCGTACCATCTCGCCCGCGGGGGCGCGTCGGTCGCGGTGTACGACCGCGGCGATTTCGGCAAGGAAGCGTCGTGGGCCGGGGCCGGCATTCTCCCGCCGGGCAACCCGGATCGCGCTGCGATGAGTATCGACAAATTGCGCGGCATCGGGTCGCAGCGCTTCGCCGCCTTCAGCGCGGAGCTGCGCGACCTCACCGGCATCGACAACGGCTACCGGCGCTGCGGCGGGATCGAGTTCCTCACGGCCGAAGACGCCGACGTGCCCGGCGTGTGGGCCGCGGAAGGAATCTCCTTCGAGCACTTGAGCGCGAGCGAAGCGCGAAAGCTCGAACCGCTGGGCGAAGCCGAGGGTGAATCGTACTTGATCCCCGGATTCGCGCAGGTGCGAAACCCGTGGCACATGCGGGCGCTCGTCGCCGCGTGCGCGAAGCTCGGCGTGCGGTTGTACCCGAACACCGGCGCGGAACGCTTCGCCGATGGCGCGCTTGTGCTCGCGAACGAGGAGCGCGTGACCGCAGGGCGCTACCTGCTCGCGGCTGGCGCGTGGAGTGCCAACTTGCTTCGCGCGCCGGGTGTGTTCCCCGTGCGTGGCCAGATCGCGCTCTTGCGCGGCGCGTCGTGTTCGCGGGTGTTGATGCTGGGGAAGCGCTACCTCGTGCCGCGCGGCGACGGCCTCACGCTCGTCGGCTCCACCGAGGAACCGGAAGCCGGGTTCGAGAAGCGGACCACACCCGAAGGTGTCGCGGAGCTGCTCGCGTTCGCTAGGCGCACGGTGCCGGCGCTCGCGAGTGCGGCGCTTGAAGCGTCATGGGCCGGGCTGCGGCCCGGCTCGCCGGACGGCTCGCCGTTCATCGGTCCGGTGCCGGGGTGGGACAACGTGTTCGTCGCGGCCGGGCACTTCCGCGCCGGCGTGCAGCTTTCTATTGGCACCGCGCAGGTCGTGTGCGAGTTACTCACGGGGAAACCCACGAGCGTAGCGCTGGAGGCGTTCGCGCTCGACCGCAAGCCGGAAGCGAATGTGAAGAGTGCGTTTCGTTCGTAAGCGAGCGGCGCGGCATGAGCTTGCCGGTGCGACACTTACTCGATTCGCTTTCCGTATTTGAGTTGTGCAGCTACCGGCGGGCTTGCGCCGCGCCGCTCGCTCGCCTTCCTTTCTTGCGCGACAGGCCGATAATACCCTCATGCAACCGACCGAACACCGCTCGGCCGTGGGCCAGCTCGCTGATGATCTGCGCTGGCTCGAAGACCACTGCCGCAAGCAACCCGAGCTGTCCGCGCACGCGGGCACGCTGCGGCTGGCGTCGGCGCTGTCGCGCAACGTGATCGGGCCGTTCCTCGAAAACCAGCCGACGCGCCCGCTGCACGTCGCGGTCGTGGGCGGGGCCGGCGCGGGCAAGAGCACCGTCGTCAACTTCCTCGCGGGCGCAGCGGTCGCGGAGGCCAACCCGCAGGCCGGGTTCACGCGACACCCCACCGCGTTCCTGCCGCCCGGCCCCGGCTTTACGTGGCCCACTTACATCGGCTTCCTCGGCCAGATGCACCGGCTCACCACCGACAAGCCCGCGAACGTGGACGAGGACGTCTATCAGGTGCGCCGCATCGACGCGAAGGGCGACGGCGCGCACCCGCTCGGCGAGTTCGTCATCTGGGACTGCCCGGACATGACGACGTGGGCCAGCGAGGGCTACGTCGCGCGGCTCATGGAGGTCGCGGCGCTCGCGGACGTGATCGTGTATGTCGCGTCCGACGAGCGCTACAACGACGAGGTGCCGACGCAGTTCCTTCACCTCTTGGTGAAGGCGGGCAAGGCAGTCGTGGTCGCGCTCACGAAGATGCGGCCGACCGACGCCCCCGCGTTCGTCGAGCACTTCCGTACGGAGATTCTGGGCCGACTGCCGAAGCTGCCGAACGGCGACTCGCCCGCAGTACCGGTGGTCGCGCTGCCGCAGATGACGATGGCCGAGCGCACCGACCCGGCCGGCGCGGGCGCGAAGTACCGCGTGCCGCTCTTGAATCAGATTCTCGTTCAGTGCGAGTCGAACGACACGGCCCGCGCGCGCACCGTCACGAACGCCGCGAAGTACCTCAGTACCGCCGGCGACGGGCTGCTCGAAGTCGGGCAGCGCGACCTCGCCGAACTCGAAGCGTGGAAGGTCGCGGTGCTCGCAGGGCGCATGTCGTTCGAGGACCGCTACCGCCGCGAGTACCTGTCCGGCGAGCGGTTCCAGCGGTTCGACCGCTACCGCGAACGGCTCATCGACCTGCTCGAACTGCCCGGTGCCGGGCGCGTGATCGGCGGCGCGCTGTGGGCATTGCGCACGCCGTACCGCTGGACCCGCGACTACGTCTTCGGCCTCATGGCGCGGCCCGACGTGCTGAACCTGTCCGAACAAACCGTACTGCACGAGTCGCTGAAAAGCTGGCTCGACGGCCTCCAAGCGGAAGCGCTGCGCAAAGCGCCGGCACACCCACTCTGGAAGCAACTCGCGGTGCGGTTCGAGTCCGAGCTGGCCCCGCAAGCGCGCGACCGGTTCGGTACCGAGTACCGCACCTTCGAGCTGAAGGAGAGCGAAGACCTTGAGCAAGCGGGCAAGGCGCTCGTCGCCGGCCTGGAGCACAACCCCGCGCTGTTGCACACGCTGCGCGCCGGCAAGTTCGGACTCGATCTGGTGATCCTCGGCAGCGTGATCTACTTCACCTGGCCGCCGGGCTGGTTGCTGCTGCTCGCGCCGATCGGCGTTTCCGCGACGCACCAGTTCGCCGAGATCGCGACCCGCGGCGTGGCCGAAGGCGCGCGCCACCGCGTCCGCTCGCACCGCGAATCGCTCGTAACGACCTCGTTGTGCGCGCCGCTGGCGCAGTGGCTCGCGGACTGGCCGACGACCGGTGGCACGTCGTTCGAGAAGCTGCAACACGTGCTTCGCCGCGTGCCCGACCTGATCCGCCAGATGGGCGAGCGCGTGACCGCGAAGGTCGCGATGCTGGGCAAGCCGAAGCCGCCGCCGGTGCCGACCGCGCCGACCACATCGCCGGAGCAACCGACCGCATGAGCGACGACAACTCGGGGGGCTTACGCCCCCCGCTCGCCGAGGTGAACGACACGCCGCAGCCGCTGCTGCGGACGCTCGCGCCGTTGTTGCGCGGCGTCGAGCGCCAGTTGCGCGCGTGGCTCGACACGCGCCGCCGGTTCCCGTTGTCGATGCTCCAGCGCGCGGAACTCGAAGGGTTGGCCGACGATCTGCGGCGGCAGGGCGAAGCGCTCGACGTCGAGAAGCCGCTGCTCGTCATCATGCTGATGGGCGGCACCGGAGTCGGCAAATCGACGCTGCTGAACGCGCTCGCCGGCGGGCCGGTCGCGCAGGCGTCGTTCACGCGGCCCACCACGCGCGACCCCGTCGTGTACTACCACGCCTCCGTGAAGACCGAGCGCCTCGACCCGGCGCTCCGCATGTGCCGGCTCGCGTCGCACGACCGCGCCGGGCTCGAACAGAAGATCATCGTCGACACGCCCGACCTCGACTCCAACGACCTCGCCAACCGCGACAAGCTGAAAGCGCTGCTGCCGGTCGCGGACATCGTGCTGTACGTCGGCTCGCAGGAGAAGTACCACGACCGGCTCGGCTGGGACCTGTTCAAGGAACAGCGCCAGCGCCGCGCGTTCGCGTTCGTGCTGAACAAGTGGGACCGGTGCAACACCGGCGAGAGCGGCCTGCGGCCCGACGAAGACTTGCTCGGCGACCTCAAGGCGGAAGGCTTCGAGAACCCGCTGCTGTTCCGCACGACGGCGCAAGTCTGGCTCGACGCGGCGCAGAAACACAGCGGGAGCGGCCCACCGCCGAAGCCCGCGGACCTGCCCGAAGGCGAGCAGTTCGGCCTGCTGCGGAGCTGGCTCGAACTGGGGCTGACGCGGTTGGAGATCGAAGCGGTGAAGGCGCGCGGCGTCGGGCAGTTGCTCGCGCAGGTCACACGCACGGCCGATGGCGTGCGCCCGCCGGACCTGACCAACGAGGCCGAGAAGGTGAAGGCCACATGGGAGAAAACGCTGAGCGACGAGGCCGACGTTCAGGCCGATGTCTTGGTCGGCACGCTGGAGCCGTACCAAACCGAAGTCGAGCACC
>SXGT01792663.1_pt1 | contig 11299 bp, 13 predicted proteins | sample 3176221 | NCBI WGS metagenome assembly SXGT01 (sample SAMN11356862, study PRJNA531348) | freshwater metagenome | isolation source: freshwater sample F1-120 | place: China: Fuxian Lake, Yuxi | collected 2017-12-25
GCAATGATTTTGGGGCTATATATCTAGATGGAATAGCACCTGCTGACCCGCGCCGGCCTGCGCGCCGGCCAGCGCGTGCTGGTCACCGGCGCCAACGGCGGGGTCGGCGCCGCCGCCGTCGAGGTCGCCGCCCGGCTGGGCGCGAGCGCCGTCGCTGTGGTCCGCAAGGCCGAACACGGCGAGCTGGCCCGGGCCCGCGGCGCTGCCGCCGTCATCGTCGACGACGGTTCGGGCTTCCACAAGCGCCTCCCCGGCGGACCGGTCGACGTCGCCATCGACTGCGTCGGCGCGCCGATGTTCAATGGCGCGCTGCGATCGCTCGGGGTCGGCGGTCGGCTGGTCGCGGTCGGCAACGTGACCGGCGAGCGCGTCGAGCTCAACGTCGGCTACGTGATCACCTACGGCCTCCAGATCACCGGGTCGTCGGGCGCGACCCGCGACGACATGGCCGCTGTGCTCGCGCTCCACGCCGAGCGCCCCTTCGACGTCCCCATCCACGCTCGCCTGCCGCTGAGCGCTGCCGATCGGGCGCAGCGGCTGGTCGCCGGCGGCGGCCTCCGCGGCCGGGTCGTGCTCTTTCCCGGCATGGCGGCCGAGCCGGTGGCATGAGCGCGTCCATGCCCTTCGTCGAGCTGCCCGACGCCCGCGTGCACTACGCGACCCGCGGCGCGACCGGCAGCCCGGTGCTCCTGGTGATGGGCTTCGGCGTCCCCGGCCACATGTGGCTCAACCAGATCGACGCCTTCATCGGCCAGCACCGCGTGGCCTGGTTCGACAACGCCGGCGCCGGGCAGACCAAGCGCGCCGGCCGAACTCCGGCCTCGATGCGCGACCTCGCCCGTCACGCCGTCGCCGTGATCGACGCGCTGGGCTGGGAGCGCGCCCACGTCGTGGGCGTGTCGATGGGCGGGATGATCGCGCAGGAGCTGGCCCTGGGCTGGAAGGATCGGGTGCGAAGCCTGAGCCTGGTGGCCACCCACGCCGGCGGGCTCCGTGATCTCACGCCGCCGTCGACGAGCCTCCTGCTCTTCGGCCGAGCCTTCCTCGGCCCGCGTGCCCACCGCGCCCGCGTGCTCGAACGCCTCATCTTTCCGGACGACTACCTGCGCGCCGTCGACGTCGCGCCGCTGCGGACGGCGCTGCGCGATCAGGTCGTCGCGGCCGCGCCGGCCCGCGATCGGCTGCGGCAGATCGCCGCCATCATCGGCCACCGCACCGCGCCGCGCCTGCACCAGCTCGCCGGAACGCCGACGCTGGTGGTCAAGGCGTCACGTGATCGATTGATCCGGCCGTCGGCGCACCACCGACTCCACCGGCTCATCCCCGGCTCGCGCCTGATCGAGTTCGAGGACGCTGGCCACGCCATCCTCCACCAGTGCGCGAGCCGCCTCAACGACGTGCTGCTCGACCACTTCGCCGCGGTCGATCGGACTTGACGGTGTCCGCGCCGTCGGCTTTACTGCCCGAGTAGAACATGTTTCACGGAGGGGACCGAGTCATGCGCAAGATCACCAGCTGCCAGGAATACTTCGCGACCGTGCACGAGCGCTTCCTGCCCGAGCACGCCACGGGCATCACCGCCACCTTCGTCTACGAGCTCGAGGGTGACGGCGGGGGCACCTGGACCATCAAGGTCGCCGACGGCAAGCTCTCCGTCGAGCCGGGCACGGTCGCCGATCCGACCGTGACCTACAAGATCAAGGCCAAGGACTACGTGGACCTGGCCAACGGCGACCTCAACGGCGCCAAGGCGTTCCTCATGCGCAAGCTCAAGGTCGGCGGCTCGATCCCGATGGCGCAGAAGATGAACAAGTTCCTCCCGCCGGCGAGCGCGTGACCGCGTGACCCGCATCCGGACCCCGATCGCCGAAGAGCTCGGCCTCGAAGTCCCGCTGTTCGCCTTCTCCAAGGCGCCGGCGGTGGTCGCCGCGGTCAGCCGCGCCGGTGGCATGGGGGTGCTGGGCGCGGTGGCCTACACCGTCGATCAGCTGCGCGAGGCCCTCGACTTCATCGACGCACACGTCGATGGCAAGCCCTACGGCGTCGACGTGGTCATGCCGGCCAAGTACGTCGACGGTGGCGCCGGCCACGACGCCCCGCTCGATCCCGGCAAGCTCGAGGCGATGATCTCGCCGCGCCACCGTGCGTTCATCGAGGACCTGCTGGCTCGCCACGAGGTGCCGGCGCTGCCCGAGGGCGAGAACGCCTGGCACAACCTCCTGGCCTGGACCGAGCAGACGACGCGGCCGCAGGTCGAGCTTGCGCTGTCGCGGCCCATCAAGCTCCTGGCCAACGCCCTGGGACCGCCGCCCAAGGACATCGTCGACAAGGCCCACGCCAAGGGCGTCAAGGTCGCTGCGCTGACCGGCGCACCGGCCCACGCCAAGAAACACATCGAGAACGGCGTCGACATCATCGTCGCCCAGGGCACCGAGGCCGGGGGCCACTGCGGCGAGATCTCGACGCGGGTGCTGGTCCCGGAGATCGTCGACGCGGTCGGTCCCGACGTGCCGGTCCTGGCCGCCGGCGGCATCGGCTGCGGCCGTCAGGTCGCCGCGGCGATGGCGCTCGGCGCGCAAGGCGCGTGGACCGGATCGGTCTGGCTGACCTGCGCAGAGTCCGACCTGCACCCGCTGGTGGTGAACAAGCTCCTGGCCGCGGGGTCGCGCGACACCGTGCGCTCGCGGGCCCTGACCGGCAAGCCGGCGCGACAGCTGAAGACGCCGTGGTCGCAGGCCTGGGACGACCCGGCCGGCCCGGGCGCCTTGCCCATGCCGCTGCAGTTCATGCTCACCGCCGACGCCACCAGCCGCATCCATCGCTTCGCAGGCCAGCCCGGCAACCGCGCCGAGGAGCTCCTCACCTCGCCGGTCGGGCAGATCGTCGGCCGCATGAACCAGGTGCGCCCGGTCGCCGAGATCATGAGCGAGCTGGTGCGCGAGCTCGAGGACAGCATCCGCCGCATGACCGCGGCCACGCGCTGAAGGGGTTGCGATGAAGATCCTCGTCGACCACGAGCGCTGCGAGGGCAACGCTCGCTGCGTGAAGCTGGCTCCGACGGTCTTTCAGACCGACGAAAAGGACCAGCTCCTGCTGCTCCAGCCCGAGCCCGGCCCCGAGCTCCACGCCGCCGTCGAGGCCGCGGTCGCCAGGTGCCCGCGCCAGGCGCTGTCGATCGATGAGTGAGCGCGCCCTTCGACTCGGCCGCTGACGCGGCCGGCTCAGGGCGAACGGTATCGACATCGCTACTAGAACATGTTCTAGTCAGGCCATGGATCGCGACGACGGGGTGCTGGAAGCCCCCTACCGGCTGGAGTACACGTACCAGCGATCGACCGGGCCGGTGATCGGCCGGTTCCTCACCGGACTGCGCGACGGACAGCTCGAGGGCGTACGCACCGCCGCCGGCACCGTGATGGTGCCGCCGCTCGAGTACGACACCCAAGGCGCCGCCACCGGCGAGGCCGTGAAGGTCGGCCCCGCCGGCACCGTCACCACCTGGGCCTGGGTGACCGAGCCGCGCCGCGAACATCCCCTCACCCAGCCGTTCGCGTGGGCGCTGATCAAGCTCGACGGCGCCGATACCGCGATGCTCCACGCCGTCGACGCCGGTTCCATCGCCGCCATGCGCACCGGTCTCCGTGTCACGCCACGCTGGCGAGCCGCGCGCACCGGCTCCATCCGCGATCTCGAATGCTTCATCCCCGCCGATGCGGCTTCGGCTGCGGTTGCCGATGCGGCTGCGGCCGCACCGTCGGTGACGCTGTTTCCGTCGCCGGTGCGGCTCGACTACACCGTCACCGCCGGCCACCACCTCTCGGTCTACCTGCGCGCGATGCAGGACAAGCGCATCGTCGGCGGTCGCTGCCCGAGCTGCACCAAGGTCTACCTGCCGCCGCGCGGCGCGTGCCCGACCTGCGGCGTCCCCGCCGCCGAGACCGTCGACGTCGCCGATCACGGCGTGGTCACCACGTTCTGCATCATCCGCATCCCGTTCGACGCCGCGCCGTTTCCGCCACCGTACGTGGCGGTGGCCGTCCTCCTCGAGGGCGCCGACCTGCCCATCTACCACCTGGTGCGCGGCATCGAGCCCGAACAGGCCCGCATGGGCATGCGGGTGAAGGCGGTGTGGGTGCCCGACGAGCAGCTTGGTCCGACCCTGGCCAGCATCAAGTGGTTCGAGCCGACGGGCGAGCCGGACGCCGACCGCGCCCAGATCGAGAGGCACCTGTGAGCCGCGCCGGACATCGCCATCGCGACGTCGCGATCATCAGCTTCGCCCAGCTGCCGCCAGTGGCGCGCGACGCGGCGCGCGACGAGGCCGAGCTGGTTCAGCCGGTCGTCAACCAGGCGCTGGCCGAGGCCGGCCTCACCCGCAAGGACATCGGCTTCACGGTCTCGGGCAGCTGCGACTACCTGATCGGCCGTCCGTTCTCGTTCGTGTCCGCGCTCGACGGCGTGGCGCCGTGGCCGCCCATCGCCGAGAGCCACGTCGAGATGGACGGCGCCTGGGCGTTGTACGAGGCCTGGGTCCGGCTCCAGCAGGGCGACGTCGACACCGCGCTGGTCTACGCCTACGGCAAGTCATCGCTCGGCGACCTGCCGGCGATCCTCACCACTCAGCTCGATCCGTACTACCTGGCGCCGCTCGGCATCGACGGCATCTCGCTGGCCGCGCTCCAGGCCCGCGCGCTCCTCGATAGCGGCCGCGCCAGCGAGCGCGACCTGGCCGCCGTGGCCGCCGCCCGCCGGGGCGGTGACGCCGCCGCGCTGCTCGGCGCCGCCTACACGGTCGCGCCGCTGCGCGCCCACGATTGCCCGACCGTCGCCGACGGGGCCTGCGCCGTGGTGCTCGCCGCCGGCGACGTCGCCCGCCGGAGCGCGCGCAAGGCGTGGATCCGCGGCATCGATCACCGCGTCGAGCCCCATCAGCTCGGCAGCCGCGACCTCACCTGCTCGCCGTCGACGACCACCGCCGCCGAGCACGCCGGCGTCGCCTCGCTCGGCGCCATCGACGTCGCCGAGCTGCACGCGCCGTTCTCGCACCAGGAGCTCATCCTGCGCGACGCGCTCGGCCTCGGCGCCAGCGTCTCGATCAACCCCTCGGGCGGCGCGCTGGTCGCCAACGCCATGATGGTCGCCGGCCTGGCCCGCATCGGCAGCGCCGCCGCCCGCATCCACGACGGCACCGCTCGCACCGCCGTCGCCCACGCCACCAGCGGCCCGTGCCTGCAGCAGAACCTGGTGTGCGCGCTCGCCGCTGAGGTCTCGCCATGAGTGCCACTCGCTGCGCCATCGTCGGCATCGGCCAGACTCACCACAAGGCCAAGCGCTCGGACGTCTCGATCGCCGGCCTGGTCCGCGAGGCCGCGGCGCGCGCGCTAGCCGACGCCGAGCTCGACTGGAAGGACATCGACGCCGTCGTCATCGGCAAGGCCCCCGACATGTTCGAGGGCGTGATGATGCCGGAGCTGTACCTCGCCGACGCGCTGGGCGCGGCCGGCAAGCCCATCCTGCGCGTCCATACCGCCGGCTCGGTCGGCGGCTCGACGGCGATCGTGGCCGCCCAGACCGTGATCAGCGGCGTGCACCGGCGCGTGCTCACCGTCGCCTTCGAGAAACAGTCCGAGTCGGACGCGATGTGGGCGCTGTCACCGCGCATCCCGTTCCAGCCCCAGCTCACCGCCGGCGCCGGCGGCTACTTCGCGCCGCTGGTGCGCGCGTACATCCATCGCGCCGGCGCCCCCGCCGAGGTCGGCATGATGGTCGCGGTCAAGGACCGGGTGAACGCGCTCAAGAACCCCTACGCACACCTGCGCATCAAGGGCATCGACCTCGCGATGGTGCGCGACTCGCCGATGCTGTGGGATCCGATCCGCTACCTCGAGACCTGTCCGTCGTCGGACGGCGCCTGCGCCATGGTGCTCACCGACGAGGACGGCGCCAAGGCCTCGCCGCGCCCGCCGGCCTGGGTGCACGGCCTCGCCACCCGCAGCGAGCCGGTCATGTTTGCTGGCCGCAATCAGGTCGATCCCCAGGCCGGCCGTGACTGCGCCCGGGAGGTCTACGCCCAGGCGCGCATCGGCGATCCACGCCAGGACATCGACCTCGCCGAGTTGTACGTGCCGTTCTCGTGGTTCGAGCCGATGTGGCTCGAGAACCTCGGCTTCGCCGCCGCCGGCCAGGGCTGGAAGCTGACCGAGAGCGGCGCCACCGCGCTCGGTGGCAGCCTGCCCATCAACCCGTCGGGCGGCGTGCTGTCGTCCAACCCGATCGGCGCCAGCGGCATGCTGCGCTTCGCCGAGGCCGCCATGCAGGTGCGCGATCAGGCCGGCGAGCACCAGGTCGACGGTGCCCGCCGCGCCCTGGGCCACGCCTACGGTGGCGGCTCGCAGTTCTTCGCCATGTGGATCGTCGGCCGCGAGCGGCCGTAGCGTCGCAACAGGAGCCCGCGTGTACATCGACCTCGAACCCGACCAGAAGGCCCTGCGCGACCAGCTGCGCGCGTACTTCGCCGAGCTGATCACCCCCGACGTCCTCGCCGAGGTCGCCGGCTCCGACGGCGGCGGCCCGCTCTACACCAAGGTGCTGCATCGGCTCGGCGCCGACGGCTGGCTCGGCGTGGGCTGGCCCACCGAGTGGGGTGGCCGCGCCCGCCCCGCCATCGAGCAGTTCATCTTCTTCGACGAGGTCCAGCGGGCCGGCTACCCGATCCCGTTCCTGACCCTGTGCACGGTCGGACCGACGCTGATGAAGTTCGGCACCGACGAGCAGAAGGCGGCGTTCCTGCCCCGCATCCTCGAGGGCAAGCTGCACTTCGCGATCGGCTACTCCGAGCCCGGCGCCGGCACCGACCTGGCGTCGCTCACCACCCGCGCCGTCCGCGACGGCGACGACTACGTGGTCAACGGCCAGAAGGTGTTCACGTCGCTGGCCGAGTACGCCGACTACATCTGGCTGGCGGTGCGCACCGATCCGGCCGCGCCCAAGCACAAGGGCATCTCGATCCTGATGGTCGATCGCAACGCGCCGGGCGTGACCATCACGCCGATCCACACCCTGGGCGGCAACCGCACCAACGTGACCTACCTCGAGAACGTGCGGGTGCCGGTGTCGATGCGCGTCGCCCGCGAGAACGAGGGCTGGCGCTTGATCACGAACCAGCTCAACCACGAGCGGGTGGCGCTGCTCGTCCCCGGCCCGGTCAACCGCTTCGTCGAGGAGGTCACGGCGTGGGCGCGCGAGACCCGCCGCCCCGACGGCCGTCGCGTGATCGACGAGCCGTGGGTGCAGCACAACCTGGCCCGCTCCGCCGCCCGCCTCGACGCGCTCCGCCTCATGGCCTGGCGCCAGGCCTGGAACGTCGGCCTCGATCGCCTCGATCCCGCCGAGTCGTCGGCGGTGAAGGTGTTCGGCAGCGAGTCGTTCATCCTGGTCTACCAGTGGCTGCTCGAGGTGCTGGGCCAGCCCGGCGTGCTCAAGGCCGGCTCGGCGGGCTCGCTCCTGCGCGGCCGCATGGAGACCTACTACCGCACCGCCCTGGTGCTCACCTTCGGCGGCGGCACCAACGAGATCCAGCGCGACATCATCGCGCAGCTCGGCCTCGGCATGCCCCGCGCCCCGCGCTGACCCACGAGAGGGAGCGACATCATGGACTTCGCACTCACCGACGAGCAGAAGGAGGTCGCCGCCCTGGCGACCAAGATCTTCACCGATCACGACGCGAGCAACGCCAGAGACACCACGGCGCTGTGGTCGACGCTGGCCGGCGCCGGCTTGCTCGGCGTCGCCGTGCGCGAGGATGTCGGCGGCGCCGGTCACGGCCTGCTCGAGCACTGTGCGCTCCTCACGGCCGTCGGCGCCGCCGCCGCGCCGGTCCCGCTGTGGGCGGTCGCGACCGCGGCCCTGGCCATCGATCACGCCGGCACGCCGGCCCAGCGCGCCATCCTGAAGGACGTGCTGCGCGGCACCCGCCTCGTCACCGTCGCGCTTCACGAGCCCGACGGCAGCGATCCGTTCGCCCCGCTGACCATCGCCCGGGCCGGCCGCCTCACCGGCGTGAAGACCTGCGTGCCCGCCGCCGGGCGCGCCGCCCGCATCGTCGTCACCGCGGTCGGCGAGAGCGGCCAGCCGGCCCTCTTCCTGATCGATCCCGCGTCCAGCGGCGTCCGCATCGAGCCCCAGGTCGCGACCACCGGCGAGCCCCAGGGCGAGCTGGTCCTCGACGGCGCGGCCGCCGAGCCGCTGGGCGACGCCGAAACCTTCGGCTGGCTCCTCGATCGCGCCACCGTCGGCCTGTGCGCGCTCGAGCTCGGTCTCGTCGAGAAGGTCCTGCGCATGACCGCGACCTACACCACGCAGCGGACCCAGTTCGATCGCCCCATCGCGACCTTCCAGGCCGTGTCGCAGCGCGCCGCCGACGCCTACGTCGACGTCGAGACCATCCGCCTCACGCTGTGGGAAGCGACCTGGCGCCTGGCCCAGGGCCTGCCCGCCGCCCGCGAGCTCGCCGTCGCCAAGATCTTCGCCGCCGAGGCCGGCCAGCGCGTGACCTACGCCGCCCAGCACCTCCACGGTGGCATCGGCTTCGACCTCGGCTATCCCCTCGCCCGCTACTACCCGCTGTCCAAGTGGATCGAGCTGACCCTGGGCGGCGCCAGCGCCCACGTCGCCCGCCTGGGCGCGCTACTGGCCGCCGGCTGACCCGGGTGCCGGTATCGGCGCCGACGCACGGCGACACCGCGTCGTCGCCCGGAAGCCGTAGATCGCGCCGAGGCTGTAGAGCACGCCGATCGGCAAGCTGATCGCGGCCACCTTGCCGGCGGGGCCCTGCGCGTTGGACTCGTGACCCGCGGCCCCGAAGCCGGACAGGTACGTGATACCCGCGAAGACCCCGATCACCGTCGCCGGTACGGCGACCAGGGTGTCGACCACCGGCGCTCCGGTACCGCGGGTGCAGCGGGTGATGCCCTCTCGTGGGCGCGGCGTCTGGACGAACACGAACGAGCAGCCGGGGACGGCCACCATCGCGACGAGCAGGGAGCGCCACCAGGGCCGCATCGCTGCCCGAGACTAGCGCGTTACTCGCTGGCTGAGTCAGCCGGCGCGACGTAGCCGGGGTTGCCGACGTAGAACTGCTTGGACCAGCGGCGGAACATGCCGATGGGGCCGTCACCGTCGACGAGGACGGGCGGGTGCACGTAGATCTTGTTCTCCCAGATCGGGATGTCCTGCTCGAGCTGGCGGGCGATCTCGCGCTGGAAGGCGGCTCCGACCGTCGAGGTCACGCCCTCGTTGACCATCTTCTTGACGGTGAACGCGAAGCGCAGCTCGCAGTAGTCCTCGTCGATGGCGGTGGCCGAGCTGACCAGGAGCGTCTCGACCAGGCCGCGGAAGCGGGTGGTGGTGAAACCGAAGCCGTGGACGTGGACGTCGATCTCGCCCTTCACCTTGCCCTGCGGCGTCTTCATCAGCGTCTGCGAGGTCGAGTGGAGGATGTGACCGAGAGTCTCGGCGTGGGTAGTGGGCATCTCCTGGGTGCCGTGCAGGTAGAGGAAGTGCGCCGAGTCGACCGAGTTCTCGGCCATCTCCTGGTTGTGGGTGCGAACCTTCCAGCCCCGGGTCTCGTACGGCGTCCAGTCGGGGTGGCCGTACTCGGGAAGCTCGGGGACGTCCCACTGCGGCGCCTCACCGCCGGCGTGGTGCCACGTCATGACCAGGCCGTTGACCTCGCGCAGCGGCCATACGCCCAGGGTCGCGCGCGGTGGGATCTTCTTGCCGTACGGAATCTCGCGACAGGCGCCGGCGCCATCGAACTTCCAGGCGTGGAACGGGCACTCGATGCAGTCGCCCTTGACCTTGCCGCCGTGGCCGAGGTGCGCGCCCATGAGCGGGAAGTGCGCGTCGAGCAGCTTGAGCTCGCCGCCCTCGGTGCGGAACAGCACCAGGTCCTTGCCGAAGTACTTGAGCGGGCGAACCGCGCCGGGCGCGACCTCGTTCGAGTAGGCGACCTGGAACCAGCCGTTGGGGTAGCGGGGCATCGGAAACCGGCTCATCGTGTTCGTGACTGAAACATGTTTCACTCACGCGGGCAAGCGGGTAATCTGAGAAGGTGATGACGACCTCGACGCACGAAGGCGGCCGGCTGCTCCAGTGGCTGCACCGCAAGGCCGGCGCTCCCGACGGTGCCAACGACCCGGCCGCGTTCGAGCCCGAGGCCGTCGTGCAGGTCTTGCGCTTCGCGAGCCGCTTCTTCGGCCCGGGCCGCTACTTCGATCTCGAGGTGCGCGGCATGGAACATGTTCCAGAAAAGCCGGTCATGGTGGTGTCGAACCACTCGGGCGGGACCAGCATCCCGGACGTGTGGGGCTTCGCCTTCGCCTGGTATCAGCGCTTCGGCACCGAGCGGCCGATCCATCCGCTCGCGCACGAGATGATCCTGTCGACCCGCACCACCGCGCGCTTCTTCGGCCGCCTCGGCGTGCTCCGTGCCGGCCGCGGCGTCGCCGGCGACGTCCTCACTCGCTGGGGTCGCGACCTCCTGGTCATGCCCGGCGGCGACGTCGACACCTGGCGTCCCTACCGCGATCGCTACAAGGTCCAGTTCGGCGGCCGCACCGGCTACGCGCGCACCGCGATCACCGCCGGCGTACCCATCGTGCCGGTCGCCAACGCCGGCGCCCATGAGACCCTGTTCGTACTCACCGACGGCCGCAAGCTGGCCCAGCGCATCCGGCTGCGCGAGCTGACCCGCGCCAACGTCTTCCCGATCTCGTTCTCGCTGCCCTGGGGCCTCACCATCGGGCCGTGGCCGCACCTGCCGGTGCCGGCGCGGCTGCGCTACCGTTTCGGCACGCCGATCGTGCCGCCGCCGCTGGCGCCCGGCGAGGAGCCCTCCGACGAGGTCGTGCTCGACGTCGACGCCGCGGTGCGCGCCGCGGTCCAGGCCATGCTCGACGACCTGCGCCGGGAGTCCGAGGAGATCGCGCGGTGGAGGAAGGCGTCGTGACCACCCCGCCCGCGCCGCCGGCCCCGCCACCCTACGTTCCCGGCCACGGCCTGCTCGCCGGCAAGACCGTCCTCGTCACCGCCGCCGGCACCGGCATCGGCTTCGCAGTGGCCAGGCGCGCCGTCGAGGAAGGCGCCCGGGTCATGATCAGCGACATCCACGAGCGCCGGCTGTCGGAGGCCGCCAAGGAGCTGGGCGGCGTCCCCGCGGCCCGCTGCAACGTCGCCGTCGAGGCCGACGTGACTGCCTTGTGGGAGGCCGCCGATCGCGAGCTCGGCCACGTCGACGTGC
>SXGT01174922.1_pt1 | contig 11298 bp, 8 predicted proteins | sample 3176221 | NCBI WGS metagenome assembly SXGT01 (sample SAMN11356862, study PRJNA531348) | freshwater metagenome | isolation source: freshwater sample F1-120 | place: China: Fuxian Lake, Yuxi | collected 2017-12-25
CTGGCGATGGCGCTCTCGGAGTTGGACCGCAACGAAGTGTTGCTGATCGATGCCGACCTGCGTCGACCTTCCGTCGAACGCTTCCTGAACCTCAACTCGCAACCAGGACTGACGGACGTGCTGCACGGCAACGTGCAACTCGACATGGCGATCCGTCCGGTGGGGCACCGTGGGTTGATGCTGCTTGGATCAGGGGCGCGAGTGCAGAATCCGGCGGAAGTGCTGAGCGCGGGTCGAATCGACGAACTGTTCGCTCGCCTCAAAGAACGATTTCAGTACATCGTCATCGACACTCCGCCGGTCCTGCCATCGACAGACGCGGCCGTGTTGGCCGCGAGTGCCGACGGGACGCTGTTTGTGCTGCGGCTCGAACATACGTTGAAGGGCAACGCGCGCGAGGCGCTGCGCAGTCTGCAAGACCTCGGCGCAAACGTGCTCGGCACCTTTGTGTCGGAGATCCGGGGACGCGACCCAGAGAGCGATCCGGAGTTGCGTTACGACTCGGCGGAGGGCTGACAGGTGGGGTCTGGTTTTCGCGATGCCCTGAAGTCCGCGGTCAAGCAGTTCGCCTTCCGCACCGACGTCGACGCACTCAAGAAGAAGGGCGTCGGCGAGGTCAGCGTGCTCGGCATGGACCGCATCTGCAGCTTGGTGGAGGAGGCGGTGCATCGCAGCCTGAAGAGTCGGCTCGTCGGCATGGAGCGCGAGGCCGTTGCGGACGCGACCAAGTCCGAGTTCCTCCGGCTGATGCGGACCAACGAGACGCTGCAGCGTGAGCGATCCGACGTCCAGCGGCTCAGGGAGCGGGCTGAAGAAGAAGTCGACGCCTTGCGCCGCCAGTTGGCGAACGATCAGAAGGCGCTCGCGACCAAGATGGAAGGCGAGCCTGCCTCGACGCTGGCGCGACATGCGAGCGAGGACGCGGCATTGGTCAATCGGCTCCACGAGGCGCTCACGGCTGGGGGACTTGCCATCGACGCCGCCACCGAGGAGCACGTGCTGGCTGTCGTGCTGGAGAGCCTCCGGCGCGAACGCGCCGCGGCCGAGCTTGCCACGTGCGCCTTGCGAGACCGAGAGGTCGAGAATCTCCAGCGCCGCATCGAGAAACTCACCCAGAACCTCTCGACGACGGAGCATCGTTTGCGACACGTCGCGGCATTGAAAAACATCGATGACGGCATCTCTTCGATTTATCGCGAGGTCCAAGGCCTCGATGAAAAAACGGCGGACGTCGGCAAGAGGAAAGAACTGATGTCGGCGATCTTCTCCGCCAACATGCGGCTTCAGAAGCGAGGCTGATTTTGCTACGTGTTCTCAGCCGCGTCGGAACACCCTAACAACGACTCATGACTGAAAACTCGACCAGCGGTGACGCCGTCAAAAAGGACCACGGCGTCCTCTACATTGGCATGGACCTAGGTACTTCGCGCACTTCGATCAGCGCGAGCAATGGCATACGGGAAACTGTCTATTCTGTCGTCGGCTACCCAAAGGACGTCGTCAGCCGCAAGTTGCTGAAGAAGGACGTGCTCTTTGGCAAGGAGGCGATTGAACGTCGTCTCTCGCTCAAGGTCTACAAGCCGCTCGAGAAGGGTGTCTTGAAGTACACGGGCGAAGGCAGCATGAGCGCCGAGGACAAGGCCAACCTGCAGGCTGCCAAGGACCTCATCGGCGAGGCGATCCGGTTGGCGCGCCCACGCAAGGATGAGCTCGTCTACTGCGTGATCGGGGCGCCGGCCGAGGCGTCGATCAAGAACAAGGAAGCGATCATCGAGGCCGCCCGTGCGCACGTCGATTCGGTGATGTTGTGCAGCGAGCCGTTCTCGGTTGCATACGGCTTGGACTGGCTCGAGGACGTGCTCGTGATCGACATCGGCGCTGGCACAACGGACCTGTGCCGCATGCACGGCACGATGCCCGAAGAAAGCGACCAAGTGATGTATGACATCGCGGGCGACTCGGTCGACCATGAGTTGGCGAGGCTCATTCGTGAGACTTGCCCGGGCGCCCAGTTCAGCGATGTCATGGTCAAGGAGATCAAGGAACGCCACGCGTTCCTCGGTGAAGCGGCAGAGCGCGTGCTCGTCGAACTGCCGGTCGACGGCAAGCCGACGCCATTCGACTTGACGGATCAGATCCGCAAGGCGTGCTATGTCCTGGTCCCGCCGATCATCGAAGGCGTGCGCAAGCTGGTTGCGACCTTTGATCCAGAGTTCCAGAGTCGGCTCAAGAACCGAGTGCTGCTGGCTGGCGGCGGCTCGATGATCAAGGGCCTCGACACGGCGATCGAGAAGGCCATGAAGGAGCAACTCGGAGCCGGCAAGGTGATCCGCATCGAGGAGCCGATCTACGGCGGCGCCAACGGCGCACTGAAGATCGCACACGACATGCCCGAAGACTTCTGGGAGAAGCTGAAGTAATCAGCGCACCCTGAACGCGTCGCGGCGAGGCGGATCTGGCGCAGAAAAGGCCGCCTCGCAGTGTCTCACTCGATGCCGAACTCGCGCCTCAGGATCGCCTGCAACTCGAAGAAGTCGCGGATCTCCCAGTGCGCGTTGGTTGCGCCATTCTCGTTGGCGTGCTTGCCGCTGCGTCGCACTCGGACCGTGTGCCAGCCTTCGTGGTTGCACGGGTCGATGTCGTGCGTTGGATGGTCGCCGACGTAGAGGCAGCGGCTGGGCTCGAGCCGGAGGCGTTGCAGGATGCGGCGGTAGAGCTTTGGGTTCGCCTTGCTGAAGCCGATCTGGTCGGTGAAGAACACGGCCGAGGGCGTTACGAACTCGACCAGCTGCAGCCGCACGAGCTTCTCGGCCTGCTTGATCGTGATGCCGGCCGAGATGATGCCGCGAACCAACTGGGTGCCCGCAAGCCACTTGAGCACCTCATAGACGTCATCGTGGACCTGCAGCTCTCGCCACTTGGTGTCATGGTAGGCGACGACTCCCGCTGCGACGATCACGGCCTTGTTGACGCCCTGGCCTGCCTCGGCGGGCAGCCGGTCGATGACCTTGTCGAAATGGTTGCCGTAGTTGCTCGTGAACTCGGCCAGCACTTCTTCGAGTTCGCGCAGCGCCGTGTTGCGGTCGGTGCGAAGGCCAGCACGGATCATCGCATCCACCGCCGCCCTGCGGGCCTTGTCGGCGAACACGGTGGTGGAGAACAACGTGTCGTCGATGTCGAAGAAGATCGCGTCGAGTGGCTTGTGCACGTTCCGGGCGCCGGGGGAGAGGGGGGTTTCAACTCTAGCCGCTCGGCGGCGCGGCCGCCCAGGTCGATGCCTTTCTGGGCTATCGAAGGCAGGGCTGAAAATGAAACCGGCCGCCCTGCGATCTCGTCGCAGTGGCGGCCGGCTTCAGCTGCTGCGCGCGGCGGCGGTCTGCTTACTTGCCTTCGCTCTCGCGGATGTCCGTGATCCAGGCGCGGACCATCACCATCAGGCTGCGGTTCTCGTCCGCCGAGCCCTCTTGCTTGAAGAAGAAGGAGATCAGCGGCAATCGGCCGAGCAGCGGCACTTCGGCGCGACGTTCGCGCGTGAGGACCTGACGCAGGCCGCCGAGCAGCACCGTGCCGCCATCTGGCACTTGTGCCGTCGTGGCGAAGCTCGTCACGCGCAGATTCGGCAGCTGCAACGTGACTGGCAGCGTGGAACCGGCGAGCGACGTCGTGTAAGTCGGGATCGGGCGGCTCAACTCGGCAATCGTCGGGTTGAGGTTCAGGATGATGTACTTCCGGTCCTGCTGAATCACCGGCTGCACGTCCAGCACGATGCCGTCCTGGATGACGTCGACCTTCGGGTCGGCGATGAACGACGCCTGGGCAACTTCGACGTCGAAGTCACGCACGTAGGACGTCTGGTTGATCACCGCCACGTGGCCACGTTCCTTGTCCAGGACCGACAGGTATTGGCTGTTGACGATCTCGACTTCTTCCTGCTTCTCGACCGCCCGCAGGATCATCTGCAACTGCGTGTCGTCGATGTAGGCCCAGCTCGCAGTGAAGCCGCCGTTGGGCGTCAGAGCTTGGCCGAGACCCGTGGTGAAGAAGTTCTCGGTGCGCGAGCGAATGTCGCCATCACCGCCGTCGTTGAAGAACGCGCCCGAGACCGGGTTGGCGGCCGGGTCACCGGTGCCGCCGTTGTCCGAACCGCGCGAGGCATTGTCGTTGAGGCCGTTCGTGACGTCGTCGAGAGTCGCGGTCGTGCCCTTGTTTCCGGCGCCACCGAGCCCGCGGAAATCGACGCCGACTTCTTGCAGGAAGGTGCGGGTGATCGTGAGGAACTTGCTGTCGATCGTCACGACCGGAGTCGCGGAGCGCCGCATGCCGGATAGCACGCTGGCGACCTGCTTGTGCATCGAAGGCGAGGCCTTGACGATCAGGTAGCCGGTTTCTTCGGGCGTGATGCCGACGCCTTCGCTGCTCCAGTAGGGCGGGTCGGTCGCGTCCTGGATGTTGGTTACCAGGTCGGCGATTTCGATGAAGGAGACCTTGTCATCGCCTTCGCCGCCGGCGCGCGGCGTGTCGTCCGAGCCCGAACCCTCGCTGCCCGGAATGTCGCGGATGCGAGGCGGCAGGAACTGCGTGCGCTTGAACACGAGGTCCTTCACGTCGTAGACCTCGCTCTGGATCGTCCCGGATGCATCGGACTTGTTGCCGATCACGACGACGCCATTGCGGACCGTCCACGCGAGGTTGGTGGACTTCTGAACCATCAGGTTCAGGAAGTTCTCGAGGGTGACCGAGCTGACGAGCTCGATCTCCATCTTGAGACTCTCGCTTTCGATCACTTCTTTGCCCGTCGGCGTGATCAGGATCGAAACGCTGGTGACCAACTGCAGGTTCTTGACGACCTCGGCGTAGTCACCGGTTTCGGCGTTGTAGCTGAGCTTGCCGACGGGTGCCGTGCGAACGGACTCCCAGACGGAGGCGTCCTGGGGGTCGATCTCCTGCTGCGTGCCCACCGTGCCGGCGCGCTTCTGCGCCCGATCCCAGGTGGCCGAGTCCATCGACAGCACCTTGGTGTAGGGAACCTTGAGTTCTTCGCGGCTCTCCATCAGCGCCCGGATCTCACGCGCCTTTTGCGTGAAGTAATCCTCCGACATCTGGTCGCGGGCCGCCTTGGTGGTCACTTGGACCATCTCTTGGGCGACGGCGCTCGTCGGATCGGCATCGAGTGCCTTCATCGCGAGATCTTGGGCGCGACGGAACTGGCGCGCCTCGAAAGCGACCTGCGATTGCTGAAGGAAGAGGTCGAGGCGAGCGCGACGGCGCGCTTCCGTCTGGCGACGCTCCTCGGCGAGGCGCTGCGACAGTTGCTCGTTGTAGGAGGACTGCTGATCCCGCTTTTGCGCCGCGAGTGCCTGCTCCGCATCGCCGAGCAGCCTTTGGACCTCGGCATCCATGCCCTGCCAATCCACTTGGTCGCGGGAACGCGTGATCACCTGCGCGTGGCTCAACTCAGCCACTGCGCCGGCGTAGTCCTTGGCCGTCGTCATCTCTGCGGCGCGTTGGATCTTCTCGGTGACAAGTCCACGCGAGCGCTGCTCAGCAATGTTCTGCTGGGCCATCTGCTCGGAGTGGAAGTCAACGGCACCGCCGATTGGCACGCCGCGCTCCGCTTGCACGGCGGCAATGAGGTTGAGGACCTTCTCGTTCTCGGGCTGCAGGTCCTTTGCCTTCAGCAACTCGTGCAAGGCGGCGTCGAGCTTGCCATCGAGGCGGAGGCTCTCACCGACTTCGAGATACTTGGCGACCAAGGCGGCGCGACGCTGCTGGTCGAGGCTCGAGCCCTGTGGATCCTGAGCGGCGTTGCCGGCTGCGGCCGGCTGGAGAGGTTGCGAGCTCTGCCCAGGGGTTGCTGATTCGCTCGAGGTCGAGCACGAGGCACCAGCGAGGGCGGCGGTCAGAGATGCGGCGAGAATGCGCGGATGTTCGGAAGCCATCGGTTCACGCTCAGAGCTTGTGGGGTGCGAGCAGCCACAAGGGTTTGGGACGGATCTCCGTCGGATTCGGACACGCTCTTAGTGCTGCGAGAGGGGAATGCAGCGAGAGCGAGGACGAGGGCGGAGTGCCAGGGTGCCGAGGACGCAATAGCTGCAGCCATTGCGCCATCGGAGGCGCGAAAACCTAGCCAAGGCCGAAGGCGTGTCCAGCGGATTCTGCGCTGGACAAAACGCTGCTTTTGCCTCGCAGCCTCGGAGTCGAGGCGCTGGATTCGCCCGTGCGAACCAAGAGCACAAGAAATCGCGAGCGGACCCGATCGCGGTGCACCGATGGCCCGAAAACAAAGCGACCCCGGCGCCCGGAAGCGTCGGGGTCGTTCGTGGAGCGACGCTTGCTTGGTGCTACTTGCCGCCCGGTGCAGCGCCGAGGCCGCCACCGAAGTTGATCTCGACAAAGCCGGCGCGCTTGACCACGTCCGCCGTCTTTGCTGCGTCGTCGTAGTAGGTGCCCGGGTGGGGTTCGACGACGACCGGCATCGGCTTCAGTTGGCCTGGCTTGTCTTTGTCGTTCTGCCAGGTGTCCTTGTTGTTGTAGATGCGCTGCAGTTGGGTCAGCAGGTCATCGCGGTTGTTGACGCGCGTCGGCCCGACCATCCAGTAGATGGTGTGGCCGGTCAGCGCGTAGCGATAGGGGCGCTTGGTGTCCTTGTTGACCAAGCCCGGACCGCCGCCGCCTGGGAACACCTGCGTTCCCTTGTTCTGCACGTAGACGCCAACCGACAACTGCTCCTGCGGTTCGACTCTTGCGCTGCTGCTGCCTTTGTCCTTCGGCAGATAGGCCGGGAGCTTCGCTTCGAGCGTCTTGAAGTCGATGCAGATGAAGAAAATGATCATCAAGAAGACGCAGTCGATCATGGGCGTCATGTCGGGCTTCGCTTCTTCTTGGGCCGCTTCGAGGAGATTGGTCATGGCTCGCCCTATTTCCTCCCCTTCAGGATGCTCTCTTCCTTGTCCTTCTCGGACATGGCCAACTCGATCTTCCAGAACGCAGCCTCAGGCTGGCTGCACTGCTTCATGACTTCGCCGACGTAGTGCCATTCGGTCCACTTGTCGGCGCGCAGGAGCACCGGATCGTCAACGAGCTCGACATCGCGGCCGCCGAGGTTCTCGGTCTTGGTCTTCAGGTTGCCGGTCTGCTTGATCAGCTTGAGCATCTTCATGATGCCCGAGTAATCGTTGCCGTGGACGGCAGGGTCATACTGCATCTTGCCCTTGTAGTAGACCGCGCCGCTCTGCAGCAGGTTGATGACCGGCCGGTTCTCCGGCGGCGTGTCGTCGGGCTCCTGGTACTCCGCCTTCGGCAGGATCAGGTCTTCGAGGTTGGTCTGGCTCAGGTCGATGATCAACACGAAGAAGATCATCAGCAAGAACACGCAGTCGATCATGGGCGTCATGTCCATCTCGGCTGTGGTCTGCGCTTGCTTGAGTAGGTCGGACATCGCTCAACTCCTTTTCCGGGGAACGGGCAAAAGGGTCAGAGGTTCGCTCACTTGTCCTTGCGGAAGCGCTCGAAGAGATCCTCGGCGATCGCATTGACTTCGGTCGACATCCGGACGACGCGGTTGCGGAGCATGAAGAAGACGACGCCGACGGGCATCGCGACGGTCAAACCGAAGATCGTCGTGATGAGGGCCATCTTGATGCCCTTGGCGAGCACTGCGGGGCTGACCGAGCCGCCGGCCGACGCGATCGTGCCGAAGGTCACGAACATGCCGGTCACTGTGCCGAACAGTCCCATCATCGGCGCCGTTGCCGCCATCAGCGACAGCCAGCCGACCTTCTGGAACAGCTTCGTCGATTCTTCGGTCTCCATCTCGCGGATGGTGGCCTGAATCGTCTCGAACGGGTGGCCGAGCTTGCTCAAGCCAGCGCCGACGCAGCGCGTCAGGTAGACCTTCTCGTTCTCGCAGAGCTCAACGGCGTCTTGGAAGTTCTCTTCGTCGAACAGCGCGCCGAGTTCGTCGATCAACTCCGGCGGCGCGAGCTTCTCACGCTTGATGTTGACGAAGTTCTCGATGATCAGCGCGAGCGAGACGACCGACATCACCACGATGATGTAGCCGACGAGGCCTGCGTTCTCGTAAGCGAACATGTCCGCGAGCGCGCCGACCTGCTCGGGCTGCGCGGCGGCGGCGCCCGGCTCCTGGCCGCAGGCGAGGCCCGCGACGAACAAGGGGGTGGCGACTGCGAGGATGCGGGCGAAAGTTGGCGAGAGGTTCATGGAGCAGCGACTCCGAGTGCAGGAGCGGTGGCTGGTACTAGGAAGAGAGGGGATGAAGTTCGGGGCGCAGAGTGTGCTCGCTCGACGCATCGAGCGAAAGACCCTGCAGGGGCCGGAGATCGAGAAATTGCGGAACTGAGGTTCCGCCTCACTTGGCAAGTTCGGCCTTCGCGGGGCCGACCCAGCGGCTGCCGGGGTAGCCCTTGACGACGGTTTGATAGTAGGCCTTGGAGCGGGCGCCCCAGTCGGCACCGGCGCGGTCGCCCAGAGTCGTGACGACTCGGCCTAGGTAGTAGCCGGCCTTCGCGGCGGTATCGCCAGTGCCGGTGTCGAGAACGCAGGCCTCGGCCAAGGCCACTTCGGCGTTTCGAAGCGCGAGCGCGTCGTTGGACGCCGCGGCGAGCAGGAACATCGCTTCTCCCTGGCCAGCCTTTCCAGCAGCCGCGAGGGACAAGTCGTCGCTCTGGGAGAGGGTGCGGAAGAACTCGGCCGCGCGATCATAGGCCTTCTCGTGGACCAGCGATTCACCCTCGCCGACCTTCGAGTTCACCTTGAGGGTGGCAAGTTCTTCGGACTTGCCGCCTACTGCGGCCATCGCCGTGTCCGCAGCGCTGCCAGCGCTTTGGAATGCGCCGCGTGCGTCCAGCGCCTTGTTCTGTGCCAGCAAGCAAAGGGGTAGCTCGTACTTGGCCCTGGCATTCCACACGGCACCCCAGCCATCGCGGCCGGCGCGCTCGTCAAGTTCCTTCAGCGCGGTCTCGGCATCGGCCGGGGCCTGGCCAAGGCGCAGACCTCGACCGAGCAACCACATTGCTTCGGGCAGCCGCCAGTGGTCGGGGAACTCGCCGATCCACGCGCGCAGGGCACCGGCGGCATTGGCGGCCGCAGCGGGATCCGCCGAGCCGGCTTGCACCGCGGCTTTGCCTTGCAGCAACCTGGCCTCTGCTTTCAACAAGGGCCGGTCCGTCTTGTTGATCGCTTCGCCGAGTTGGACGCGCGCCGTCTCGTAGTCGTTGCGCGCCATCGCGGCGAGTCCGCTCGCGAAGGCATCCGGAACGCCGCCCCATTGGATGTCCGTGACCTGGTGGGGCGGGAGTTCGACTTCTTCCTTGTTGCGGAGGAACTTGACTGAAGTGAGCGTGAGCGTCGTCACGCTGACGCCGCGGATGCTGGCGCCGTCCTGCTTTACCACCGTGTCCGTGCCGTCCTGAGCCGGCAGAAGCGCGCCGATGAGCAAGAGCCCGAGAGTCTGTTGGATTCGCATGGCGGGGTTCCGGCGGTTCACGGGCGATTGAGGTCGAAGTAGGTGAAGAGGGCCATGCCTTCTTGGCCGAGCGCCTTGAGGCCAGCGAACTTGTCGATCGCGCCGGTCACGCGGTAGATCGACGCGGAGTATTCCTTGTACTTGCTGTCCTTCTCGCCGGCCTGCTTGGCAAACCAGTAGCACTCCCACTGAAAGCGGTACCAGTCGATGGTGTACTTCTGCACCTCGGGGCGAAGCGCCCACGTCCGGTACTCGGAGAAGTATTTGTCGTAGGCCTCTTGGAACCGGCCGAGCGCTGGCTCCTTGACCGGACGGCCCGTGTTGTTGAGGTAGAACCAGCCTCCGAGCGCCATGCAGATCAGACGCTTCAACTCATACTGCTTGGGGTTTGCCTTCTCGGCTTCCAGCAGCATGTCATAGGCACGTTGGAACTGGCCCTGCTGTAGCAAGGCCTCGCCGATCTTCGGTCGGACGGTGAGGTCGATGACTTGCTTGGTCTTGGGTTCCTGGTCTTCGCCAAACACCGCGAGCGCCTTATGCGCGACCTCGTCGACCTTCTTCCAGTCGCCGAGCTTCTCGTAGGAGTTCATCGTGTTGACGAGGATGCCGAGCTGCGGCTTCTGTGAAGCGCGCATGTACTCGCCGCCCAGATTGCACATTCGCGTGCGGACCTGGGTCAGGTCTTCCTTGAGCTTGTCGATCGCAGCCTTGTCCTTCTGCGCACTTACTGCGGCGTCGAGTTCCTTGTCGAGATTGGTCGCGTGGGTGAGGTAGGCGGCAAAAACCACGCTGGCTAGCTTGCTTGCGCGCTGCTCGTCGAGGTCCTTGATCTGGATGTATGCAGCCTCGGCCTTCTCGAGGTCGCCCATGTCCGCATACATGCGTCCGAGGCTGTCGATCGCACGCGTCGCATCGCCGTCCTTCGACTTGCCGTGGTTGGCCAGGTAGGCCTGCATCCGCTCGATCGCTGCCGGATACTTCGCTAGGTCGCGCTCGACCTTCAACTCCTTCTCGCCGACGGCCCGGACGTAGGCCATGTGGGCTTCGGTGTAGTCCATGGAGCGCTTCGCGACATCGCGGACTTGCGCCTTGTCGGCACGCTTCGGGTCGAGGACTGCATCCTTGGTATCTAGCCACGCGCGGTAGTCGGCGATCGACTTCGTGACTAGGTCGAACTTGCCATCTGCAAGGTAGGCCTGGGACAGGCGAGCGCGCGCCATCTCGTATTGCAGGAAGTCTGTCGGCACCTGCGCATAAGCCTCGGCAGCTTCGACATACTTGCGCTCGGCCATGCGATCGTTGCCGTTCTTCCAGTGCACCTTGCCAGCGCCCGCCGTGGAGTAGCTGAGCACGACCGGCTCTGCCGCCGCGAAGACCGGTTGCAGCCCCGCGTCATTCTTGCTGGCGGACTTCAGGTAGGTGATTGCTCGATCGAGGCGGTCCGCGGTGTCGGCGGCTGCTGGAGCCTCGTTGCCGTCAGGACCTTTGCCGAAACGCTTGAGACCGTGCTGAAAGGCCAGAATGGCTTCGAGCGGACGCTCCGTTGCCATGAACGCGCGTCCGAGCATGTCGTAGGCTTCGAGGCCGAACTTGCCCTGTTCCTCAGCGGACATCGCGGCAATCGCGCGGCGCAGTCCCTTGATGCCTTCCTCGTAGTTCTTGTTCTGGTATTCGCCCTTGGCGACCTCGAACAGCAGCGCGCCTGACACCAGGCTCTGTCGCGCCGACAGGATCTGGCTCAGCGCCTCGTCAAGGGAGATGTTGTCCAGCTGCACCGTGGAGGACCGGTCCTGGTAATCGCGGTCGAAGGTGAC
>SXGT01079555.1_pt1 | contig 11296 bp, 11 predicted proteins | sample 3176221 | NCBI WGS metagenome assembly SXGT01 (sample SAMN11356862, study PRJNA531348) | freshwater metagenome | isolation source: freshwater sample F1-120 | place: China: Fuxian Lake, Yuxi | collected 2017-12-25
CCCCGGGGTGGATCTCGATGCCGGTGATCCAGCGGCCGAAATGCGAAGTCAGGCGGCCGAGCCAGCGCAGGCCGTGAAGCCAGAACCAGCGCGCGAGCTTGTGCACGTAGACCGCATGCAGGCCCGGATAACAGGTGAGGACTTCCCAGGTCGAGCGGGCCGCAGGATCGCGCTCGAAAACGCTGGCGATGTCTTCGCGCAGTTGCCTGAACATGATCAAATCTTAAAGTACCCGACGAATTCGATCAACTATCTGTTCCTCTTTTCGGTCAACGACTTGAGAAGACCTCTCAATATGTTCACCTCCTCGCGCTCGAGCACGATGCGGGAAAAGAGCCGGCGGAAACGCTCGCGCAAGCGCTTGGGTTCGGCCGGGTCGAAGAAGCCCGAATCGGCGGACACCTTTTCCAGGTACGCGTAGAGGGATTCGACGTCGGCGACCGTGGCGAGCGGCTCGGCGCGAGGCGGTGGCACCGCCCCTTCGCCGCACGCCATGCGCAGTTCGTAGGCCACCACCTGCACCGCCTGCGAGAGGTTCAGCGACGTGTAGCCCGGATCGACGGGGATGTGCACCAGCGTCTGGCAGGTGAGCAGTTCCTCGTTGCTCAGGCCCGCCTTCTCGCTGCCGAAGACGATCGCCACGGGACCGGCAGCGGCACGCCCGACCGCGTCGAGCGCGGCTTCGCGCACCGGCCTCACCGCGAGCGACCATTCGCGCGGTCGCGCGGACAAGGCGTAGCCGGCCACGCAGTCGCCGATTGCCTCCGCCAGCGTCGCGTGAACCCGCGCTTTCTGCAACACGTCGTTCGCATTGCTCGCCATCCACTCGGCCTCCGGAGCCGGAAAGCGCAGGGGCGCGACCAGGCGCAGGTCATCGAGCCCCATGGTCTTCATCGCGCGCGCCGCGGCGCCGATGTTGCCGGGATGGCTGGTACGGCAGAGCACGACGCGGAATTGTTTGAGTGGATCGGCCATTGCGCCAGTGTACCCAGAGTAAAATCCCCCGCCCCATGCATCCGATCCTGAACGTTGCAGTCAAGGCGGCGCGGCGCGCCGGCTCGGTGGTCGCGCGCGCCTCGCTCGATCCCGGTGCCATAGAGGTGCGCGCCAAGCGCGCCAACGACTTCGTCACCCAGGTGGACAAGGCGGCCGAGTCCGCCGCGATCGACGTCATCCGCAAGGCCTACCCGGACCACGCCATCCTCGCCGAGGAATCGGGCGCGGACCTCGGCGGCGCGAACAGCGAGTACCTGTGGATCATCGATCCGCTGGACGGCACCACCAACTTCATCCACGGCTTCCCGCAGTACTGCGTGTCCATCGGCGTGCAGCACCGCGGCACGGTCGCCCACGGGGTGATCTACGATCCCAACAGGAACGAACTGTTCACCGCGACGCGCGGCCGCGGCGCCTTCCTCAACGACCGCCGCCTGCGCGTCACCAAGTGCCTGCGCCTCGCCGACGCGCTGGTCGCCACCGGGTTCCCGTTCAAGGAACTCTCGCGGCTGGATCTCTACATGCGCCAGTTGAAGACGCTGATGGGCGCCTGCGCGGGCGTGCGGCGCGCGGGGTCCGCGGCCCTCGATCTCGCCTACGTCGCCGCTGGCCGCTGCGACGCGTTCTGGGAACTGGGGCTGTCGAAATGGGACATGGCCGCGGGCGCGCTCATGATCCAGGAAGCGGGCGGGCTGGTCACCGATCCGAAGGGCGAGCCGAACTACATGGAATCGGGCGACATCGTCGCCGGCACGCCGAAGGTCTTCTCCGAGCTGTTGGACGCCCTGCGGTAGCGGGCCTAGACCACTCCGCCTTGCCGTAGATTCTTCTTGCAGGGCCACAAAAGGACGAAGGCCTTTAGTCCTTCGGTGCGAGGGGCGCGCAGCGCCCCTCGTACCTATTCTCGCTTGTCCAGCAGGCGCTTGATCTTGGAAGTCTGCGAAGTGCCGGTGTAGCGATCGAGCTCGCCGCGCCCTACCGGCGACACGGTGACGCGCACGCCGGTCACCTCCTTCAGCCGCCGCTCCAGGCTCTCCTTGACCGACGCCGAGTCCGCCTGCGGGTCCAGCAGCTCGACCATCACCGTCATCTCGTCGCGCTGCTCCTCGCCCACGCGCTCGACGATGCAGAAGAACTCGCCATTGGAACGCGCGTCCTCGGCCACCGCGACGCCGACGGCCTCCGGGAACACGTTCGCGCCGCGCAGCTTCACCATGTTGTCGTTGCGGCCGAAGATCTTGTCCAGCCGGCGCAACGTGCTGCCGCACGCGCAGCCCGCCGGCATCAGCGCCGAGATGTCGTTGACGTTGAAGCGGATGGAGGGCGCGCCCCAGCGGTACAGCGTGGTGATGTAGACGGTGCCCTTCTCGCCCTCGGGCAAGAGCTTGCCGGTCTCGGGATCGGCCACTTCGAGGATCACGGCGTCTTCCTGGATGTGCATGCCGGTCTGCTGCACGCATTCGCAGGCCATCATGCCGCTCTCGTTGGTGCCGTACATGTCGTAGCAGGGCGCGTTCCACAGCGCCTCGATCCTGGCGCGGTCCTCGATGCCGATGTGCGAATGCAGCGCGCGCACGCCGAGCGAATGCGGATCCACGTTCAGTTCGTCGCGCGCAACGATGGCCAGGTGCCGCAGGTAGGCCGGGAACGAGCAGATGATGTCGATGCCCCAGGTCTTCATGATCTCGACCTGGCGGCGCGTGGCTGTGGTGTTGCCGCCGCCCGTCATCACCGGGATCGCGCCGATGTATTTCCAGATGGTGTCGCGCAACGCGAAGCCGCCGTTGGACAGGCCGAGCGACAGCGCCGCCAGCACCTTGTCGCCCGGGCGCATGCCCTGCATGGCGTAGCGGCGCGCACCGAGGATCGCCATGGTCTCGCGGTCCTGCGGCGCGTAGAGCATCGGCCGCGGCATGCCGGTGGTGCCGCCGGAGGTGTGCAGCACCAGCGGCAGCGGCTTGTCGCCGCCCACCGGGATGCCCATGAAGTCGCCGAAGGGCGGATGCTCCTCGATGCTCTTGCGCGTGTCGTGCACCGTGTAGGGCGGGATCTTGACGATGTCCGCGAGGCTGCGGATGTCGCCCGGCTCCAGGCCCGCGGCCTTCCAGCGCTTGCTGAAGAACGGGATCTCCCAGCCACGCGCCACCAGCTTGAGGAAACGCTGCTCCTGCAGCGCCCTGAGTTGGGGTCGCGGCATGCGATACACGGTGCGGAAGAATTCCGGCGGCGGCGGATACTCCTTCTCCAGCGCGTCGAAGTCGAGCGACTTCGCGTAGCGCGGGAATTCCAGGTTCTCGTCGATCTTCACAGCAGGTTCGCGCGCCGTCCGCCGTCCACGTGGAAGGTCGCGCCGGTGATGTAGCCGCCGTAACCGGAAGCGAGCAGCGCCACCAGGCCGGCGATTTCGTCGGGCTGGCCGAGGCGGCCCAGCGGCACCTGCTTCGCCAGCTCGGCCTGCTCGGCCGCAAACACCTTCGCCAGGCGGCCGGTGACGATGCGCCCCGGGCAGATGGTGTTCACGGTGATGTTGTCGGCGGCGACTTCCAGCGACAGCGTCTTCGCATAACCGATCACCGCGGACCACGTCGCCACCGACAGCCCGAACTTCCGCATCGGCTGCAGCGTGGAGAGCGCGGTGATGCTGACGATGCGCCCGCCCCCGGCCTTGCGCATGTGCGGCACGGCGCCCCGCGTGAGCCGCACCACGCTCATCAGGTTCTGCTGCACCGCCTTGTCCCAGGCAGCGTCGTCGAAATCCATCAGCATGCCCAGGGGTGGCGCGCCGTCGTTGTTCACCAGGATGTCGAGCCTGCCGAAATGCGCGGTCGCGGCCTCGACGATGCGCGCGCAGTCCGGCGCCTTGCGGATATCCGCAGGGATCGCGAACGTCCTGGCGCCGGTCTCGGTCGCGATGCGCGCGGCAGCGGCCTCCAGCGGCTCGGCTCGGCGCGCCACCATCGCCACGCTCGCACCTTCGGCCGCCAGCAGGCGCGCGATGCCGTAGCCGATTCCCTCGCTGGAGCCGCCGACGATGGCGACCTTGCCGCTCAGCCCGAGTTCCATGTCAGGGTTTCAGTTGCGGCATGCACTTCGCGAACAGCGCCTCGGCATTGCGGTGGAACACCTTCTCGAGGATTTCCTCCTCGTAGCCGAGCGCGCGCCAGTCCGCGACCAGGCGCTCGTAGGTGAACAGCGGGTAGTCGGCGCCGAACATGACGCGGTTCTTCAGCCGCCGCGAGATGTCGCGCTTGAGCGATTCGGTGAGGTACTTCGGCGACCAGCCGTGCAGCTCGCACCACACGTTCGGCTTGTGGATCATCACCGCGATCATCTCTTCCTGCCACGGCCAGGCGGGGCGCGCGGCGATCACGGTCAGGTCCGGGCGGCGCGCGGCGAGCGCATCGACGTGGCGCGGATGGCAATGGTCGAGGATCATCCCGGCACCGCCGGGCAGCCCCGCCCCCGCCCCCGTGGTGCCGACGAACACCAGCACCGGCCGCTTGGCCGCGACGCTGACGTCGTAGAACGGGTCGTAGATTGCGTCCGAACAGGGAAAACCGGTGCCGCTCCCGGAGATGCCGATGCCGATGAAGCCGCTGCTGGCGTCGATGCAGCGCTTGAGTTCCGCCGCGCCGTCCGCGCCGGTCTTCGGGTCGATCTGCAGCCACAGTCCCAGCACCGCGTCGGGATGGCGGCGCTGCGTCTCCATGCCGTAGTCGTGGAACTCGCCCGCCTCGTCGACCGGCATGTTCTTGGTGAAGCCGAAATCGAGGATCGCCTTCACGCCCTGGCTGCGGAAGTAAGCCGCCATCTCGTCTTCGCTGTGGTACTTCGGCTCGGAATTCCAGGTGTGCTTCTGCCGCGCCAGTTCGGCCTCGGTGCGCAGCACGTAGCCCTTCTTCGTCCCCCAGTGCGAATGCAGGTCGATCAGCTTCATCCGCCGCTCAGTCCGCCTTCATGCCGGTTTCCTTCGCCAATTTTCCCCAGCGCGCCATTTCGCCGCGCAGGAACGCATCTGCCTGCTCTGGCGTGCCGCCGACCCACTCGACGCCCTGCGCGGCAAGCTTGGCGCCGACGTCGGGCTCCTTCATCGCACGGTTCACGGCGCCGTTGAGCGCCGCCATGACGTCCTTCGGCAGGCCGGCGGGTGCAACCATCATGTACCAGCCCGTGGTCTCGAATCCCGGCAGCCCGGCCTCGATCATGGTCGGCAGCTCGGGCGCGAGCGAGGAGCGCTTGCCGCTGGTCACAGCAAGGCCCTTCAGCTTCCCAGCGCGGATGTGCGGCAGCGAAGTGGTGATGATGTCGAACATCATGTGCACCTGCCCGCCCAGCAGATCCGCGACCGCCGGTGCGTTGCCCTTGTACGGCACGTGCACGACGTCGGTCTTCGTCATCAGGCGGAACAGTTCGCCCGACAGGTGTGCGCCGGCGCCCGCGCCGCCCGACGCATAGGACAAGCCGCCCGCCTTCGCCTTCGCCAGCGCGATCAGTTCCTGCACGGAATTGGCGGCCACCGAGGGATGCACGACGAGCACCAGCGGGATGTAGCAGACGTAGGCGATCGGCGCCGTGTCGCGCAGGGTGTCGTAGGGCAGCTTGGAGTTGAAGATCGGGTTAGTGGCGTGGACGGTGTACCCCATCATGATGGTGTAGCCGTCGGGCGGCGACTTGGCGAGCAGGTCGGTGCCGATCGCCGCGCTCGCCCCGGCGCGATTCTCGACGATCACCGGCACGCCCATCTGCTCGGACATCTTCTGCCCCATGGTGCGCGAGATCAGGTCGACGCCGCTGCCCGGCGGCACCGGCACGATGAGCTTGATCGGGCGCGAGGGGAACTTGGGCGCCTGGGCGGCGGCGGGCATTGCGCCGGCCAGCAGCCCGGCCCATGCGAGCACGGCGAGCAGGCGTTGCAGGAAGCGTTGCATGTTTTCCCCCTTTGCAGTGGCGGGAAACGATAGTGCCGCGCCGATTGCCTGTCAAAGATTCCGGAAGCGCGTTCGCTGGCCGGAATTCCACATTGCCGCCGGCCTGCCCGCGGAGTATGATTTATTCACACTCTTCGAACCAGGCGTCCCATGCGCAATGCCGTGAAGAAGACCATCTCGCTGCCCGCGGAACTCGCGCAGCAGGCCGAGGCCCTGGCGCAAGCCGAGGGCAAGACACTCAGCGGCGTGATCCAGGATGCGCTGCGCCAGTCCGGTATCGAGCGGCGCCTGCAGGAGCTGCGCGGAATGCAGGCTTTCTGGAGCCGCAAGGCGCGCGACAGGGGGATCCTCACCGAAAAGGATCTCGCGCGATACCTGCGTGATTGACCGCGGCGCCGCCAGCCCACGCGGGAGCGCTGCATGCGAGTCGTGTTCGACACCAACATTCTGGTTTCCGCGCTGGCGTTTCCAGGCGGCCAGGGCGAGGCGGCCCTTCGGCGCGTGATCGACGGGACCGATCGGCTCCTGCTCTCGCGGCCCATTCTCGACGAACTCCTCGAAGTGCTGGGCCGGAAGTTTGCGCGCGACGCCGAGGAACTGGCGCACGTCGCGGTATTCCTGTCCGAGTTCGCCACGCCGGTTGCGCCCCGGCGCAGGCTCCGCGTGGTAAGGGACGATCCGGACAACCGGATCCTGGAATGCGCCGTTGCCGGCCGCGCCGACGGGATCGTCACCGGCGACAGGGCTTTGCTCGCTCTCCGCAGCCATGCGGGAATCCGCATGATGACCCTGCGTTCGTACCTCGACGGGCAGCGATGAGCGCGGAAGCCGCCGGCCACACGCCGATGATGCAGCGGGGTTTGTACAGAATGGCAATATCGTCATTTTAACTAAACGTTTCGCAGGTCGGAAACACTGGGCGGTCAACGTCCTGGCTACTTCCTGATGCACATCTTCTGTGACGAGTCCGGAAACACCGGAACGGACTTGCTCAATACCGAGCAGCCCATAATTGCACTCGGGCCAAAGCCGTAGAAACTGACGATGCCGCCTTTTCTCATGCTGGTGGTGATCGCCCCCCGCAACGCGGCGAGCGCGCGACCGGCTTCGGCCACGCGCCCAAACCTGGACAACGCAGAAGCCGGCAATGCCGGGACAGCGTTTGCCAGTGCGCGGCCTTTCGCGATCTGGGGCGGTGGCACACGCGATGCGGTAGCCGCCTGCGAGCCGCAAGGGCTTGATGCGCAGCATGAAGCCCGCAGTGGCGAAGGGGCGGCGGATTAGCAGGGACTGCGCCAAACGAAGGCACCGAGCCAGGGCGCGGCTTTATGCGCGCTGGCGGCGGTCGAGCACGCGCAGGCGTAGCGACGGCGCGACGGTTGCGGGGTTTATCGCAAGCGGCGTGACGGAGCGGTCAAAGTCACGGCGCCGCCAGCACCGAAATGTGTCCGGTCTCGCTGGCGTTCGCGCGTGGCCTGATCATTATCTCCACGTCCTGATTGAGCGCGGTGAGAAACTCCATCAGGCGTTCGACGGAGAATTGGTCGAGGCGGTAATTTTTCAGGGCGGAGACTTTGGGTTGCGGCACGCCAAGCAAGGCGCCGATCTCGCGTTGTTTGAGCTTCCTCGCCTTGAGTAGTTCGTTGACGGCCAGCGCGAGGCGCGTCTTGGTCTGCCGTTCAGCGGCATCGGGATAGCCCAAATCGGCGAAGACGTTGGTGGTTCCGCGGGTGATCCTGGTCATGGCTTACCTCTGCTTTCGTAATCGGCCTGGGCGCGTTTGAGGCGCTCTGCAATCAACTTCACGTCTGTCTGCGGGGTCTTGATGCCTTGCTTCGATTTCTTCTGGAAGGCGTGCAACACATACACCACGTCGGCAAAGCGCACCGCATAAACCGCGCGGTAAGTGTCGCCGCGATGATCCTCGACAATCTCCAGAATCCCCGCCCCCTCCCCTTTCCAGGGCTTGGCGTTCGGGTGCTTCGCGCCAAGCTGAGCCAGTCCCAGCGCATAGCCCATTTCGTCCTGCACCTCGGCCGGGAAACTCAGGTAGTCCTTTTTTGCCGAGGCCACCCAGTGCAGCGGTTTTTCGCGGGATAGGCTCGGAGGAATCGGAGACATGCGAATATATACCAAGACAGGTATATTTAGTCAACGAGAAGCTGTGACTCCGGCTTTTCCCCGCACGACGCCATCCACACTGCATTGATCATACTCATCTTTTTGGCGGATCGATCGCATTCAACCGGACGGGCTCCCTAGCGTTTCGCACGCCCGGATTTGGCTCGTGGCGCGACAATTCCCGCCACATGCTCGGCCCACCGATCCAGCCACTTGCGCATCTCATCAGCGTAGGCATAGACGTTGTAGACGCCGGCCACACCCGGCAGCCGGTGGCCCAGGATGGATTCGCCGATCTCGAACGGGCAGCCCAGGCGCGCCAGGCCGGTGCGGGTGGTGCGGCGCAGATCGTGCGAGGTCCAGTGGTCTATCGGGCAGGCGTCGCCGGCCTGCCGCGAGGCGAACAAGGCCACGCTCAGCGCCTTCTGATTGACCGGGTTGCCACGCACCGGAAAGACGTACTCCTCGCCAAGCCGGTTGCGCAGAATCTCGACTGCTGGCGCGGACAAGGGCGTCACGCTCACGTCGCCCGTTTTGCCTTGGGTATGGGTCCAGGTTTTCGCATCGATGTCCACGTCGCGCGAGCGCATGGCGCAGACTTCGCCGCTGCGGGCGCCGGTGTAGAGCGTGAGCCGCAGCACATCGACAATCGTGCGGGACACCGCGCCGGAGTCCAACCAGCGCAGCAAACGGCCGATCTCGGGGTCGCTCAGCACCCGGCTGCGCTTGCCCTGCGGGATGGTCGGTATGCCCGCCGTCGGGTCGGCAACATCCAGGTCCGGCCGATTCATGCTGCGTGCGTGCCTGATCACGCCACGCAGCGCAGAAATACCCATGGCCGCCACGCGCGGCGCCCGCCTGCGCATGGGCACGATCGCCGCCATGACTTGCGAGGGCTTGAGGTCGGCCAGCAACACGCTGCCGATTTCAGGCAGGATCTCGCGCTCCAGAATGCGCCACTGCTCGTCGCCCCGCGCGAGTTTGGACAAGTGCTCCTTCTGATAGCTCTCCGCGGCGCGCGTCAGCGTGTGGCCCTTGCCGCGTATCGCCGCCACCTTGGCAGCCTCTTGCCGCCGGCGCACCTCGTCGCGCGGATCGCCGTGCTTGTCCCGGGTGGCGCGGTGATTTCGCCACTCGCTGCGCGCGTCGGCGAGGGATAATGCGGGGAATGACCCTATGAGCAGTTGGGCCATCTTCCCTGCAGGGTCACGGAAACGGTAGATCCACACCTTGGCGCCGGACGGGCGCGCCATGATCCGCAGGCCGGGATGGGTGGGGTCGCCGAGGGAACCGCGTTTCAGCCGCTCACAGGCCAGCGTGGTAAGGGTTGAAACGTTTCGCAGGACGTTTCGCATTTATGCCGGATTCCAGAGAACATAGTCGGACTTCGATAAACGCTAATGTACTATGAAATAAGAGGAAAAACAGGCTTTTTTGATGGCTGACATGGCTCAACATACGCCGATGATGCAGCAGTATCTCCGCATCAAGGCGCAGCACCCCGACGTGCTGGTGTTCTACCGCATGGGCGACTTCGACGAGCTGTTCTACGACGACGCCGAGAAGGGCTCGCGCCTGCTGGACATCACGCTCACCTCGCGCGGCGCCTCGGCTGGCGTGCCGGTGAAGATGGCCGGCGTGCCGGCGCACTCGGTGGAACAGTACCTCGCCAAGCTGGTGAAGCTGGGCGAATCGGTGGCGGTGTGCGAGCAGGTCGGCGACGTGGCAACTGCCAAGGGACCGGTGGAGCGGCAGGTGACGCGCATCGTCACGCCCGGAACGCTCACCGATCCGGAACTTCTGGACGAGAAATCCGACAACGTGCTGCTTGCGCTCTGCGCGGATCGCTCGACGGTGGGCCTGGCGTGGCTGTCGCTCGCGGGCGGCACGCTGCGCGTGGCGGAAGTTGTGCCGCAGGCGCTGGCCAATGAGCTGCGGCGCATCGCGCCCGCCGAAGTACTCGCCGCGGACGGCGTCGAGATTCCCGGCTTCACCGTGACGCGCGTTCCACAATGGCACTTCGACATCGACTCCGGCCGGGACAAGCTGCTCGCCCAGTTGGGCGCCGCTTCGCTCGCCGGATTCGGCTGCGAGGACATGACGCTTGCCGTCGGCGCCTGCGGCGCGCTGCTCGACTACGCGAAGCGCACGCAGGGCCGCGCGCCGTCGCACATCACCTCCGTGTCGGCCGAACGGGCCTCCGAGTTCGTGCGGCTGGACGCCGCCACGCGTCGCAACCTGGAACTGACCGAGACCTTCCGCGGCGAGCCCTCGCCCACGCTCTTCTCGCTGCTGGACGAGTGCGCCTCGGCGATGGGCAGCCGACTGCTGCGGCATTGGCTGCACCATCCGCTGCGCGACCAGGCGGCGGTCGCCGCCCGCCACGAGGCGGTGGCGGCGCTGGATGCGGGGGCGGACACGACGCGCGGCGTGCTGCGCCGCTTCGCCGACATCGAGCGCATCACCTCGCGCATCGCGCTCGCCAACGCGCGCCCGCGGGACCTTTCGGCGTTGCGCGACAGCCTTGCCCTGCTTGGCGAACTGCGCGCCTCGGTGGCGGGCGCGACGGCCCCCCTGCTGCACGAGCTGGCGGCGGGGCTGGAAACGCCGCAGGAATGCCTCGACCTGCTTGTGCGAGCGGTCGCGCCGGAGCCCTCGGCGCGCATCGTCGACGGCGGCGTCATCGCGACGGGCTACAGCGCGGAGCTGGACGAATTGCGCGCGCTGCAGTCGAACGCCGGCGAATACCTCGTCGAGCTCGAGCAGCGCGAGCGCGCGCGCACGCAGATCCCGAACCTGCGCGTGGCCTACAACCACGTGCACGGCTACTACCTCGAGATCACCCACGCGCACGCCGCCAAGGTGCCGGACGACTACCGCCGCCGGCAGACGCTGAAGAACGCCGAGCGCTACATCACGCCGGAGCTGAAGGCCTTCGAGGACAAGGCGCTCTCGGCGCGCGACCGCGCGCTGGCGCTGGAGAACACGCTGTGGAACGAGCTGCTGGCGCTGCTCGGCGCGCACGTGCCGCGCCTGCACCGGCTGGCGCAATCCGTGGCGCAACTCGACGTGCTCGCCTGCTTCTCGCGCATCGCCGCGCGCCGCGGCTATTGCCGGCCGGAGTTCAGCGGCGAGCCGCTGCTCGAGATCGAGGCCGGGCGCCACCCGGTGGTCGAGGGGCACATCGAATCGTTCATCGCCAACGGCACGCGCCTTGCGCCCGCGCGGCGCCTGCTGCTGATCACCGGCCC
>SXGT01567834.1_pt1 | contig 11295 bp, 12 predicted proteins | sample 3176221 | NCBI WGS metagenome assembly SXGT01 (sample SAMN11356862, study PRJNA531348) | freshwater metagenome | isolation source: freshwater sample F1-120 | place: China: Fuxian Lake, Yuxi | collected 2017-12-25
CACGCTGGCGGTGCCTCCGTCCTGGCCGTGCCGGCATGGCGAGCCTGCGCGCTGGCGCGACGCTCGGCAGGGCCGGCGGCGAGGGCGGCACGCCGGGAGCAGCGGGCGGGGGAAAAGGCCGTTTGAATTTCCTATACGTCGCGGGTGGCTGGGACGTATCGACGGGATAAGGCGACATGTCCCACGTTCCGGTCTGATGCCGCGATGCCTTACGATCAACGCATTATGCGTTTTGCTGGGCTCGACCAGGTGAGCTTGTTGACGTTGCAAGGACGTGTACTGGTCGCGTTCCTCATCGGTCCCTACCACCGGCAGCGCTTCGACGCCCATGAGCCGCGGCAATGTCATCTGGCGGTCCGTGGAGACGGCCAGTGGTTTCTGCTGGTCGTCGTCAAGGTGCCTGAGGGAACGCCTATCCCCCCGACAGACTTTCTGGGTGGGGACCTGGGCGTCGTCAATCTGGCCACACCGTCTGACGGCACCACGCACAGTGGCGAGAGGATAGAAGCCTGTCGGACACGCTATGCGACGTACCGCCAACGATTGCAACGCGCGGCAACGGTGGCCCAGATGGATGGGAAGCGGCCCAAGAACATGCGGCGGGCGTTGCAGCGCACCGCGAGGCGTGAAGCGCGTTTCCGGAGAGATACCAACCACGGTATCAGCAAAACGCTCGTTGCGGCGGCCCAAGGCAACGAGTACGGCATAGCCTTGGAAGACTTGACGGCTCTTCGGACTCGGACTCGGTTTCGGAAGCCGCAACGTGCCCGCATGGCAGGATGGGCGTTTGCTCAACTGCGCTTCTTTGTGGAGTATAAGGCGCGACTTGCAGGCATCCCTGTGGTGCTCGTCGACCCGCGGAATACCAGCCGCCAGTGTAGGGCCTGTGGGCATATCTCCACAGCCAATCGACCGAGTCAAGCGCGGTTCTCCTGCAAGCAATGCGGCTATACGGCCCATGCCGACTGCAATGCGGCGGTGAACATTCGCTCAAGGGCGCGCGTCAATGCGCCTCTAGTTGCGGGTCGCGTCCCTCAGCAGCTCTGGCTGCTGGCTGGCGTCGGCGCCAGCGACAAGCTACGGCACTTCAGTGCCAGTAGTCATTGACCCCACGCCCTGCTCAACACCATGTGTATGATATGGCCAGCCCTTGCAGACACCAGGCGGAGGTCGAGAGATTACCTGTTCTTCTGCCCAAGAATCCCTTGCTGATACAAGGCAGCAATCTCGGCCTCAGACAGGCCGAGATATGCGCGTAGTACCTCAGCCGTATGTTGTCCGAGCAGAGGCGCCGGCGTGCGCACAGAGCCAGGAGTGGCAGAGAGTTTGACCGGTACACCCACCACGCGGACTTTCCCGGCGACAGGGTGGTCGCTTTCAACAATCATCTCACGCGCCTGTACCTGCGGATGCTCCACAACCTGATCAAGAGTATTAATGGCTCCGACTGGGATCCCGTGTGCCAGCAACAGTGCTTCCCACTCTTCGTAGGTCTTGGTCATAAAGATCTCTTGCAGCGTGGCGATCAGGCTCTCACGATGCCGCACACGCGCTGGGTTCGTCGCATACTGCGGGTCATCCCGCATGGCGTCGAGTCCTACGAGGGGGCAGAAGAGTCTCCAAAGCTTGTCACTGCCTACGGCCAGCGCCAGGTCTTTGGTCTTGGTGCGGAAGGTTTGGTACGGTAAGAGGGCTTTATAGGCCGTGCCCATGGGGAGCGGCACTTCACCGTCGGCCATGTACGCACCAATCATCCCCTGTAACAGCCCGAGCTGACCGTCGAGCATCGAGACATCGACATACTGGCCTTGGCCGGTTTTCTCCTTGACGCGCAGGGCATTCATGATGCCAAAAGCCGCCCACATGCCCGCGACCATATCAGCACTCGATACACCATTCCGTACCCCACGACTACCAGGCTCACCAGTAATGCTAATCATGCCGCTCTCAGCCTGCACAATGAGATCCAATGCGGCCCGGTTGCGATACGGCCCTGTCTGGCCAAAGCCGGACACGGAGCAGTAGATAATACCTGGATTCCGCAGGCGTGCCTGGTCGTAAGCGATGCCGAGCTTGTCGAGGGTGCCAACGCGGTAGTTCTCCAGGACAACATCAAACTGTTCAACGAGGCGAAAGAAGAGTTCTTTCCCGGCCTCGTGCTTGAAGTCAATCTCGATACTCTTCTTGTTACGATGTAGGCTGACAAAGTATGCGGTTTCGGTCTGGTAAAATGGCGGTCCCCAGCCCCGGGAAATATCCCCCGTCCCAGGTACCTCGATTTTCACCACCTGCGCCCCGAAATCGCCTAACATCGTGGAACAAAACGGTCCCGCAAGGGCATGCGAGAGGTCGAGAATTTTGACGTCTTCGAGTGGCAGCTGCATACGCGTCATCTCTCCTGTGCCGAGGCGACCGCGGGATGATCAAAGACGCCGTACAGCTCCGTCCTTCAGGGCGGAGATATCAGGCGTTTGGCCAGCCTTCTGGCTAATTCCCAGCGCGGTAATGCCGTAGCAAGACGGGCGAGAGTCGTTGACTCTCGCTCCGTATTAAGCTAATGTCTATCACATGGTTAAAACGATGCAATACCGACTCAAGCCCACGAAAGCCCAGGCCACACAGTTGGACAGCCAGCTGGAGGAATGTCGGTGTCTGTACAACCATTTTCTTGCCGTACGGCGTGACGCCTGGGAGGAACGGCAGGAGTCGTTGACCTACCACAAGCAGGCGCTCACGCTGCCAGCTCTGAAAGAGGGGTGTGCCGATTTGTCGCGGGTGCACTCGCAAGTCTTGCAGAACGTTGCGGTGCGTATTGACTTGGCCTTCAAGGCATTCTTGCGTCGCTGTAAAGCTGGCGACAAGGAGCCCGGCTATCCGCGCTTTCGTGGCTATGGCCGCTATCATTCGATGACCTTCCCGCAATACGGTAATGGGTGTCAGATGGTGGAAGGCATGCTGAAGCTGTCCAAAGTCGGTGCGCTGCGCGTGGTGGAGCATCGCCCACTGGAAGGCACGCCGAAAACGTGCACCATTCGGCACAGTCCTACGGGCAAATGGTTCGTGACGATTGTCTGTGACATCGACGCCCAGCCGTTGCCAACCATGGGTGCCGCCGTTGGTATTGCTGTCGGTTTGCTGAGCTTCTCCACCCTTTCGACAGGCGAGCAGACACCGTGCCCGAAGTTCATGCGCACGGATGAGAAAGACCTGAAGCGCACACAACGCCAGCTGGCGGCCGCCACCAAGGGCACCTCGGCGCGCAGCAAACGCCGCAGGATTGTGGCGCGTGTGCATGAACGTATGGTCAATCGACGCACGAACTTTGCGCACCAGGAGAGCCACCGCGTCGTCAAGCGGTACGATGTGATTGCCGTGGAAGATGTGTCGGTCAATCAGATGGTGCACCATCGTTGCCTCGCCAAAAGCATTCAGGATGCGGCGTGGTCCCAGTTCGCTACTTTCGTGTCCTACAAGGCAGCATGGGCCGGTAGAACGTTTGTGGCGGTCAACCCCGCATACACGAGCCAAGATTGTTCTAGCTGTGGCCATCGCCAGAAGAAAACACTGGCGGAACGTCCACACGCCTGTGTGTGCTGTGGGGTGACACTCGACCGAGACCATAACGCCGCCTTAAATATATTGAGACTGGGGCTACAGTCTTTGGGACTTGTCCCTAGAAGCTCCGCCGTTCACGGCGGGGAGTAGTCACTGAAACACCGCACGCACGGAACCGCCATCGGCGGCAATGACTTCGCCCGTAATCGCGGTCGCCTTGGGGGAAGCTAGGAACGTCACCACATACCCCAACTCACGCGCATCGACGATGCGGCGAATAGCGATGTGTTGCGTGATACGCCGCTCAATCTCTTCCACGCTGACACCTGCCTGACGCGCTTGTTCGGCATACATCGGCCCACTGCGCTCGGTGCGCGTGGTGCCAGGGTGCACGAGATTCACGGTAATGCCCATCGGCCCCAATTGATCGGAGAGCACCTTGGTAAGGTGCACCACGGCGGCGTTGCGCATGCCACTGATAGCCGCAGAGCGACGTCCGGACAGACCACCGATATTGATGATCCGTCCCCAGCCCTGGCGTTGCATGTACGGGGCCACGGCCTTGGCACAGCGAAAATAGCCCACAACCTTGGTATCAATGTCTGCCAGCAGGGCCTCTTCGCTGGCCTCTGCCAGGGAGCCACGCACCAGGCCGCCGGGAGTCGCCGCGTTGTTGACCAGAATATCCACACGGCCTAAGGTCGCCGCGGTGATCTCGACCATGCGCTGCACAGATTCCCAATTGGTCGTATCGGTGGTCACAGGCAGGATGCGGCGACCGGTCTCTTGTTCGAGCTCACTGGCCGCCGCGTCAAGCGCTTCACGGCGTCGAGCGCAGATGGCGACATCGACCCCTTCTTTGGCCAGCTCACGGGCGATCGCTTTCCCAAGGCCCTGGCTGGCACCAGTCACAATCGCCACTTTGCCGGCGAGTTCGAGATCCATAGTACAGGCTCCTGACGCAAGAGGTGAGAAGAGGCCTGCCGGGACAGGCCCACTTGCCCTCGTAAAGGCGATGTTTGCTAACCCTAGCATGGGTTTTGGTCGATGTCCAACGTCGAGCCATAGGCGAGCACGAGGAGAGTGTGTTCAAGATGCTGCGCGAGACCGCCCCTCTACTCAGTCGTGACTTACCTGGCTAACTAGGGTAAGCTAGTGCCGCACGCTCCCTGGGGCCATCGCGGTGGATACCATCGACCACTGCACGCACGGAGCAGGGACGCATGGCCGAGTGGTGGAAGGAGAGACCCATGGATGTTCGTTTCGACGACGCTACTGAGGCATTTCGCCAGGAGGTACGCACTTGGCTCGAAGCACACGTGCCCAGGGAACCGCTACCGAGCGCTCCTGAGATGGCCTTCGAGCACATGCGCACCTGGCAAAAAAAGATGTACGACGCCGGCTGGGCGGGTATCCACTGGCCCAAGTCCTATGGCGGACGTGGCGCCACGCTGCTCGAACAAGCGGTCTTCCAGCAGGAGCTCGCACGGGTGCAAGCGCCGCCTATGGCAAACACCCTGGGCCTGATGATTGTGGGGCCAACGCTCATGGCGCACGGGACCGAGGCGCAGAAAAAGCGCTATATCCCGCCTATCCTCAGTGCTGACGAAATCTGGTGCCAAGGTTTCTCCGAGCCGAATGCTGGCTCTGATCTGGCCTCGTTGCAGACACGCGCCGTCGAGGATGGCGACGATTTTATCATCAACGGGCAGAAAATATGGACTAGCATGGCGCATTGTGCCGACCTGTGCCTCCTCCTCACCCGCACCGACCTGCAGGCGCCCAAGCACTAGGGCATCAGCTGCCTGCTTGTCGATATGCACAGCCCTGGCATTACGGTAAAGCCGCTGCGTCAGATGCCCGGCGGGGCCGAATTTAATGAAGTGTTTTTCGAGAACGTGCGGGTGCCGAAACGTCAGCTCGTAGGCCAGCTGCACGATGGGTGGCGCATTGCCATGACGACCTTAACCCATGAGCGTGCCTCGGCCTCGTTTGGGACGCAGGTGCAAATCCAGCGGTCGTTGGAGGACATGATGGCAGTCGCCAAACACCTCCAGCGTCATGGCAGGCCTCTCAGTGCGGATCCGGTCACGCGGCAAAAACTGGCCGAGGCCGCTATGCGTGTGGACGTCATGCGCCTCAACAATTATCGCGCGATGACCACCGAGGTGCGCGGACGCCCTCCTGGTCCCGACGCGTCACTTGACAAACTGTACTGGAGTGAGACCAACAAATGGATGCAGGAGATGGGTCAGGAAATGCTCGGCCCCTTGTCGCAGTTAGATCCTGCCTCACCCTATTACCCCACGTCGGTCAATTTGCAGCGGAGCTTTCTGTGGAGTCGCGCCGAAACGATTTTTTCTGGCACCTCAGAGATCCAGAAAAATATCATTGGCGAGCGTGTTCTTGGTTTGCCGCGTGGCTAAGCGGCGTGCGATTGTCGAAAGGAGTTTGCTATGTCAGGCCATTCCAAATGGGCCACCATTAAGCACAAAAAGGCCGCTGTGGATGCGCGCCGTGGCAAAGTGTTTACCAAGCTCATTCGTGAATTGACCTCTGCCGCCCGCATGGGTGGGGGAGATACCGAGATGAATCCACGCTTACGCACCGCGGTGACGACCGCCAGAGCGTCGAATATGCCATCCGACACCATCCAACGGGCCATCAAAAAAGGTACGGGGGAGTTGCCAGGCGAAGTGTACGAAGAAATTACCTACGAGGGCTATGGCGCCGGTGGGGTCGCTGTGCTGGTCGATGTCCTCACCGACAACAAAAATCGTACGGTGGCAGAAATCCGTCACATCTTCTCGAAGCACGGCGGTAATTTGGGTGAGACGGGCTGCGTAGGCTGGATGTTTGGCCGCAAGGGTTTTATTACGCTGCCGACGAGTCAGGTCGACGAAGATACGTTGCTGGAAATCGTCCTCGAAGCCGGGGGCGAGGATGTCAAAACGGACGCCGAGATGTATGAAATTGTCACATCCCCAGAGACCTTTGATGACGTGCGGACGGTCCTCGAACAGAAGGGGCTGACGCTTGAAGTCGCCGAAACCACCATGTTGCCCCAGAACATTGTGCCGGTGGAGGGCAAGCAAGCCGAGCAGGTGCTGCGCTTGATGGAGGCACTGGACGACCAAGATGATGTGCGGAAAGCCCACGCCAATTTTGACATCTCTGACGAGGTCATGACCGCACTCGCCTCCTAAAAGAGGATACATGCGTGTTTTGGGGATCGACCCTGGGTCGATCATTACGGGCTTCGGCGTGGTGGAGGAAGTCCAGGGCACTCTCCATGCGCTCGCCTGGGGAGCGGTGCGGGCCGGAGCCAAACAACCGCTCCTGGGACGTCTGAAGCGTATCTATGATGGCTTATCGGAAGCGCTGCAGGCCTGGAACCCTGACGTGGTGGCCGTGGAGCGGGTGTTCTTCGCCGAGAATCCCAAGACGGCCCTCGTCCTCGGCCACGCCCGTGGCGTGGCCTTGCTGACCGTAGCCAATGCTGCCTTGCCTCTCGTCGAATACACGGCGTCGGAAATCAAGCAGGCGGTCGTGGGGTATGGACGTGCTGACAAAGCCCAGATGCAGCAGATGGTCCGGGCGTTGTTACGTCTGGAGACCATCCCACAACCCGCAGATGCCGCAGATGCCTTAGCCGCCGCCATCTGTCATCTGCATACCTATGGCGTGCGGGGTAAGGCTGTAGAATGATCGCTCACTTGCATGGGGTGTTAGCTGCCAAAACTGTGGAACGCGTAGTACTTGATGTCCATGGCGTGGGCTATCACGTGGTGGTACCCCTCTCAACCTACTATGCCCTCCCAGAGCTCCAGGAGCGGGTGACGCTCTTGACCACCATGTATGTTCGCGAAGACACTATGCGGCTGTATGGCTTTGCCACGCCGGAGGAGCAAGAGATTTTTGAGTTGCTCATTGGCGTGTCGTCTATCGGACCACGGCTGGCCCTGAACATGTTATCCAGCCTGAGCGCTGCTGACCTGCGCGAAGCGATTGCCCAAGCCGAGACGCGCCGGTTGCAAGCCATTCCTGGCGTGGGCCGGAAAACTGCCGAACGGGTTGTGCTCGAATTACAAGACAAGATGACCGCCCTGACGCTCACGGTCTCTGGGCAGCCGAGAGTGCTGATCACGGAAGATGAGCAGAGTGTGCGTGATGTGATGTCGGCCTTGCTCAACCTCGGCTATCGTCAGACGGAAGCCGAGAAAGCCGTCCGCGCCGCTCGGGCGGAACAGGTAGGGGGCCTGACCCTAGAGGCTCTGCTGAAAGATGCTTTACAAGCACTGGCGCGCTAAGGGCCAGGGGAGCGTCATGTGGAAAAACGTCTGGTTGATCGCTCAGAAGCCTCCATAGATGAAGCCCTCCTGGAAACCAGCCTGCGTCCGACTGCCCTGGATGAATACGTCGGCCAGGAGCAGGTCAAAGAAAATCTGCGCATCCTTATTGAAGCGGCACGCCATCGCGGCGACACAATTGACCATATCCTGTTTTGTGGTCCGCCAGGGCTCGGCAAAACCACTCTGGCGCACATCATCGCCCTTGAGATGGGCGTCAATTTTAAGAGCACCTCCGGCCCGGTGGTGGAACGTCCGGGGGATCTGGCCGCTTTGCTGACGAATCTCAAGCAGGGTGATGTGTTTTTTATTGATGAGATTCACCGTCTCCACCACGTTATTGAAGAAATCCTCTATCCTGCCATGGAAGATTTTCAATTAGACATCATCATCGGCCAGGGACCGAGTGCGCGCACCATTAAACTGGCTGTCCCGCACTTTACCCTGGTCGGAGCTACGACCAGGGCCGGCCTGCTCACCTCGCCCTTGCGTGACCGCTTTGGTGTGATCGTGCGTCTAGATTTCTACACACAGGTAGAGCTGCAGACCATTATCCAGCGCTCGGCGCACTTGCTGCAGATCGGTATTGATGAGGCGGGGACCGCGGAAATCGCGCGGCGTTCGCGCGGCACGCCACGTATTGCCAACCGCCTCCTGAAACGGGTGCGGGATTATGCCCAGGTGCGTGCGGATGGTTTTATTACGCAAGACGTTGCTGCCCAGGCGCTACGCCTACTGGATGTGGATGACTTTGGGCTCGACAAGATGGATCGTCAGCTGCTCTTGACCATCATTGATAAATTTGGCGGGGGGCCGGTTGGCCTTGAAACCCTGGCAGCCTCCATCAACGAAGAACGCGAAACCATCGAAGACGTGTACGAACCGTTTCTCCTCCAAAGTGGCTATCTCAACCGCACACCGCGTGGCCGGACAGCCACCCCCCTGGCTTATCAGCATCTGCAACGCCCACTACCCCAAGAGAGCCAGCAACGTTTCTTCGTGTGAGTGGGCGTTATCCGTGATGCCCACGGGCGCTTAGCCTGCCTGCCGGATGTAGCCTTCGGCGGTCGTGACATCCTCCGTCGAGCCAATGAGCAGTGGTACACGCTGGTGTAAGCGCTCGGGCTGCAGCTGGAGGATATCCTCGCTCCCCGTACTGGCACGTCCTCCTGCCTGCTGCGCCACAAAAGCCAGGGGCGATGCCTCATAGAGTAAGCGCAATTTACCCGCGGGTTTTTGTGGGTCGCTCATATCCGCCGGATAGAGAAAAATGCCACCGGTGAGCAACGTGCGATGAAAATCGGCCACTAGCGTGCCCACATAGCGGCCTTTATACGGTTTACGCTTGGGATCTTTGAGGCTATCGACATACTGCCGCACCCCAGGACTCCAGGCATGGTAGTTGCCCTCATTGGCGCTGTACGTGCTACCACGCTGCGGCATGCGCATGTTTTCGTGCGACATGAGGAACTCGCCCAGTGTGGGATCGAGCGTATAGCCATGCACCCCATGCCCTACAGTATAGACAAACATGGTGCTGGAGCCATAGACCACATACCCCGCCGCGACCTGGCTGGCGCCTGGCTGCAGCAGATCCGCAATCGTGGCGTCTGCGCCTGGACTGACTTTGCGCTGAATGGAAAAGATGGTGCCGATGGTAATGTTGAGGTCGATATTCGAGGAGCCATCCAGAGGATCGAACAATACTACATAAGGACCTTGCCGCTGGTCAGGCCCAGGCAGAATGGGCTCAGGCGCTTCTTCCGAGGCCAGGGCACATACATGCCCGCTGGCTTCCAGCGCCTCAACCATGGTCTGGTGGGCAAAGACATCCAGCTTGGTAACCTGCTCCCCTTGGACGTTTTGCTCACCTGTGAAACCGAGGATGTTGACCAGACCAGCTTTATTCACTTCGCGGGCAATCACCTTGGCCGCCAGAGCGATCTGGGTCAACAGACCCGTCAACGCGCCGGTCGCGCCTGGATCACTGCGTTGTTGTTCCATAATGTGGCGCGACAATGTCATACCAATGCGACTCATATAGGCTCCTTTCGTCACCTGATGCTCTGGCGTGGGCTATGCCACGCCCGCTTCCACCGCGCTGGAATACTTGCCATAGCGGGCGGCCCCATTGCATTTGGCGCGATGATAGAAACACTGCTGCGCGGTCGCGACATTGGCCGGATTGCCGAGCCAGGATTCCAGCACCGGTCCTTGCAACGCACGCCCATAGGAAAAACTCAAGGTCCAGGGCTGCTCACCCATCGCGTTCATGGCATTCAAGTGTTCGGTGGCTTGCTTAGCACTCTGTCCGCCTGACAGGAAGACGATTCCCGGCATGGCCGCGGGAATCGTCTTGCGGAAACAACGCACCGTCGCCTCGGCCACTGCATCGACACTCGCCTGCTGCGGGCATTTTTTGCCAGCAATCACCATATTCGGTTTCAGCAACATGCCGTCAAGCAGCACGCGATGGGCATGGAGCTGTGCAAACACTTCGTGCAGGGTCGCCTCAGTGACTTCTTCGCAGCGGGCCAGCGTGTTATCGCCATCCATCAGCACCTCCGGCTCAACGATGGGTACCAGACCAGCTTCCTGCGAGAGAGCGGCATAGCGTGCCAGGGCGTGGGCATTGGCGGCGAGGCAATACGCCGTTGGCATAGCCTCACCAATGGTGATGACCGCGCGCCATTTCGCAAAGCGTGCGCCTAGGGTGCGATATTCGGCCAGGCGCTCCCGCAGGCCGTCCAGCCCTTCGGTAATAGTTTCACCGGGGAATCCGGTGAGCGCGCTGGTGCCCTTGTCCACTTTGATGCCGGGCATGATGCCACGCTGCTCGAGTAAGCGCGCAAAGGGTGTCCCGTCCTTGGCGTGCTGACGCAGGGTCTCGTCGTACAAGATAATGCCACTAATAAACGCTTCGATACCCGGTGTGGTGAACAAGAGTTCGCGATAGGCGCGGCGGTTGTCCTCGGTGGAGGGCACGTTGATGCTGTCGAGGCGGCGTTTAATGGTGCCCGAACTCTCGTCGGCAGCGAGGATGCCCTTGCCTTCCGTGACGAGGTCGCGTGCCGTGCTGATGAGGGTCTGTGTATCCATAGGGATCCTCCATGTCATGCATAATGGGCAGTAAAGTGTCTAAGTCTAGCATAGGAGACATACGGATTGTACAAGGCGATGGCAGCATGGGCAGCACGGGAAAAGCGAGAGCGACCAAGATGGGGGAGTCTCAAGGAGCTGGGAGAGGCGGTCAGCGCCTCATGCCTCTCCCAGGAAAGACAGTACAGTCACGCTAGCCGCGCAGATTTTTCGCCACGAACTCCCAGTTAATGAGATTCCACCACGCGGCAATGTACTGAGGCCGGGCATTGCGGTAGTCGATGTAATAGGC
>SXGT01413833.1_pt1 | contig 11294 bp, 9 predicted proteins | sample 3176221 | NCBI WGS metagenome assembly SXGT01 (sample SAMN11356862, study PRJNA531348) | freshwater metagenome | isolation source: freshwater sample F1-120 | place: China: Fuxian Lake, Yuxi | collected 2017-12-25
AAGCATGAGCGGGTTTCTTCACCTTCACCCGCTGGGTGAACCCCATAAATCCCGCTCAACCCTTCTAAAGGCTCTGGGCGAACGGAATTCATGGAGGTCAACTGCGGTTTTTAGGTTGACTGGGAGGCAATTGGGCCCGGCAAGCCTCTGACAATAGATATACGCGAAGTTTACACGGGCAAGAATCCTGACAAAACGTGGTTCAGCGACCCAAAATCAATGTTAATAACATCCGCTATCAAGGGTGATAGTGAGTATTTCCCGACTACCGCGTAATGTCTTACCATCCAAACAAAGCTGCTGTCCCGATAGGCTCGGCAAAGCGGCTTGAACCCACCGTTGAAAGGCATCCGCAAAGGCTTTAGTCTCTATTCGGCCCATGACATCGCTTAAGGTATCGTGAGAGGGGATGCCATTGCGTAATGCCAGAAACTGTCTCAGCCAATCGGCTTTTTCTTCGGCAAACTCTTCCATGCCTACCCAGTCTTCGATGCCGCTGAGCACAGCACATAAGACGATCATTATGATGTCACTGAGTGCATGGAGTTTGTTTTTGGTTTCTCGGCGCGGGTCTATTAGATCGCTGAAATAAGGTATCGGATTCGGCAACATTCTAGTATCTGCTCAAATCCCTATAATATCCGCTAACTTTAATCAAGGCATTCATAGCGCGATTGCCCTGAATATGTTGGCGCGAACTCTTGATCAGAAGATAAAAATATGCTATAAAAATTTTGCTGTGCGAATATTACTTCAAAAATTTACACTACGTAAGATTAATTCAAGCGATTGTTTTTTTCGGTGAAGCAATGTTTGGTAGCGTTAATATTTTATATTCTCTTCAAAACAAGGACACACTCCATGAAACTTTCAGAACTTCTTAATAAGGTAAAAAACTTTGATTCCAAATCGTCCGATAAATCAAGCAGCCGTTTAGTTGAAATTGAACAAGATCTGCTGGATTCCATCAGCGGAGCCAGGCCAATGACTTGGGGGAAATCTACCGGTCCCGGCAAATGGATTAAAGTATCAGTTTAAAGTATCGGCTGGCTAATCCGCCATTCGGTGCATTAAAAAACTTTTTACCCCGATTGGCAATTTTCATGTAAGTATTTTGACTTAAGAGCGGGAAGGCTTGGCGTCTTTCATGACATGCCGTTGCGTGATTGGTGTCCGTTTCTTCTCGTGCGTGGACTGGACGCGACAACAATTACGAATCGGGGGAACTCGCTTTCGATTAAATAGGGACTCCAGAAGAGTTTTACAACCGTACTGACGATGGATGTTAGTGGCTATAAATTGCTTGGAGTTTATATAGGCTTTACTAGGAGCTTGTCCGAGAAGGCAAAACCATAAAAAATAGCCACAACATATAGTGGTGTTTTTGAGAAATTTGCACCGTATGTTGTGGTAAAAATTTCAGTGATCGTATTCTCGGACAGGCTCCTAGGCAACTTTAACCAAGTGATCGATAAATGCCTAAAAATCATCCAAGTATAACTCGCCTTGATACGGTTATTGGCTTTCTCGTCATTTCTTAAAATTTTTCAACAGTCATTTTAGTTATGACAAAAGATCACATCATTGTCGTTTTAAAAATAACGGAACAATGCAATCTTAATTGCAGTTATTGTTATTTTTTTAATATGGATAATCAAGACTTTTCAGACAAGCCTGCCTTGATTACGGATGAAACGCTACAGCAAGTGGCTGGGTTTCTGGCAAATGCGGCAGCGCAATATCAAGCCAAAACGGTCACTATCGTTTTACATGGTGGCGAACCCCTCTTGATAAAAAAAAATCGTTTCGAGGAAATGATCGATTTATTTCGATTTCAGATCAAACCTTATGCGGAACTCTACTTCTATTTGCAGACGAATGCCGTGCTTCTGGATAATGAATGGCTGGAACTGGTGAAAATAAAAAATGTGTTTCTGGGGATCAGTATTGATGGACTTGAACAAGATCATGACCTATTTCGCAGGGACAAACAGAATCGGCCAACACATAAAATCGTTGTGGAAAAAATTGAATTGGCTCGCGCCCTGTTAACCGATGAAGATAGCCGGTCTGGTTTCGGTGGGCTGTATGTCATTAATCCGGATGCAAACGCCCAAGCAACCTATGATTTTTTTGTCAACAACCTTGAACTGAATAATCTGCATTATGTGCTTCCCGATTTTTGGCACGATAATATTGAAAAAGCCAAATTGAATCAGGTCAATACCTACCTACTCGATCTTTTTAGTGCCTGGACGGCATTGAATGGGGGCAACAACGTAAAAATTCGCTTTTTAGATACCGCCATTAAATCTTTAATTGGTGGCCGACGATATATTACCGATCAGTTGGCTCTTCAAAATAATACGGTTGCCATAACCATACGTTCGGATGGAGAAATTGCCGTTGAAGATCAATATCGCAATGTAAGACCGGATTTGTTCAATCTTGGTATGAATGTGGAAAACTCCACGCTCCCGGTTTTTTTTGAAACACCGGCGATACAAGAGTTTCTCACGGAAATTCAATCATTACCCGATGATTGTCAGGGTTGCTGTTTCAAAAACGTCTGTCGTGGCGGTAATTTCCTGGACGCGGTACATCGTTTCAAAAGCGGAAGAGGTTTTAACAACCCATCGATTTACTGCGAGGCGTATCGAAATTTGTTTACTCATGCCATACAGTATCTGCTGGATCAAAATGTGACCCTGGAGCGATTAATGGAAGTTTTGTATGACACCAACTCCAATACAGTTATTTCGGTTTAATCCCGGGATTCCATGATTTATGTCAATTAGTATTTGTTTAGGGCCTCAAATTGAATTGCACTCCGGGATTCACTCATCCCTGGAAATTTTTCCGCCGCCCGGTATTGAATACACGCACGCGCCGCATAGTCATCGATTCATTCCTTATGATGTCGATCCCAGCCAGTTTTCTCCCCATATCCATCCAAGCTTGATTGAAACAGTGCGCTTTGCAGATGGCACGGTGCATTACGCGGGTATTCATACCTCGCGTATTCCGGTGGATAACGGCATACCCTGGGTTACGGATGCGGATTGTTTGCTTGCCACGCTGAAGGTGGGTACTCATTATGCTTTTGGCGGGCATTACGACAGGGAAACCTATCCGGCGGAAATTATTCAGCGACGCGCCAAATTGATGATACGCCCTTTTTTAAACGATTTTTGCAAGGGAATTTTGTTTCATACAGACTATGCGTTACGCCTGTTCCTTGCTTACTTACATGATTTAGAGGCCATTACAGCCGCCGAGGAAGACGCATTGCGGCAAAAGTTGGCTGTTGTAAGGCCAACCATACCGGCAATTCAACCGAGAACAGATCATGGTTCGCCTGTCAGAATACTCTACACCGGGCGCACTACCACTGAAAAAGGCAGTCACCTGATTCAGAAAATTTTCAGCGAATTGCATTGTCAATACGGTAGGAAAATTCATTTAACCGCCGTGAGTCCCCAGGAAGCAGTGGCGGACAGGTTGCCATATGTAAATTATTCTCCTATTCTTCAGCATTGGGAATATCTTGAGTTAGTTGCCGAAACCGATATTTTTATATCGCCCACGCTTTATGAGAGCTATGGGATGGCTATGGTGGAAGCGGCATGTCTGGGATGCGCTGTCGTTTGTTCCAGTGGTTCCGAAGTCGACCATATAGGCGAATTGTTTCAAGATGGGAAAAGCGCGTTTTTTGTGGAAAACAGTCTTTCGGAGGATGAGAAAGTTTCCCAATACACCATAGCATTATCCCGTTTGATAGACTCACCTGAATTACTGGATCGGTTCAAGTGGCAAAACTATCGGAATACTTCCACGGGATTTTTATCCATATCCGCCCGGGATAGGTTGTTGGTAAAATTTTATCAAGAATTTATCAATGTAACAGCTAAGGACCAGCGGTTTAGCGCCATTGAAAATGTAACCGATATTGGCAATATCCGAAGTTTTTATCTCAAGGAATTGCTGCAACTAGCTCCGGTCACTAACCAGAATATGGCCCGGAGCATGCTGGTATAGCATCCGCATTTAATGAATAGCATCCAAATCCATTACACCCAAGCTTGTCAGCAATGCGATACGATTTTTTTGTAAATTGGTAATCGCCAATAAATACTGTTGTCTGGCGTTTGTCAAATCGCTTTGGGCTTTCAATAATTCCAGCATATTGCCCACGCCGGACTTATATCTGCCCAAACTCACTTCATAACCTTGTTTTGCACTGGCGTTCAATACTTTAACAGCTTTGAAACTTTCCATTCCGGTACACAAAGCTTGATAATTTTTCCACACCAGTAACGCAATTTCCTGCTCGATACTTTCTAGCTCGGCCTTTTTGCTTTCGGACTGATAAATCGCTTCCGCAACTTTATAAGTTCGGCCAAATCCCTCGAATAAGGGAATGTTCAACTGAAAACCTATTCCCTGACTGCTGAGAGTTTGTTCCGATGCCCCTTGATTGTTGATGGGGGTGGCACTCGTATTAAAATAGTCCGCCGATGCCTTTAGTGACAAAGTTGGGTAACCTTGTGCCTTGATTGCCTCGATATGCGCTTCCACGGCCTTTAATTGCGCCCTGGCTCCAAGAAGCTTTGGGTGTTCGCGCAAGGCTTGCTCTATCAATTTTTCCACATCCTCCCGAAATGGACGATTTTCCAGATTTTCTTCCTTGATATTGTCGATATTGATGCGAGTATAGGGTGGCATGCCCATTAATATGCTTAAACTTCCCAATGCGTTTTGGACATCGCCTTCCACCTGCACACGCCGGGAAACAGCTTCCGCATGGGCGGTTTTTGCTTGCAGTTGGTCCGCTAGCGTACCCACACCGACATGATATTTTGCTTCCGCCGCTTTTAAACTTTGTTCCGCGGCGCTTTCGGCTTCCTTCGCTACGGTTAATAATGCTTTTGTTGCCTGGGCCTGGTAGTAAATTTGAGCAGTTTGAAAAAAAATAGTGAGCAACACATCATTCTGCCCAGATAGAGCGGATTCAAGCATCAATTGTGCGGAATCAAGATTCGCGGCGCGTAAACCAAAATCATAGATCACCCAACTCAGCGTAACGTTATTATTGAATTCAGTTCCCGATACATCGGTATTATAAAAATCATCATTACTAAAGGTACTGCGATGATGGGCTTGATTGATGGATGTATACACATCCATCTTGGGTAAGTAGCTGGAGCGGCCAATTCCTAAGGTGGCTGCCTGCGCTTTGGTATTGGACCAGGCTATTTTCGCTTTGGGATTTTTACAAAGGGTGTATTCGACGGCATCGAACAAATATAAGGGATCGGGCAAATCATGAAAACTTAAACAGTCAACGGATAGGGTGTCTCCGTCCGAAACTGCCGAGCTTCCTGGCATCACGGCCAACGGGTCCGTGAAAAAGTCGGCGGCGATTAAAACACCGGAGTAATAAATAGCGCCCGCAAGACCGATGAGGGTTATCGTTGAGTGTTTATGAACCCGCATGTTCGGAATATATTGCGTTTGGCATGGCGGCAACGGCGGGAGTCTCGGTTGCCTGGTCTACCTTGCCATTCTTGAGGGATATGACTCTACTGGCCATGGCAATCGTCTCGGGGCGATGGGCGATGATGACCCGGGTGATGTTAAGGGCTTTAATCGATTGATTGACAATTTGTTCACACGCGACATCCAGATGACTTGTCGCTTCATCCAGGAATAAAATGCGCGCACGTTTGTAAAAAGCCCGGGCCAGAAACAGCCGTTGTTTTTGGCCGCCCGACAGCACGGTTCCCATGTCGCCGACCAACGTGTTATAACCCATTGGCATTGAGATGATATCTTGGTGTAACGCGGCAAGTTTGGCGCACTCGACAATTCTGTCTTGATCGGGTTGCGGGTTGAAAAAACAAATATTTTCGGCGATGGAGCCGGCGAACAGAACATCATCCTGTAACACCGTTCCGACCAGATTACGGACGGCGGCATTCCCCAAAAGATTGACATTAATGTTGCCAATATGGATTTCCCCCGCCGTTGGCGGTAATATCCCCAACATGACATTCACTAAAGTGGTTTTTCCACAACCGGAGGGACCGACGATGGCAACGGATTCACCCGCCTGAATTTTAAAGTTGATATCGTCCAGAACATAAGGTTCCTGTTCCGCGTAACGGTAACGTAAATGATTGACTTCGATGGATGTGGACTCAAGCTGGGCTTCGTCGAAGGAACAATTATAATTGGATTCCGGTTGATGTAGTACGATATCCGCCAATCGCTCGCATTGTAATTGCAGCATCGTGAGCTCCACCAACTTATCGATTAAAGCCGCCACGCGTAAATCAAATTGGTTTTTATAAGCCGTGAAAGCGATCAATAATCCCACGGAAAAATTGCCCGCCATGACCAGTTTGGCACCCAGCCAAATAATGATGATATTTTCAAGCCCAAATATCAGTCCATTACAGGTTTGGAACAATAACGATAATTTGTGAGTATGTAAATCCGCATTAATTTGGTCTACCAACAAGGATAACCAGGTGGTTCGCCGATCTTCCATGCGTTGAAACAATTTTATGGTTTTGATGCCTCTCAGGGTTTCCAGGAAATGGCTCTGTTGCTTGGCGGCATAAATAATTTGTTCTTCGGTGGCATATCGCAAGGGTGCGTACCATATCAACCGTCCCAAGGCATATAAAACCATTGCGGCAATTGCGATATACGCCAGCAAGGGGCTGTAAATCAACATCAGCACCAGTGTGGCTAAGGTCATTATACCGTCCAGTACGGCTTCCAGAAATGAGTTGGTTAAAGTGCGCTGGATATTTTCAATGGAACCGAATCTGGAAATGATGTCTCCAAGGTGGCGTTTTTCAAAAAAATTCACCGGAAGATTAATCAGATGGTTGAAAACATTGGCATGCCATTGCAGGGACAATGTCGTATTCATATACATGATGGCCCAACCCCGAATGACTTTAATCGATTGTTCCATCAGGATTAACAAGCCAAATCCCAAGGCCAGGATAGTCAGCAGGTCACGGTCCGAGGTTAACAACACATTATCTATCACTAATTGTAGATAAAACGGCAGAGTCAGGGTAAAGACTTCCAAAGCGATGGCCAGCAACAGGATATTGGCTATCGTTTGAAAAATTCCGCTGATTTTTCCAATTAAATCCGCTAACCGCAGTTCCTGTTTCTTCACGGCGGGTTTAAACTTGGGGCTAGGCCAAAGTTCCAGGGCGACTCCGGTGAACGCATCCGAAACCTGGCTCCATGAATATTTCCTGATACCCAGGGCGGGGTCGTGAATGACTATAAAACGGCTTCCGACTTCTTTCAGCACCACGAAATGATTAAAGTTCCAATGCAGAATACAGGGCAGCCTTAATTGCGATAATGAGTCCAGTTCAAGTTTTAACGGGCGCGAGTTTAAATCCAGTTGATTGGTAATGCCCACCAAGGTAGCTAATGTGGAACCTTTCATGGAAACCGGAAAACGGCTTCTAAGGCTGGCCAAATCAACGCTATATCCATAATAACCGGCAAGCATGGCGATACAGGCCAATCCGCATTCGGCGGCTTCGGTTTGCAGGATTAAAGGAAGTTTTCTACTAAAACCGAAAGACAACCGATTTAACATGGTTAAAATTTCCCAGTAAGGCTATAGAGTGGTTCGAAGATCCATTCATAGAGTTTCCGTTTTTCTAGCAGGATATCCGCGTCCAGCAACATGCCGGGTTGCAGGGCTTGAGTTTTTCCATAGGCGGTAACCGATTGCGCGACCAATTTGACTGTGACCAGATACAAGGATTGGTTGTCGATATTGTGCGTTACAGTTTGATTACTCAGTTCGTTGGCGGGTAGGGCGGCTTTGGCTACCGATTCGACGACGCCCTGTTGATGACCGAATTTTTGATACGGATAAGCTTGATAGCGTATTAATACGGAATCACCGGGCTTGATAAATCCAATCGACCGGCTTGGCACATACAGATCCGCGCGTAATTGAGAGCCTAGGGGAACAATACTTACCAAAGGTTTGCTAGCATCGAAAGTCTGGCCTATCTTGGCAATGACCGCGGTGGCGGTACCTGCTTGCGGACTGGTTACCACTAATCGCCTTTTCGCTTCGCTTTCCGATAACTCCTGTTTTGTACTGCTTTGTAAACGTTCAATTAGCGCAAGCTGATTATGATGTTTCAATTCCAACGAAGACAGATCGGCCTGTGTTGATTTTATTTCTCGATTAATACGAATTTGGTCGCGTTCCAACTGCCTGAAACGCGCTTTTTGGTCAAGCAGTTCTTCATTTTTTTGCTGAAAATGTTCCTTGGAAATAAATTCCTGAATTAACAACGACTGATAGCGCAGTACCGTCTCTTCCGCCAGTTTTACCCGATCCTTTTGATCGTTGATCAAATTGCGTACTTGAGCCATTTCATCCTGTAAAGAAGCAATCTTGCCGGTCATCGTCCCTAGCTCTTCGTCCTGCAAAGCCCGGGTTTTGGATAATTCCGCTTGCAAACTGTCTAAGCGTTGTTCAACCTGGCGGCTAATCAGCGCCTGAGTTTCTCCAACCAGACTACTTTGACGTTCGCTTGATAAAACATAGAGTATTTTGCCCGCTTGGACTTGCTGGCCTTCTTCCACGAATTTTTCGAGAACTATTCCTGGCTGTGGCGTATAAACCTTGATCAAACCGATTTCCGGAACAAGCTGTCCGGAAACCGTATTACGTTTGGTGTAGGACGCAAAAGTCAGGAATGCACATAACGATCCGGCCATAATGAGTGCAATCATGGTGAGTATCGTAAAAGAGATTGGCTTGATCAGGATAATTTCACCTAGCCATTTAGGCTGATTTGCAGTAAGAGCTTCTTTGCGAAATAAATCCATGAGGCTAACCAATAAAATTCACGAGGGTAAAAGTCTAATCCAGTGGGAACTTCGAAAAGCCTCGCTTCGACAAACTCAGCGCGAACGGTGATCTATAAATCAATAACCTGCCCGCTCGTTCCGAGCCCGTCGAAGCACAAAAGCCCAGTTTTTCGAGACTCCTCATTGCCTTTCTTGCTCACCAATATATGCTTGACGAACGCTCATGAAGGATTGATCATCGCCCCGGCAAATGAAAGTCAACTGCGTTATGTCGTTAGTCCATTTAAGGACTACCTCGTGACTTTCAGAGTAATATATAAATTGTCACGGCAGCATGGATGGGCTTTGTTGCATAAATCGAGTTACAAGCAAACGCCCCCACACCCCAAATCAACTATAGAGATTTAGGGTATATCGTCGTCGGACGGTTGCCAAGAGTCAAGTTCAAAAAAAACGCCATGACTGACCCGATATTCGCCAATGTGCGTCAGATCAACGTGGCGGCCGATGCCGATCCGAATACGTTGCGGATTAGCGTGGATACCAAAGCGACCGTGAACCTTGGCGCGTATTCGCGGGGTGAAAAATCACGGGATCTTGAAGCGGTTAAGGCGCTTGATCATAACATGGCGAACAAACAGAAATTGATTCCAGGCGGCATATTGGAGCCCGTCAGTGGCCAGTCTTTCCTGTTTTTTGGGGAAAGTCATAAAACCAGTGATTTCATGATGGATGGCCTAGACGCTTGGTGAGAGCAGCGAAAAGGGGCTTTGTCGAACATCCGCACATTAGTGATCAACTCGGATAACGGCCCAGAATGTAGTGGGCGCCGAACCCAGTATTTACAACGACTGGTTGAGTTTGCAGACAAAACAGGGGTAACCATTCGCTGGAATACCTGATTGAATATCGGAATCGAACCATATCTCAATATGAGCAGCAGGAGGTTCGGAGCAGTGCCCGCTGTTACAAAGATTTTTGGTGAAATCAAAGTGCCAGAACAACGCCATAACGGAGTACCCTGCTTATCTTGAGCAACCATCAAGCCAACGTAAGGGTGATTATTGTTATCGAGATAACCGTCGGTAATGGCAATAGCTTTAGGAATTGCAATAATCGACAGCAAAACTATCAGATGTAAGTTATTACGCATTGAGCATCCCCTAAATCAAATGACGATCAGATGTCCTGTTACGATGAACAATTGGTGTTCAGAGCTTGTTTCATAAATCTTGCAGCCAGGAAACTTATTCTGTTATCTATCTCAATTCTTGACTACATCGAAACTTAGTTGTAGCGGCTTGCAATCAAAAACACCCAAACCAGCAATCAGCGCACTTTTCGACCAGGATTAAATGCAACTGACGGGCATTCAAACCGACATTATTTGCAACTGAACCTGCAATCATTCGTACCGACCTGCAATCATCCGCCGTAAACCAGGATTATTTGCAACTGAAACCCTAGTGGATTCAGATCGGTAATCCAGCCAGGCGCATCCGATCCCGCAGCTCGCTGGCACGGATTGGATCGAGCTGGTTGGCAAACAGCGCTTTGATTTCTGCCGGTTTGGCGTCGAAGTTCTGCACCAATTCCCGCAGACCATATCCTTGCCGGGTGATGGTGGCCTCCATATCGTCCAAATGCTTGGATAGCACCGTTTCGACCAATTCAGCATCTACCGGTAATTCGCCTGATTGATAACCGGCTTCAAAAGCTTGCGTGAGATGCCATTCGATCTGTAAGGCTGTCCGTAACCGGCTGGCTAAGAGATCGATGGCATCGGCGGTCATCAATGCCTCTATCCCTTCCTGGCGTCCGGTGCAGGTAGTGAGCAACCATCGAATGTATTCACGCTGGCTGCCAGTGATACCATCCAGTGAGAACATATCGGTACGTAAGCCGATTTCTTCCAATTTGGGACGGCGTAAATCGTTACGTAGCTTAGGCCAACCGGCAAGGACCACTGACAAGCATCCGCCTTCGCTTTCAATCACTTCCATGAGTCGCTTGATGCCGGTTAGGGCCTCATCTTTCAGGGCATGGGCATCGTCGATAAATAAAGCCACCGGGCGTTTGCCCTTTTTGACCAACTCCTGTAATTCCCGTTCGCGGTCCTCTGATCGGGAAGGTACCCTGACCTTCTTTCCCGTGGACAGATCGTAGAACAGCGCCGCCATCAGTGTGTTCAGTTTAACGTTGTGCTTTTCCACCGCTTGCGAGCGGGAGACGGTGACTTTATTTTCATCTTTCAATTGTTGCTGCAATCGGCGTATTGTGACGGTTTTGCCGCTGCCGATGACGCCGTAGAGAACGATAATCCGGCCTTCATGGATAGCGCCGCGAATATTCTTGAACAATTGACTGTGATGCTCGGTTTCGTAATAACCGGCGCGATTCAGTGGTTTGATAATCCC
>SXGT01620584.1_pt1 | contig 11294 bp, 11 predicted proteins | sample 3176221 | NCBI WGS metagenome assembly SXGT01 (sample SAMN11356862, study PRJNA531348) | freshwater metagenome | isolation source: freshwater sample F1-120 | place: China: Fuxian Lake, Yuxi | collected 2017-12-25
CTGAAGTGGGGCATGCGGCCATCGAATGCCTGGAAGCAGCCGGCTATCAGGTGATATTGGCCACACTGGGTGACAGCCAGCGCATCGCCATTTCACTGGGCTTGCTTGACAAAGCCAAACAAAACGGCTCCCGTCTTTTCCAGAAAATCGCCAACCTGCTGGACGAAGAAACCCCCATACTGGTTTGCGAACCCAGTTGCGCCACTGCCCTGAAACACGACCTGCCCGATTTACTGGATGACGAAGTGCTTGCCAAACGAATATCCAGCCGGGTAACCATGATCGATACCTTCCTGGAACAGGAATTGGCAGCGGGAAACATCCGCTTCATCTGGCAAAATGCGACACACGGGGAAAGACATTTTGTTGTCCATACGCATTGCCACCAAAACACACTGGACGGTGGTCGCTGGACACACAAGCTGTTAGAGCGAATCCCAGATGCAATGGTCAGTGACACCCATGCCGGCTGCTGCGGCATGGCCGGGTCTTTCGGCTACGAAAAGGAACACGCACGGCTTTCTCGCAGCATCGCAGAACAGCGACTGCTACCGGCCATCAAAAAGGCCCTGCCAGAGGCGATGGTGGTCAGTAATGGTTTCTCGTGCCGGCAGCAAATCAACGACCTTGGCCAACGGCGATCCAAGCATGTTATCGAGGTCTTGCACGCATTCACCATCCAAGAAAAAAGGAGGCTGACATGACCTCTAATGTGGTCTGGCACCACGCCACTGTAACGCGCGGGCGCCGCGAGGCGCAAAACGGCCACAAATCTTGTGTGCTGTGGTTCACCGGACTCTCTGGCGCAGGCAAATCGACCTTGGCGCACGCGGTAGAAGAGCAACTCCACCAACTCGGTTGCCGCACCTTCGTGTTGGATGGGGATAATGTAAGGCATGGTCTGTCGTCCAACCTCGGCTTTTCCGAAGACGATCGCCGTGAAAATATCCGCCGTATTGGTGAAGCTGCCAAATTGATGTTGGAGGCGGGTGTAATCGCTATGACCGCCTTCATCAGCCCCTTCCGCGCTGACCGCGAAGCAGTGCGCAATCTAATGCCGCACGGCGACATCTTCGAGATCTACTGCAAAGCCTCGCTCGCGACCTGCGAATCTCGCGATGTAAAAGGTTTATATAAAAAGGCGCGTGCCGGCGAGATAAAGAACTACACCGGCATCGATTCGCCCTACGAAGCCCCGGAGAAGCCGGAGCTTGTGGTTGATACCGACACACTCAGTATCGAGGCATCGACCAGCGCCGTGCTGCAGCTCCTGCAAGAGCGGTGTGTGTTGCCGAATGTACCGCATGAACAAAGCCCTGCTTACCGGTAACATCGCGATTAGTTACACCAATGTCGATAAAGCTGACTATCACCTACACGCTTATCTTCAAATCCACACGCGGTTTCCATTCTCGCTTCGGCCTAGCATATCTAATGTGCCTTGCCTTGGATGCCATTGACTTTGGTGGTATACCGCTGGCGATACTCTATCTCATAGCGCAAAGTGGTAGTTTTCCAATGCTCAGCACAGTCTCACACAAGTGACACAATCAAATAACTCCTTCCCGAGCATCGCCGCGTTGCTGGTCCAGCTTTATAGCCACATCAGCAGTCGCCGCCGGCGCCAGTTCGCATTGCTGCTTGGCCTGACGGTACTCAGCTCCTTTGCCGAAGTCGTCAGTCTGAGTGCGGTCTTGCCCTTTATTGGAATTCTCACTCAGCCAGAAAAAGTGTTCGCCTCACCCGCGCTAGCCGGGATAGTACAAGCGCTGGGTATCACATCGGGCGCAGAACTGGTGTTACCGCTCACCATCGGATTTGCGGTCGCAGCCTTGGTCGCAGGCGCGTTGCGTTTGCTGTTGCTATGGGTCAGCATCCGGCTCAGCAACGCCACCGGCGCTGATTTAAGCATCGAGGTCTATCGTCGTACGCTCTACCAACCCTACAGCGTGCATGTAGCCCGCAGCAGCAGCGAGATCATCAGCGGCATTACACAAAAGGTCGGCACCGCCACGGGTGTGTTGATATCGGTGGTTACCATAATCACATCAACGGCATTGTTTGTGGCCATCATGGTCACACTACTTGCTGTTGATCCCGTAGTGGCAATCATTGCAGCGTTGAGCTTTGGTTCTGCCTATGGCGTTATAGCCTGGCTCACCCGTCGCCGGTTGGTGTATAACAGCCAATGTATTGCACAAGAACAAACCCAGGTCGTCAAGGCGCTGCAAGAAGGTCTCGGTGCCATTCGCGATGTTCTACTGGATGGAACCCAGAAGGTTTATTGCAACGTCTACCGCAAAGCCATCCTTCAACTTCAGCGAGCCAGTGGCGAAAACACCTTCATAAATCAAGCCCCACGCTACGCCATGGAAGCATTGGGCATGGCGCTGATTGCCGCTTTCGTCCTTGCCTTGAGCCATCGTCCGGGCGGCGTAGCTGCAGCCTTGCCAATACTGGGGATGCTGGCGCTTGGCGCACAGCGGCTGCTGCCCCTCATGCAGCAACTCTATGGTAACTGGTCGGTGGTGGCGGGTAGCAAGGCAGCGTTGGCCGATGTGCTGACCCTGCTTGATCAACCCTTACCGGCAGAGGCCAACCAACCGGAGCCAGAACCGCTCGCGCTAAGGGACTCCATCCGTTTCGACAATGTTCGCTTTCGCTACGGCCGCAACGGGCCTTGGGTACTTGATGGCATCGATTTGGTAATACCGAAAGGGGCTAGAGTAGGCTTTATCGGCAGCACCGGCAGCGGCAAGAGTACGGCGCTTGATCTGTTGATGGGGCTGCTTGACCCAACGCAGGGGCAAATCCTGGTAGATGGACAACCGATCAGCCTTGATCATCGGCGCGCTTGGCAACGTACAGTCGCCCACGTTCCGCAGAGCATTTTTCTGGCCGACACCACCATTGCGGAAAATATTGCGTTTGGCATCCCGCCCGCTCAAATCGATCTTGAGCGAGTTCGCGAGGCTGCCAAACAAGCACGAATTGATGAATTTATCGAAAGCCGTCCTGAGGCTTATAACGCCATCGTCGGAGAGCGCGGCGTGCGCCTAAGTGGTGGACAGCGCCAGCGCATCGGCATTGCACGGGCACTCTATAAGCAGGCAAAAGTCTTAATTTTTGATGAAGCCACCAGCGCACTGGATAACGAAACCGAACAAGCCGTTATGCAAGCCATTGAAGGCCTGAGCGAAGATCTAACCATCCTCATTATCGCTCACCGCATAACTACGCTGAAAAATTGTAACGTCATTATTAAGTTGGATGGCGGAAGAATCGCAGCGCATTGCACCTACGAGCAAATTATTAACACCTCAGTGGTTTCCAAATGAAAAACGCATTAAAAAATTTATTGGTACCAATTGCAAAGCCTTTGCTATCAAAAATTTATCGATACAAGGATATACATCGGGGTGAGAGCTGCTACCTGATGGGTGACGGTGTGTCGGTTAAGTGGTTTGATCTAGCCGCCTTTGGCGATAAAACTACCATTCCTTGTGGTTTTATTCCTTTCCATAAAGAATTTAGCAGATTGAATGTAAGCTATTTAAGTCTAATTGAGCCATGGTGGTTTTATCCTCTCCAATGGACAACTAGCCCACCTATAAAAATAATTCCGAATTATATTCATAAGATGTATTCAAAAGAGGTAATAGATCGCTATTTGGATAAAGATTTTTTTATAAATTTAAGCAACTTCCCCACATTGCGACGCAAGAATATTATTTATAATTATCGTTTTTTTTTAGACGATAGACTGCCACCCAATTTTATTTCACGGCGAATAAATGCATATGAGGGCTCTTTGCGATGGTTAATTTTATTGGCTATTTACATGGGTTTCGATCACGTATATCTGGTTGGGTGTGATTACACGCATGTCCCTTGCAGAGCTCTGCATTGGTATGAAAAAGGTAAAGGCATTTACAATCCGAATCCTAACTATCAAAAAGAATTTTTTGAAATAGCAAAAGAGTTTATTGATATCACCACTATCACGCTAGATGGTACCAGCGATTTTATTAACGCCGTGACTTATAAAGAGCATACGGGTCGCGAACCCATATACAGAGAAAATACTGAACTCGTTGATGACCGGTACCTGAAGGTGCTAGCCACTTGGCCGGGTTACACTATTTATTAAAATGATATCCAATTTCATTGAGAACATCAAAAATGATCCCTTACGGACGCCAAGACATTAACCAAGCCGACACCGACGCGGTGGTCGCCGTGTTGCGCTCAGACTTTCTGACCCAAGGCCCGGCTGTGCCGGCCTTTGAAAAAGCCGTTGCCGATTACTGCGGTGCGCAACATGCTGTGGCCGTCAACAGCGCCACCAGTGCGCTGCACATTGCCTGCCTGGCACTGGGCGTAGGCAAGGGCGATAGAGTCTGGACTACGCCAATCACCTTTGTAGCCAGCGCCAACTGCGCGCTGTATTGCGGCGCAACGGTGGATTTTGTGGATATCGATCCACGCACCTACAATCTGAGCGTGGACCGTCTGGCGGAAAAACTGGCGCAAGCAGAAAAGACCGGCAATTTGCCAAAGGTCGTTATCCCTGTACATCTGTGCGGCCAGCCTTGTGATATGGCGGGCATTCACGCCCTCAGCCAGCAATACGGTTTCAAGATCATCGAAGATGCCTCGCACGCAATTGGCGGCAAATACAAAGATGAACCCATCGGCAACGGTCGCTACAGCGACATCACCGTATTCAGCTTCCACCCTGTCAAAATTATCACCACCGGCGAGGGCGGAATGGCGGTGACCAATGACGCAAAATTGGCCAAACACATGCGCCTGTTACGTAGCCACGGTATCAGCAGCACCGCAGCAGACATGCAACCCCGCCCAGCACAAGAAATCTGGAATTACCAACAGATCGACTTGGGCTTCAACTACCGCATGACCGACATACAGGCGGCATTGGGCCTAAGCCAAATGCAGCGGCTCGATGCGTTTGTTACCCAGCGCCACGCTATCGCCAAGCGCTATGACCAACTGTTACCCGCTTTGCCAGTGCAAATCCCATGGCAACATGCAGACAGCTATTCGGGCTACCACCTATACGTTATTCGTTTGAAGTTGAATGAAATCAACAAGACACAGCGACAAATCTATGACGCACTTCATGCAGCAGAGATATTCGTAAATTTGCATTACATCCCCGTCTACCGCCAGCCTTACTATGAACAGATGGGCTTCAACATTGGGTATTGTCCTCAGGCGGAACAGTATTATTCAGAGGCCATCAGCATCCCATTGTATCCAAGGTTGACGGTAGCGCAGCAAGATCAAGTGGTGGCGGTGCTACGCGAGGCAGTAGGCGCATGAACATCGCCATCATTCCAGCCCGTGGAGGCAGCAAGCGTATTCCCCGCAAGAATATTAAAGAATTCTGCGGCAAGCCGCTGATTGCCTATGCCATTACTGCAGCAAAAGAATCAGGCCTTTTTGAACATATTGTCGTTTCCACCGATGATGAAAAAATTGCCCAGATCGCCAGAGCTTGGGGCGCTGAAACGCCGTTTGTACGCCCGACCGAACTGGCAAACGACTACACAGCAACGGTACCGGTCATCGCCCATGGAATTGAAGTCTGCCGCAACCTCGGATGGACGTTTGATCAGGTGTGTTGTATCTATTCTGGAGTGCCATTCATTCAGATCGATGACCTGAGAAGCGCACTTGCACGATTGACTAGTAGCGAGGCAGACTACTGTTTTCCCGTCACGGAATACCCGTCCGCTATACAGCGGTCACTCAAACTTTTGAGCAACGGAAAGATGCAACCGTTTTACCCTGAATTTGAAATAACAAGAACGCAAGATTCAGAGCCAGCTTATTACGACGCAGGCCAGTTCTATTGGGGCAAAACCGAGGCTTGGCTAAAAAACCTGAAGATCCACAGCAGTGGGTTAGGCTATGTGATTCCGAATTGGCGCGTTGTTGATATCGATACGCCGGACGATTGGCAACGTGCCGAGCTTATTTATCGTGCCATCAATATCAGCGCCACCACTTTTTAAAACTGGAGACAACAATGACATTCAAAACCGAACAGGAAACCTTTTGGGCCGGGGATTTTGGCACCGAATATATCAAGCGTAACCAAGGCGATGCCTTACTGGCCTCTAACCTGGATTTTTTTGCCAAGGCCTTACGTGCTGCTCGCGGCGTGAGGACCTGCATAGAGTTCGGTGCCAACATTGGCATGAACCTTAAGGCACTAAAACTCCTGCACCCTGAGCAAGAGCAGCACGGCATCGAAATCAATGCCGATGCGGCACGCGAACTGGCGCTGATCATTCCACCCACACATGTGCATCACAGCTCGATCCTCGACTTCAATCCCCAGCAGACGTGGGACCTGACGCTGATTAAAGGTGTACTTATTCACATTAACCCCGACGAACTGCCGCAGGTATACGACAAACTGGTCGCGGCATGTGGGAAATATCTGTTGGTAGCTGAGTACTACAACCCGGCGCCTGTCGCCATCCCCTATCGTGGCCACACCGATCGACTCTTTAAACGCGATTTTGCCGGTGAGATCATGGATCGTTATCCGCAGATGGAGCTGATCGACTACGGTTTTGCCTACCGGCGCGACCCCAATTTCCCGCAAGACGACATCACTTGGTTCCTCATGGGAAAGCGAGGCTGACATGCTGACTTATTGCAAACGCTGTGTGATGCCGGACACCAAGCCGGATCTACACCTGGATGAAGAAGGTGTGTGTAACGCCTGTCGCAGTTACGAGAAACGCAAAGAAATTGATTGGGATGTCCGCCATGATGAGTTGCTGCAGGTGCTCGAAAAATACCGGAGGCCAGACGGCAGCAATTGGGACTGCATTGTTCCCGTCAGTGGCGGCAAAGACAGTACCTATCAAGTTGTGCGCATGCTGCAACTGGGGCTGAACCCATTATGTGTGACATCAACAACCTGTGATCTCTCGCCGCTCGGTCGCAAGAACATCGAAAACTTGAAGCACCTGGGCGTTGACTATGTGGAAATTTCCCCCAATCCTCTGATTCGAGCCAAACTCAATAGCGTTGGACTCAAGCAGGTGGGCGACATTTCATGGCCTGAGCATGTCGGCATCTTCACCATACCTGTGCGTGCCGCCGTACAATTCAATGTGCCGCTGCTGGTTTGGGGAGAAAACTCGCAGAATGAATATGGGGGCCCCGCAGCGGCTGCTGGAAACAACGTACTCAATCGGCGGTGGCTAGAAGAATTTGGCGGTCTGTTGGGTATGCGGGTCACGGATCTGATTGGTATGGAAGGCATCGAAGCTAAGCATCTGATTTTCTACACCTACCCGAGCGATGAGGAACTTGCGCGCGTGGGTGTAACCGGTTTGTTTTTGGGCCATTACATACCCTGGGATGGCTTATCAAACACCCTGATTGCACAAGCGAACGGTTTCCATACCTACGACAAAATCGTCGAAGGATCCATGGTCAATTATGAGAACCTGGACAACCACCAGACTGGCATCCACGACTACTTCAAGTTCCTTAAATTTGGCTTTGGCCGGGCGGCCGATTTGGCTTGCATGCATATCCGGCGCGGGCGGTTAACACGCCAGGACGGGTTAGAGGCCGTTAAACGGCTGGATGGTACTTTCCCTTGGGAATATCTGGGCAAGCCCCTTAATGACATCTTGCGCCCGCTAGATATCACGGTGGATGAATTCATAAGATTGTGTGACAAATTTACCAACAAGAAGATATTCAAACGTGACTCATCCGGCGCTTTAATCAAAGACCGTGACGGCAACCTCACCAAGATTAACTACGACAACGTATGAGAGTCGGTGTCATCGACTACGGCGTAGGTAACTTGGGCTCTGTGATACGGGCGCTGGAAGAGTTGCGCGTGACTCCAATCTTGATCACCCGCGCCATTGACATGCACACCGCAGACAGTTTGATCCTGCCCGGAGTGGGTAACTTTGCCGACTGTGCACGGTTGCTGGACGATGGCGGATGGTCACAGGCTTTGCGGGACGAAGTGCAAGGGGCGCAAAAACCTCTACTGGGCGTGTGTGTGGGCATGCAACTTCTGGCAACATCCAGCATGGAAGGAGCAGATGCTCATGCACCCGACGGCACTTCAGGTCTTGGATTCATCCCCGGCCGAGTTGAACATCTGCGCACATTGGGCTGTAGCCTGCGCGTACCTCATGTGGGCTGGAATGAGGTGACAAGCCACACCACAGCGGGTGGGTTGTTTGATGGCATTCCCGATGGCACCGACTTTTACTTTGTTCATAGTTACGCCTTCGTGGCGGATGATCCTGCACATGTGCTAGCCACCACCGTGTACGACATACCGGTGACGGCGGCTGTTAGATATGGTCATATCTGGGGCACCCAGTTTCATCCAGAAAAGAGCTCCCGCGCAGGGTTTCGGTTGTTGCGTAACTTCATTGAGAACCCGGCATGCTGAAAGTGCGTGTCATACCCACCCTGTTGTGGAAGCAGTTTGGCTTGGTCAAAGGCATTGGCTTTGACAGTTGGCGCAGAGTCGGCCCCGTACTGCCCGCCGTCAAAGTCTATAATCAGCGAGAAGTCGATGAACTTATACTCGTCGATATCATGGCGCACCAGTCGACGGATGACCTCGACTTTGAGTCCATCGATGAATTTGGCCAAGACTGTTTTGTCCCGCTCACCGTGGGGGGCGGCATCACCCGTATCGAACAGGTCCAAAAGCTGCTGCGCGCCGGTGCAGACAAGGTTTGCGTGAATACCGCGGCCTATACCTGCCCTGAACTGATAAGCGAAATCGCCAAACGTCACGGCTCGCAATGCGTAGTCGCAAGTATCGATGTGCGCCAAGATCCGATGGGACCGGGATGGCAGTGTTTCAGCCACGCCGGAAAACAGCCCACCGGGCGCGAGGTATGCGCATGGGCGCGCGAGGTTGAAGATCGTGGTGCCGGTGAAATCCTGATTACCTCTATCGAGCGAGACGGCACCTTTCAAGGCTACGACTTGGCACTGATTGCGTCGGTGGTGCATGCCGTAAAAATTCCCGTCATTGCATCAGGTGGCGCCGGCAACTACCAACACATGGTGGATGCAGTAAAACAGGCCGGTGCCTCAGCAGTCGCGGCAGCGAGTATGTTTCACTTTACGGAACAAACGCCGGCGGGTGCCAAAGCTGCAATGCAAGCTGCGGGGATACCCGTACGGCGGAATTTCATCGACAGCGTAGAGAAATGAACATCGCCTTCCGCACCGACGCATCCCTGCAAATAGGCACTGGCCATGTCATGCGCTGCCTGACACTGGCCGACGCGCTGCAGGCTGCTGGTGCCCAGTGCCATTTCATTTGCCGCGAGCACCCGGGCAATTTGATCGCGCATATTCGGCAGCGCGGTTTTGCGGTAAGTGTTTTGCCGGCTGCTACCGAAGCGCTTATTACTGACGAACAGGCCGTTGAGACGCAGTCAAACGATGCTGCTTGGCTCGGAGTCGATTGGGCCACCGATGCCGCGCAGACAAAAGCCGGCATTGGCACAACGGCGGTTGACTGGCTGATTGTCGATCACTACGCACTTGATGCCCGCTGGGAGCAAACACAGCGGCCGCTGTGTCGCAAACTGATGGTGATTGATGATCTGGCCGACCGGCCACACGACTGCGACCTCTTGCTTGATCAAAATTTAGGTCGTAAGGTGGGCGACTATAGCCAGCTTGTACCCGAGGGTTGCACCGTTCTTGCAGGGCCGCACTATGCGTTGCTGCGTCCTGAATTTGCCGCACTGCGAGATGAGAGTTTGCGCCGGCGTGCCATCCCGCAACTCAAACACCTGTTGATTTCGATGGGCGGTGTGGATCAAGCCGATGCAACAGGCAAGGTTCTTGAAGCATTGCAGGATTGCCCGCTGCCTGCGGACCTGCGCATCACCGTTGTGATGGGCCCGCACGCACCCTGGCTGGAAAGTGTCCAGTTGCTCGCAAAGCAGATGCGGCAGCCAACAGAAGTGAAGGTTAATATCAATAACATGGCGCAACTGATGGCAGATAGCGATTTGGCCATCGGTGCAGCAGGTAGCACATCGTGGGAACGGTGTTGTTTGGGGTTGCCCACCGTAGTTGTGGTGCTTGCAGACAACCAGCGTAATGGTGCTACTGCCCTTGAGCAAAGTGGGAGTGTGAAGTTACTTGATAGCGTAGATGCTATTCCTCACGCCCTGCGATCGATGCTCAGCTTGCTTGTTACAACTGATGCGTTAAGTCAATTAAGCCAAAAAAGTTGTTTGGTCACCGACGGCCAAGGTGCAAGCCGTGTTAAGGATGCTCTTAGTGAACGCCATGGTTGATGCCTATACGATCCAAGGTTGTCTGCGACCGATGACCTCCGCTGATCTCGAAAGCGTTTTGGAATTACGCAATCACGCTGAAATTCGGCGCTATATGCTCACGCAACATGAGATTTCTCTCGAAGAGCATACGGCGTGGTTTGATCGCGCATCGCAGAACCCGGGCTTAGAGCTACTGGTGCTAGAAATAGATGAGGAATGTTGTGGGTTTGTCCAATTCAAGGAAACAAACTACCACGGGGTGGTGGACTGGGGCTTTTATGCCGCCCCTGATGCACCGAAAGGGACGGGCAGGAAACTCGGGCTAGCTGCGTTAAACCACGCATTCAAAAAAGAAAACCTGCACAAGATTTGCGGGCAAGCACTGCATTGGAATCAGCCCTCAATTGAATTTCATAAATCACTCGGCTTCGCGCAAGAGGGAATTCTGCGTGACCAGCATTTCGACGGCGCTGCTTATTACGACCTGATCTGCTTCGGGTTGCTAAAGCATGACTGGGCTGCCAAAGAATCACTGACAGGAACAAACAAATGATCACCATCGGTAACCGCAAAATCGGCACTGGCGAGACGCCGTTCATCATCGCCGAAATGTCCGGCAACCATAACCAGTCGCTCGAACGTGCCCTGGAAATTGTCGAGGCCGCCGCCAAGACCGGGGCGCATGCGCTGAAGATTCAGACCTACACGCCCGACACCATGACGCTGGATCTCGACGAGCGCGAGTTTCATATCAGCGACCCGAGCAGCCTGTGGGCGGGCACATCGCTCTACAAACTTTACGGCCAGGCCTACACCCCGTGGGAATGGCACAAACCTATTTTTGATCGGGCACGTGAACTGGGCATCATCGCCTTCAGCACCCCATTTGACGACACGGCGGTAGACCTGCTGGAAAGCCTGGAGGTGCCGTGCTACAAAATCGCCTCATTTGAGAAC
>SXGT01894144.1_pt1 | contig 11294 bp, 9 predicted proteins | sample 3176221 | NCBI WGS metagenome assembly SXGT01 (sample SAMN11356862, study PRJNA531348) | freshwater metagenome | isolation source: freshwater sample F1-120 | place: China: Fuxian Lake, Yuxi | collected 2017-12-25
CGATGGCTTCGCCGACTTTGCGGTCGAGCTCGATCACCGAGCCTTTGGTCAACCGTAACAACGACGCAACCTCCATGTTGGAGCGCCCAAGCACGGCCTGGATGTTTACCGGCACGTCGTACACTGCGGCTAAATCGGCGGCGCTACGCTCCATGTTGTCGAACTGGATCGTTGCGTCCGCCGGTGTCGGCGCGAACTCATCTAGTTTCAGATCTGACATAGACGCCTCTTCATGATTGTGCATTTGGCGCGGCAAGCGCCGCCTCAACCAGGGCGTCAATGCGAGCAGCCGCATCTTCGGGCTTCATCGCGACGACGCCGTCGGACCAATCGATAACGACCTCGCCCTTCTTGAGATTAGCTTCCGCGCGCACCAGCACAGCGCCGGCGTAAGCGTGGCTATCGACCATCTGTTCGATGCGTGGCTTCAGCAATTCGGCTGCTTCGGGCGCAAGTTTCACCAGCAGACGCGGTTGATGCCGCAACGCATCCATGGCGGATTCAATGGCCGCGACCGCGCGCTCCTCGCCAAAAGCATCGAGCGCTGCGCCCGCGATCTTACGAGCCGCCGCGAGCGCGACGCGCGTCGCTTCTTCGCGCATTGCTTGGCTCTCTGCGTCGAGCCGGGTCAACACTGCCGATGCGGCATCGGCGAGCGCTTGCAGGGCCGCTGCTGCTTCGCGTTCGGCCTTGGCCGTCGCATCCTGGGCGCCGTTGGCGTAGGCGGCCTTGCGCTCGGCTTCGATCTCCTCCGGGCTCAGGCGCGTAGGTGAGGCGCGAAGGATCGCGCCGTCCGGCGAGAACTCAGTGTCGAAGGCAAATTTGCGGATGTTGGCCATTAGTAGATCAACTCATCGTCAGCTTTGCCGTCGGACAGGACGATCTCACCGCGTGCCGCCAGCTCCTTGGCGGTGGCGACCATCCGCGTTTGCGCCGCATCGACGTCCTTGAGGCGAACGGGACCCATCCCGGCCATATCCTCTTTCAGGATTTTCCCGCCGCGCTCGGACATGTTCGTGAAGAAGAGATTGCGCAAAGAATCCGAAGCGCCTTTGAGCGCGAGTGCGAGGTCGCTCTTATCAACGGCGCGGAGCAGGGTTTGGATGCCGCCGGAATCCAATTTCCCGAGATCTTCGAACACGAACATCAGCGCGCGGATACGGTCGGCGCTGTCACGGTTCTTTTCCTCCAGCGCGCTGACGAAGCGCGACTCCGTTTGGCGGTCGAAATTGTTGAATATCTCCGCCATGAGTTCGTGGCTGTCGCGTTTCGACGTGCGCGCAAGGTTTGACATGAACTCAGTGCGCAGCGTCGTCTCGATCTTATCGAGGATATCGCGCTGCACCGGCTCCATCGCCAGCATCCGAACGACGCACTCGGCGGCAAAATCTTCCGGCAATTCGCCAAGCACTTTTGCTGCGTGCTCCGGTCGTACTTTCGCCAACACGACCGCAACCGTCTGCGGGTATTCGTTTTTCAGGTAACTGGCCAGCACCGCTTCGTTGACGTTCGCAAGCTTGTCCCAAATGTTTCTTCCCGCCGGCCCGCGGATTTCCTCCATCAGCGTGTCGACCTTCTCCCTAGGCAAGAAGGCGGAGAGCATGCGCTGGGTCTGTTCAACGGATCCCATAATCGACCCGGAGGTCGACATCTTCTGAACGAACTCGATCACCAGGGCTTCGACGACCGCCGCCTGCACCAGTCCAAGCGAGGACATCGCTTGCGAGATCTCCTTGATCTCTTCCTCGTCGAGCAGCTCCCAGAGCTTTTTCGCCTCCTCGCCTAAGCACAGCAGGATGATCGCCGCTTTCTCCACGCCGCTATAGCGTGAGGTATCGACGCGCACCGGCGCCGGAGCCGCTGGCGCGAGGTCCTGTGCTTTTGGTTTGGCTACAGCGTTCATGGCGTCACATCGCGTTGTTCAGCCAGCCGCGGATAATCTGAATCGATTCATCCGGATGCTGGTCGACGACTTCAGCGACTTTCTTGACCGATGAGGCGCGGACTCTGCCCTGGATTTGCGCGATATCGATCGAAGCTTCTTGTGATGCGTCCGGGGCGGGCAGAGCCACGGCTGCGCCACTTGGCCCGGGCAAGGCCGGCACGCCGCTCGCGCCAGCCGGAAGCGCGGCTGCATTGCCGCCGCCGCGAATGAGCCCGCCGATCAGCGGACGCAGTACGAAGAACACGAACGCGAGCGAAGCGATCAGCGCGGCAACGATCTCGATGATCCGCATCACGTCCAAATCACCGAGAAAAGCGAGCATGCCTGGCTCGGCCAATTCTCCGCCCGGCATTGAAACCCGCGCAAACTGCGTGTTTACAACCTCGACGATGTCGCCGCGCTCAGTGTTGAAACCAACAGCTGAGCGCACCAATGCTGTCAGCCGTTGCATCTCTTCTTCGCTGCGCGCCGTATAAGCGGGCTCGGCGCCGTCAGCGCCGGGCGTGGTGACGCCATCGACAGCGACCGCAACCGATAGCCGACGGATGCGGCCGCCCTCACTGACCTCCGTGCGCGTTGTGCGCGAGATTTCGTAGTTCACGGTTTCTTGGCTTGAGGCGCTGCTCGGGCCGCCCGAAGCGGAGGAGGGCGATGCGCCGGCGTCCGGCACATTGGCGCCGGCAGTGGAGCCTTGGCCAGCGCCGCGCTGCTCGGAGGAATCTTCCGAGGTTGTCGTTGATCGTACCACGCGGCCTTCAGGATCGAAGCGTTCGGAGGTTTCGCTGACGCGGTTGAAATCCATCTCCGCGGTGACCTGCACCCGCGCATTGCCTTGGCCAACGATGCCCTCGACAATGTCGGTCACGGTCCGGCGAATGCGCTCTTCTGTGGCGGTCTGGCGCGCATCGATGCCTTCTGCAACAGCGCCATCTTCACTTTGAGCCGCGGCGAGCAGGCGGCCGGTTTCATCGAGAATAGTTACCCGGCTGGTGGTGAGCCCTGGCGTTGCGCTGGCGACAAGATTGCGGATGGCGCGCACTTGGCCCGCCGTCAGCTCATCGCGGCGCAAGCCCAGCACGATCGAAGCCGACGGCTGCTCGGTTTCGCGTGCAAATAATTGCCGCTCCGGCAGCACTAGGTGTACGCGCGCCGAGGAGATGCCTTCAAGCGAAGCGATCGTGCGCGCCAATTCGCCTTCGAGCGCGCGGAGCCGGTTGATGTTCTGCTGGAACTGGGTTTGGCCGAGCGCATCCGGCTCGTCGAAAATCTCGTAGCCAATCGAGCCACGCGAGGGCAGGCCCTCGGCCGAGAGCATCATCCGCGCTTCCAGCACCCGCGAGCGGGCGACGAAGATAGAGGTGCCATCGCCGCGCAGATCATAAGGAATCTCGGCTTGCTCGAGCCGCTGGGTGATCGTCCCGGCCTCGCGCATATCGACGCCGGCGAACAGCAGCGATTTTTCCTCGCCGCCCATGCGCAGCACGAGCGTGAACAACAGCGCCGCCACCACGGCCGCGATGCCGAGCCCCGCATAGAGGCGGGTCGGTCCTGCTTTCAGCAATACATCTGCAAAACCGGCCACGCTCGCCCCTGCACGTACGTCCGGCGCGCCCAGAATCAGCTGGGCAAATATCGCCGGTCGGCAGAAATTGCCCGGCGGGCGTGAAACAATGGTTAAGTACGTTTGGGACGCGCAGCGGCCGGACGTACCGCGGCCGAAGAGCCGGGGCCCAGAATCAAGAAGCAGACGCGCAAAAGCCCCCGCCGCGAGGCGAGGGCTTTTATTGGCTGCGGTGGGCGCCCGCGCCTTACGGCGCGGGGCCGGCTTACATGCCGGCGCCGCGATAGTGCTGAATACGTGTCGTGCGCAGCCCGGGGAGGCCGTGCTTTTCGATCGACTTGCGCCAGGTGTCGAACTCTTCTTCAGAGAGCCCATACCGTGCGCACGCGTCTTCGAGCGTGAGTAGGCCGCCGCGAACTGCGGCAACTACTTCTGCCTTGCGTCGGATAACCCAACGCGTGGTGCCCGGAGGCGGCAGATCGTCCAAAGTGAGGGGATTCCCGTCGGGACCCATCACCACCCCATCATAGCGGCGTTGCTTCTGCATGGCGCCTTTCTCCTCGTTCTTACGCTCCACCATAACTCGGAGCGCTAAAGAAACGACTAAGAGCGGACAGGAATCCGCAGAGGCGCATGTCTCGAATTAGAACATGAGTGTCTTACTCATTTCTTACCCGGGGGCGTTATTCGACTAGCGCTTGATCATCAGCAATTCTTCCAACATTTGGTCGGCCGTTGTGATGATGCGTGACGCAGCAGAATAGGCGCGCTGCGTTGTGATCAGGTTTGTGAACTCCGCCGCGAGATCGACATTCGACGCTTCGAGGGCGCCAGACACCATTCGCCCGGCGCCGCCGGCATTGGCCGAGTTGATGTTGTAAAGGCCGGACTCCAGCGTAGTGCGGAATGCGCCGCCCTGGTCCGGCGCCAAACCATTCGGGTTCAGGAACGTCGCCAACGGAATCTGATAGAGCGCACGCGCGCGGCCGTTGGAGAATTGCGCTGTGAGGAAGCCGTCGCCTTCAAGCACCAGGCCGACGAGATCGCCTGGCGGAACGCCATCAGCGGTCACGCTGGTCACGCCGAAGCTCTTGGCGAATTGCGTCATGCCGCTTTCAAGATCGAGATCGATGTCCTGCGCCGAGGCGCCGGTGGATGTGGCCCAGGGGATCGAGAACGTCGAGCCGATCGTGCCGGTGACTGCAGCCACGGTGCCGTCAGTGTTGAAGGTGAGCGTGCCGCTTGCCAGCAGGCCGCCAGTGCCGCCGCCGCCGGTGATGTTGGTGTTCGGACGGGCGTAGGCCTCGACCTGCCAGGTATTCGGGCCGGTCTTCATGAAGCCGAAAGCGACGCTGCGCGGCGCGCCCAAGCTGTCGAACACTTCCAGAGAGCTCTCAAACTGCGGCGTCACAGTACCAGTCGCCATATCGCCGGCGGTGTAGGCGCCGGTGTAGCTGGCTTGGTCGGAGTTCAGGTTCGCGTTGATGCCGACATTCGCTGTCGGCTCCGCCAAGCCGCCGACGCCGGAAATGTTGATCGGCTCGATCGCCGAAAGCGATGTCGGGGAGGAGACGACGCTGCCGTCGCTGTTCACCGGCCATCCCTGCAGAAACAGGCCCTGCGCGTTCACCATGTAGCCGTTGGCGTCGATCGTGAACGAGCCCGCGCGCGTGAACAGCACGGAGCCGCCGTTTGAAAGCTGCTGATTGTTGGGTGACACAATAAAAAAGCCATCGCCGGAGATCGCGAGGTCGGTCGTCGAGCGCGATTGCTCGAGTGAGCCCTGCAGCGAGATCTGTTGGCGCGTCAGTGGCAGCACGCCGCCCGCGTTATAAGTCGTGTTCGAGTTCTGCGCATTGACGAGCGCGCTGAAATCGACGCCCGAGCGCTTGTAGCCAACCGTGTTTACGTTGGCGATGTTGTCGGAAATGACGGCGAGCGCGCTCGAATTGGCCGTGAGGCCGGAAACACCCGCGCGCAGGGCGGTATAAATCGACATTGTCCCAGCTCCATTGCCGCGTGCGTCCCGTGCGCGCGGCGGTTAAGTCCGTGATGGAGCGCTTCTGCGCGTTATCGCACGCCGGCATTCGGCCGACGCTGCATTCTCTAGCCGTTGAGCACAGAGCGGATCTGATCGATTCCGCGCGTGCCAGAGGGCGTGATCACCACCGGCGTGCCGCTGGAGAAATCGACACCCATAATAGTCTCGCGAACGTTGACGGTTGGTGTGATCGCCGTGCCTGCTGCGCTTTGCGCCTCGAACGTCAAGCGATAGACGCCGTCATTCGCCGTGCCGCCGCTATTGGTCGTGCCATCCCACGTGAACAAATGTTCGCCGCTGGTGCGCGCTTGTGTGGTGCTTGTGTAAACAATGCGGCCATTCATATCGCGCACGTGCACAGTCATGGTCTCGGCATTGGTCGGAAGATTGTAGGCCCAATTGGCCTCGCCGGCAGCGAGGTAGGTTTCATTGGCTTCGATGATGGCGTCTTTGCCCAGATAGGAAAGGGCCGCGCCCGCTGACGCCGCTTGATATTGGCCGACGAGGCCTTCCAGCTGCTCGTTGGTGCGGATTTGCTGTTCGACTTGACTGAACTGCACCAGCTGCTGCGTGAACTGCGTCGAGTCCATTGGCGCGAGTGGATCCTGGTTCTGCAATTGCGCTGTCAGCAGCACGAGGAAGGTGTCGTAATTGTCCGAAAGCCGGTTGCGATCCCCAGTTGCTTGCGTTGGCGCGTCGGTTACACCGCCGATTGGCATGGCCTAACTCCTCAAATCATCAAGTCGACGCGGACACCGCGCCAACGTTCAAAACCGATCGGGCGCGCACTGGCGGGCGTTTCGGTCAATGCTTCTGTGTCGCTGGCGTTCTCTTGGCCGCCATTGCCGCCGTCGGCGTCGTCGTCGCGGCTTTGGCGCAGATCGAAAGAGAGGCCGTTGTCAGTGAGTTCAAGCCCTGCCGACTGCAGCGCTTGCTCCAAATCGCGCGCATGCCGTGCGAGTTCAGTCAGCGCCTGAGGCGAATCCGCCGCAACCGTCGCCGTCACGCGATGATCGCGCGAAACCTCAAGCCTGACTTCGACGCGACCGAGCTCAGGCGGATCAAGCCGCAGTTCAAACCGTGTCGTCTCGCCATCGAAGCGGCGCACTATCTCACGCGCCACCTGGCTCGCTGCAGGCGCTGCGCGTGCGGCGCTTTGATCGAGCACGGCATGCTGCGTATGTGCAGCCGCGGTGCTGGTGGTAGCGGCCGCCTGCAGGTGCGACTGAGCCTGCGCGGTGTTTTGGTCGGCCGCCGCAGCTGCTTGCACCGGCGCTTCAATGGCGGGGGCGGTGGTGTTTGGTGCGCCGCCGCCTTGTGGTTTCTGCACGGCATGCTCAGCCGCTTTCGCGGCCGCCAAGTCTGCCTTGCTGTTCCCCGGCGCATCGGCCTTGCCGCTGTGCTGTGTCGGCGGCGCGGCTGGGCGGGGTGCGGACGGCGCAGCGGCCTGTACCGCGATCGCCGGCGTAGTGGATGAAGGTGCTGGCGGCGTTTGCGCCGAAGCCGTCTGGTTGGGCTGCGGTGCAACGACAGCTTGAGGGGCCGGCGCGGATTGCGCCGCTTGCTGCTGCTGCGGCTGAGTTTCCGGTACAGCGCTCGCTATTTTCTCGGGACTTGGCGGCGCTTTGTCGGACGCATTCGCGCTTTCGGCGGCGGCGCTCACGTCAGCCTTCGCGGCTGTCGGGATAGTCGGCGGAGCAGGTGGCGCCGCTTTCGCTGTATCATTCTGCACGGGGAGGGTTGGCGGTGCGGCGTTGAGGTCGGCTGGCTGCTTTTGCGGCGGCGTTGCTATCGGCGCGTCTGCGCCCATCAATTGCAGAACAATAGTCGCAACTTGCGGCGGCGCGGGCTGAGTGACACTCGGCGTCGCCTCAATCGTTTCATCGCTATCGTTTACAGTCTCAGTGTTCTCAGCATTTTGCTCAGCATTGGCCTCAAGACGCGGCGTGCGTTCCGTGTCCGACGCGCTCTGCTCGGCGTTAGCGGCGTTGAGATGATCCTCGAAGCTCGGGCCCGAACGGTCAGCCGGCGCGCGCGCCGGTTGGCGCGTCGGCGTCACGACCTCAACGACGGCGTCTGCCGCGAAATCCATCAAGCCCCCTCGAAGGCGCATGTCGCGCCAGACTCCGCAGTGAGCAAGGGCTGGGCCACGGCGCTAACCAAATAAAACCCAATAAAATCAGGGATCACGTTCAGGCGAGGGGAGCCGAGGCCGGCAATAAGCGCCGTCAAACCGGCAGCTTTTGCCGGGTGCTTAACCATGGCCCCGAGTTTGCGTGGCTGGTGCGTGGGCGCCCGCCCAGCGACGCCGACCGGGCGTCGGCGACTGCGGAGAAAGCGTTTTGCTTCAATATGTTAGGCGCAATGCAAGGGGGTCGATGGACGCCCGAGGCGGCCGGCAAAATCAGCCGAGCGCTAGGCGCCTTCTGCCGGGTGCGCGCGCATGAGCATTTCTAGCGTCCTTCTCTCCGGCCTGTCTGGCCTCCGCGCTTCTCAGACCGGCCTTGGCGTCGTTTCGCAGAACATCGCCAATGCCAACACGCCGGGCTTTGTCCGCACCGAGGTCACGCTCTCGCCCTTGACGCATTTGGGCGCCGGGGCTGGCGTGCAAGTCGCCAGCGTGCAGCGTGCGGCGGATCGCTTCCTCGCCACCGCCAGTTATATCGCCGAGGGCGCCCGCGGTGCAGCGTCCGCCCGTTCCGATATTCTCACGCGCGCGCAGGCTAGCTTCGGAGATCCCGCTAGCGCGTCGTCACTGTTTGCGTATCTCGACAATTTCTGGTCGGGCCTGACTCAGATCGGCGTCGATCCCGCCTCTGCGCTGCGGCGTGGCGATGCGGTCAGCGCGCTGCAATCGACCTTTGCCGAAGTTCAGCGCGTCGGACAAACGCTGCAGGATCTGACTGCAGAAGCCGATCAGCGCATCGCGGATGCTGTCGAAGAAGCGCAAAGTCTAGTCGATCGCATCGCGCAACTGAACGAAGAGATTCGTCTCAACAAACGCACCGGCGCAGACGCCAGCGGCGCGGAGAACGCACAATCGGCGCTGATCGATGAACTCTCCGTGCTTCTGGATGTGCGCGTCTCGCCGGTGCAAGAGGGCGGGGTGCACGTACGCACGTCCGGTGGTGCGCTGCTCGTCGGCGTCACGCCCGCGACCTTGAGCTACACGCCGAACTCAGCGGATTTCACCACGCATGGCGTCATCCGAATCAACGAGAGCCTTGGAACACTCTCCAATCTTGAGCCCATGCTGATGGGCGGCACGATCAAGGGTCTCCTTGATGTCCGCGACAAGGATCTCGCAGGCCTAGCGGAGGCGCTCGGCGGCTTCTCCGCCGCGCTCGGCGACGCGATGAATGCCGTGCACAACGAGAACGCATCGCATCCGGCCGTGTCGCAGATGACTGGCCGCCAGACAGGTCTTCTCGGCACTGACGCGCTTGGCTTCACTGGCGAAGCGACCATTGGCATCGTCGACGCCGGCGGCACGCTGCGCGATCGGCTGAGCATCGATTTCGATGCAATGACGATCACCGCCGAGGCGCCAGCCGGCGCCTTCAGCTTCGCCGGCGGCTCGATTTCGGATTTTGTCTCGGCGCTGAACTCAGCATTGGGCGCTGCATCGCCATCGGGCAATGCGCAATTCAGCGGCGGCGTTCTCTCGCTCAACATGAGCAATAATGGCGGCGCCGTCATTCAGCAGAACGCCGCCGATCCCAGTGATCGTGCCGGTCGTGGCTTCTCGCATTTCTTCGGCCTCAATGATTTGGTGTCGCGCCCGACACCTATGTTTTTCCAAACCGGCGCCGTCAGCACGGACACGCATGGCCTTAACGCCGGCGGCTCAATCACCTACCAAGTGCGCGATTCCGCTGGCCGCATTGTCGCTGACCGCACCGTGTCGATCAGCGGCGCGCTCGCTGCGCCCGGCGCCACGTGGGATGATCTGCTTGCGGCATTGAATGCGCCGGGGACTGGTCTCGGCGGGTATGGCGCGTTCGGGATGGATGCGGACACCGGGCAAGTGACCTTCACCTCGGGCGCCGCGTTCAACGTCAGCCTCATCGCTGATTCCACGACCCGCGGCGCCACTGGCGTCTCTTTCACTGCGCTTAACGGCCTGTCCAAGGCAGCGACGGCTGGCCGCGCGCTCGAAGTCGATGTCGAATCGCGGATTGCTTCCGATCCGTCGCGTCTCGCGGTCGGACGTCCTGACCTCACCGCTGATATTGGTCAGCGCGTGGTTGAGGCTGGCGACAATCGCGGTTCAACCGCGTTGGTCACAGCCCGTGACAGCACGCGAAGCTTCGCCGCTTCCGGCGTGCTCGGCGCGCAGTCGACGACGCTGGCGATCTACGCCGCGCGCCTTGGCGGTGAAGCTGGACGTCTTGCGAACGACGCCAACCGCGCCGCCATCGGCGCGCAAGCGGTCGCCACTGCCGCCGCCGACCGCCGCTCGCAAATCGAAGGCGTCACGCTCGATGATGAATTGATGAAAATGACCGTGTTTCAGAATGCCTACGCGGCGTCGGCGCGCGTCATCCAAGCGGCAACCGAGATGCTCGACGTCTTGTTGTCGATTGGCTATCGATAGGAGAACGCCGTGAGCGGCGCACTGACATTCCGGTTCACCACCCAAGCGCAGCTCGACGTGCGCCGCATAACAAGTCAGCTGGCCGACTTGCAGCGTCAGGTCGCATCCGGCGCGGCGCACAACGACCTGCTGGGTTTTGGCGGCGGTTCCAGTCGCTTGCTCAATGCTCAAAGTTTAAAGGCCACGGCCGACGCGCGTGGTTCGGTCATAAATCAGCTTCAGGCGCGTTTCGGCGTTCAAGCGGCCGCGCTCGGTCAAGTCTCAGACGCCTCGCGACTTTTGTCGCAATCGATCCGCGAAGCCATCAGCGCCAATGACGGCCGCGGCATCGCGACTGAACTCGAACTCTCTTTCAGCAGTGTCGTTTCAGCCCTCAACGAAACGTGGAACGGCCAGCCGCTCTTCGCCGGTGAACGCCAAGGCAATGGGCCGGTGAAGGTGACCTCGCTCGACGCGCTGGTGGCAGCGACTGGCCCGGAGGACATCTTCGACGAAGCCGCGCGGAACCAGACCATCGATATGGGCGGCGGGGCGCCGATCATATTGTCGGCCAAGGCGTCCGAGATGTCGCAAGGTATCTTCGACGCGCTCGCTGACCTCAAGCAATTGCTCACCGCCGCCGGCGGCACCATCGGCCAGCCAATCAGCGGCAGCGATACAGCAGCCCTGACGGCGCTGGCCGAGCGGCTCGATTTGGAAGCGACCAAATTCACCAACGAGGAGGGCCGCGCCGGTCAGCTTCAGTTGCGCTTTGAAGGCGAGCGCGTGCGGCTACAGCAGCGCTCGAATCTGCTGCTGAAGGAAATCGGCGATCAGGCCGACGCCGATATTGCCGAAGTCTCGGTAAAGCTCTCATCGCTGCTGGTGCAGTATGAGGCGGCGGCTAAAACCTTCTCCGAGCTTTCAAAACTCAGCCTTTTGAACTATCTCTAGCGCTTCGCCCTGGGCCTTGAACCCAGGGGGAGGAGAGAAATGACCGACCTTCTAACAGCGCCGCCGCCGGCCGCGCGCACCCTCAATTCACTCGGGCTGGCCAAGCCCCCCGGCGAGACCCGCGTCGTCGCCGCCATGTCAGGCGGTGTCGATAGCTCAGTCGTCGCCGCCATGCTGAAGCGCGAAGGCTCTGACGTCGTCGGCGTCACGTTGCAGC
>SXGT01318687.1_pt1 | contig 11293 bp, 11 predicted proteins | sample 3176221 | NCBI WGS metagenome assembly SXGT01 (sample SAMN11356862, study PRJNA531348) | freshwater metagenome | isolation source: freshwater sample F1-120 | place: China: Fuxian Lake, Yuxi | collected 2017-12-25
GGCATGGACACCGCCAGCCCCTCGGGAAAGTTTCGGTCGACCTCAGCGCCGCACCCAGCCCGGCGTCAGTGTAGAACTCGACCGCGATGCCTGCCTGCGCCAACCGGAGCGCCATGGCACGCCCTTCGGAGAGAGGCCTGCCCTCGCCGCAGACGGCCCGCACGTGCCGGAAGGCACACTGGGCCGTGTGGTCGTTTGCAATCGTCACGACCTCGCGTGTCAGCGTGTCGTCCATGCTCCAGTCCACCCGCCTCACGAATACGGCGGTGCCGTGTCAGGTGCCGCGCCACTTCACGGTGCGGAATGCCAACCAGTGGCGTGAGCGGCACACCGTGACGTTCTTCTTACTCAACGGCCAGAAACAGCGACCGCCCACCGCGGATGCTGATGGGAGGAGCGTATGGTCGGACAACTCGACCTTGATGTCGTCCTTGGCCAGCCCCGGCAGTTCGGCCCGGACAACCAGTTGCTTGTCCTTCTCGAACATCTCGACGCTGGGACTCCACCCCAGGCCCTGCTCCGGCCATCGGAGCGGACTGAGGAACCGACGCCCTCCCCACATCCCCTCGGCCACCCGCTCCATCTCGTCTGACATGCGGCGCAAGGCGGTAAACGGATTCGTGGCTGTGGTTCTGGGCATTTCCAATGTCCGCGGGTAGCGATAGCAAATCGTCTGCCAAGCCACGTATCGTCGCCCGGAGCGGACGGTATGAACCGCGACGACGAGATGTTCCGCCGCCGGCGACACGACACGCGTCACGGTGCCTTGCCGGTCACTTCGCTGGCGCGTGATTTTTTGCTCGACGCCGGTGAATAGTGCCCGACGAGGGTCCGGCTCAAACCGGTGGCACGCGTCCCTCCGACCAGCGTACCAACCATCACCTTCCCCGGCCGTCGCCATGGAGGACCTGCCGGACTGCCGCCGGCAGCGCCCGTCAGCGTTTCGGGGTACCCGTCATCGGGACGAAGCGCACAGGCAGCGTGTCGAGTGTCTTCATGCCGGAGGCCGTGCGGCGTAGCACGCGCAATTGATGCGTCCGCGTCCCTCTCGGAATCACCATCACGCCGCCGATCTCAAGCTGGTCGACCAGCGCGTTCGGCACCTCGTCAGGCGCCGCCGTCACCATGATGCGGTCGCATGGCGCACGCTCCGGCCAGCCAAGATCTCCGTTGCCGGTGCGCACCTCAACGTTGCGGTAACCGAGCCGGGACAAAATCCCGCGCGCGTTCGGCAAGCGCCGGGACAGTTTCGACGGTACACCCCTCCTTCGCAAGCGTACCGACCACCGCCGCCTGATAGCCGGACCCGGTCGCAATCTCGAGCACGCGATGAGCGGGATCCGGATCCAACGCTTGCGTCATGAACGCGACCAGATAGGGTTGGGAGATGGTCTGCTCGTAGCCCATGGGCAGGGCGAATCCCGGTAGGCCTCGGGGCGCTGATCTTCCGGAACGAACAGGTGACGCGGCACCCCGAGCATCGCGGTGATCACCCGCTCGTTACGAACGTTGCGCGCTCGCGGCTGGTCTTCGACCATGCGCAGCGTTAGAGCCTCTCGACGCGACCTCCGAGCCCCGCTGACGCGGCGCCCCAGAAGCGCTGCGCGTGGGCGGCACTCGCCGCGAGGAACACGGCGACGGTCAGTGAACGAGACATCGGACGGCGCTGGAGTCGCGGACAATGTGCATGCGCTGGTGCGCCCGCGCACGTCGAGGCCGACACGTTGCTGGTGTCAGCGCGGCCGCCCCTCAGGGAAGGCGCTGCCGAATCACCCGTGCCAATACCACCACGCCGACGATGGCCGCAGCGCCTAACGCAATCAGCATCCCGATGTCCCGCGAGACGAAACTGGCCCCGATCAGCATCGTCCCCACGGCGTACGGGGCTTCAGCGATTGCACAGGCAGCCAGGTACCTGGCCAGCGGGTACCGCGCGAGCCCGAGGACATAACCGGGGATTTCCGACGGAAGCGCCAGCTGGAAGAGGAGCACCGATCCGAAGCTCACACACTCGCGGAAGCGCTCCTCGTAGCGGGCGAACGATCGTCCGGGGGCGATCCAGCGCAACGCACCGCGTCCAGCCCACCACGCCATGGTGTAGGCACCCAGGCCGCCCAGGATCCAACCCATCCAGAGCAGTGCTGCCGTCACCATCGGCCCCCAGGTGTAGACGGCAACCGGAACGAGCACCGCACTCGAGAAAAACGAGAGCATGGCCGAGAGGGCCGCGAGCACGACAAACAACACCAGACCGGCCACGGGGTGGGCTCCCATGATCTCCCTAAACGCCTCGAACAGCTGGAGTACCGCCTGGTGCACGGGATCCGACGACGCGAGCGCCACGAGGGCTGTCACGACGGCTCCGAGCACGAAGCCGCGCGCGTGAGCTGAAGGAGGATGCTCGTCAGTCATGGTTGACCGTGGAACGGCACTGTTCGCGGCGTTTCAGGCCCACCGCCTCCGTGCGTCACGGGGCAGCCGGCTCGGCGAAGCGCAGGGAGCATGTGCGGGGCAAGGTGCCCTCTCGATGGCGATACGAAAGGCCGCGCAGCGCCGCAGGCCCCCACAGGCGGACTACGGGCCCCCACGGAGCGCATGGTGCGGAGAATGGCCGTTCGGGGCGGTGCAGTCAAGCGTGATTCCAGACAGCGAGACACACCTCTTCCGGGCTGAGGGGTTCTGATTGCGACGGAGGGTTCGGGCTGCGAGGCCCCGGTCTGTGAGGGGTAAAGCAGCCGAGAAGGCCGCTGATCCATCCCGTGCGCGCGTCATCGCGGCGGTGGCGACCCAACACGTGGTGGACGTGGTCGATCAGCGCGATCGCCATTTCGGTGTACCGCTTTTCCCCGGTTTGCCGCGCCAGCCCGAGAAAATTGCACACGGCGAAGGCATCGGTCCAAAGGTAACGCCGCTGCGGACCTCCGGACGAAAGACCCGTGCGCCAGGCGAACAGCCTCATCAGTTGGGCGGTGTCCTCGGTGGATGAACGGGATTCCGTCAGGTGGGGCACGGCCATGGCCTCGCGCGCAAGAGATGCGTCCGCAAACAAAGCATGGGCCGTGCCAGGCACATTGTAGGGTGGCCCCAGGGAAATGTGCTCCCACGAGGGGGTCGGCGCGATTCTTGCTGGGTTGTCCCTCATGGTCGGGTTGAAATCGTTGCCGACACCGAAGGGCGCGGGGGCATGAATTTCTTAGAGGAACGCACCCGTATGGTCGACGTTCAGCTGGCGGGACGTGGGATCTCGGATTTGCGCATCCTTGACGCCTTCCAGACGGTGCCGCGCGAGGCGTTTCTGCCGGAAAACCTCGCGGAGTTTGCCTATCAGGACACGCCCCTTCCGATAGCGGAGGACCAAACCATCTCCCAGCCCTACATCGTCGCGGCGACGATCGATGCGCTCGACCTCCACGGGCACGAGCGCGTCCTCGAGATCGGGACGGGGTCAGGCTATGCGGCGGCTGTCCTGGGACGCCTGGCCAGGGAGGTGTTTACCGTCGAACGCCTCGAGTCGCTGGCCAATCATGCGCACGAGTGCCTCGTGCGCCTCGGGTACGGCAACGTGAACGTGTTGTGCGGCGATGGCACACTCGGCTGGGCGGAACATGCCCCGTTTGACGCCATCGCCGTGGCTGCCGGTGGTCCCGAGGTTCCGAGGGCCCTGTTGTCGCAGCTTGCGCCCGGGGGACGCCTGGTGATTCCGGTCGGGCCCGACGAGGCATCGCAGATGCTCATGCGTATCACCAAGGAGGGCGAGGGACGATTTCGGGAAGAACCCCTCGTACCGGTCAGATTCGTGCCGCTCATCGGGGAACAGGGCTGGCCAGACAAGAAGAAACGGGCGCCACGGCCCTCGCCGGTATCGTCACGTGGTGGCACGGGAACGATTGCGAAGCTGGTGCGCGAAACCGCCGAGCCCTTCGCAGACTTCGAGTCAGACTCGATCGACGCACTGATCGAAAGGGTCGGCAATGCGCGCGTGGTGCTGCTCGGCGAAGCCACACATGGAAGCAGCGAATTCTACAGGATGCGTGCGCGAATCACCCGGGAACTCATCGATCGGGCTGGCTTCGACTTCGTCGCCGTCGAGGCGGACTGGCCGGATGCGGCCCGGATCGATGCGTATGTGCTCGGTGATCCGCCCCGTTCGAAATTCGACTTCACCCCGTTTGCCCGGTTCCCATCGTGGATGTGGCGGAACGAAGAGGTCCAAGAGTTCGTCACCTGGCTGCGCGCGAGGAACGAGAAACAGAGCGACCGGGAGAGTCGTGCTGGGTTCCATGGACTCGATCTTTACAGTCTGTTCACGTCCATCGGCGCCGTGCTTGGCTATCTGGACGATGTGGATCCCGATGCCGCGCGCGTGGCCCGCTCCCGCTACGGGACGCTGACGCCGTGGCAGAAGGATCCCTCGGCTTATGGCCAGGCCGTTCTCACCGGTCGATACACGAGTTCGGAAGATGCCGTTGTCGCCATGCTGAAAGATTTGTTGCGGAACCGGCTCGACTACGCGCGGAAGGACGGCGAGCGCTTCTTCGACGCCGCCCAGAATGCCCGCGTCGTGGCCGATGCCGAGCGCTACTACCGTGCGATGTATTACGGATCCGCGGTCTCGTGGAATCTGCGCGATGCGCACATGTTCGACACCCTGCAGTCGCTCCTCACGTTTTACGGTACAGACTCGCGCGGCGTCGTCTGGGAACACAACTCGCACGTCGGGGACGCCACCGCAACCGAGATGAGCGCGCGCGGGGAGATCAATGTCGGCCAACTGTGTCGATCGAGATTCGGTCAACGTGCCTACATCGTCGGTTTTGGCACCGACCACGGGACCGTGGCGGCCGCCTCCAACTGGGACGAGCCCATGGAACGCATGCGGGTCCGGGCCGCGCACCCCGAGAGTTACGAATGGCTATTTCACGAGGCGGGCGTTCCGGCCTTCATGCTTCACCTTCGGGATCCGAGGCGCCGGGATATCCGCGATGAGCTGACGTCATCTCGTCTCGAACGCGCCATCGGCGTCATCTACCGCCCCGACACGGCGGAAGACTCGGTTCCCAGCGAAGAAGCAGCACCGCGCGTTTGAATCCTCCTCGTCCGTCGAATGCTCGAACGGGTCGGCGAAATCGGCGGTTTGCTGGAAACCGGTCTTGCTGGGAACGGTGACCGTGAGACGGTCGAGGATGCGAACGGTGGGGGCGGTGTTCGGAACGATTGCGGCGCCTGCCCCGGCTCCACGGGGCACCGGGACAGGCCCTAGGTGTTGGTTCGTCGGCGTCAGCGTCTAGTGACCGCCGCCCTCGCGCATCATGGCGATCAGCGCCTCGGCTTCGCTGGCGTTCAATGCGCTGTCACTATCGGTGTCAGCGTGACCGACGAGCATCGTCAGGCGCGCCTCAAGGTCCGCCTGAGACATGTCCGCGAGCGCCGTGCCACCGTGACCGCCGAGCAACGTCGCCAGGCTGGCCGCGCCGTGCCCGTCTGGGTGGTCTCCACCGTGGTCTCCGTGCGGGTTCCCGTGGACTTCGGCCGTCTCGTGATGGCCCGCCCCGTCGTGGTCACCGCCGCCATGTCCCGGGCGGTTCCCTGTCAGGAGGTTGGCGATCTCCACCGGCGTGACCTTCCCGTCCTCGTTCGCGTCGGCGCTCATGAGCTGATCCGTGAGGCTCGCCTGGCCGTGAACGGCACCATGGTCTTGCGCGGCGACCGGGCCGCCATGCACGGCGAACGCGACGCCGACGACGACCATCACGGTGAGCAGGTGCTGTCTCATGTCTTGGTTCCTCTGCGCTAGGAGCGCGGCCTTGTCCCCGAATATCCCGAATCCACATCATCGCACGGATGCCGCGAGTCTGCTCGATCTAGCGACTCCAGGGGGTCCTGGCGCGCAGCCGGCGAGCCAACCTCCGGTTGCGCTGGGTCGAATATCGGGGTATGTCAACAGGGGTGGTTTGATACCACCTATCGCGGCGTGGTGCTGAGGCCCCAGGGAGGATTCATGGATCTAGTCTTGCGCGAACCGACGGCCGACGATGTCCCGGCGCTGGGACGTATCGTGTTCGAGGCGTTCGGAGCGATTGCCCAAACGCATCGGTTTCCACCCGACTTTCCGGTCCAGGAGATGGCGTCCGGGCTGATCGGCGGACTGCTGGCGCACCCCGGCTTCTACGGCATCGTAGCGGAACTCGACGGTCGCGCCGTGGGCAGCAACTTCCTGGACGAGCGGTCGCACATCACCGGGCTCGGGCCGATCACCGTCGATCCCGCCGTGCAGAATCGGACCGTCGGGCGGCGGTTGATGGAGCACATGCTGCGCAGGGTCCGTGACGACGACCGTCCAGGCGTGCGGCTGGTTCAAGCGACCTACCACAACCGTTCGCTGTGCCTCTATACGAAGCTGGGGTTCGACACGAGGGCATTGCTGTCGAACCTTCAGGGGCCGGCGCTCAATATCACGATCCCCGGATTCGCGGTGCGTCCGGCGACCGCCGACGACCTTGCGGCGTGCGATGCACTCTGCGTCCAGGTGCACGGGCACGACCGACACGGCGAACTCGTCGAGGCAGTGACGCAAGAGACCGCGACGGTGGTCGAACAGGCGGGCCGTATCGCGGGCTATGCCAGTTCGGTCGGGTTTCTCGGACATGCCGTGGCCGAGCACAACGACGCGCTCAAGGCACTGATCGGCGCCAGCCCGTCGTTCTTCGGGTCCGGGTTCATCCTGCCGACCGGCAACGGCGAGGTGCTGCGATGGTGCCTGTCCAGCGGGTTGCGCGTCGTGCAGCCCCTGACGCTGATGACGATGGGCCAGTATCAGGAGCCGGCCGGACCCTATCTGCCGTCGATTCTGTATTAGCACCGTTCCTCGAATCGGAGCTGGTGAACAGATCAGGGATCCTGCACCGCCTCGCGGGCGTCGAGGATGTTCTGCACGAGTTGCTGCACATGCTCTTCGTCGACGAACGGCGACAGGATGAAGCTCTTCAGCCCCACGATCGGTTCACCGTAGTCGGTCTCCCGGTAGCAGTCCGTCATCGAGATGTGTGGCCCCTCGCCGCGCATCGCGCGTTCGTACAGGTACCGGTAGATGCGACGGTTGTACTCGTTGTGCCGGAGCAGCTCCGTTCGGGCCGCTGGATCGGTGCGCTCGCGCGCCTTCACCGTCCACGTGTCGACCCCGTCCGGGTAGACCCGGAACACGGTCACGGTGCCGACGTTGTCCCCGTTGAGCACGGTGGTCGACCGGTGTCCTTCCAGGTGCTCCCGCAACGACTCGGCCATTTCCACCAGGTGACCCAGCAGTGTGCGCAGGCCCGCCTTGCCGAAGAGCTGCAGGTTCGCGTAGGCCGCCAGCACGCCGCTGCCGCTGCGCGAGGTTTCGAGCGTGAACAGGCCGGGGTGCCGCTCTCCGCTCTGGAACAGGTACGGCATCGTCTCGCGGCCGCGGACCAGCCGCTGCATGTCCTCGCGCCGGCGGGCCAGGAACAGGCTGGAGATGTAGGGCGCGAACCCGGTCTTGTGAAAGTCGATGCCGACGGAGTCGGCCAGCGACAGCTTCGAGATCCGGCGACAGGCGGCCGCCAGCGCGCGTACCGTGCTCGGACGGAACTCCAGCGCGTTCTGTTCGAAGTCGTAGTCGTTGAACACGGACCACGCCCACCCGATGACCGCGTCCGCGTGCACGTGCGGCACGTAGTCCAGGGCATAGTCGTCGACGAGTCGATCACGCAGGTGGACGATCGCTTCGAGATCATCCACGCCGAACGCGTCGGTGGTGCCCATCGTCGCCACCAGGGCCACGATGCGGCGGCCGCCGTCGAGGGCCTCGCGGGCGGCGGCCTCCAGCCGGTCCATCCGCATGTCGTTGTCCAGGTGCGTGGGCACCGCCACGACGTTCTTCTCGCCCAGCCCCAGCCAGCCCGCGACGTTCAACCGGCAGTAGTGGCTCTGCGCGGACGCCAGGATGACGCCGTCGCCACGGACGCCCTCATGCATCGCTTCGGGGAACGCCTTCTCGATCCCCAGCTTGACGCCGTACAGCGTCGTGGCCGTGCCGCCGAAGGTGAAGACGCCCGCTGAGGTCGCCCCGTCGTAGCCCACGAGCCGCGCGGTCATCGCCGCGACCGCGGCCTCCGTCAGCGCGAGACCGTAGGAGGTGTCGTCCGAAACCAGATTCGGGTTGTAGATGGCGGGCAGCAGCGACCCGATGATGCTGGGAATCGACGGCGGGGGCACGACGTTGACCTGGGTGCGCGGATGGCCCCAGATCGGCATGCCCTCCAATGTGCCGACCAGCAGCCGCGCGACCGCTTCCACACTGCGCGTGTCCTCGCCCAGTTCGGCCTGCTCGGCCGCCGCGTAGTCCAGCGTCTGCGAGCGCCCCAGCAGCGGCACCGCGGACTTCATCGCGTCCACTTGATCGAGCGCCCGCATGATGGAGAACACGAAGTACGCGTCGTGCATCCGGTCGGACACGGGTGCCGGAAACGCGTTCCGAAGCGTCGTCAGACGCTCGCGATACACCGGCGTAGTGGGTGGCCTCGGGGTCATGCTCGAGATCGTGAGACGATGGCAAGCGTTAGCGGGCCTTCAAGATAACATACCGCCCATTCTCAGACCCCTCGTCGGCCCCCTCGAGCTCTGACGTGCCTGGGCTGTATCTGCTCGCACGGACACGCTCTCCAACCTCATACGTCAACCGCAAGGACGCGTAGCCGGCGTACGCTGATCGCGGTCGTGCGTATGCAGGCGCAGGCTCGCCGAGTAGAATCTCACATAGCCGCGCTGCACAGGTTCTCCTGGGCGCACGAACACAGAACGGCGGCCTGATCAACGAGGCAAGCACCGCGGTGCCGGGGGAATCCCTCCCGCCGGATGCTTGGCACAGGAGAAGCGATGCGGAAGTATCTCGGCCGATTCGTGATGGCGACGGTCGTCTTGGCCCTGGCGGTGGCGCCGATGGTGGCGCAGTCAACGCAGACGGCGTCTGAGTTCTACGTCGAATATCGTGCCGCCTTTGACAAGGCCAAGAGCGTGGACGACATCCTGCCATTCATGGCCACAGAGCGGCAGGATGAGATGAATGCGGTACCGGCGGCCGAACGCGCCGATATGTTTGAAATGATCAAGATGTTCGGCGCCCTGACCAGCGTCAAGGTACTCACCGAAAACGTGACCGCCACCGACGCCACGTTGACCGCCGAGGGCATCGACTCCGATAGCGCCACAACCCTCGGCACCATCACTCTCGTCAAGGAAGGTGGCGCCTGGAGGCTCAGCCAGGAGTCGTGGAAACAATAACTCGGCGTGGACGTCCATGGGGGTCGCGTCGATTCGAGCTTCCAGGCGCCGCCCGGTTTCACCTGAGAATGTTACGGAGGTGCTGGATGGAATCACTGGGACGGGCGGCAGCGCGCCTCGTTGTCGTCATGCTTGTTCTTGCGGGCACGCCCGATCGCAGCCTGGCTCAAGAGGTGTCGGGACGCCTCACAATCACAGCGACGACGGTGGACGACCTGCAGGCCTGGGGTAGCGAGGTCGACCAGCTGGTCCGGAGCCAGGAGCTGGTCGTCGGGGCACGCTATGACGACCGCGTGCGACCGGAGCTGAGCCACGAAGTGCTCACGCAATACCATCGCGGCGTGCCGGTGTACGGCGGCGAGGTGCGGATTCATCGGTCTCGCGATGTCATTGCGTCGATTCTGGGCTCGGTGTACCGCAACATCGACATCGACACCGCCGCCACGGTCACGCCCGCGGAGGCCGGCGAGATCGTCGAATCGCTGTCCAACGCCAGGCTCGGGTCGAACCTGCCGGCTCTGACCGTCTACCCGGTTGCGTTCGGACAATACGCGCTGGTCTACCTGGCGACGCTGAGCGATGCCCGGACCTACGTCATCGACGCCCATGACGGCCACATTCGGCTGCAATACAGCGAGCGACGCACGCAGGCGTCAACCTGCCGCCCGGGCGCGTCGAACTGCGCCGTCGGCGTCGGCACCGGGCAGTTGGGGGACGAGAAGAAGATCAGCACGACATCGGCCGGTGGAGTCTTCCAGGCGCGTGATTCGCTCCGGAACGCCGAGTACATCACGTTGGACCTGAGACGGGGTCCGGGTGCCTTTGCCCGGCTCTCCGGTGACAACGGTGTCGGTGCCGGCTTCCTGTCCGGTGACGTGGCGAGCGACGCAGACAACACCTGGACGGATCCCCAAGTGGTTGATGTCCAAGCCCACGTGGGATGGGTGAACGACTACCTGGCCAAGAGCCAGAACTACCACGGCGTGGACAACCAGAACCTCCGCCTGTTCTCGTTCGTCAACCTGCCGGACGATACCGCGCCCGGCAACGCGTTCTGGAGCCCTCCGCCGTCGGGCCCGGAGTCGAACGGATTCATGGCGTATGGCGAGTTTCCGGACGGACGCGCCTTGACCGCGATCGATGTCGTCGCACACGAAATCTCGCACGCCTTGACGACCTTTCGTCCCGCCGGCAACCTGGTGCGCTTCAATCTTGCTGGGGATTTCCGGTCCAAAGGATGCGTCCCGAACGGCGAGCTGTCGATCGTCCGCAACGGCGTCGAGATCAACAGACTTCCCGCGGATTTCAACCTCGAGGGTTCGGGTGCGAGGTTTCTCTGCAGCGCCGATGGAAGGTATGCCGAGGTCGCCAACGTAGCTGGCGCCGTGGGTGAGGGGTTTGGCGACGTGACCGGCGCGAGCGTCGAGCACGCGTACCCGAACGCCAACGTCCCAGACTACGAGGTGGGCGAGGATTTTCCAGGCTTCGGGCCGATCCGCTCGATGTCGAACCCTGCCTCCGATGCCGGGTGCTTTCGGTTCATCGCCGGTGCCCTGCACGTGGGCCTGCCGTGCCCCGATCATTTTTCCCAACGGGCCGAGATCCCGTTGGTCATCTTCCCGGACGATACGGTTTTCTACTGGGGCGCTGACGCGACCGATTTCGGCGGCGAACACATCAACTCCACCATCTTCAGCCATGCGTTCTTTCTCGCCATCGAGGGTGGCGTGAACCGTACGTCCGGCGTCCGAGTGAACGGCGTCGGCGCGGCCAATCGGGCGAAGGTTGAAGAAGTGTTCTTCAGCGCGCTGCTGGACGGCATCCCGAACAGCCCCGATTGGAGCGAGGCAGCGTTGGCGGTGCTCCAGGCCGCGGTCGTTCGCTTCGGGGCCACCAGTGCGGTGACGACGAGCGTCGGGCGGGCCCTGATCGCCGTCGGACTGATCTGAGCGGGAGAGAACGATGCGATTGACACCAAGGACTTTTCAGCACC
>SXGT01446167.1_pt1 | contig 11292 bp, 11 predicted proteins | sample 3176221 | NCBI WGS metagenome assembly SXGT01 (sample SAMN11356862, study PRJNA531348) | freshwater metagenome | isolation source: freshwater sample F1-120 | place: China: Fuxian Lake, Yuxi | collected 2017-12-25
ATCCGCGCCAGCAGCCTCGGCCGTGAGCTGCGAGGCCCGGTAGCCGCTGGCGATCGCCAGGACCTCGATGCCACGGCCAAAGACGCGGAAACGTACCCGCCAGTCCTGCACGGCCAGCCGCCCGCCTGGCTCACCACCGCCCGATTCGCTGCGGATCCGCCGGTAGGGGTGCGGCTCGGGCCCGAGCGCGAGTACGGCGGTAATGCGGTCGGCGAGCGGTGGTCCGCCGGCAGCCTCCAGCCACGCCAGCTGCTCGGCAGCAAGCGCCGTGAACTGCACCGGCCAGTCCGGCAACGGGTCGGCCGTGCTCGCTGGCGCCAGCCAGCCAGTGCTGGCGTCCGCGCGCGCGTCGCTGTAGGCAACGTAGGGCTTGATGTCGAGCACCGGTGTACCGTCGAGCATGTCGGCATCGAGCACGTGCAGATTGTAGCCGTCGACACGCTCGAGTCGCACGGCGGAGAGCCCGAGCGGATTAGGGCGGTGCGGCGCGCGCGTCGCGAACACGCCCTTCCGCCCACTGCGACTGCGCGGCGGCAGCACTTTCGGGCGCCAGCCAGTGTTCAGATGAAACCAGTAGATCACCCACAGCGTGTCCCAGCTCGCCAGATCCTCCAGGGCATGCGCGAAACCGGCAAGCGGGAATATCTCGATGACTGCGGCAACACCCTGCGTGACGCCACTCTGCCGTGGCGCTTCGACGCGCGTGCGTGCCGGTGCATGCACGACGCCGATGGGCTGGAGCGTGAGCTCAGTCACCCTGCCGTTCCTCCGTCTGGCATCGCGCGGGCACCGGGCTTACCATCGGCGGCTGTTGTCGGGAGCGTAAGCATGCGTGAGCTGCGATTTCTTCTGGTCATCCTCTGTTGCGCGGCCGGGTTCCCGGCGGCACAGGCTGCGGATGGCATGTTGCGCGTGACGGCGACCAACGTGCAGACCGACGGCGGCAGCGTGATCCTCTGGGTATACGACAGCGCCGACAAGTGGCTGAGCGACACGGCCTGGCGCACGCGCAAGATCGTGCGCGTGGCCGGCAACCGCGTGGATGGCAGCGTCAAGCTCGAGATCGCATTGCCAGCGGGCACCTACGCGTTCTCGGTGTTCCACGACGTCGACGACGACGGCAAGCTGGAGCGAAACTTCATCGGCCTGCCGAAAGAACCGGCCGGGCTGTCGAACAACCTGCGGCCGAAATTCGGCCCGCCCCGCTGGGCGAAGGCAAGCTTCGCGCACGGCGCGGACGGCACCGAACAGAAGATCGCGCTGAACTAGCGCGCTGCCCGCGGCCGGTCATCCGCAGACGGCTCATTTGCAATTGTAGTCGCGCCAGATGGCGATCTTGCCACCGCGCACGATGAAGAGTCCGGCGATGCGGGGATGATTGTCGTACTTGCTATCGTGCGCGTAGAAATGATCGATGCGCTCGTTGATCACCATCGGCCCCATCGCGTGTGAGCGCAGGACAACCCAGTCGACGGATTTCAGTTTCTTGAGAAACGGGCCAAGCTGCTTGACGAAGGCATCGCGCGTCGTGATGACGGGCCCGCCCTCGTACATCATGTACTCGAAGGGTTCGGTGAAGTAGTCGGCGAGCAGCTCGGCATCCTGCCGCGCCCAATCACGGCAGAAGCGATTGACGATCTCCTCGTTTGCACGTTCGACACCATCGGACACAGCGGGACCCTCGGCATTGGCGACACGGGATGCTGCCTCAAGGCCCGCCGGGAAGACAACCCGGCGTGCGATTGCGCCGGTGGCTCCCATTCAATTATTGTCACCCCTCCCCTGACCCGGAGCCTGCCATGCGAATCCTGCGCCGCCTGCCACTCGCCCTGCTCGTCCTGTCGACGCTGCTGTCCAGCGCCTGCACCGCCACGCAGACCGTGCTGGTCGCGGGCGCCACCGGCAAGACCGGCGTCCCGCTGATCAAGAGCCTGCAGGCCGAGGGCTACCAGGTGCGCGCCATGGTGCGCGACAAGGCGAAGGCAGGCGACCTCGGCGCAGGTGTCGAGGTGGTCGAGGCGGACGTGACGCGACCGGAATCGCTGGTGGCGGCTGTGAAGGGTATGCGCTACGTGATCTCGACGATCGGCGCGAGCTCGGCGACACCGCCGAACAATCCTGAAGGCGTCGACTATCGAGGCATCGTGAACCTGAGCGATGCGGCGAAAAAGGCCGGTGCGAAGCACTTCGTGCTCATGTCATCCATCGGCGCCGGCGACGAGAACCCGGCGACACCACTGAACCGCATGTTCGGGATGGTGTTGTCGTGGAAGGGCAAGGGCGAGGCGCATCTGCGCGCGAGCGGCGTGCCCTACACCATCGTGCGACCGGGCGGTCTCGTCGACTGCGCGGGCGGCAATGAGGCACTGCGGATCGGCGCAGCCGACTCGAGTCTTTCCGGACGAGTCTGCCGCGCTGATGTCGCGCTCGTCATGATGGACGCACTCCGCAACCCCGATGCGCGCAACAAGACCGTGGCGCTCATCGGCGACAGCAAGGCGCCGGCCAACGACTGGAAGTCCACCTGGAAGCCCATCGCGACGGATCCGCGCTAGGCTCGCCTGCAGCCCGGGTGCTCAGCGGCCGATCCAGTTGATCTCTGCCGCGGTCACCGGCCCTATCAGCACGCCGCCGAGATCAGCGGGCATTTCGGCCTCGTCTGCGGTGACCGCGCGGCGGCCGGCCATGATCTCGGCGAAGCCCTGCGGATGGCGACGCTCCGCATCCGGTTCGCCGTAACCTTCCGGATACAACGGCTGCAGCGTCCGCGGATCGTATTTGTCGGTCGCACCCACCGTGTGCAGGAACTCGTGGGCGATCACGATGTTGTTGGGTCCATCCTGGCCGGGATCGGCGTAGGCATGCACGACGCCGACCAGGCCTCTCTGGAGACCAACGGAGTGCGGCACTCGGGCGGCCACCGCCGGATCGTGAAACAGCACGAACATCCGGACGTCGCCGAGCTTGCCGCGGCCCATGCGCCACGCATACCAGCGCAACTTCAGACTCCACAGCATTGTTCCGGCGACGCCGGTGCCGGGTTCGATCGCAGGTGGCAACTCGGCGACTGGTTCATGCAACTCCAGGCGCAGCGGGCGCTCGATGGCGAGGCCGTAGCGGCGCGCTTCCTCGCCGAAGAACGTCTCGATTTCCGCGAACCGCGCCGTATCGAGCCCCTTGATGTAGGCAGCCGTGGCCGGTCGCCCGTCGGCGCTGAGCGGAAAGATGCCAACCCACAAGGGCTCCGACCAGCGGGTCGTGCGGAACCGATCGCCCCACGTGACGCCGAGCGCGGCGAGCAGCACGAGCGAGAGCACCGCGATTCGTAGAGCGCGCCACATAGGGTAATGATAAAGGCCGGGGCACGGGCATACCGTGCACGGCGCACGCTCTATACTCCACGCTCATGCGACATCTGCCCGCATCGCTGCTACTCGGTCTCCTGATCTGCGCCACGACGTCCTTCGCGCGCACGGAGCCCATCACGCAATTGCCGCGTGACGTGCGTCCGCTGCACTACGATCTGTATCTCGAGCCCGATGCAGCCAACGCAAGCTTTAGCGGCCAGGTCGCCATCCGCGTCGAGGTACTGCGCGGGACGCGGCGCATCGTCCTGAATGCAGCCGAACTCAGGATCCGCCGCGCCGAACTCTCCGGCACGGTCGAGAACGAGACGGGATTCGGCACGCCTGCCGTCACGCTGGACGCGCAGAAGCAGACCGCACAGCTCGACTTCCCGGAGCGGATCACGCCGGGCCGCTATCTGCTCGTGCTCGAGTTCGACGGGCGCATCGGCACGCAGGCGAACGGGCTTTTTGCCGTCGACTACGCGGGCGATGGCGGGCCGCGTCGCGCGCTCTACACCCAGTTGGCGGCGCCGGCGGCGCGGACCATGTTCCCCTGCTGGGACGAACCGGCGCACAAGGCCACCTTCGCGCTCGAGGTCATGGCGCCCGCCGGCCTGATGGCCGTAAGCAACATGCCGGTCGTCGACGTGCAGGACGAACCCGGCAACCGGCAGCGCACACGCTTCGCGCCGACGCCGCGCATGTCGACCTATCTGCTGTTCCTCGCATTGGGTGACTTCGAGCGAACGAGCGTTAGCGCCGGTGCCGTCAATGTCGGTGTCGTGACGCGTCGTGGTGTCGTGGCCCAGGCCGAGTTCGTGCGCGACAGCTCGCGCGACGTGTTACTTGCCTACAACGAGATGTTCGGCATGCCCTACCCGCTGCCGAAGCTCGACAACGTCGTAGCACCGGGATCGAGCCAGTTCTTCGCAGCCATGGAGAACTGGGGAGCCATCATGACCTTCGAGTCCAGCCTCCTCCTCGATCCCGCCATCGCGACGGAGGCCGATCGCCAGAGCGCGTTCATCCTGGCCGCACATGAGATCGCCCACCAGTGGTTCGGCAACCTGGTCACCATGGCCTGGTGGGCCGACCTGTGGCTCAACGAGGGCTTTGCTACATGGATGGGCTACCGGGCCGCCGAGCGCCTGCATCCGCAATGGCGCACCGTGCTGAACCAGGTCGCTGCGCGCGATCGCGCCATGGCGCTCGATGCGCTCGCAACGACGCATCCAGTGGTGCAGCCGATTGCGACGGTCGATGAGGTCAACCAGGCTTTCGACGTGATCACCTACCAGAAGGGCTCCGCCGTCATTCGCATGCTGGAGGCGCATGTCGGCGAAGCGGCATGGCTCAAGGGCGTGCGCCGCTATCTCTCGGCAAATCTCTATGGCAACGCAACCTCGGAGGACTTGTGGCTCGCGATTGAAGCGGCGTCGAGCCAGCCGGTGCGGGCCATTGCGCGTGACTTCACCCGCCAGAGCGGGGTTCCGCTCGTTACGGTGAGCGAGCTGCGTTGTCGAGAAGGCGCGGGCGAGGTCACACTCGAGCAGGGCGAGTTCACACTGGACCGGCCAGCCAAGCGGCCGCTCCGCTGGCGCGTGCCGGTCGCGATCGCGAGCGCCGATACGGATGTCAGCAAACGGCTGGTCCTCGACTCGCGCCGCACCACGGTTGCTCTCGCCGGTTGCGGACCCGTCATCGTCAATGCCGGTCAGGCCGGCTACTACCGCGTGCGCTACGCCCCGGCAGCTTTCGCAGCGCTGCAGGCGCGCTTCGGCGCGCTGGCGCCGATCGATCAGCTGGGGCTCATCGTCGACAGCTGGGCACTCGGCCAGAGCGGGGATCAACCGGCGAGCGCCGTGCTGGCACTCGCTCAAGCGACACCGGTAGACGCGGAACCCCAGGTCTGGCGGCGCATCGTCGCAACGCTGCGACAGCTCGACGGCTGGTTCCCGGCGACCGGACCCGATGCGGCACGCGACGGATTCCGCCAGTGGTCCGTGACACTCCTGCAGCCGCTGCTTGCCCGCATCGGCTGGGAAGCGTCGCCCGGTGAATCGACCGGCACCGCCATACTCCGCTCGGACCTGCTGGCAGCGCTAGGCGCATTCGGCGACGACCGGGTGATCGATGAAGCACGGCAGCAGTATCGCCGCGAACTCGGCGGGGGCGCGCCGATCGCCGCACCGCTGCGTCGTACCCTGCTCGGTATCGTCGCGCGGCACGCCGATGCGTCGACGTGGGCCGAACTCGAAGCGGCAGCACTCGCCGAATCCTCGCCATTGATGCGCGCCGAGCGCTTCGAACTGCTGGCCCGGCCCGCCGATCCGGCGCTGGCGCGACAAGCCCTCGATGTCGCGCTCTCCGGCAAGCCGGATGCGACGCTAGCGGCCGACATGATCGCCGCCGTCGCCGAACTGCACCCGGACCTCGCGTTCGACTTTGCCGTCGAAAATCGCACGGCAGTTCTTCAACGGGTCGACTCGTTCTCGCGATCCGGTTACATCACCGGCCTCGCCGCCCGTTCGGTGGATCCCGGCATGCCGGCTCGGATCAGGACCTGGGCCGAAGCCCATATCGCGCCGGAATCGCAGGGCGATGCCGAACAGTCCGCAGCGACCGTCGCGCTCCGCGCCCGCCTGCGCGTCGAGCGACTGCCCGCAGTCATCGGCTGGATCGGCGCGCAGTCGCGCTCATAGCCGCAGGCGGTCGAGGTACTCGCGCACTTTGTCGCGGCAGCCTTCGCTGCTCGTGACCGTTGCTCCGCCCGCCAGGACGAGAATGAAATCACCCCGCAGGGTGCGGCTGACTTCGCGGACGTGGCTCATGTTGACGAGGCAGGAGCGGCTGACGCGCAACACCGGCTGCGACTGCAGCGCCTGTTCGGCCTGCTGCAGGGTACTGCGCGCGTGGAATACATCCGGCCCGACCCGCAGCTTGACGTAGTTGCGGTCCGCCTCGACCACTTCGATGCGCGCGGGGTCCAGCATGTGCTGGCGGCCGAACGCTTCGGCGAGAAGACGCTCCGGTGCGGCAGCCGCAGTACGGTTCGCGAGCTGGTCGAGCAGCGTCTCGAGCACCACATGGCGCTCGGTCGCGTCCTGGGATGCGAGCCGTTCCCGGACGCGCGCGACCGCCGCATGAAAGCGCGCATCGTCGAACGGCTTCAGCAGGTAATCGACGGCATTGAGTTCGAAGGCCTCGACGGCGTACTGGTCGTAGGCCGTGACGAAAACGATCTGGGTCGCGCCGCCGACAATCTCCCGCGCAACGGCGAGCCCGCTCATTGCATCCATCTGGATGTCGAGAAAGACCAGATCGGGCGTGCCCCCGCGAATCGCACCGACCGCGCTTTCGCCGTCGCCGCATTCCCCGATTACCTCCAGGCCCGGCTCGGCGGCACAGGACTCGCGGAGCGTCCGACGCGCCGCCGGCTCGTCATCGACGATCAGCACCTTCACGGCGGCGCCTCCAGAGCCGGCATGTCGATCACGGCAATCCATTCATCTCCTGCGAGTGCAGCCTCGAGCGCAGCACCGGCACCGAACTGCACCAGCAGTCGCTCCCGCACGTTCGCGAGGCCGACGCCCTCGGAGCCGGCCCGGCGGCCAGGCGCTACGTTGTTGCTGATGCGGATGCGCAGCCGGTCGCCTGCAGCCTGCGTGCTGATCCGCACCGTGACGACGCCGCCGTGCCCGGCGAGACCATGCGTCACGGCATTCTCGATCAGGGGCTGCATGATGAGGCTCGGTACCCACAGGGCCGGCACACTGCGCGCTTCCGGCAGCTCGAAGCGCAGCCGATCCGAGAAACGCCGGCTCTGCAGTTCGAGATACAGGTGCACGAATTGCAGCTCGTCGGCGAGCGGGACGAACTCGCGCGCACCGGCGCTGAGCAGCTTCCGCAGCAGATCGGACAGCTGCACGACCATGGCCTGCGCCGCCGGTGGATCCCAGCCGATCTGGCCGCGGATCGTGTGCAGGAGGTTGAACAGCGTGTGGGGAGAGAGCTGCATGCGCAGCGCCGAGAGCCGCGCGGCCGTCCATTGCTGCTCGAGCGCGGTCACCCGCAGCTGCGAGTCACGATAGTCCTTGTAGACGGCGAAGCCAGTAACGAGTGCAAGGCCGAAGCCGTAGCGGATGAGGAATTCCGAGAAACTCGCGAGCCACATCGGCAGCTCGGGACCAAGCCAGGCCATGACGTCGATCATCTCTTTGTGGTCGTCCTCGCACCCGCCGCAGCCGCTCAGCGCGATGGCAAGCCACAGCGCCGGCCGTGCGAGAAGTGCAAAGCCGACGGCGAGGCCGATCTGGAGCGGAATGCGTGTCGTCCGCGGCCTCCAACCGGCAGTGAGCGAGAGCCCGTAGCAGACCGCGAGCAGCGGAAACAACAACGCGTATTGCACCACCCGCGTCGTCCAGGGCACGAACACGGACTGGCCGGTTTCGCGCATGAAGGTGGCGTCCATGCCATACGCATAGAGTACGGCCGAGAGCCCCACGGCCAGCCAGAACGTCGAGACGATGGCGAGGAACTCGCGCAGGGGCAGTTTCGATGCAGGGGTCATGCTGCACAGGATAGCGCCGCGGACGGCCGCCGGAGACCAGGCGTATCGCGTCGGGGGACGAACCCGAGCGCCCGCGGGACGAAATGGCGCGAGCGCGGGATGAGCGCGCCGAACATCGTCGCGCGACGCCCTGAAACCCGGCACGGCGAGATCCTGTGCCGGGTTCCAACTCGTCGAATCACGGGACGAGTACGCGCTCGCGGTATCGCCGCACCACCCACCGATGTCGTCAGATGGCCAGCAACGCGCCACATGGCGCGACGACACATCCCAGCGACCCCACAGGAGACCGACATGAACCGCTCATACCTCATAAAGCCCCTCATCGCCGCGGCCGCCGTGATCCTCACGTCCGTGACGGTCACCGCGCACGCGGACAGCACGCAGGACAGCGCACTGCAGGCTGTCGTGCGCTACGGCGACCTCGACCTTGCCACCGAGGCCGGTACCGCGCGCCTCTACCAGCGGATCAGCGCTGCGGCCGAGCGCGTCTGCCCGAGCGCGGACGCCCGCGATCTCAAGCGCGCGCAGGTAGCGCGCAGCTGCCAGGCCGAGGCGATCGAACGGGCGGTGGCGAGCGTCGGCAACGCGCGCCTCGCGAGCCTGCAGGCGAACCGCGGCCGGCGCGGGCGCACGGGTTGATTTCGCCGGGCGCTGCCACGCTCGACACGGGTTTTCCGTCAGCCCGCGTCTGACCCACCCCGAAGACCTGACGACCGTGGCAGTGCCCGATTTCTCTTCAATAGGCGAGGATCGCGCGACGCGATTCGCGCCAGTCAGCCTCGTCGCGTGCCGCGAGTGCGTCGAGGTCCCCGGGTTCGGCGGCCGCATCGTCGACCCACTCGCGGAGCAGCGGGCTGCCGTTGATGACATCGATCGCGAGCCGGTCGTGCTCGTATTCGTACGGGAAGTTGCGCCACAGCGGATAGTCGGGCCGGAACCCGCGCAGCGCCTTGAATGCGAGCGCCTGCAGCCGCCAGGGGCGGAACGCCGCATGGTCGTAGGCCCCGTCGTCGACATGGATCTGCACGCCGGCGCACAGCGAGCCCGCGTGCTTGTGAAAGGTCGGCTCGAACCAGCACGGGCGCAGGCGGCAACCCGCGAGCCACTCCGGGGCGAGTGAGTGCATGCGCTTCAACAATCGTCCGACGTCGAGATCGGGTGCACCGAACAGTTCGAGGGGCCGTGTCGTGCCGCGCCCCTCCGACAGGGTGGTGCCCTCGAGCATCACGGTACCGGCGTAGCAACGCGCCATCGCGAGGCCGGCGGCATTCGGGCTCGGGTTGATCCAGCTGCGCTCACCGAGCGGCCAGCCCCAGCCGGGCGCTACCGCGGGTGCCCAGCCCTGCATCGCAATCGCGCGATAGTCGACGTCCAGTCCCAGCGTGGCGATGAACCAGCGGCCGAGTTCGCCCAGCGTGAGTCCGTGTCGCATTGGCAGCGGCCCGGCGCCGACGAAACTCTCCCACCCGGCGCGCAGCGCGAGGCCCTCGACGGGACGCCCGACGGGGTTGGGTCGATCGAGCACCCACACACTCTTGCCATGCGCGGCCGCCGCTTCGAGCAGGTAGCGCAGCGTCGTGACGAAGGTGTAGATGCGACAGCCGAGGTCCTGCAGATCGACCAGTACGACATCGAAGGAATCCATCATCGCCGCTGTCGGCCGGCGCACGTCACCGTAGAGGCTGAATACGGGAATCCCGAGCGCCGGATCGACGTAGTCAGCCGACTCGACCATGTTGTCCTGCTTGTCGCCGCGCAGACCGTGTTGCGGGCCGAAGGCGCTGGTAACGCGCAGCCCCGGCACGGCGGCGAGCACATCGAGCGTGTGGCGGAGATCGGCCAGAACCGATGCCGGGTGCGCGCACAGTGCCACGCGGCGCCCGCGCAACGCATCCAACGCCGACTCGTCGGCCAGCAAGGCTTCCACGCCGAATTTCATGATCGTCCCGCCGCCCGTCAGAGGAGTGGCGGCAAGGTTACGACAAACGCGGCGGGATGATGAAAGTCCGGCGCTCCCGGCGGATGGTGCAGCGCCCACCAGCCGAGGGCGCCATCGCGGCGTTCGACGACACCTGCAAGCGCCAACCGCAGCGGCGCCGCGCCCGGCAGCTCGAGCGGCAGCGTGACCTCGAGCAGTGCCTGCTCCGTTCCGTGCTGCCAGCGCATGGCGGGCGCCCCGGCGAGCGCCAGTGGCTGCATGCCGGCGCGATAGCCCGTGAAGGCATAGGCGGCCCAGTCACCGGCAGGCGAGAAGTTGAATTCGCGATAGCCCTCTTCATCGGCGACGCGCACGAACGCCTCGCAGCAGGTGTGCCGCCAGAGCTCGTCGCGGCGCTCGCCGGCGCCCGGCGCGGGCCAGGCGACAGTCTCGAGCGCGCCGCCGAGAGCGTACCGCAGACGCAGGCCGCCGCCGTCGAGCCGCTGCGCCGACGCGGCGAAGGTGGCGATGGCCGCAACGCCCGCCGGATGGGGAGACAACGGCAACACGGGCGCCCGGCCCGCCGTCAGGCGGCCGCCGGCGGCATCTTGACCTGGGTGGCGACAAAGCCCTTCAGCGCCGCCATGCGCGCGAGCCAGGCGGCGAGATGCGGCGTCGCGGTGTAGTCGAGCTGGCGCCCGATCTTGGTCATCAGGTAAGCGGCAATCGCGAAATCGGCGACGGTAAGCTCGCCGCAGACGAAGTCGCGACCGTCAAGCTGCCTGTCAAGGATCGCGAGCAGCGGCGTGAGCTTGCTCGTGTCCTTCTCGTCCGCCATCTTGAGGGCGCCCATCAACGGCATGAGGTGACAGCTCTGCCAGTGCAGCCAGCGATCGACATCGGCACGCCCGCGGGCATCCGTCGGCAGCGCACGGGTCTCGGGGAACCGCGTCGCGAGATAGGTGAGGATCGCATTCGATTCCCACAGGTTGAACTCCCCGTCGGTGAGCGCCGGCACCCTGCCGTTCGGGTTGATGGCGCGGAACGCCGGGCTCTCCGTTTCCTTGTCCTTGAAGCTGACATGATGGATGTCGACCGGCAGCCCGTAGTGCACGACGAAGGCTTCGACCTTACGATTGTTGGGCGTGATGGTGAAGGAATACAGGCGCATGGACACGGCTCCGTCGGTGAATCGAGGCATGAGTTGCGATGCGGGCATTATCGCGGCGGCAGCCGGCGCGGCCAAGCCGCGTGCATCGCATCTGCGCCGCAGCGTTGCCCGCGGCGGCAGGGGCTGACGGTGGGTCGCTGGCGGGCGCCCGCGCCAAGCTCCTCGCCTTACATTACCGCGGCCGGTTACCAGCGCCTCGAGGCGGAACTCGGCGAGCGCTGGGCGCGCCGGGCGGACGTCGTCAAGGCGCTGGCCGCCGCGGCTGCGGAAGGCGACCGCTCGG
>SXGT01158300.1_pt1 | contig 11290 bp, 10 predicted proteins | sample 3176221 | NCBI WGS metagenome assembly SXGT01 (sample SAMN11356862, study PRJNA531348) | freshwater metagenome | isolation source: freshwater sample F1-120 | place: China: Fuxian Lake, Yuxi | collected 2017-12-25
GCTGTCGGCGGCGCGTGGCCTGAGCCGGTATGGCGTGCGTGCCAATGCGATCGCGCCGCGCGCGCGTACGGCGATGACCGCAGATGTGTTCGGCGACGCGCCCGACCTCGGCGAGGGTCAGGTCGACGCGCTGTCACCCGAGCACGTGGTCACGCTGGTGAGCTATCTGGCATCCCCGGCTTCGGACCGGGTGAACGGTCAGCTGTTCATCGTCTACGGCCCGACGGTGACCCTGGTGGCCGCGCCGGTGGCCGCGCAGCGTTTCGACGCGCACGGCGACGCCTGGGACCCGGCGGCGCTCAGCGCGACGCTGGGGGACTTCTTTGCTGAGAGGGATCCGGAAATAGGATTCTCGGCTACTGAACTAATGGGTTCTTGAGTTTCGAGAACCGCATATTCACCCGTTCTGGAGCCGATAGAACACGTTCTAGAATGACGCCGATCACACCGGCTGTGACCAGCAAAAATGGGGAATTTCCACGAAGATTGCGGTTCTTTGACACTGTGAACGTGTTCTAGTTACTATGAGCCCGCTCACTAAGCGCAGCGTGCACATCAGGGGTGGAAAGGCCGCCAGAGCGGACAGATTCCGGCTATTGTCGGGTTCTTCGCCAGTGCGGGACGCCAACCCCGTTCGAGAATGGAGTCGAGGTTGATCGAACAGCTTGCGGCTCCGGCGCGGGCCGTGGGTGGGTTCGTCGAAATGACCATCGACACGTTCGTCAAGATGTGGCGCCGGCCCTTCCAGTTCCGCGAATTTCTGGATCAGACGTGGATGATCGCGCGGGTGTCGTTGGTCCCGACGCTCCTGGTGTCCATCCCGTTCACGGTCCTGGTCGCCTTCACCCTCAACATCCTGCTTCGCGAGATCGGCGCCGCCGACCTGTCCGGCGCGGGCACCGCTTTCGGCACCATCACCCAGCTCGGGCCGGTGGTGACCGTGCTGGTGGTCGCCGGCGCCGGTGCCACGGCGATCTGTGCCGATCTCGGCGCACGCACCATCCGTGAAGAGATCGACGCGATGCGCGTGCTGGGCATCGATCCGATCCAGCGACTCGTGGTACCCCGCGTGCTCGCCTCGACCGTCGTGGCGGTGCTGCTCAACGGTCTCGTGTGCGCCATCGGCCTGTCCGGCGGGTACGTGTTCTCGGTGTTCCTGCAGGGCGTCAACCCGGGCGCGTTCATCAACGGGCTGACCATCCTGACCGGACTCGGTGAGCTCGTGCTTGCCATGTTCAAGGCCCTGCTGTTCGGCCTGCTGGCCGGCCTGGTCGGCTGCTACCGGGGTCTGACCGTGAAGGGCGGCCCCAAGGGAGTGGGTATCGCGGTGAACGAGACCGTGGTCTACGCCTTCATCTGTCTGTTCGTCGTCAACGTCATCCTGACCGCCGTCGGCGTCCGGGTCCTGGAGCGGTAGGCGGCCGGCGATGAGTTACGACGCGACACTTCGCTTTCGGCGCTTCTTCAGTGGTGTGCCCCGAGCCGCGGACAACATCGGTGAGCAGGCGCTGTTCTACGGCGAGTCACTGCGCTACATCCCGAACGCCCTGACCCGGTACCGCAAGGAGACCATTCGGCTGGTCGCCGAGATGACCATGGGCACAGGCGCACTGGTCATGATCGGCGGAACGGTCGGTGTCGCGGCCTTCCTCACGCTGGCCTCCGGCGGTGTCATCGCCGTGCAGGGTTACTCCTCGCTGGGCAATATCGGCATCGAGGCACTGACCGGCTTCCTCTCGGCGTTCCTCAACGTCCGCATCATCGCCCCGGTGATCGCCGGGATCGCGCTGGCTGCCACCATCGGTGCCGGCACCACGGCACAGCTGGGCGCCATGCGGGTGGCTGAGGAGATCGACGCCGTGGAAGCCATGGCGGTGCACGCGGTGTCGTATCTGGTGTCGACCCGGATCATCGCCGGACTGATCGCCATCGTGCCGCTCTACTCGTTGTCCGTACTCGCGGCGTTCTTCGCGGCACGATTCACCACCGTCTTCATCAACGGGCAGAGTGCGGGCCTGTATGACCACTACTTCAATACCTTCCTCATACCCACCGATCTGCTGTGGTCGTTCCTGCAGGCCATCGTCATGTCGATCGCGGTCATGCTGGTGCACACCTACTACGGCTACAACGCCTCCGGCGGCCCGGTCGGCGTCGGCATTGCGGTCGGCCAGGCCGTGCGTACCTCGCTGATCGTCGTCGTCACCATCACCCTGTTCATCTCACTCGCCGTGTACGGCGCGTCCGGCAACTTCAACCTCTCCGGGTAGGCCACGGATGTCCGACGGAAACGCCAAACGCAGTCATGTCAGGATCGCCGCCGCGATCCTGGCGACGCTGATCGTCCTCGCCGTGCTGTTCACCTATCTGTTCTTCACCGCGGCGTTCACCCCCACCGACACCGTCACCGTGACCTCGCAGCGGGCCGGCCTGGTGATGGAACGGGATGCCAAGGTCAAGTACCGCGGTATCCAGGTCGGCAAGGTCAGCGCGATCGCCTACGCCGGGGATCAGGCGGAGCTGACGCTGTCCATCGAGCGCAACCAGATGCGCTTCATCCCGTCCAACGCCATCGTGAAGATCGGCGGCACCACGGTATTCGGCGCGAAGTCGGTGGAGTTCCTTCCGCCCGAGGACCCCCGAGACACCCCGTTGCGGGCCGGCACCAGCATCGCGGCCGCCGACGTGCAGCTCGAGGTCAACACACTGTTCCAGACCCTCACCGATGTGCTGCACAAGATCGACCCGATCAACCTGAACGCCACGATGACCGCACTGGGCGAAGGCCTGCGCGGCAACGGTGACAACGCCGGTGCCGCCATGGCCGGGCTGAACAGCTATCTGGCCCAGCTCAATCCGAAACTGCCGACGGTGGCCGAAGACTTCCGCAAGACCGCCATCGTGGCCGATATCTACGGTGACGCCGGACCCGATCTGGCCACCATCCTGGACAACGCACCCCGGCTGGCCCAGACGATCGTCGATGAGCAGGACAATCTCAACGCCGCGCTGCTGGCGGCCACCGGTTTCGCCGAGAATGGCACCGCCACCTTGGAACCGGCCGCCGATGACTACATCGCCGCGATCCAGCGGATGCGTGCGGTGCTCAAGGTGGCCGGCGACTACTCGCCGGTGATCGGTTGCACGCTGCAGGGCACGTCGAAGGCGCTGGACACCTTCGCCCCCGTCATCGGCGGTATCCGGCCCGGTCTGTTCGTGGCATCCAACTTCCTGCCCGGTGCGCCGTCCTATACCTACCCCGAGAGCCTGCCCGTGGTGAATGCATCGGGTGGGCCGAACTGCCGCGGACTGCCCGATGTCCCGGGCAAGCAGCTCGGCGGATCCTGGTACCACACACCGTTCCTGGTGACCGACAACGCCTACGTGCCTTACCAGCCGAACACCGAACTCCAGTTCAACGCGCCCTCCACACTGCAGTTCCTGTTCAACGGCGCATTCGCGGAACGGGATGACTTCTAGTGAATCAACGCAGAACCCTCATCAACGTCATCGTGTTCACGCTTGCCATGGTGCTGGTGGCCGCCGGCCTGGTCGTGGTGTTCGGGCAGTTCCGATTCGCGTCGAGCAACCAGTTCGCGGCGACCTTCACCGAGGCGTCCCGGCTCAAGGCAGGCAATGATGTCCGGATCTCGGGCGTGCCGGTCGGCTCGGTCGGCGCCGTCACGCTGAACCGGGACAACACCGTCAACGTCGTGTTCGACGTGGACAAGCGCTACCAGCTCTACACCTCCACCCGGGCGGTGGTGCGGTACGAGAACCTGGTCGGTGACCGCTACATGGAGATCACCTCCGGCCCGGGCGAGCTGAAGAAGCTGCCGGCCGGCGCCACCATCTCCCAGGAGAACACCGAGCCCGCACTGGATCTCGACGCGCTGCTGGGCGGGTTGAAGCCGGTGCTCAAAGGTCTGGACGGGGCCAAGGTCAACGAGGTCAGCAATGCGGTCATCGAGCTGCTGCAGGGCCAGGGCGGCGCGATCCAGAGCCTGCTGTCGAACACCAGCTCGTTCAGCCAGCGACTGGCCGACCGAGACCAGTTGATCGGTGACGTCATCACCAACCTGAACACCGTGCTCGGCACCGTCGACGAGAAGGGCACCCAGTTCAACGCCAGCGTCGACGAACTGCAGAAGCTGATCACCGGGCTGGCCGAGAACCGTGATCCGATCGCCGGGGCGATCGGACCGCTGGCATCGGCGGAGAACGATCTGACCGAGATGCTGGAGGCCTCGCGACGGCCGCTGCAGGGCGTGATCGAGAACGCGCGCCCGCTGCTGCAGCGGATGGACGAGCGCAAGGCCGATATCAACAAGGTGATCGAACCGCTCGCCGAGAACTACATGCGGCTGAACTCGCTGGGTGCCTATGGCGCGTTCTTCAACATCTACTACTGCTCCATCCGGTTGAAGATCAACGGTCCGGCCGGTAGCGACATCCTGATCCCGTTCGGTGGCCCGCCGGACCCGTCGAAGGGGAGGTGCTCGGAAAATGGCTAGTCCAGACCGCAGCAATCCGCTGCGCACCGGGATTCTCGGCATCTTCGTGGTGGCGTGCCTGGTGCTGGTGTCCTTCGGGTACACCGGCCTGCCGTGGTATCCGCAGGGCCGCGATTTCGAGGCCTACTTCACCGATGCCGGCGGAATCTCGCCGGGTAACGATGTCGCGGTGTCCGGTATCAAGGTCGGCAGCGTGACCTCGGTGTCGCTGGCCGGCGATCAGGCCAAGGTGGGCTTCACCGTCGACCGGAACATCAAGGTGGGCAACCAGACTCTGGTGGCCATCAAGACCGACACCGTGCTCGGCCAGAAGTCGTTGTCGGTGACCCCCGGGGGCAGTGGCGATTCGACCGTCATCCCGGTCGGGCGCACCACCACCCCGTACACCCTGAACACCGCGCTGCAGGATCTCGGCGGCAATGTCAGCGCGCTCGACAAGCCGAAGTTCGAACAGGCGCTGCAGACCCTGACCGACACCCTGCGCGATGCGACCCCGCAATTGCGCGGTGCCCTCGACGGAGTGACGAACCTGAGCCGCAGCCTGAACAAGCGCGATCAGGCGCTCGAAGAGTTGCTGTTGCACGCCAAGAACGTCTCCGACACGCTGGCCCAGCGCGCCGGTCAGGTGAATCAGCTGATCACCGACGGCAATCAGTTGTTCGCCGCCCTCGATGAGCGCAGGCAGGCGCTGAGTACCCTCATCGCCGGTATCGACGATGTCTCGCACCAGCTTTCCGGTTTCGTCGCCGACAACAAGCGCGAGTTCCTGCCGGTGCTGCAACGCCTCGATGCGGTGATGGCCAACCTGCTGGAGCGCAAGGAACACATCGGTGAGGCGCTCAAGCGGCTGCCCCCGTACGCCACCGCGCTCGCCGAGGTGGTCGGTAACGGGCCCGGCTTCAACATCAACCTGTACGGCCTGCCCCCGGCGACCATCGCCGAAGTGCTGCTGGACGGCTACTTCCAGCCGGGCAAGCTGCCGGACAGCCTCGCCGACTATCTGCGCGGCATGATCTCCGAGCGCATGCTGGTGAGGCCGAAGACGCCATGACCGACAACACATCTCCGAAGAACACGTGGCTGCGCGGAACGCTCGCGGTGGCGCTCGCGGTCCTGCTGGCCGTCGGTGTCTATCTGGTGTGGCCGAGCCGCGGCGGTCAGCAGGTCGTCGCCTACTTCCCGACCGCGGTCGGGCTGTACCCGGGCGACGATGTCCGGATCGTCGGCGTGCCGGTGGGGCGCATCGATTCGATCCAGCCGCGCGCCCAGGACGTCAAGATCAGCATGACCCTGGACGACGGCATCCGCGTGCCGGCGAATGCGCAGGCGATCATCATCGCGCCGAACCTGGTGTCCGCCCGCTTCATTCAGCTGACACCCGCCTACACCGAGGGTGACGTGCTGGCCGACGGCGCCGAGATCGGGCTGGACCGCACCGGTGTCCCGGTCGAGTGGGACGAGGTCAAGGAGCAGTTGACCGCGCTGAGCACACAGCTCGGCCCGCAGGAAGGTGGCCTGCAGGGGCCGCTCACCCAGGTCGTGAACCAGGCCGCCGACACGTTCGACAACAACGGCGACTCGTTCCGCGAGGCACTGCGCGAACTCTCACAGACCGCCGGGCGCCTCGGGGATTCCCGCACCGACCTGTTCGGCACCATCCGTAATCTGCAGGTGCTGGTGAACGCGCTGTCCAACAGCAACGAACAGATCGTGCAGTTCACCAATCACGTCGCCTCGGTATCGCAGGTGCTGGCGGCCAGCACCCAGGATCTCGACGCCACCCTGGGCGCGCTCAACCAGGCGCTCGGCGATGTGCGCGGTCTGCTCAGCGAGTCCAACGCCTCGCTGATCCAGTCGGTCGGCAAGCTCAGTGAGTTCACCCAGATCCTCACCGACCACAGCGATGACATCGAGCAGATCCTGCACGTCACCCCGAACGGCCTCGCCAACTTCTACAACATCTACAACCCGGCACAGGGCACCGTCGGCGGCCTGCTGTCGCTGCCGAACTTCGCCAACCCGGTTCAGTTCATCTGCGGCGGCACCTTCGATGTCGGCGCCTCGCCGGACAACTACAAGCGCGCCGAGATCTGCCGCCAGCGCATGGCGCCGGTGCTCAAGCGGATCACCATGAACTACCCCCCGATCCTGCTGCACCCGATCGACAGCATCACCGCCTACAAGGGGCAGATCATCTACGACACACCGGCTACCGAGGCCAAGGCCGAGACCCCGGTGCCGTACCTGCAGTGGCAGCCGGCACCCGGAGTCACCCCGCCGAACCCCGGCCCGGACGGCAACCTGAGCCAGCTCATCCTGCCGCCACCGGCGATACCCGGACAGGTCTCACCGGCAGGTCCGGTGCCGCCGGCTCCGCCGATGGGTGCGGGACCCCTGCCGGGGCCTGCCCCGGCGCCGGCGGAAGGGGCGGGCGGATGACGTCTGTGAAGTCGATCCTGCTGCGGGGCACCGCGCTCGGTGGCGGCACGCTGATGCTGGCCGGCTGTCAGTTCGGCGGGCTGAACTCGCTGAACATGCCGGGCACCGCCGGCCACGGCGCCGGCTCGTACACGATCACCGTGGAACTGCCCGATGTCGCGACGCTGCCACAGAACTCGCCGGTGATGGTCGACGATGTCACCGTCGGCAGCGTCTCGGGTATCGAAGCGGTACAGCGCGCGGACGGCACGTTCTACGCCGCGGTGCAGCTGTCGCTGGACGGCGATGTCGACCTGCCGCAGAATTCGACGGCCACCGTCGCGCAGACCTCGCTGCTGGGGTCCCAGCACGTGCAGCTCACCCCACCTCTCGACGATGCCGTCGGCAAGCTGAAGCAGGGTTCCAACATCCCCCTCGGGGCCATCGGCCGGTACCCGACCACCGAAGAGGTGCTCTCCGCGCTCGGTGTGGTGGTCAACAAGGGCAATCTCGGTGCGCTACAAGACATCACCGATGAGGCCTATGCCGCGGTCGCGGGACGGACCGGCAGTTTCGCCGATCTGCTGCCCCGGCTCGCCGAACTGACCGCGTCACTGGATCGGCAGACCGAGGACATCCTCACGGCGGCCGACGGGCTCAACCGGTTCGCCTCGATCCTGGCGCAGAGCAAGGACAACCTCGGCCGCACGCTGGACAGCCTGCCGAATGCGCTGCTGGTCCTCAACAACAATCGCGACAACATCGTCAGCGCGTTCGCGGCGCTGAAGAGTTTCGCCGAGGTGGGTTCGCGCGTGTTGTCGGAGACCAAAACCGATTTCACGGCCGACCTCAAGGACCTGTTCCCGGTCATCAAGGCGCTCAACGACAATGCCGATGACTTCATCAAGGACCTGGAACTGCTGCCCACCTTCCCGTTCCACTACAAGTACCTGCGCAACGCCGTCCGCGGTGACTACATGAACGTGTTCGTGACGTTCGACCTCACCGTGCGGCGCTTCGGTGAGTCGGTGTTCACCACCTCCTTCTTCGACCCGAACATGAAGCATCTCAGCGAGGTCATCAACCCGCCGGACTTCCTGACCGGTGCGATGGCCAATCTCTCGGGTCAGGCGGCGGATCCGTTCAAGATCCCACCGGGCACCGCGACTCAGCACGATGGGGGGACGCCGTAATGCTGACCCGTCTGACACGTTTGCAGCTGTCCATCTTCGCGGTGGTGACGGTGCTGACCGTCACCGCGATCTCGGCCTTCTACCTGCACGTGCCCGCGGCGCTGGGCATCGGAACCTACGACGTCACCGCCGATTTCAAGGCCGGGGGCGGGCTGTACTCGAACGCCAACGTCACCTACCGGGGTGTGACCATCGGGCGCGTGGAATCGGTCGGATTGACCAATGACGGTGTGCAGGCGCAGATGCGGCTCAACACCGATACCGAGGTGCCGGAGAACGTGACGGCGACCGTCAAGAGCGTCTCCGCGGTCGGCGAACAGTACATCGACCTGGTGCCGCCCAGCGACGAGGACGGCGGCGCGGCCCCCGGACTGCTGCGCAACGGATCGAACATCGGGGTCGAGCGCACCGCGATCGGCCAGGACATCGCCGGCATGCTCAAGCAGGCCGACGATCTGGTGGCCAGCGTCGGCGACGCGCGCATCCAGGACCTGCTGAAGGAAACCTTCAAGGCGTTCAACGGATCCGGACCGGAGCTGGCCCGGCTGATCCAGTCCGGGCGGGAGCTCATCGACGAGGCCAACGCCAGTTACGGGCAGACCAGCCAGCTGATCGATCAGGCCGGCCCGTTCCTGGACGCCCAGATCACCGCGGGCGATGACATCAGGTCCAGCGCCGACGGGTTGGCCCGGCTGACCGCCGAGGTCGCCAACGCCGACCCCCAGTTCCGTTCGACGTTGCAGACGGTGCCAGGGGCGGTGGCTGAGGCGAACACGACGTTCGAAGGTATCCGGCCGACGTTCCCCGTGCTGGCTGCCAACCTGGCCAACTTCGGCCGCATCGGCGTCATCTATCACAAGTCGATCGAGCAGGCGCTGGTCATCTTCCCGGCGCTGATGGCCGCACTGATCACCGTCGGTACCGGCCTGCCCGCCGACGAGGGCGGCAAGCTCGACTTCAAGATCAACCTGGGTGACTCGCCGCCGTGCTCGACCGGCTTCATCCCGCCCTCAGAGATCCGCTCGCCGGCCGACACCACCCTGCGCGAGCTGCCGACCGACATGTACTGCAAGACCGCGCAGAACGACCCCGCGGTGGTGCGCGGTGCCCGCAACTACCCGTGCCAGGAGTTCCCCGGTAAGCGCGCGCCCACCGTGCAGCTGTGCCGTGACCCGGCCGGTTATGTGCCGATCGGCAGCAACCCGTGGCGTGGTCCGCCGGTGCCGTATGACACCCCGATCACCGATCCGCGGAACATCACGCCGCCGAACAAGTTCCCGAACATCCCACCGGCCAACGATTACGACCCGGGCGCACCCGCGGTCCAGCTGCCTCCGGGTGTGACACCGGGACCGGGTCCGGCCCCGAATGCACCGTTCCCGAACCCGGTACCGCCGAACAACAATGCGCCCGCACCACCGTGGCCGTACTACGCGCCGCCGGACCAGGTACTGCCCCCCTACGGCCGCCAGGTCCCGATGCCGCCGTTGCCGCCGGGCACGCCGATCTACCGGCCCCCGGGCTCGACGGCCCCCGGACTGGCTCCTCCGCCGGAGGCGCTGCTGCCCCCGCCGCCTGCGCCGGGCCCACCGCCGCCGGCACCCGGTCCGCTGCCGGCTGAACAGCCCCTTGCCAGCGCCGCACTGACGAGCACCTACGATCCGAAGACGGGTGTCTTCGCCGACCCGGCGAGCGGCGAGACCGGGGTGTTCGCGCCCGGTAGCGACGAGTTCACACCCGCGGAGAACTGGGTGGATCTGATGATGGCGCCGAGGCAGATGTAGATGCCTGACCTGAACGACACTGAGCACAACACCGACGAGAGCAGCGAGAGCAGGCGGACCCGCAGGCGGGCGTCACGCGCAGCGGGCCCGGCGGCCGCGCCCGTGGGCGAGCCCGCCGCCAAGGTGGTCGTCAGCGCGCCGGTGCCCCGCTCGACGCCCGCAGCACCCATCGCGCTGCCCCCGCGACAACCCCATCGCGCGATGGTCGCCCTGGTATCCGGGGCTGCCGCGCTGATCGCCGCTGTCGCACTGGTGGCGGTGGTGGCGGTGCTGATGGTGCAGCACCGTCACGCAGAGGACGTGCAGGCGCGGGATCAGCGGTTCGTCGACACCGCCGAGCAGACCGTGATGAACATGTTCAGCTATGACCAGAACAGCATCGACGAGAGCGTGAACCGGTTCGTCGACGGCACCAGCGGTCCGTTGCGGGACATGCTCAGCCAGGACAACAACGTCGACAACCTCAAGGCGATCTTCCGCGACACCAACGCCACCTCTGAGGCGGTCATCAGCGGTGCCGCGCTGGAGAAGGTCGACGAGATCGGCGGCAATGCCGCGGTGCTGGTCTCGGTGCGGGTCACCGTGACCGACCTGGAGGGTGTCAACAAGCCGTCACAGCCCTACCGGATGCGGGTGATCGTGCACGAGGACGACAACGGTCACATGACCGGATACGACCTGAAGTACCCCGAGGGTGGCAACTGATGCGCGGCAAACTGCTTCAACTGGCGGTCGCGGTGTTCGCACTCGGCCTGATCGCCCTGTCGGCTGCGGCGGGCGGGTTGTATTGGGACCGGGTGCAGACCCGCGCCGCCGAGCAGGCCGAGGCGGTGCTCCCGGGCCTGGCGATCGAGCAGATCCCGCGGGTGTTCGGCTATGACTTCCAAACCGTCGAGCGCAGCCTCACCGATGCCGCGACGTTGCTGACCCCGGAGTACCGCCGGGAGTTCCAGGACCGCGCCACCAGGGACATCATCCCGCAGGCGCGTGAGCGTCAGGTGATCAGCCAGGCGCACGCCGTCGGCGCGGGTCTGATGAGCGCACAACGGGATTCGGCGTCGGTATTGGTGTTCATGAACCGCACCGTCACCGACAAGGCGAAGCAGCCCGTCTATGACGGCAGCCGCCTGCGCGTCGACTACCAGAAGATCGACGGCAAGTGGTTGATCAGCTACATCACTCCGATTTAGCGGCGGCCAGCGCGTCCAGGAACGACCGCGCCCAGCGGTCCACGTCGTGTGCGAGCACCTGCCGGCGCAACGCGCGCATCCGGCGCTTACCGTCCTCGACGGTCTGATTCAGCGCCTGCTCGATGGCATCGCGAACACCGTCGGTGTGGTGCGGGTTGCACAGGTAGGCCTGGCGGAGTTCGGCTGCGGCA
>SXGT01178905.1_pt1 | contig 11290 bp, 8 predicted proteins | sample 3176221 | NCBI WGS metagenome assembly SXGT01 (sample SAMN11356862, study PRJNA531348) | freshwater metagenome | isolation source: freshwater sample F1-120 | place: China: Fuxian Lake, Yuxi | collected 2017-12-25
GCTCGCGGAGAGAACGCGCATGCCGAATCCGAGCGCGCGGCGCGCCACCGCCAGGCCGATGCGGCCAAACCCCACGACGCCGAGCGTGCGGCCGCTGACGTCGCTGCCGCACAGCAGATCGATGTCCCAGCGGCGCCACTCACCGGCCCGCAGGAATCGTTCGGCCAAAGGCAACCGTCGCGCCACCGCCAGCAGCAGCGCCCAGGTCAGGTCGGCAGTCGCTTCGGTGAGCACGCCCGGCGTGTTGGTGACGACGATGCGGCGCGCGCTGGCGGCGGCGACGTCGATGTTGTCGTGGCCGACCGCGATCTGGCTGATCACGCGCAGGTGCGGGGCCGCGGTGATGACCGCGGCCGTCACCGGGTCGGTGAGCTGGCAGACGAGTCCCTGCGCGTGCTGCAGCTTCTTCTGCAGGCGCTCTTGGTCCATCACGTCGTAGGTGTCCTGGTAGTCGACGATGCAGTGTTCCTGCAGCATCGCGATGGCGGCGGGGTAGACGTGGCGGGTGACGAGCACGCGCGGCTTCATGGCCGCGGCAGGGTAACGGGCTGCTCCGCGCCGTTCCTGACAAGTTGCAAACAACCTGCGGATCGCGCGGGCGATGCTCCGGCGCGTGCTCGGGCTGCGCGCCAACACACTGCTGTTCGTCGTCCTGTTGCTCGGGCCGGCGGCGTTGCTGGCATGGCTCGGTTTCGCGGCCACCGTGCCGCTCGAAGCCGAACTGCTGCGCGGTGCGAGCGCCGAACTGTTGCGCGTCGGCAACCAGGTGACGACGGCGCTGCCCGAACGCATCGAGGCTGTGCTCGCCGCGCGAACCGCGGAGCTGCAGGAAGTGGCGAGCCAGCTCGCCAGTGCCTTGCCCGAGCAGGGCATGGCAGCGTTCGCCGAAGCCGAGCGGCGCACGCCCGGGCTGTGGGTGACGGATGCGCTCGACGTGGTGCGCTGGCCGGCGCCGCCGCGCGACCTCGGCCTGCCGTTCCTGGTCGAATGGGACGCCTTCCGGGCTTTCGAACGGGCAGGAACGGCGGCGACGCTGGAGGCCGCGCGAGCGTTCGTTGCCGGCGCCTTGCGGGCGCGAGCCGTGGTGCTCGTCGCCGACGCCACGCGCACCGACGCCACCGCAGATCTCGTCCCAGCCAGCGACGACGACCTCGCCACGGCCGGACCACGGGCGATCGCGGCGCTGTTCGCGAGCTCGATCGGGCGCGAACGGTTGCAGCGGTCGCCGGGCCTGCTGTTCGCGACGCCCGCCATCGAAACGGAACGGCAGCGCTGGTGCGATGCCCTGGATCCGCGCGCGTTCGCTGTCGGCCAGCGCTTGCGCGCGGCGGCAGCGATGGGGCCCGTGCCCGGAGTGTTCGCCCAGTTGCCGGGTGGCGCCACCCTGCGGCGTTGCCTCGATGCGTCGGAGGAACTCGCGGCCATCCAGTTCGTCGTCGAGCCATGCGCAGTGCGGCTGGCCCCTGGGCACGAAGCGTCCGCTGCCGCCGGCGTCGATCCTTCGCGGCTGGAACTGATGGTCGCCACTTCGCTCGGATCGCTGCACGTCGAAGTCCTGCATCGTGGCTTGCCGGCGATGCTCGCCGCGGCGCGGCAGCGGCAGTGGCTGACCGGCAGCGGTGTTGCGGCTCTGTTCGTGGTGATGGGGATCGGCGTCCTGCTGGTGCGGCGCGCGCTCTCGCACGAGGCATCGGCGCGGCGATTGCGCGACCAGTTCCTCGCCAACGTGTCGCACGACCTCAAGACGCCGCTGACGAGCTTGCGGTTGCATGCCGAGATGCTCGCCGACCCGATGCTCGATGCCGCCGCGCGCACGCGCTACGCCGCGGTGGTCCAGGCCGAAGGCGCGCGCATGTCGGCGTTGGTGGACGACCTGCTTGACGTCTCGGCGCTGCAGCAGGGGCGGCGGCGCATCGAACCCGAGCCCGTCGACCTGGCTGCCGCCGTTCGCGCGCAAGCCGAGGCGTGGCGGCCGTTGCTGGAACGCGATGGCGTGGAGCTGCGCGTGGTCGCGACCGTCGACGCGGTCGCCCTCGCCGATCCGATCGCGTTGGGACGCATCCTGACGAACCTGCTGCAGAACGCAGCGCGGCACGGTCGGCCGGCCCGCGATGGTGGGGCGTCGTGGGTGCAACTCGCGGCGGGCCCGGGGCCGCGTCTCACCGTGCGCGACAACGGGCCGGGCGTTCCCGCCGGATTGCGCGAGCGGGTCTTCGAACGCTTCGAACGAGTCGGCGCGCAGGGCGACGGGCTGGGGCTCGGGCTCGCGTTGGCGCGCGAACTGGCGGTGGCGTGTGGGGGGACCTTGCGCTGCCATGACGATGGCTCGACCCTGTTCGAGCTGGTGCTTCCCGCCTTGCCACTCGACGAACCGACATGAGCACGCCGAGCATCCTGGTGGTGGAGGACGAGCTGTCGATCCAGCGCGGCCTGCAGGAGCAATTGCAGCGCGAGGGCTATCGCGTCGCGGTCGCCGGCAGCGTGGCGCAGGCATTGGCAGCGCTCACCGCCCGGCCAGACCTCGTCGTGCTCGATCGCCGGCTGCCCGATGGCGACGGCCTGCAAGTGCTGCACGACCTGCGCGCCCGCGGCGACCGCACCGCGGTGATCGTGCTGTCGGCGCGCGGCCAGCCTGACGATCGCGTGCAGGGCCTCGAAGGGGGCGCCGACGACTACGTCGGCAAGCCGTTCCATCTGCGCGCGCGGCTGGCGCGCATCAAGGCGGTGCTGCAGCGCCGCAGCGAGGCGCCGGTGTCGGCGGCAACGATCTGCTTTGGCGACGTGGTGCTCGACGTCGGGGCCCGGGTGCTGCGTTGTTCGGGTCGCGTGGTCGAGCTGGCGCGCATGGAGTTCGAACTGCTGCTCTACCTGGCGCGCCAACCGGGCCGCACCGTGTCGCGCAACGAACTGCTCGATCGCGTGTGGGGCCACGACCGCTTCCCGACCACGCGCACGATCGACTACCACGTGCTCGCGTTGCGCAAGAAGGTCGAAGCCGACCCGGCGGCACCGCGGCATCTCGTGACCGTGCATCGCGTCGGCTACCGCTTCGACCCTTGATCTCACCAACCCCCGACATCGGCCTCGCAACTGCCTCGCAACGCATTCCTGCCGTTCGCCACGATCGCGTGGGTCCTGATCGAAGGCCAAACATGAAGAACGCACATCGGTTCCTGTCCATCCTGTTCGCCACCGTTCCTTTGCTCGCGCAAGAGACCGCCGGTCCGTCCGGGCCCAAAGCGCGCGTCGGCGCCGCGGAGCAGATGTTCCGCGATGCGTGGTGGGCGGAGAGCGGCGCCAACGACGTGGAGGCGGCGCTGCGCGGCTACCTCGCCGCGGTCGCCGCCGACGGGCCCGCGCCGGTGAAGGCGCGCGCGCTGCTGTTCGCCGGCCGGCTGCAGCAACGGCAGGGGCAGGCTGCTGCGGCGCTGGCCTCGTTCCGGCGCGTGCTCACTGAGTTCGCCACCGAGACTGCGACCGTGAACGAAGCGCGGGGCCATCTGCGCGAACTCACCGCGGTCGATCTGCGGCAGAACTACGACGAGTGGTACGAACGGCGCCTGTTCTCCGAAGAAGTGCAACTGACAGTGCTCGGCAAGATCGAAGCGCTGGCCGGTTGTCTCGGCATGAACTCCAGCGGGGAGCAGGAGCCGAAGGAAATGCGGCAGCAGACCATGAAGTTGATGGCGGAGTTGCGTGCGTTCGGCAAGGGTGCCGTACCCGCGTTGCGCAAGGCTGCGGTGGGCAGCCACCAGGTGCTCGCCAACGTCGCGATCGACCTGCTGGTAGAGTGCGGTGAGGTTCCGCCGCTGGCGGCGCTCCTGCAGCACGAGGATTGGGCTTGTGACGGCGAAGTGGTGCGCCAGCTCCTGCTGGCGAAGTCGAAGGAGCAACTGCCGGAGCCACTGCCGGACCGGTTGCACGCGCATGGTTTGGCCGCCGCGATGCGGGGGCCGATTGCAGTCGCCGAGTTCGTGCTGCAGCGCGGTGCGCGGGTGGACGGTGAAGCGATTCTGCCGTGGGCAACCGCGGTGCTGCACAATCCCGAAGCCCGCCAGCGTTTGCTTGCTGGCTTGCACGAGCCGACGACATCGTTGCATGTGCGCCACGTGATCGAGACCGCGTTCACGCAAGAGGAGGCCCCGCGCGAAGTGTCGGCAGTGGAGTGGATGGCGTTGGGCAAGGATTCGGTGCGCGCCGAGACCCGTACGGTCGCGGTGGCACGGGCAACGGCGCAGTTGGGAGCCGAGGGCGCAGAAGTGCTTGACCAGTTGCTCGGCTGGCTGCTCGATCGCGAGGCACACCCGAGTGGCCACGATGCGACGCTGGTGAATGCGTTCGCCGAAGGCCTGCGTCGCAACCGGCAGCCGGAGATGCTGCCCTGGTCGCCGGCGCGGCTGCGGGCGGTGTTCGTCGCGTTGCCGGCGCATCCCGAAGCCCAGATCGACGACGCGGTGATGCAGCTGACGCGTCGTGAGACGACGCGCACGATGCTGGTGCATACATTGTTCGCCGACCCGATGGCGTTCGCGGCGGCGTTCCGATTGACGGGCGATGACAATGCGGCGGCCGACAACCTCGGGCGCAACTTCCTCGGTGCTGCGGGTGCGGAGGCCGATGTGCAGATGCACGGCCGGCGCTGGAACGCAGTGGTTGCCGAAGCCTTCACCGCGGCGTGGCCGAAGTACGACGAAGCGGCGCGGCTGGCAGCGCTGCTCGTGTTGCGCGGCGTCGTGTGCCACGCAGCGGAGAAGCGGCCGATCGCGAAGGCGCTGACGGATCTGCGCGTTGCGGCCACAGTCCCGGTGCAGGCGGCGATCGATGCGTTGCTGGCCGTCGTCGGTGGATGATGGCTAGCGACTCGCCGGTCGACGTCGCCGCCGTTCCCACCACAGCGTGAGCGGCACCAATACCACGAGTCCAACCGCCCACGCCAGGTAGACGACGGGCAGCGAGAAGCCGCAGCCTGGCGGCAGTTGTTGCAGCGTGACCGGATTCGGAGCGTCCCAACCGATGGGCTGGCCGTCGATCCACTGGAACAGCCGCGACACCAGGTGCGCCGCGGCCCACTGCAGCACGTAGAAGAACAGCGGCGCGCGGCCGAGCCGCACGATCCACGCGAGGCGACCGTCGCCGCGCACGCGCTCGGCGGCGGCCAGCAACAGCAGCAGCGGTCCTAGCGTCATCAGGCAGTACTGCAGCGACGGCGGATACTTCTCGACCCGCAAGAATTCGAACACCGTGCGCCAGCTCGACTGCGGGTCCACGTTCCATTCGTTCGGATCACCGTAGCCGTGCAGGCTGCGCAGCAGCACGAATGCGACACAGCCAAGGGCGCCGAACCACAACAGCAGCCGTCGCCGCCGTTCTGCCGTTTGATCGAACAACCAACCCGCCGCGAAGCCGAGCAGCAATACGCCGAGCCACGGCACGATCGCGTACTGCGCCGCCGCGACCGGACCGTTGGTGCCGAACTCGATGCCGCCGCGCCCGACCAACAGCGTTCGGACCGACTCGCCGCTGCCGAACGTGGCGAACGAGAACGGCGTGTGCGGCAGCAGGTTGTGGCCCGCGACGATGGCGAGCGCGAGCGGTGCGATCGCCAACCGCGTCGCGTTCCACTGCAGCAGCAGCCCAAGTCCGACCATGCCCCAGCCGATCGCCCAGATCACCTGCAGGTGCGCCAAAAACGAGTAGTCGAACTGGAACCACATCAGCGGTCGCAGCACGACCACTTCGAGCAGCACGAACATCACGCCGCGGCGCAGCGTCGCCTTGCCGAGAGCTGCCGGGTCGCTGCCGCGCAGCAATTGCATGCGCACCGACAATCCAGCCAGGAACACGAACGTCGGCGCGCAGAAGTGCGTGATCCACCGCGTGAAGTAGAGCGCGGGCGTGGTGGTGTTCGGATCCGACGGGTCGCCGGTGAGGCCTTCCCGATGCACGAAGTCGCGCATGTGGTCGAGCACCATCACGACCATCACGAGCCCGCGCGCGAGGTCGATCGAAGCAAGGCGATGGGAGGGGGTGGGTTCGCGCATGGCAGACTCCGGGCGTGCTACGGCGGAATTTCCGCGTCTGCGAGTCGAGCGTCGCTGTTCAGCAACATCGCCAGAGGCTGCGCAGCCCAAGATCTCTGCGTCACGGCTAGACTGCGCGCATGGTGCGAATCGCTGTGATGCTCGTTTCCTTGGCCGCCCTGCCGCTCGCGCAGACTCCCGCCAACCTGCCGCACACCGTTCTGACCCGCACTACAGGCCCAGTGCAATCTCGGCTGGTCGCGGTCGATCCCGTAACGGGAACGGCGACGACGTTGCCGGCCTTCACCTCGTCGGCGCTGGCGCCGCTGGCGTTGGCGCAGGATCCGTTCGACGGCGCTTGGTTCGTCGCGCTGGACACCGGGGCGGGCACGAGCCGAGTCGTGCGGCTCGTCGTGAATGCGGCCGCGATCGACGAGTATGCGATGGCGACGTTTCCAGGCGTGGTGACCGCACTCGAAGTCGCTGGCGAACGGTTGCTGGTCGGCGTCGGCGGGCCGGCCGGCGGTGTGCACGTGATGCCGCGCCGCGGCGGTGTTGCGTCGCTCGTGTTCGCGCAGCCCAACCTCGCCGCGATGCAGGCGCTGACCGACTCGGTGGTGACTTTGGCGTGGAATGGGATTGCCGGCTCGCCTGCAGTGCAGTCGGGCACGTTGATGGTCGATGTCGACATCCCCGCCATTCTCTTCGGGCCGTTCTTTTTTCCGCCGCCGGCTGCCGCGATTACTGGAGTGCACGAACTGCCGACGGCAGTCCCACGCCAACTGATCTCGTTTGCTGACGGAACGTTTGCGATGTTCGCCGGCTTGCTCGGCCAGCCGCTGCAACCACTCGCAACATCGCCGGCGATTCCGAACGGTGGGGCTGTCGCGCTGCACCCGGCGGGCCAGTACGCAGTCGATGGTCTCGGCGTGGGCGGGCCGGCGTTCCCGTTCCTGTACCGGATCGAGCCGTTCTCGGGTTCGGTCACGGTGGTGTCGGCGACGTTGCCGGGTGCACCGGTCGACGCGATCTTCGGCGCCACCACCGTCGCGCACGTGCGGTTCTTCGGCAGCGCGTGTGGTCCGGTGTCCCTCGCGGCGATGACGAGCGGTTTGCCCCAACTCGGCACGACGATGGCGTTCGGTGTGGTCGGCCCGCCGAACACGCTGGTGGTGACCGCACTCGGGCTCGACGACTTCGCCGGTGCCTTGCCGCTTCCGATGTTCGGCGGCTGCCTGCTGCAAGCCATGCCCGAAGTCGTGCTCGCCCACATCACCGCCGGCAACGGCACGGCGTGGCAGCCCTTGGTGGTGCCGAACGCCACGACGCTGCTCGGCTTGCCGGTGTTTGCGCAATGGGCCCACGTCGCGCCGGCGGTGATCTCGGTGTCGGAGTCCACTGCGGCCCGCGTCGGTTGGTGACGACCGCAGCGTGGCGGACGCCGCCGCGCGACCGCATGCTGCGCGGATGGTGACGCTCGGACTCTACTTCGCCACGAACCGCGCCCATGAAGGCGACGATCGCTGGCATCCCAAACGCTACGGCAAGGCGTTCTCTTCGGACGGTCTCGAGAACCTGCGCTTTGGCTGGCTCGAAGTCGAAGTCGACGACGCGGCGCTCGCGAAGTGCATCGCCGCGGACACAGGCTTTGGTGCAGGTGACGGCAACGCGCTCGCCGACCTGTGCACGAAGGCCGCGGCGAAGGCGCGCATCGAGGCGTATCCCGAGAAGATCGCGGCGCACAAGCCCGACGTCGTGCAGCCGACGGCGAAGTTCGGCAGCAAGGCGATGTTCGCGGACCTGCAGAAGGACATGCTGAAGCGCAGCGACGTGCTGGTGTTCGTGCACGGCTTCAACGTGTCGTGGGAAGAGGCGGTCGGCTCGGCGCTGGCCTTGCAGATCATGCAGAACCGCGAAGGGATCGGTGACGACGCGCAGCGCACCACGGTGGTGCTGTTCAGTTGGCCGTCGGACGGTTCGGCGTTGCCGATGGTCGCCTACAAGAGCGACCGCAGCGATGCGAAGGCGTCGGGGTATGCGTTCGCGCGCGGGCTGCTCAAGCTGCGCGACCACCTGGCGGCGCTCGGTGGGCTGCACTGCTGCCAGGATTTGCACTTGCTGTGCCATTCGATGGGCAACTTCGTGCTGCAGAACACCCTCGAACGCATGCGCGAGTTCAACGTCGGCCCGTCGCTGCCGCGCTTGTTCGAGGCGGTGTTCTTGTGTGCGCCCGACGTTGATGGCGCGGTGCTGGAGCCGGGGCAGGCGATGGGCGACCTGCACCAGCTGGCGCGGCTCGTCACCGTCTACCACAACACCGGCGACCTGGCGTTGCGCATCAGCGACTACACGAAGGGCAACCCGGAGCGGCTCGGCACCTACGGCGCGTCGCGTTCGGCGTTGTTGCCGGACAAGATCGAGCAGGTCGATTGCAGCGCGATCGTCGGTGGCTTCACCGAACACAGCTACCACCTCGATGGGCGCGTCGCCGACGACATCCTGTTGACGATTGACGGTGTCGAAGCGAGCGACGAACGGCGCACGCGGGTGCCGAAGCCCGGTGCGGGCGTGCGCTGGGAGTTGCAGTAGGGGCGCCGGCGACGCGTCAGTTCTGGAACGTGACGCGCTGCCGCACTTCGCCGTCGCTGCCGCCGAGCACCGCCAGCCACTGGCCGCCGGCGGCGTGGCTGGCGATCGCGACGGCATCGCCGCGCGAATACGCGACTACCTCGTGCCAGTACTTCGAGTGGTCGACGCCGAGTGGCGGCAACTCACGCTGCCAGACAACCTCGCCGGCTTCGGGATCGAGTGCGACCACGCGGGCGCCGTCGTCGGCCATTCGGTGGAACCGCACGACCAGCACGTAACCCGACGTTCCGAACGCGAGTCGCGCGCAATCGAAATGGCCGTGAGCCTCCGGACGTCGCCACCGTTCCTTGCCGTTGCGATCGAAGGCGACGACCTCGGCGTCGAGCAGCAGGTAATAGCCACTCGCATCGGCGAGTGCTTGCCGCACCGGCGCAGCGATCGCAAATAGCTTCGGCCCGCCGCGCGCCAACACGATGGCGCCGCCAGGACCACCGGCCACGATGCCGTGTGGGCCGAGGGTCACGAAGTTCGCGTCTTTGGGGACGGGTTGGTCGAATGCAGGCGCGCCGTTGCCGAGGGCGAACGCGCGCAGGCGCCGCACGCCCTGGTCGGTTGCCAGCGCGGCGACGAGTTCACTGTCGGCCACCGGGTCGGTGAGGCCGTTCGTCTTGCTGCGCCAGCGCAGCGTGCCGTCGCCGAGTCCGATGCCGGTGAGGTGGCCGTCGTGGTCGGGGATCACCGCGATGTCGCGACCGAGCACCGCCTTTGGCAGCAGCACCGGGTCCTGCAGGCGAACTTCGGCGAGCGGCTGCTGCCAGGCCACGTCGCCGCCGATGCGCAGCAGACGCAGTTCCTTCGCATCGGCCGCGAGCAGCAGACGCCGCGCGGGATCGACGAGACCGGCCGCGTGGTGCGCTGTGCCGTCCGCGCGCCACTGCGGCCGCGCGATCGCGCCCGGCGGCAGCGTCGCGACTTCCTTCAGTTCCTTGCCATCGAGCAGGCGATTGCCGAGCAGGAAGGGCTGTGGCTCTTGCGCGATGGCGGCGGCGAGGAGCAGGGCGAGCGCGGCGAGCGGAGCAAGGGGGTGCATGGCAGATGGAACGGCTTTGGCTGGAACGGCGACCGCGGCGCAGCAATGCTCGCCGCATGGTCCGGTTCCCGTGTGCCGTCACATTGTTCGTCGTTGGGCTCGTCGGCGCCATGCCCGGCCAGGCAGAGAAGGCGGAAAAGGCAGCGCCGGCGCCCGCCGGCCTCGTCGATCTGGCCGAACTGCTCGCCCCGATCCGCCAGAAGCACGACGTGCCGGCGCTTGGTGCCGCGGTGCTGGTCGACGGCACGCTGGTGGCGCTCGGGGTCGATGGCGTGCGCAAGATCGACGACGCGGCCAAGGTGACCGTCGACGATCGCTGGCACCTCGGTTCGTGCACGAAGGCGATGACGGCGACGTTGCTCGCGCGCTACGTCGAGCAGGGCAAGCTGCAGTGGACGACGACCGTTGCGGAGGCGTTGCCCGACCTGCGTCCCGGCATGCACGAACGCAGCCGTTCCATCACCGTGCAGCAACTGCTTGCGCATCGTGCCGGTCTGCCCGGCGGCCCGCCGGGTGACCTGTGGCGACGATTGTGGGAGTGGCAGGGGACGTTGCGCGAAGCGCGCACCGAGACCGCGACGGCGATGCTGCGCGTCGAGCCGAGGACCGAGCCCGGGGCCACGTACCTCTACAGCAACGCCGGCTACATGGTCGCAGGTTCGATCGCCGAACGCCTTGGCGACGCGGCGTGGGAAGAGCTGCTGCAGCGGGAGCTGTGGGCGCCGCTCGGCATCACGAGTGGCGGCTTTGGCATTCCCGGCGACAAGGACGCCGTGGTGCAGCCGTTCGGACATCGCCGCACGCTGGCTCGTCGCGTTGCCGTGTTCGAAGACAATCCGCCCGCACTCGGCCCTGCCGGCACCGCCCACATGACGTTGCGCGATTGGGCGAAGTTCGCGCGGTTGCACCTCGGCCTGCCGGGGCCCGATGGCAAGCCGTTGCTCGCCGAAGCGACGCTGGCCGCGATGCGCACGCCGCCCGGGGGCGAATACGCGCTGGGCTGGAACGTGACGAAGCGTGGTTGGGCGCAGGGGCCGATCCTCACGCACACGGGCAGCAACACGATGTGGTTCTGCGTCGCCTGGCTCGCGCCGGACGCGAAGTTCGGCGTGCTGGTCGCCTGCAACCAGGGCGACGCCGCCGCCGCGTGCGATGCGGTCGCCGGCGAGTGCATTCGCAAGTACGCGCCGCCACGCATGCGGTAGCTCGCTGGATTCACGGCCGGCGGCACGGGAAGCTGCAGGAATGCCGTTCGTGCACCAGCCGCTGTTCGACCTCGCCAGTGATCCGACGCCGTACCGCCTGCTGACGAAGGACCACGTCTCCACGCTGCACGTCGGCGGGCGCCAGATCCTGCAAGTCTCCGCCGAGGCGCTGCGGCAGCTGACGTTCGCCGCGATCCGCGACATCAGCCATCTGTTCCGGCCCGGCCATCTGCAGCAACTGCGCGCGATCCTCGACGATCCCGAGGCCTCCGCCAACGACCGCTTCGTCGCCCTGCAGCTGCTGAAGAACGCGAACGTGTCGGCGGGCATGGTGCTGCCGAGCTGCCAGGACACCGGCACGGCGATCGTGATGGGCAAGAAGGGCC
>SXGT01199634.1_pt1 | contig 11290 bp, 10 predicted proteins | sample 3176221 | NCBI WGS metagenome assembly SXGT01 (sample SAMN11356862, study PRJNA531348) | freshwater metagenome | isolation source: freshwater sample F1-120 | place: China: Fuxian Lake, Yuxi | collected 2017-12-25
GGACACTTACGTTTCCTGGAGCGAGAATGCCGCCGACTGGAAACCGCTCAACCACTCCTGTGACCCAAGCGCCTGGCTGGAAGGGCTGAATGTGGTGGCGCGCCGGCCGCTGAAACGCGGCGACCATTTGATCTCATCGACGTAACGGTGACGTTGGCTCGCAAATCACGCACGTTGTCGACGCCGTTGTTCGACGCACCGTCGATCTCATGCACATCGACATCGCTGCCGACGGCGATGCTCTCGCAGACTTCGCAGTGATTGCAGGGGGTCGCGTCAGTGGCGTTCGGGCAGTTCAACGCCTTGGCGAAGATGCGGGCGGTCGAGGTCTTGCCGACTCCGCGTGCTCCGGTGAAGAGGTACGCATGGCCGACTCGGCCGGAGAGAATCGCATTTCGGAGCGACGTCGCGACATGCTCCTGACCAATGACTTCATCGAAGCCTTGTGGACGGTATCGGCGAGCAAGGACGGTGTAATTCGCGGAGGAAGCTTCCATCTTTCATCGCATCCTCGTACTCGTACTCCTACTCGGCTTAGGAGAGAACGGTCCGAGTACGAGTAAAAGTAGGACTGAAAAGACGACAGGCGAGGAAGGCGACCTCCTTCCGCACCTGAAAGCACATCGCTTAGGGCTGCTTCGGTTAGGATCTGACCCGGTTCACACGGCTCCACCGCAGTCAGAGGTCGCCTTCCCCGCCTGGCGAAGGTGAGACGGCATTATCCGGGAAGCAAGTCGCTCGTCAAGCAGGTGTGATTTCGATGAAGTTGTCGGGATCAGTGGCGAGTGAATTCCCAGCCACCTTAGAATCACCCTTCAAATTCACGTCTTCTGAGTCAAGTGCCAAACAACCTTGGCAGACACGTCCATCAATCGCCCCACTGGCCGCTGAAAGAGTTCAAAATGATGAAGAAAATGGTCTGCGTCATTCTGGGAGGTGGTAAAGGGACGCGACTATTTCCGCTGACCGAGTTTCGCTCGAAGCCGGCCGTTCCGCTGGGAGGGAAGTTTCGATTGATCGACATTCCGATCTCGAACTGCATCAACAGCGGAATCAATCAGATCTATTTGCTGACGCAGTTCAACTCGGTGAGCCTGCATCGGCACATCCGGCAGACGTACACCTTTGACCGGTTTGGCGGCGGATTCGTTGAAATCCTGGCGGCTCAACAAACCAACGATGGGGAGGCGTGGTATCAGGGAACCGCCGACGCCGTCCGCAAGCAGTTGCGGTATCTCGAACAGCCGGGGATCGAGCATGTCCTGGTCGTGTCGGGCGACCAGATTTATCGGATGAATTTCGAACAAATGCTGCGAACCCACGTCGATTCGCGAGCCGACGCGACGATTGCCGCTCTGCCGGTCCATCGCGAGGCCGCATCGGCGCTCGGGATTATGCGGATCGACGGCACCGGGCGCGTGCAGGGGTTTCTGGAGAAACCAACGACGGACGAGGATCTGAATCTCGTGCGAACCGAGCCGTCGTGGTTCGATGCTCAAGGGATTCCCAGCAAGGGTCGTGAGTGTCTCGCCAGCATGGGGATCTACCTTTTCAACCGCGATGTGCTGGTCGAGATCCTGTCGAAGAATAATTACCAGGACTTCGGCAAAGAGGTCTTTCCGCTGTCGATTCGGGCTCGGCGAGTGCAGTGCCACTTGTTTGACGGCTACTGGGAGGACGTCGGCACGATCCGCAGCTTTTACGACGCGAATCTGGCCATCGCGTCGTCCAATCCACCGTTCAATTTCGCGGACGAAGAGGCACCGGTTTACTCGCGAGCACGGCATCTCCCTTCGACCCGTGTCGAGGGAGCAACGGTCTCGAACAGCCTGATCTCCGACGGATGCGTGATCGGCAAAGGAACGATCATCGAGAACAGCGTCATTGGTTTGCGTTGCCACATCGGCGAGAATGTGACCATTCGCAATTCGATCCTGATGGGTGCCGACCTCTACGACTCCGAGGCGCAGAAGGCCGCGAACGCGAAAGTAAGGCGGCCGAATCTGGGGGTTGGATCAGACAGCCTCTTGGATGGTGTCATCGCCGACAAGAATTGCGCGATCGGCCGGAAGGTGAAGATTCAGCGTCATCCCGGCTTGGACGCGAACTGCGACATCAAGGGCGTTTATGTTCGCGACGGCATCGTGATCGTCCCGAATGGCGGAGTGCTACCGGATGGCTGGTCGCTGAGTTGAGTCTCGCGACTCTTCGGCGATCGCAGGGAATCGAGGTCGGGTGACGTTCGGAATGCGAGTCACGGGAGCGACTCGCCTACGATGCCGCGTTACTTTTTTCCGAGTGCTCGTTGTGCAGCGAAGAAGTCTTGCAGGAGTCCTTTGCACTCGGGTTGCAGGACGCCGCCAAGAACGGTGGCTCGATGATTCAGCCGCGAATCGTCGGTGATCTGAAACAACGAGTGGCACGCTCCCGCTTTCGGGTCGTTCGTGCCGTAGATGACGGTCGAGATGCGAGCCAAAACGATCGCACCGGCGCACATCGGGCAAGGTTCGAGCGTGACATAGATCTTGCAATCTAGAAGACGCCACGATTCCAGCGACTGCGCGGCCTGAGTGATCGCAATCATCTCGGCGTGCGCGGTTGGGTCTTTGAGCGACTCGCGCTGGTTGTAACCTTCGCCGATGATGCGGCCGTCGTGGACAATGACCGCGCCGATCGGGACTTCACCTTCGTCGTAGGCCTGCCGTGCTAGTTCAAGCGCGGCTCGCATCCATCGTTCGTGCGGCTGCAACGGGTTGTCGTCGGGGCGAAGAGTCATGTGGCGTTGTGGCTCCGACACTCCGCGGCGGAGCCGGTCGCGTCACAGAGTGACACTACTACGCCTTGGGACCGATCGGCTCGTCCGGGTTGTGGCAGACTTCGAGTTCCACAGCCTCGACGTTGACCGTATCCGGCTTGTCCATCGGCACGTCTTCGAAGACTGCCTTCGAGAGGATCACGTCGACCGCTTTTCGCTCGCGAATCTGAGCCTCGAGGTTTTCAATGACACCGGACTTCTCCATGCGAGCCCGCATGCGGCGAATGTTTTCGCCACGGGACATCGCCATGTAGTGCAACTCGGCTTCAACGTCGTACTCGCTGACTTCGATCCCTTCCTGAGTGGCGATCTTGTCGAGGATGAAGTGTTCCTTCATCGCTTGGCGAGTCATCGAGACTTGATGCTGACGCAGCTCGTTTTCACGAACGCGGATTTGCTGCTCGGTGTAACCGGCCTGCTGCATTTCGAGGACTTCGCGATACATCGCGTTCTCGACCTGCTTGAGCACGAGGTCTTCCGGTAGCTCCCAAGTGGCCGAGGCGGTGATCTTGTCGAGCACCTGGCGGCGAACCGCTTGTCGCTGGTCGTATTGAATCTGACGCTGCAACGCTTGTTCGATTTCGATACGAAGCTCGTCGAGCGTTTCGACGCCGACTCGCTGGAACAACGCTCGGTTGAGTTCGGGCAATTTAACGCGATTGACCTCTTCGACCTTCAATGTGGCCTGAACCTTCTCGCCACGCATGGTGAGGTTCTCGGCCTCTTTCGAGATGGTGATGGTCGCTTCGCGCGAGTCGTCCGCTTTCGCGCCCGCAAGTAACTTGTCGAAGTCAGTGATCTCGCCGTCTTCAAATCGCAGGGTCGAACGGACACGAGCGGAGAAGTGGGCATGGTCTTGCAGCGTGCCGTCTTTGTACGCAAACGAGGCACATATTTTGACGAAATCACCCGGTTCGACACCGGCGTCCGAGGGGACGTGTTCGGCGTATTGTTCGAGGAACCGCTGTAGAGCAGCATCAACGTCCGCCGCTGTGGATTCACGAGTCGGTCGCTTGATGGTCATTTGGTCGTAAGCGGGCAGGTCAAACGCCGGCCGAACTTCGACTTGGAATTCGTACTCGAAGTCGCCGATATCCGGGATCGTCAGGTTCTCGACATCGAGGTCTGGCTCATTGATCGGTTCGATGTTCGTGTCTTGCGAGAGCTGTTCGAGGCTACCGATCAAGACCTTCTGCTTGATCTCGTCGTTAAGTTCGCGGGCGAATCGCTTGGCGATGATATCTTTGGGAGCCTTGCCCGGACGGAAGCCTGGCACGGCAGCCTTGGACTTCATCTCGTCTAGCACGAAGTTGCGAATGTGCGAGATGTCGCCCTGTGGCACCTTCACTTTGACGTGCTTCTTGCAGGGGCCGACGTCTTTGACATCGACACCCAGCGTCATGCGCCACGCAGCGGCCACTTCGGCTTTGGTTTCGGTCGCCGGGACATCGGCAGATTCGGCAGTGGTTGGTTCTTGTTCGGCGACAGTACTCACGGGGTGTTTCCTTCAAGGGAGCGGGAGCAGGTGCTCGACTAGCTCCAAACGCGGGGCACGCCCGCCAACAAAAAACTGGACCGCCAGCAGCCCAGTTCGGGAAGAGCGGGAGACGGGGATCGAACCCGCGACAACCACGTTGGCAACGTGGTGCTCTACCACTGAGCTACTCCCGCAAGTCGTGCGGGGCGAGGATATAGCGGCCACCGTCCCGATGGGTCAAGGCCCGCGCGCGAATTTGCCATCCGGTGAAGTTGACACCGTATCTCACCTCCGGCGAGAGCCTAATCCGCAGTCAATCGGCGGTGATGCCGAGCACAGCTTCCAGCTCTTTGCGGGCATCCCGAAGTTGGATCGGTTGCACAAGAACACGAGTGGAGCCCGCGTCCTCCAACATCTTTTTCCAGCCCTGTTGCTTGGACGACAAGATCACCACGACAGCCGTGCTCGACGCTTTCTTCCAACGCAACAACTCCTGGAATCCCTCTGACGATTCGTTGGTCATCGAATCCGCCATCAGCAGCAGAGCGTCGGTGGGATTGTTCTGCAGACGAGTCAGTCCGCGTCGCAGGTCGGTCATCATCAGCACGCGGTAGCCGAGTTTGGTGAGATACTCGCGCAACAAGTCTTGATGCTTGGGGCGATTCTCGATGCACAGCACGGTCTTGGGGCCATTGTTGTCGGCAGCACCGCGCGGAGTACCGCCGAGATCCTTAAACGCTTTGCGAGTGGCGTGGACAACCTCGGTCGGCGACTGAAACCGCTCGTTCGGATTGACCCGCATCAAATGGTCGACGATCTCTGCCAGCACGACCGGGACTTTCGGAGCGATAGATCGAATCGGGCGGACGTTCGTGTACCGGCTGAGTTGTTTGCGTTCTTCGCGGTCTTTGGTCGGGGGATAGGGGGCCGATCCCGTCAGCAGCTCATAAGTCACGCCACCGAGAAAATACAAATCGCTGCGCGGGTCGTCATCCGGAGCTCCGGTTCCCTTTTCGAGGGTCGCGTACTCCAAGGCCCGCAGGTTGCCTTCCTCCTGCCCGCTGTCGCCGGCATTAAGGCTGGCCAGGCCGAAGTCCACCAGCTTGCCTATTCCGTCGCTGCTCATCAGTACGTTGGTCAGCTTGAAGTCGCGATGCGTCATTCCCTGGGAGAGGGCGTATTCCAGTCCCTCAGCCATGTCCAGCAGGCATTGAGCGGTTTCGATTGGCGAGCATTGGCCACGAATCTTGAGGAACTCGCGAAGGTTACCCCCTTCGACGAATTCCATCGTCAAAAAGTGCTCGCCGTGGTCCTCGCCCACGTCGTAAATCGGGACGATGTTCTTGTGCCGGAGCCGCTGGCAAATCTCGGCCTCGCGGTGGAACTGCTTGACGTAATTCGGATCAATGGCCCAGCGCTGCCGCAGCACCTTCAGGCCGATCATCTTGCCGTCATCGAGCGAGCAGGCCCGAAAAACCCGAGCAAAACTCCCCGACGCATTGCGATACAACAGCTTGTACCGCCCCAGGATCAGGCCGTCGGTTTCCCCTTTTTGCAGCTTGGCCAACTGATAGGTGGTCAATGCTCCCTGACGCTCCAGGGCGTCTAACAACGGGCCGGGCTGGCGAGTGATCCCGCCAACTTCGTCGATCGCCTTTTTGATCTGTTGAGGAGACACCAACTCCAAGTCAACCAACTTTTGCCGCAACTCTTCCAGAGTCTGAAACGACATTGGTCGACCATTAAAGCTGCGAGCGTGGGAGGAACCCGGTCGCTCAGGGAGAAGGGAGATGTTCGATGATGCTCGGCATAAAGTATTGAGACGAGCGTCGCAGGGGGAGGAGATGCTAGGCACGTCCGAAAGTGGACGCAAGCCGCCACATCGAACGCAAACAGATTCTTCGACACACCACGAGCAGACGCTCGAACTTCAGAAATACCATCGAGCCCATCCGATGTGACTGCGGGACACCGTTGCCGACCAACGTATTGCTTCGGTAAGCCGGAACTGCCTCGATAAACCTCACGGCAACATCCGAGCAATGACTCGCGAGGGGAATTCCTGGGACCGAAACACGCGTTGCGTTGTTCGTTGATAATTCGACTCACTCGCGCTGAACTTGTCGACGAACGATTGCGGATTGCGAGCGACCAGCGGAAACCAATTGCTCTGTATCACCACAATCACTCATTTTCTCCAAGCCCGTCTTCAATCTCCGCGAAAGATATCCGCGCGATTCATGACGTCATCAACGCCAAACGGTTCCTCGTGCAAACGGGGTTGAGTACCCCGGCCTTGCTACGGCTTAGCCGATGCGTCTGTGGGCGGCTTCTGCAACTGCGTCGGAGCGATCAGTCCTTGATAAGCACCGTATGCGAAGAACATCAGGCCCATCAGCAAAGCTGCAAGAAGCGGACGATCGGGGCCAAGATCGACATTGAGTTCTTTCGAACGAGCCAGGTCATCCGGGTGATAAATCGCCTTGCGGCAGAACAGCAGCGTGACGAAAAACATACCGGTCACAGCCAGAAACGTGTGCAGAGAATATGTGAACGCCGGAAGCGGATTTTCTTGGATCTGCGTGGCGCTAAAACCGAACACCGCCGCGCACGCCATCATCGCCAGTGCAAAGACATTGATCGGCGTTTTAGCTCGCGTGACAGCCCCCTATGCCGACCGCCACGAACCGTCCGAGGCGATCCCCTCCTGAGGCCGCCCACACTTCACGCACGCCAACGCCTTGTCGGAAATGTCCGCTCCGCAATCCGCACATTTTGTCAAAGCCATCTTGATCTCCCAATCTCATTGTGATGCGAACGGACTTCGTTCGTGAGCAACGTACTCGATGAGAATGTTTTCTTCACGGATCAAACCACTCGGCATTGCTTTACGTTCACAGAAGTTTGTCGTTGATCGACGAAGTCGAATCGTCTGCTATCCTGACGCATTTCCAGGCCTTCGGATGCTTATTGTGGATGATGCTGCTGATTCCATCGAACGACCCGTTCCATCGGACGAGGCTCTCGCGAGCGCGATCGAGATTGTCGAGCAGATTGCCGCGGACCGTGGTTTACTCACTCGACTTTCGGAGGACGACCGTTGTCGGCTGGCGCAGGCGGCCGAACGCATCGTCAGCCCGGATCGCAAGTCTCGAAAGCGATTGATGCGGGCTTTCAAACAGCGTGAGCAGGCTGCGATTTCTCAAAAGAAGGTGGAAGACGAACAGCGTCTGGCTCGCACGGGAATTCGAAATCCACTGGCGACGCGGCAGTTGAAAAAACCGTGTCCGCCGGCTCCCTTCGAGACAAAGCCGCTGCCATCGGCCGTCGATCCGAAAAACGAACACTTCATTGATCGCCTGAGCGTGGCTCGTTGCTGTTACATCTGCAAACAGGATTTCGACCGCCTCCATTTTTTCTACGACGCCCTTTGCCCGGGCTGTGCCGAACTGAACTGGGAGCGTCGGCAGCGGACGTTCGATCTGTCTGGTCGCTTTGCGTTGCTCACGGGTGGCCGAGTCAAGATCGGGTATCACGCCGCTTTGAAGCTGTTGCGAGCTGGTTGCCATGTCATCGTGACAACTCGATTTCCGCGAGATGCCGCCACTCGCTTCACGGCCGAAAACGACAGTTCCGACTGGACGACACGACTTCAGATTCACGGCCTCGATCTCCGACACGCACCGAGCGTTGAAGCCTTTGCGGATCATCTTTGTGAGACACTGCCGCGGCTCGACTTCATCCTGAACAATGCCTGCCAAACGGTCCGACGTCCGCCGGGATTCTACGGCCACCTGATGGCCGACGAGCGGAAGCTGGCGTCCGAACTGTCTGCTGCAGCCCAGCCATTGCTGGAATCGTACGAGGCGCTCCGCCGTAAGGGGGGCCTGCTGGAGTCAACCGATTCATCACTGCCGGTTCAGGTCGGTAGCAGCCTCGCGGGGATCCAGCGAGCGGCTGAGTTGTCTCAGATTCCATTGGCTCCCGGAGACACAGAGAACGGAGAGGAACTATTCCCGACCGGGAAACTCGACGGCGATTTGCAGCAGGTTGACCTCCGGACGATCAACAGTTGGCGGTTGCGCCTGGCTGATGTCCCGACGGTGGAACTGCTCGAAGTTCAGCTCGTCAACGCGATCGCTCCGTTCATTCTCAATGCCCGTCTAAAACCGCTGATGACACGAGTCGAATCCCGCGACAAGCACATCGTCAACGTGTCAGCGATGGAGGGGATTTTTTACCGGGCGTTCAAGACGGACAAACACCCGCACACCAACATGGCGAAAGCCGCTCTCAACATGCTGACGCGAACGTCCGCCCAGGATTACGCTCGAGACGGCATCCATATGAACAGCGTCGATACCGGTTGGATCACCGATGAAGATCCGGCCGCGATTGCTCAGCACAAAGCCGAAGTCCACGGCTTTCGTCCGCCGCTCGATCAGATCGATGCAGCCGCCAGGATCTGCGACCCGATCTTCACCGGCTTCCTGACCGGCGAGCATGTATGGGGGCAATTTCTGAAGGACTACCAGGTTGCCAATTGGTGAGCTGCCTTCGATCGCTTTGCGTTGGAGACTGACCATGCAGATTCCCGTTGTGATTGAACCGTTGCCGAACAATTGCTTTCGAACGCAGTCGTCGTCGCCACTGCCGATGATCGTCGAAGGGGATTCGGCCGAAGAATCGTTGCGACTCTGGCACGAGAAATTCTCGTCGTGCTTGCCGATGGACGCTGAAGTGCAGGTGGTAAGCGCGTCTGCGATTGCCCCCGGTTTGCCACCTTGGGCGAAGTACATCGGCGAACTCAAGGATGATCCGTTGTTCGACGAGTGGCGCGAGTGCGTCGAAGAGTACCGTCGGCAACGTGATGTTGAGGCGGGCGTCGAATGAATCGGTACCGTGATACGCAATCCACGCTGTCCACCTCAGACTCATACTGGCGGAAACAAAACATGTCTGACCGAATTCTCATTCAATGCCCAGAGTTCTCGGCGAAGTTCGCAATTTCGTATTCGGCGAAGAGATCGGCGAGCAGTTCGTCGGTGACTTGAGCAAAACCAGTCACCTGAGAACAACACATCACGACGAAATTTAGAAATCCGAGTCGTGCAATGCGGCGAGCCGACGCTTTCATGATTCATCTCCATGAAATCCGCGACTTCGGCGCAATCCGTGTTCTCTCTGAGCCGCCGTCTCCAAGTTCGGAACACGGATGACTCGAAAAACACAGGTCAGCATGGCCAAGTCAGAAAGTGTTCAACGACGGTGACACCTCAGACAAGATTTGGGGCACAAGTCGCAACGATTCACCTTCCCGGTTCATTCCTTGACGGTCAGCAGCTTGTCTTCCGGGAAAGTCTCCAGTTCCAGTCCCTTCCACTGCAGTTCCTGCGATTCCTTGTTGGAGTGCAGTTGCAGCCCAATCGGCGCTTCCTTGATGCGATCAGGTTCCGGCTCGCGCCAGTCCGAGATCAGTACGCCATTGAGCACAAAGCGGATGCGGTTGCCCTGGGCCAGGATTTCCATCTTGTTCCAGTCGTGCTGCTTGCCGACCGGTTTCGCCTTGTCGGCGTTCTGATGCAGCATGTTGCGGCCGTACAAGTCGTAGAAGCCATAGCCGGACGGATACATCACCAGATGCCCGGCGTAAGTGAACTTGTCCATTCTCTCCGGCGCGAGCCGGCCCCACATTGCGATCCCGGAATGCATCTCGGAGGTCACCAGCTTGGACTCAAAGACCAGCCGGAAGTCGGAGAACTTTCGTTCGGTCAGCAGATAGGTGCTGACCGGCACCGGCTCGGTGTTCTTGCCGATGATGACGCCGTCCTTCACCGACCAATACTTCTCATGTCCGCTCCAACCGATGAGATCTTTGTCGTTGAAGATCTGAACTTTCTCACGCTTCCCCTCGCGCGGCGGCACGACCGGGGCTTCCTTCTTTTCTTGAGCGGTCGCCTCAACGACGTACGCAGCAATCAAACTCAGGCAAAACGCGAAGCACACGCACCGGCGCAGCAAGTGACTCATGGCAGGCTCCTGGTTGAGTGGGGCAAAATCCGAGATGGGGAGATGATTCAACTCACGACTGACAGCGTCAAGCAGCGGCAACCATCTTGGGGCTGACAGATTGATCGCCGACTTGCTATCACCTGCCTCGATTTTAGGTCTGAGACTTTGCAGGGAGGCAGTTTCATGGGTGTTCCGATTTCGCAAATGTGGACCGTCGCCACGTATGTGCTTGGTCAAAAGCTGCGCGGGGTGAAGCGGTATCCGTTGGTGCTGATGCTCGAACCGTTGGTTCGCTGCAATCTGGCCTGTGCCGGTTGTGGGAAGATTCAGCACCCGGCGGAGATTCTGCGGAAGCAATTGACGCCGGAAGAGTGCTTTCGGGCAGTCGATGAGTGCGGTGCTCCGATGGTCTCGATTCCCGGCGGTGAACCGCTGCTGCATCCGCAAATTGGTGAGATCGTGAGCGGCTTGGTGGCTCGGAAGAAGTACGTTTATCTTTGCACGAACGCCTTGCTGCTCGAGAAGCATCTGTCGAAGTTTACGCCGTCAAAATATTTGTCGTTCTCAGTTCATCTCGATGGGCCGGCCGAGGAGCACGACTTCGCGGTCTGTCGTGACGGCACCTATGACATTGCCGTCAATGCGATCAGAGCGGCGATCAAGGCTGGCTTCCGAGTCACGACGAACTCGACGCTGTTCAACAACGCTCAGCCGGAACGCTATCACGAGTTCTTTGACACGCTGATGGAGATGGGAGTCGAAGGGATGATGGTCTCGCCGGGTTATCCGTATGAGAAAGCTCCCGACCAAGAACATTTTTTACATTCGCGTGAGACCGTCAGTTTATTTCGCCGCCTGCTCGATGGCGCGAAGCGAAGCTGGCGGTTTAATCAGTCGCCGTTGTTCATCGAGTTCCTCAAAGGAAACTGGGATCTCGAATGCACGCCGTGGGGCAGCCCGGCCTACAACATCTTCGGCTGGCAGAA
>SXGT01292150.1_pt1 | contig 11289 bp, 11 predicted proteins | sample 3176221 | NCBI WGS metagenome assembly SXGT01 (sample SAMN11356862, study PRJNA531348) | freshwater metagenome | isolation source: freshwater sample F1-120 | place: China: Fuxian Lake, Yuxi | collected 2017-12-25
ATCGCTTGCATATCGCGTCCCGCCACGGACATACTGTTGGCGAGTGGTTTCGGTCCAGGCCATCCGATTCTCCGTCGATTCGTAACCAACAGAGAATCACAACCAACTGAAACCACTCAACTTAGTTTTCGTTCCGGCTCTAAGGCGCATGCTCGTGTAGTATTGAATAAAGGGCGCGCGCTTGTCGGGGCCCAAGTGAAGGACCATCCGGATCGGTCGGAGTGGAAGAGCGACTTGAACTGGTTCGACAGCATGCTTGCTGAATTGGACGAGGCCGCACCGCCGGTGAAACCGCAGCCATCCCCGCCGGAAAAGAAGTAGCGGCGATAACTCGGGGGTGACAGATGCGGCAGAGCCCGAAGCATTTCGTCTGAAAAGAATCCTATTCAGTCTGCTTCAGGACTGCGGGGTGTCAGCCAAGCAGATCGTGATCAATAACGCCTGGATTTTAGCGAACCATCGAGGCAGAGGATTTTTTCGGCAATCAATACGATATTGCGAAGTTCACCAATTTCATGAGGAGACAAAGACATTCAATTTTTCTCGTTCACAGTCGCATAGGCGATCTTGTCTTGTTTAGCACGTTGGAAACCGCGGCTACAAACCTGTCGTCTGCCCGTCGATTCAGTTTCAACCTGAGACCTCTTCGCAGGCTAGTCAGGAGCCCACTCTAATCGACCTCGGCGTCTTCCACGGGTTCAACCGCATCCGCGTCTCCAATTCCAGACATGCCGTCGAGTTCAATTTCAACCACGGAGCGCTTCAGCAGTCCGGCGTCTTCGAGCTTTTCGATATCGGGCAGATCGCGCAGGCTCGCGAGGCCGAAGACCTCGAGGAATCGCTTCGTCGTTACGTAGGCGTAAGGCGCGCTGGGCATTGCCACGCGCGGGCCGGCGCCGATGAGGCCAAGCGCATTCAGGCTGCCAATGACGTCGCGGCTGATTTCTCGGCCGGCGAGACGCGAGAGTTCGGCGCGTAGAGATCCGGGTGCACGACCAGAAACGACGCGAGATGACGGGCGGGCAAATAATTGCGCGCTATCGCTGCGGGCGTATAAATATCTCTCGGTTCGACGCGCAATCCGAACCAAGCAGGGTCATTGACGATGCGCCTGAGCGGGCGACGCGTCGTGTTGGTGACGAATTTCAGTGGAAGGCCCGCCGTCCGAATTTGCGAGACCGCCTCTAGCGAGCCCGGCAAGACCGTCTCGCCGACATATACTACCCCGTCGAGATCGAGCAGTATGCCCTTGACGGCTCGGCCGCAGCTTCGCGCCGCCCATATCTTCTCTTGCGGCATCGACCCTCCGATGAATTTCTTAACGACGACTGAATGAAGGTAATGAGAGCGCGACGAGCGGACGTCGAGTCGCGAGAGTTCTGTCGTCGGTCAATCCCAATGCTCCCCGGCGTCGCTCTCCGCGAGATCCTCCTCTCCCGCAAAAAGAGCGGCGTCGAGATCGGCCTCGGGCTTTGGCATCTCCAAGAGTCCTTCGTCTTCGAGCCGTTCGATGTCGGGAAGATCGCGCAGCGTCGCGAGGCCGAAGACCTCCAGGAATTTCTTGGTCGTCACATAGGCAAAAGGCGCGCCTGGTTCCGGCGCGCGAAGAGCGCCGTCGATCAGCCCATGGCGCTTGAGCGCGCCGATCACGTCGCGGCTGATCTCCCGCCCAACGAGCCGCGACAAATCTGCTCGGGTCGCCGGTTGCAGATAGGCGATCGCCGTCACAACCAGGATCTCGGTCGGCGTCAGTTCGGGCGCGCCCGCATGGCGCAAGTCGTCGCCGCCCGCCGCCCGGATCGCCGGCGCGAAACGGGGCCTGGTGCACAATTGATAGCCCCCCGCGACACAAACAAGCTCATAGGGCCTCGCGCGCAATTCGTCGCGGATGTCGGCGATAAGGTCATCGAGATTGCAGGTCGAACCAACCAGTATGGCGAGCGCTTCGCGCGGCACCGGGCTTCGCGCGGCGAAAATCACCGCTTCGACTCGGCCCATCCACTCGCGCCAGCGCGCGGCTTCCGGCAGGTCCATAAGAACGGGATCGAAAGCGTGGTGAAATGCGCGCTTATTTGGGCGGCCCATGAACGCGCCTCACAAACCATAGAGCCGGAAGCTCGCTCGCCCAGAAAGCTCGCGCACGGCGCCAAGTTCAATGAGCCGATCGAACAGACGCCGCGCGCCGCGGTCGGTGAGCCTTGCCGTTTTCGCGGCGCGCGCCGGCGCAACGCAATCATCGGCGAGCACCATCTCGATGACGCGCCCTGCGCCTTTGGCGCGCAATTTCGGCGCGACATGTGAAAGCTTTTGCGTGCGACGCGAAAGATCAATAGCGATGTCGAACGCCTGTTGGGCGGAAAGCGCATAAGCGCCGGCCAAAGCGTCAGCCCAATCATGATCGCTCGGGCGCGGACGGCGGCCGTCGCGATCCTTGCGCAGCGCGGGATGCCCGATTGCCATCGCAATGAGCGGAAGCGGGCGACTCCAGCCCAGCTTTTGCGCCAGGGCGGCGTCGGCGAGCCAGAACGCGAAAATCTCCGCCTCGATCGCCGGGACGGCCGCCAAATGATACATCGCCGCTGCGCTCACGCGCGCCGCCGCGGCAAGCGGATCATTGGCGCTTGTCACGATTTTTCGCAAGGCGTCGGCAAGCCCGTGTGCCTCCATGGCGCCTTGCGCCCCGATATGTTCGGCGGCCGCCGACAAAGTCGGCGCTTCAAACTTCACTGCGCGCGTCGCAAACAGCCGCCACAGACGATGAACGCGCCCTGAAGGACTCGTCGCGACGCCCACGCCGGAGAGATGTTCGGCGTCGCGCAATGCCGCTTCGTCTTCGCGCAGCCGGGCGAGACGGACGCTAGTCGCGGCGGCCTTGAGCGCGAGTCGTTGGCGGAGGACGCCGGAAAAAGGAGGTTCAGCGCCATCCTCGCCGGTGCGTAAAATCATATCGAGAGGGGCGATCCCGGCGCCGGCGAAAAACATCGCCGACTCAGCGCCGGCGGCGGCGCCGCTGAGTCTCGCCCAATGTGGAAATGGCTGGATTTCCGGGAGAGTTTGCGCAAGCGACGGGCCGGTTTGTCGCCGACGGGCGACGCGCGGCGAACGGTCCGCAGTGATGGGCGCAGGGTCGGATAAGTCACGCGAATCAGCTTCTATCATGCGCGGAATCGTACCCGCAGATCGAGCCCGGCGGCAAGTTCTGACGGCGCTTTAAGATAGAAATCTGCGCGCAATCCGCCGCGCTTGTCGTCTCGCGCCCATGTCCGATAATGTGGGCTTATCGGACATGATTCGAAGCCCCAACACTGCCGGGCGACAGCGACCGAAAACACCCTCGTCCAGCCTGCCGAGGCGTCAGATTTTTGATGTCGGACAGCCATAATTTGTGGGATCGGGCGCTCGGCATAGCGGGATCGCGCATAATTTCGGAATTCCGATTCACAATTCATGGGACAAACCGCGCCGAAATTTGTGGGATTCGCGCATAATTTGTGGAACTGCGCTGCAACCGGCCCCCGTTTGGCCGACCCGAAGCAATCTTGGCGGCGGACTTGGAATCCATCAGGCTTCGCAATTGGGCGTCGATGCGCTTACGCGTCGCCGAGGGCCACGACCCCATAACGCGACGTAGGTTCGTTTCCCCCTCGGCGTCGGCGGCAGCCAGCGCCGACGCGGCGCGCTCGACAGGGTTTTCGGTCAGGCGCGCCACGCCGACCGCCAAAGCGTAGTTCTGCAGCAGCGAGCCGGCGGCGAGCGCGGCGAGCCCGGGGCGAACCGGTTTGGTGAGCAAAGGCGCGAAGCGATCATATTCCGGCGCGGCGACAAGCAGGGCCTGTCGGGCGATCGGCCGGGTCAAAAAGGCGTGGTTGGCGCGGCGCGCCTCCAGCGAGAGCCGCGGCTGCTCCGCCAGGGACGGCGGCGACGGGCGACGATAGGACGCGGTCAGGAATCGCAGCAGATCCGGAACCGTCGGCGCGCCCGTCTCGCCGATAGCGTCGCGATCCTCGGCCCACGCCGCCAACCGGGCGGCGCCCCGCCTGGCGGGCGGATCAAGACGTTCGAGAACGTGTTCGGGAAGAAAGCTCTCCATCGGCCGCTTGTCGCGCGCCCACAGCCGGACGCCGTGCACAGAACACCAAAACATCCAGGGCAGCGCCACGTCCTTGCGGCCGATCGCGGGGGTCTTGGCGCAACTCGGGCAGAAATATCTGGCGCTCGGCGCGATCATGAAACGGGCGTGCGGCGCCAGGGCGGCGAATGTCATGCCGTCGATCGTTTGCGCGCTCAGGCCGGCGCGCGCCGCGATCAAGGCCCCCTGCCCCGGCGACAGGCCCTGTTCGAGCGTCAGCGCCGAAAATCCGGCGAGCCCGAAATGGGCAAGGAGCGCGTTCACCGACATGCCGTATATCTCCGCGACTCGGGACAGCCATGACGACAGGCGCTCTTCGGCCGCCGGTCGCGGCGCGACAGGCAAGAGCGAGGCGAGCGCCTCCGCGTTCACACCGCCTCCCCGAGCAACGAGGTCGTCCTGGCGTCCTCGAAATCGGATCCCATGATCCGTTCCTCGCCGCTCACAATCGCGGCGACGGCCAGCCGCGTCATCAAGGAGAAGATCGCGGCGGTGACGCCGCCCGTCGTCTCGAGGATGCTTTTGAGCGCCCGCTCGCCGATCTCGCTTTCCCGGCGCAACGGCAGAGTGCGCTGCAAACTTCCGATCAACGCCGCGAAATCCTGGTCGTTCCGCCACTGAGGAAGCGCGATGGCCTCGAAGCGGCGCACGAGCTGCTCGTCGGTCCTGAGTGAATTGCGGGCCTGCTGCGTGCCGACGCACACGAGCGGGATGCGCAGCTCGTTGCCCAGAAACCGCAGCATGTTCAGGAACCGCGCCTGCTCGCGCACCGTGCCCGCCTGCAGACTATGCACCTCGTCGATGACCAGCATGCCGGGCTGCGCTTGCTGCAGCACGCGCAGCGCCACATTCTCCAGCGCCCCCAGCGTCGGCCGGGTCGGCTCCGGCGCCCCGATCGCCGCCAGAAGCCGCTTGTAAAACCGCGCTTCGTCCGGTCCCGAGACCATCTGGACGACGACGACCGGCATGCGCTTGAGCCCGTTGACGGCGTCGAAATGAGTGGGGTGATCGCGCGCGAACTTTTCGACGATCATCGTCTTGCCCATGCCGGATTCGCCGACGATCAGCAGATTGGGCATGCGGGCGCGTCGCGGAAACGAGATCAGATCCTCGAGCATCGTCAGCGCCTGCAGCGCCCGCGGATAGTTGATCCAGCGGTCCGCGCGAATCCGCCGCAATCGCTCCTCCGAGCTCAGCGCGGCGATCGGACGGCACGCGGCGAACAAATGGCCAAAATCCTCAGTCATCCCATTCCTCCACCTCGAAATAGGGTAGGACCAGCGGCGGGTCCGCCGCCCGCGGCTCGGCGGCCTGCGGGACCTCGATTGTCTTCGGCGGCGACGATCTGGGACGCCGCGCCGCATCGCGCCGCATCGCCTTGGTGGTGCGGGACGCCTCGTCCACCAAGGCGCGCTGGGCGAGGATCGTCGAGAAGATCAGTTCCTCGTCGACCGCCCGGCGGCCCGCCTCGCGCAAGGCCCGCAACGCCGCCCGCTGCTCCCACAGCGCGATGGAAGGCCGCGTTCGATCGGCCGGGCGCGCTTCGAGATACCCCTCCCCCACCCGCACGAAGACCACCGAGAGGTCGCGCGGATCGTATTTCACTGTGAATTTTTCCGCGCCGCGACCCATGTGCCAGCGCAGCTCGTCCGACCAATAACGGATGTGATGGAGATGCAGGCCGTCGCGCTGCAGTACGCGCTGCTCAGCGGGAAGGAAATCGATCAGGAACCGCCTGACGTCGCAAGGCATGCGCACCGCGACCTCATCGATGCGCGCCCGCCAGACCGCCGCTGGCGGCGCCCCGAGCGCCTTGTGGATTCGCCCTTGATAGGCGCCAACGATTTCCAGGGCGAAATAGGTCTCGAGTTCGCGCAGGGTCATCACCGCCTGCTGCTCCGGATCGAGATCGCCGCGCTCGCGGATGTTGGAAAAATGCGACCCCGGAACGAGATGGACCGCCCCCATCATCGTTCCAATCAGCCGCTCGATATGGCCGCCGAAGCGGGGCGTTCCTGGCGGCCGATAGGCGAGGTCCACGCCGTGCTCGGCGCAGGCGCGCTCGAAGGCCAAGGCATGGAATTCGGCGCCGTTGTCGACATGGATGACGCGAGGAATTCCCCGCGCCGGCCATTCCGCCTCGATCCCGCGAGCCGCCAGCCAACGCGTCTTGTCCATCACCGCATGGGTCAAACACAGCGCGACCGCCGTCAGCGAGGGCGGATCGAGCGACAGATGAAATCCCATCGCCATTCGCGTGGCGACGTCGATCGCCAGCGTCAGCGTCGGGCGACCGATGGGAAGCCGCGTGACGGGATCGACGACAGTCACGTCCACCTTGGTGTGGTCCATCTGAACGATCGCCAGCGGCGCAGTCGCTTCCAGCGACCCCGGCGTCGCCAGATAAACCGGCTCCGACTTGCCCTTGCCTTCGCGCCGTCGGAGCAGTTCGGCTTCGTCCTGGCGGTCGAGCCAACGACGCAGGCGGCGAATGGACGGAACTGGCAAATCCTGGCGCCGACAATCGGCGGCGACCTCGGCCCAGAACCGCGTCAGCGTGGGACGCCGCCGCGTCGCGTAGAACTCCCGAAAATGTTTCTCGACAATGGCGAGAACATCGGGCGCCAGCGGCCGCATCCCGGAATGGGGGCCGCGACGGCGCGGCGCCAGCGCGCTGGTCCGGGCGCTCTCTCGAAACCGCTTCAACCAGCGAAACAGCGTCGTCCGGCCGACCCCAAGCGCCGTCATGGCGTCGCGGATTTGCTCGCGCGAAGGCCGTTCGGGCAGCTTGGAAAGAATCTCGGCCCGCCGTTGCGCCGCCGCCCATTCTTTCGGGTCGATGTCGCCAATATCCATGGACAGCCTTGCCGTCTCGCAGCAATCTGATCCCACAAATTACGAATCAAACTCGACGCCAGTCCCTGAAATTGTGAATCCATTCCATAATTATGCAACAGGGAAGTCCAAAGATTCCAATGCCCGGCACTCCCAGAAATTGCGACAATCCGACATCCGGTTTAATTGGCGGACTCACGTCGTCACGCCGCCCGACGTAGCCCCATGCGCGCCCGGGACGGTGAAAGCGGCCGGGATCGCGTCCAGGCTTTCAGCTGATCGAGCGCGAACCTCGGGGGTCCAAAGACCTCGCGCGCGCCGGCGCGATCCAGCAGCTGCGCCACGCCAATCCACGTCGCCCTGCGCCAGTCGAGGCTCGCGGTCGAAAACGGCGCGACGCGATCCCGGGCCATGCCGCGTGCGGATCGCGGATGGCCGACGATCCAAAAAAGCAACGGTCGCCGCGCCATGCCGGGACGCGGGAGCGACCACAACAGACGCGCCGTCGCCATGGCGTCGTCATCCGGCGGCGTCGCGCCAAGCGCGGCGAGCACTGCTTTTTCCCCGCGCGACGGCTCATTGCTCTCGACCAACGCGTGGTGGATGTCCGCCCCGCAGCGCCGGCAGACGAGGCGCGCCGCGCCGTTCAGCAGGTTGAAACCAAAACCGCGCGCGCCGCACCGTCGGCAATCCTCGACGAGCAGGAGCTCGTGTCGGGCGCACAGGAGCGCTTCCACCCGAAGCCAGGGGCGTCGCAGATACTGGTCGCGCCCCGCCTTTGCATCCTCGTCAAGACAGGCCGGACACGCCGGAAATCCGACGAAGGCGCCTCCCGCCTCATGGGCCCACACATAGCGATCCTGGGCGCGCCGGCGCTTGAGCGCCAGGCTCTCGATCCGCGCCGGGTCCAGCCGGCAAGCCTGCGCCCACGCGGCGACGACCTCGGGGTCCGGCGCATAGTCGGCGGCAGCGAAGCCCCTCGGCGCGACAAGCGCTGCAAGAAGGCCGAGCGAAAGGCCAAGCGCCTCCCGGTCCACGCCATAACGGCAAGCGATCCGCCCCTGCCACGACGACAATAGTTCATCATCATGCGGGCGCGGCGCAATCGGCAGGCGACGGCTCACCGGGCCGCAGCGCGTGCCAGCCGCGCATCCATGTTCCGACTCATCGCCGCCAATGGTGGCGCGAGGTCAGGGCTGAGGAAACTTTGCGCCGTGATCCGCTCCTCGCCTGATCGGATCGCCGCGATCGCCGCGCTTTCGACGAGCCGAAAGATGCGGACCGTCACGCCGTCGGTCAGTTCGAGCACGCGCCGCCGCATCTCGGCCGTGTGCAGCGCCGACGGCCGGCGCAACGGAAGCACGCCGGCGAGGCTGATCAAGAGCTCCGCCAAACGACGATCGTTCTTCCAGCTGTCGAGATGAAAGGCCTCGAAGCGCTCGGCGAGCTGCGGGTCGGTCAAGAGCGCCTGGCAAGCGAGATCCGTCCCGGCGCAGACCAGCGGCGCCCTCAAATCGTTCGCCAGGAACCGAAGGGCGTTGAGAAAAATCCGCTGCTGCCGAAACGTGCCGGCGAGCAAGGCATGCACCTCGTCGATGACGAGCATCCGAACGCCGAGGCTTTTCATGAGCGCGCGACAGGTTTCCTTGAGCCGGTGCGTTCGCGCTTCGATCGGCGCCGGCGCTTGCAGCGCAGTCAACAACTCGCTGTAAAAGTCGCTCTCGAGCGGTTCCGCCGGCATCTGCATCGCCGCAATCGGCGCGGCGGTCACCCCTGCCCTGCCGTCGAAGCGCGGCGGGTGGTCTCTGAGAAATTTGCGCAAAATCTTGGTCTTGCCCATGCCGGTGTCGCCGTAAATCAGCAGGCAGGGCATGCGATCGCGCGGCGGATAGGTCAAAAGCTCCTCGAGCCGCGACAGCGCCTCTTCGGCGCGCGCCGTCGCAATCCATCGATCGGACCGGATCCAGGCGATGCGCGCGGCATCACACTCGGCCGCCTTCGCCCGACAGTCCGGCAGGATATGGCCATAGCTTTCCGACCCGACGTCGATCTCGTTCACGACCATTCCTCCACGGTCAGGGGACGCAGATCGGCAAAATCTTCATCCTCCCCGACGGCCGTCATCGCTGTCGCGCCAAGCCGTTCCGCCGACGCCGTCAAGGCGCGCTCGCGCCGCTCGATCTGGCGCCGCGCCGAGCGCGTGGCCATGGTCGCGGCGGCTTCCAAAGCGCGCTGCTGCTCGATGGTTTCGAAGATCAGACGCTCGTCGACGAGCGATCGCCCGCGCGCGCGGAGCACGGCTTGCGCCTGTCGGTGTTCCGCCAGCGTGATGCGGGGACGGCTGAGATCGGCCAGGCGCACCGGCCAATGACCGCCATTGGGATCCTCGACGAAGATTTTCGAGAGATCGCGCGGATCATATTTGACCCTGAGTCGGCGCCGCAGCCGGCCCGCCCAAGGGCTCAAAACGTCGTCCCAATAATGCAGGTCGAACAGGCGCACGCCGCCACGGCGAATCGAGCGCTCCTTGAACGGCAGGAAATCGAGAAGAAACGCCGCAGGATCTTTGGGATGCGCCGGCGGCGCACGCCGAGCGGCCAGGGCTTCGCGCCACGCCGCGATCGGCGGCAGCTTCAACCCGGCGTGCACTTCGCCATGATACCGGATCACTTCCAGCGCCAGCCATCGCTCCAGCTCGTCGAGAGTCATCACGGCGTGCTTGGCCGAGTCGTAGTCGCCAAGTTCCGTCACGTTCGAAAACGTCGTGCCCGGCAACAGATGCACGGCGCCCATCATCGTGCCGATCAGCCGCTCGATATGAGCGCCGTAATGCGGCCGGGCCACCGGACGATAGATCAGCCTTACGCCATGCTCTTCGCAGCCGCGCTCGAGCGCGCGCGCCCTGAACTCCTTGGCGTTGTCGAGATGCAGCGCCTCGGGAATCCCGGATACCGGCCATTCGGCGTCAATCCCCAGCCTCGCCAGCCAGGGCTCCTTCTGCAAGACGAGGTGTTGGATGGCCAAAGCCACGGACGTCGACGACGGCGCTTCGAGCGAAACGTAAAACCCCGCCACCATGCGGCTGGCGACATCGATCGCCAGGGTCAGCCATGGCCGCCCGATCGGCTCGCGATGCACGGAGTCGACCACGAACATGTCGACCTTGGTATGATCGATTTGCACGACTTCGAGCGCGTAGCTCGCCCGATATTCGCCAACGACCGGCGCGAAACGCGCCCGGGCGGCCTCCGCGCCCTCGCGATCCCGCACAAGCAAACGCTCATCCATGCGCGCGACCCGAGCTTTGATCGCGTCCCAGGACGGCGGGCGCATGCCGCGCAACTGGCACAACTGTCGCAAACGCCGGCGCAGCGCGTTGACGCTCGGCTTCTGACGCGTGCGATAGAATTCTTTGATTGCGTCGTCGATGAGCTGGTCTTGTTCCGGCGAAAGCCGGCTGGAGCCGTTCTTCGGGCCGCGTCGCCCGGCGACAAGCGAGCTGACCACCGGCGACGCGCGAAACCGCTCGATCAGCTCATACAGCCGGGTCCGTTTGACGCCGAGCATGCGACAGGCGTCGCGGATTGCATGCGGCTCGATGGCGTCCTGCGCAATCAGCGGACGTATCGCCGCGGCGCGCTCCTTCGCCTCGCGCCAGCGCTCGTCATCGACCTGGAGCTTGTCGATCCTTGTCACGAGGCGTCCCCCCGCGTCGTCCGACGATCAAGCCTGAAAATTCCGCGAAAAAGGCCAAAACCAATCTATCATGATTCGTCTGATTCGCCGCTTTTTCATGCGCTTGCGTTCGTTGGAAGCAGCAGATGACCTTCGGAGCGACATCGATGCGAAACGCCGCCGCCGTCCGCTAATCAAACCGAAATATTCCGCCAATCGGCCCGGAGTCCGCTCATTATCCCGGAACCAGATTCCAGGAATATCAATGACCTCCGGTCCGCTAAAAAAGCCGGAGCGACAGGCGCTCGAGTCCGAAATCTGCCTCCGACAGCGTTCCGAGGCGTCGGATTTTCCACCCCGAATTGACGCGTAAGCCGCCCGATAAGCGCCAAAATGAGGACGCGATGGTCAAAATCGACGACGAACTCGAAAGCGACAACGCGCCGCTCACTGAGGGCGCTCCCGCGCGCCATCTCGCGGCGCTCTCGCAAAAAGCGCGCGATTACGCCCGCAATGCACGTTCCGAGAACACCCGGCGCGCTTACGACGCTGACTGGCGGCAATTTTCCGCCTGGCTGCGCCGGCAAGGCTTCGATCCGCTGCCCCCGGACCCGCAAACCGTCGGACTCTATCTGACCGCCTGCGTCGAC